>OOBN01002913.1_pt1 | contig 9754 bp, 9 predicted proteins | sample 1671091 | NCBI WGS metagenome assembly OOBN01 (sample SAMN06348121, study PRJEB24527) | human gut metagenome | biome: human gut; feature: ankylosing spondylitis patient; material: feces | host: Homo sapiens | place: China | collected 2015-10 | reverse complement strand
CCGGCGGAGGGGTCAAGACCCCTCCCTACGGACTAACGTTCACGGGTGCTTTGTAGGGAGCGGTCTTGACCGCTCCGTGCCCGTGTCCGGCAAGCGAGCGTTTACGGGCAGTCACCGGGCTGGGCATGCCCGGCCCCTACCGCGCGGCTTTAGGGCAGATATTACCTGTATTACAGCCGTAGGGCGGCATGCTTACCCCATCGCCTCCGCAATTTCCGCGTCCGTCAGGGTCTTGCGGACCGGCTGCGGCTCCCCGCCGCCTTCGTGCAGGACCATCACCCAGTAATCCAGATCCAGCCATTGGCCGAACTTGTACCCGGTGCGCTTCTCCGTCGCCATCTTTTTGAAGCCCATCGCGCGGTGGAAATCGTTGCTCTGGCGGTTATTCCCGGCCACAAGGGCAAAGGCGTTGTAATAGCCCTGCGCCTTCAAAAGCGCCAGCAGCGCGCGGTACAGCCGCCCGCCGACGCCCTGACCGACGCAGTCGGGCGCACAGTAGACCGTCGTCTCGACATCCCACGAGTACGCCTCGCGCTCATGCCACAGGTGCGCACAGGCAAAGCCCTGCAGCCGCCCGTCGGCGCTCTCGGCCAGGATAAACGGCGCGTTCTCCCGCACATGGGCAATGTTCGCGCGGTATTCCTCCGCGGTGGACGGCGCGTACTGGAAGGTCTGCGTGCCGTGGCGCACGTACCAGTTGTACAGCGCACAGACCGCGGCGGCATCGTCCGGCGTGGCCATCCGCAGGGTAATTTTGTTGTCGGCGGCCCACCGGGCGGCCAGGGCCTCTTTGTCGGCCTTCGGCAGCTTTTTCAGCGCTGCTTCGCGTTTTAGTGCCGCACTTTTATCGGCGCATTTCTCTGCGTAGGCCAGGCGCACGGCGTCCCTGCCATGGCTTTTTGTGTACCTGGCCCCGCCCTTGCCGCTGCGGTGGGCCTTCAAGCGGCGGGCCAGATCGTTCGTCCAGCCGCCGTACAGGCTGCCGTCCGGGCAGCGCAGCAGGTAGGCCCAGGCGGGCGCGGGGGTCGGCTCCTGCGCCTCGGCGGGGCTGGGGGACGGGCCAAAGCGAATCGGTTCGGCTTCGCTCATTCCTCGCTGACCTTCTTCCCCGCGGCACGCAGCGTGCGGCGGCATGCCTCGATGGCCGTCGCCTTGTCATCGGCGGTGATCAGGAACCGGCTGGGGTGGCAGAACCGCAGGCCCAGGCCGCTGACCTCGCGCAGCTTGTCCTCGGGCTTGCCGGCCCAGGCCACCGGGAACGGCTGCTTGCTGCGCTTGGTGCGGTGGTCGTTGACGCACTGCGCACTGTAGCCGCCGCGCTGGCTGGGGTAGACGACAAAGACCGCGTCGGTCTTGTACAGGCCGTTTTTCCACGGCATATAGGCGGGCAGCACGACGATGCCGTCCTTCATGCTGGCGTAAGCGCGGCGGACCGTGTCGTCGGCGCGGTTCACGGCGTTGGCGGCGGCGATCTCGTTCTCAAGGATCTGCTTTGCCACGGGCACGGCACGCCAGAAGCACACGTCGGGGTCATCCTTCGAGTCCCACAGCGGGTTGAAACTGCCGATGGCGTCGGCCAGCGAGTTTTGCTCGCCGGTGTTGTCGTTCAGATCCAACGGCTGGATGAAGTTTTCGTCCAGCAGGCGGGCCTGATGCTCGCCCACGAGCTGTGCGCCGAGCAGCCGCCACAGCAGGCCGAACGCGGCGTAGGGCACGCCGTTGGGGCGGCACTCCCGCGGCTCGGAGTGGTGGTCGAACATACCGCCGCCGACGTCGTAGACGATGCCGTCGAAGTCATCCGGCACAACGAAGCCCCGCGTCACCTGAATGTCAGGGCGCAGGATTTGTAAAAGGGCGGTGGAAAAAACATCGTCCGCATGGAATTTTCCGCCGTGGGTAAAGCCTTTTGCAGGGATTTTCATAGTATACTCCTCGCGTAAATCTATGGTGTGCCGCGGTGGCCGGGGACCGGCCGCCCTACGGGGTGTCGTGTTATGCTTGCATCGGGGGTAGGGGCCGGGCATGCCCGGCCCCTACCGCGCTGTCATGTTTGCATCGTAGGGAGGGGTCTTGACCCCTCCGCGCGCCTTGCGGCAGCCGCACGGTTCCGCGGAGCGGTCAAGACCGCTCCCTACAAGCTATGTTTTAAAGGGATTCCGTGTGGTACGCCTCCCCGCCCAGCTCCTTCCAGGTAAACACGCCGTTTTCCAGCGTCATATAGCTGTGGGGGGTGCCTGCCTTGGGGATGGAGACCGAGCCGGGGTTGAGATACAGATTATCCGTCCCGAACACCTCCCAGGCGGGGATGTGCGTGTGGCCGTGCAGCAGGATGTCCCCGGGCTGCAGCGGCGGCAGGTGGGCCGTATTGTACACATGGCCGTGGGTCGCGTAGAGCAGGCGGCTGCCCGCCGTGAGGACCGCGTAGTCGGCCAGCACCGGAAATTCCAGCACCATCTGGTCCACCTCGGTGTCGCAGTTGCCGCGCACGCAGAAAATCTGATTTTTCCGAGCGTTCAGCAGGGCGATGACCTCCTTGGGCGCATAGTCGGGCGGCAGGTCGTTGCGCGGGCCGTGGTAGAGCAGGTCGCCCAACAGCAGCAGGCGGTCTGCGCCCTCGCGGTCCCAGGCGGCCAGCAGGTCCCGGCAATAGCCCGCCGCGCCGTGAATATCCGATGCGATCAGCAGCTTCATAGCGTTCTCCTTTTATACCGTCACATCGCCGACGATCATCCGCCCGTCGGTGCCGATGGCGTAGACTGTGTATTTGCGCGGCGTGTCGCCGTGCTCAAGCAGGATACCGCCCTGCGTCGGCTCCACATAGCTGAACTGCCGGTGGGCCGTGGTGGCGTGGGGGTGCTCATCGGGCAGGCTGTAGGCCAGAATGCCGCCATGCGCACAGAAGTCGTCGGGCAGGGGGTGCTCCTCGCCGTTCAGATAGAGGCGGTAGACGCCGGGCGCGTCGGTGCCCACGGGGCGTATCCACGCGCTGCACCGGGTACGGCCCTGCGGCGGCGTGCTGGACTTGCGCTGGCGCATCAGCAGGGCCACATTGTCCCACGCGACCATAAAGTCGTCCAGCGGCATTTCGATCTCGCAGTCGAAATCCTCTGCCGCGGCATACGGGTCGCAGAGCAGCACCTTGGGTTCGCCGTCCAGCGACGATGCAAACCCGCGCAGCGCTGCGCAGTGCCGCTCCGGCGCTCCGGCGGCGATCTGTGCCGGGGTCGATTGCAATGTAACGACAGCGCCGCACCCGGCGCGGGCCTCGGCGCGCAGCAGCGCCAGGTCCGCGTAGGCCACCCACGCGGGGAAGCCCCACTGCGCCGCCGCGGCGGCGGCAAAGCTCAGGTTTCGGGGGCCGCAGTCATCGGGTGCGCGCCAGTCGCGCAGCACCTGGGCGAACTCCTCGGGCAGCAGATCGGCGCCCCAGCGGTTCGTCAGGCTGGCCAGCGAGATCGCCGCGTCCATCCAGGGCTGCAGCGCCGGGGCGCGGCGGGCCGCCGTGTAAGGCATCAGGTGCAGCCGTGCGTTGACGAGCCGCCCGCGCGCGGGGATGACGTCCACCACCCGCACGCTGGCCCCCAGCAGCATAACAGCAGGGCTCACCTTCTCATTTTTGGAGTAAAGGTAGATGCGCAGCTGCACCGCCGTGGCGTATTTGCTGTCAAGCTGCAGGCGGTCAGGCCAGCGCTGCACGGGGCCGCGCGCCTGGTAGGGCGGGCCTTCCCGGTGCAGACTGGGGCTCCACTTGCCAAAGCTGTTCCACGGCGTCCAGTTGCCGTCCACCATGACGCGGGCCTGGGCCTCCACCGCCGTGTCCTCGGGCGAGGCCGCGTTCCAGCTGACCCGCAGCGCATCAAACAGCGGCATCGGGATCGGTGCGCTGGTGTAGCAGCCGTAGGGCACATAGCCGCCCTGCACCAGATCCAGCACGATGCAGTTCTGCTGGACGGTCACGTTGTCCAGCTCACCGTGCATGAAGGCTTCGGTGTCCTGCAAAAGGACGGTATTTCTTTCCATACCGGGTCCCCCTTACTGGTCGAATTTGGGCTGGTTCTGCGCCATGCGCTCCTCGATCTCGGCGGCGCGGCGGGCGTTGATCGTTTCCTCGAGCTTAAAGACCTTTTCGAGACCCGGGTAGACGATCATCAGGGCAATCGTGACGGGCAGCCAGAAGCCGAACGCCAAAATCGTCAGGATCGTGGCGGGCAGGTAGAGCAGCGTTGCGCTCCAGTACAGGGCCAGCACCAGCGCCGCCGCCGCGGTGCGCGGGAAGAAGCCGAAGAACATCAGCCCGGCGTTTTTGGCGATTTGGGCAAGCGGCAGATCCACGAGCGGCACCTGCGCCAGCAGCCAGGTGAAGAAGCCCGTGCAGACGAAGATACCCGCGATGGAGGCGACCCACAGGGCGGTGCTGGTGTTGCCGCTCTCGGCCTGGGCGCGGAGCATCCAGGCCCAGCTGCCCACAAACAGGCCCAGCAGTGCGCCGGGCACAAGGCTCTGCCGCCAGTTCTGCTTCCAGGCGCGTTTATAGGTGTTCCACCAGTAGCCGGGCTCATCGCGCAGGGCGCGCAGCACGGTATCGATCATACCGGACAGGAACGGCCCGCCGACCAGGCCGCCGACCACACCGCCGACGACGGTCAGCAGCGCGGACCCGGCCATCATGCCAAAGACGGCCAGCGCCGTGCCGGGCAGAAAGCCCAGCACGCAGAGGATGCCGGATTTATACAGCGGCCACAGGTCGCGGCCCAGCAGTTCAAAAAAGCGCGCAATGCCGACCTTACGGCCCTGGACGGGAGTTTCGTTTGTTTCGTTTGACATGACGAGGTTTCCTTTCTCGGCTAAAGTTTTAACGGCAGTCTCCCGGGAGGTTGTTCTTTCTTTTGGCAGCAAAAGAAAGAACCAAAGAAAACTGCCGCTGTTTCGACGCAGCGGACCCGCGACTTAGGGGCTGCACGCCCCCAAGACCCCCAAAGAGGAGGTCGCGTGACCCATGGGCTAAACGAAAGCAGTATTACTTTTCGTTCTTAACGCCCATGGGTCCCGCTCCGTTTTGAAATTCGGGTGTTCCCCCGAACCCCCCACATTTTTTAACGGGTGCTCTGTAGGGGCGGCATATATGCCGCCCGCAACCTACCGTGGCAACCCGTCAACGGGCAACCACCGCACACTACGAAGGGGCGGGCTGCCGCCCTCCCTTGCCCCTCTCGGGGCGTTTGCGTTTCCACCCGCTTCCGGCCCGCTTCCGCCTACACTATCACAACTATATCATACCCTCTTTCCCCCGCCGTTGCAAGGCGTGGTCAAAATAAGTTTACAAATTTTCCTGTCGATTTGTGCTATAATAGAAAAAGTATAATAAAAGGAGCGTACCCGCACTATGGCTTGGGTCACAAAGGACAGTACCGAAACTTACAATCAGACGCCGGAACCCCCGCGCGAATATACAAAAAAAGAAAAAGCCGCCAACTGGTGGCACTATCACTGGATGGCCGTGGTCGTGGCCGTGCTGGTCGTCGTGTTCGGCGTGTGGATCATCAAGGACACCGTTTTTCAGACGCGCCCCGACGTGCAGGTCGCTTATGTCGGCACCAGCGACCTGCCCACCGACACCGTCACCGCGCTGCAGGACGCGCTGACGCCGTTCTGCTCCGACCTGAACGGCGACGGCAAGGTCGTTGTGCAGGTGGACAGCTACACCGTTGACTTTGACGCCGCGAACGAGAGCACCGACGCCTACTACCAGATGGCCGGCGTCACCCGGCTGAGCGCCGAGCTGTCGTCCGGCGGCAAGACCTACATCTTCCTGCTGGAGGACCCCGAGGGCTTTGAGACCCAGACCGGCGCACTGCAATATCTGGACGGCACGGTTCCCGCCGACCCCGAGACCACCGACGCCGACTGGCGCGAGATGGTCTACCGCTGGACCGACTGCCCCGTGCTGACCGGGCTGGATCTGGGCAGCTATGAGGGCCTCACCCTGATGGACGACGTCACCGGCACGAACCAGAGCGTGCTGGCGCACCTCTACGTGGGACGCCGCGGCGTCTGGGACGAAAAGCAGGTCCCGACCTACGAGGGCTGCGCCGAGCTGTGGGACACCCTGACCGCAGGGGCTGTCTCCACCGCCGCCGAATGAGCCGGGCGCTGCCGCCCCTGAAGGGGCATCTGCGCAAAAAGGTGCAGCCCCGGCCCAAAACGCCGCCCCTGCCGGACAACCCCTACAAGCGCTTTTTCACGGAGAATCGCAGCTTTGAGGAGCTGGCGAGGAAACGAAAGCTGTAACTCCCAAGCCTTCCCCCAAGGGGCTGCGCCCGCAGGCGCGTGTCGGAGCGCAACCGCCGGAGGCGGCTCTTAGCGCGGAGACTGAAGGTGGCGCCGCAGCGCCGGATGAGGGGGAAGTTCGCCTTATTGCCCGTTTTTATAACAGCCACGTAAGCTTTGCCCTCATCAGTCCGCTTCGCGGACAGCTTCCCCCAGATGGGGAAGCCTTTTTTCTGTCGCATCCCACCCGGGATGCGACATTTTTTATATTTCCCATTCGCTACAATAAACTATGCAACAATTTTTGTAACGGAGGGATTCCCAACTATGCTGCAAACTCTTGAACGTACCAACATCTTTGACGCCCGCGTACTTACCGCCGCCCATGCCGATGCCCTGCGCGCGCTGGCCGGGCCGGGCGGGCTGCCGCTGCTGCCCTGCCTGCACCCGGCCTTGGAGGAAGGCCAGATCGTCGGCGACTACGCCGGGCAGGACGAATTACAGGCCGCCGCCGCGCTGCTGCCGCTCTACGCCGAGGACCCGCTGCCCACAAGTCTGCGCGCCGCAGGCTACGGGGCCGACGGACAGGGTGCGGTGCTGACGCCGCCCGTACTGCGCGAGGATTACACGCAGCTGCGGCATTTTCTGCGGTTGGCGCTGCGCTGGGCCACCGAGCGGTACGCCAGCTACCATGTCTGGGCCGTGCTGCCGCTGGACTTGGAACACCCGGAGGCGTGTGATGATCTGTGTGCGCAGTATCTCTCGGCAGGGCTGACGCTGCGCGGGATGCGGCCCATGGCCGGGGCCGACCAGATGCTGATTTTTTCAGCGCACGGTCTTGTGCAATGGCGCGACCCGCTGCGCCGGTGCCATCTGGCTGACCCGGCCCTGCCGCGGGTGCTCGAGCGCGGGTACGCCGCCGCGGATTTCGGCTGGGGGAAGAACGGGCTGGAGCTGGTGTTGAGGCCGGTGTGAAAAAGGAAAACGAACGGCCACATGAACCTGCGGCGGGGTGAGGGCACCCCGCCCTACGCACAATCGGGAAAGGGGATTGTAGGGCGGCCTGCCCACAGGCCGCCGCGGAGGTTTTCGTCGGCGGAAAGCTGCCGGGTCGTCGAGGACGCCGCCCCCTACAGAATAAACCATGTAAGAGGCTGCACCAGCAGGTGCACGGGAGGGATGAATTCCTCCCCTACAAATTGAAGATTAAAGCGATACAGCGGCGAAGTTGCGGGCCGGGCATGCCCGGCCCCTACAGCTCTACAAAAAAAGTGCCCCACGCATTTCTGCGTGGGGCACTTTTTATTTAGCGTTAGCCGTTAAGCAGCCCTTGCACAAATTACTTGTACAGGTCGACCAGCTTGGTCAGGTGCTCGTAACGGGCATCGGCGGCAGCCTGGTTCTTCTCGAACAGAGCCTTGGCGCGATCCGGGAAGGCGCGAGCCAGACGGCTGTAACGAGTCTCGTTGGCCAGGAAGTCCTGATACTTGCTCATGTCGCCGGCCTTGGAGGTCAGGGTGAACGGGTTCTTGCCCTCGGCCTTGGCAGCGGGGTTGAAGCTGAACAGGTTCCAGTAACCGGCAGCAACAGCCTTCTTCATCTCGTTCTGGCAGTTGGTCATGCCGCCCTTGACACCGTGCAGCTCGCAGGGAGCGTAGCCGATGATCAGAGACGGGCCGGGATAAGCCTCAGCCTCGGCGATGACCTTGACAGCCTGAGCCATGTTGGCGCCCAGAGCGATCTGAGCAACATAGATGTAGCCGTAGGTCATGCAGATCTCAGCCAGAGACTTCTTGCTGATCTCCTTACCGGCAGCAGCGAACTGGCAGACCTCACCGATGTTGGAGGCCTTGGAAGCCTGTCCGCCGGTGTTGGAGTACATCTCGGTGTCGAAGACCATAACATTGACGTCGTGGCCGGAAGCCAGGACGTGATCCAGGCCGCCGTAACCGATGTCATAAGCCCAGCCGTCGCCGCCGAAGATCCAGAAGCTCTTCTTGGCCAGGTACTGCTTGTCCTTCAGGATCTCCTTGGACTCGTCGCAGCCACAGGCCTCCAGGGCAGCGATCAGGGCCTTTGCGGGCTCGTCGTTGGCCTTGGTGTTGTTCTTGGTCTCCAGGAACTTGTCGATGACAGCATCCAGCTCAGCGTTCTTACCCTTCAGGGCCTCGACCTTGGTGATCAGGTTCTCGCGGACGGTCTCATAACCGATCTGCATACCCAGACCATGCTCGGCGTTGTCCTCGAACAGGGAGTTGATCCATGCGGGGCCGTGGCCGGAAGCCTTGTTAGTGGTGTAGGGGCTGATGGAAGCGGTGCCGCCCCAGATGGAGGAGCAGCCGGTAGCGTTGGAGATGAACATCTTCTCGCCGAACAGCTGGGTGATCAGGCGGGCGTAAGAGGTCTCGGCGCAGCCAGCGCAGGAGCCGGAGAACTCAAGCAGCGGCTGGTTGAACTGGGAGCCCTTGACGGAAACCTCGGAAACAACGCCGGGGATGTTGTCCTTCTTGCGGATGTTCTCGACGCAGTAGTCGAAAGCAGCCTGCTGCTCGGACTGGCTCTCCTGCGGCTTCATCTCGATAGCGGCAGTCGGGCAGACGGTGACGCACTCGCCGCAGCCCATGCAGTCCAGAGGAGACACGGCCATGGTGAACTTGTACTCGCTTGCCTTGGGCTTGGTGTCGGCCAGCTTGGTGGAAGCGGGCGCAGCCTCAGCCTCAGCAGCAGTCAGGCAGAACGGACGGATGGTGGCGTGAGAGCAGACGAAGGCACACTGGTTGCACTGGATGCACTTCTCGGCGTTCCACTCGGGAACCATAACAGCCGTGCCGCGCTTCTCGTAAGCGGAAGCACCCTGCTCCCACTCGCCGTTGACGTTGCCCTCGAAGGCGGAGACAGGCAGGCTGTCGCCGTCCATACGGGAGATGGGCTCCATAACGTCGCGGATCTGCTTGACCAGAGCCTCGGGTCCCTTCAGGGCCTTCGGAGCCGGATCAGCAGCGGGGTTGGACCAGGAGGCGGGGACCTCGACCTTATGGACAGCGTCCAGGCCGGCGTCGATAGCCTTCCAGTTCATCTGGACAACAGCGTCGCCCTTCTTGCCGTAGCTCTTCTTGGCAGCGGCCTTCATGTACTCGACGGCATCGTCGATGGGCATGACGTCGGCCAGCTTGAAGAAGGCAGACTGCAGGATGGTGTTGGTGCGCTTGCCCATGCCGATCTCGATAGCCTTATCGATAGCGTTGATGGTGTACAGCTGAATGTTGTTGTCGGCAATGTACTTCTTGTCGGCAGCATTCAGGTGCTCATCCAGCTCGGCATCGGTCCACTGGCAGTTGATCATAAAGACGCCGCCCGGCTTGACATCCTGGACCATCTTCATGCCCATGTGGATGTAAGCGGGGTTGTGGCAGGCCACGAAGTCAGCCTGGTTGATGTAGTAGGGGCTGCGGATGGGCTTGTCGCCGAAACGCAGGTGGCTGATGGT
>OOBN01002911.1_pt1 | contig 9759 bp, 9 predicted proteins | sample 1671091 | NCBI WGS metagenome assembly OOBN01 (sample SAMN06348121, study PRJEB24527) | human gut metagenome | biome: human gut; feature: ankylosing spondylitis patient; material: feces | host: Homo sapiens | place: China | collected 2015-10 | reverse complement strand
AAAGGCTCTCCCTAGGGGAGAGCCTTGGCAGAGCCATAAAAACCTGTATAAAACACAAAACCCCGCCTGGCAGCGGGTTTTTGTGTATAGAGGGGTGGGAAAGTATATAAAGTTGGGAATCGCATATTCAGTGGCAGGAGCACAGCATTCTTGCCGTTTGCTCCCTGCGATATGTATTATACCCATTTTTCTTTTCTTGTCAAACAAATTTTTTGCCGTTTGCTTTAATTTTGCACTTTACATTTTGGTCAAAACTTTATATAATTAACGCAGTCAGATTTTTTCTGCTTCTTTTCGATGTTTGTGCTATTTTTACAACATTAAAACTTTACTTTCAAAAATTTTTATGGATTCCAACATATTTCAAAAAAGGAGACCTTTCCCATGGATGATTTAGACCGCAAGATTCTCTCCCTGCTCGCCAAAAATGCCCGGATGCCGGTCAAGGAGATCGCCGAGCAGGTCGCACTGACCAGCCCCGCCGTTTCCAGCCGCATCCACAAACTGGAGATCGACGGCATCATCAGCGGCTATACCGTAGTGCTCAACCGCCCGGCCGACCGGGTCTACGTGGACGCCCTCATCAGCCTGTCCGTGACGCCCAGCCACCGGGACGAGCTGGTGGAACTGATGCAGAACAGCAAGGAAGTGCTGCAATGCTACCACGTCACCGGTGCCTACACCTTCCTTATCAAAGTCAGCTGCGGCAGCATGCCCCAGCTGGAGCACCTCATCTTACAGTTCCAGAAGCTGGGCACCACCAGCACCCAGATCATCCTTTCCACCCCCGTCAACCACGGCGACCTGGAAGCAATGATGCTGTAAGACCACCCATCCCATAAAATATTTCATCCACCGCCGGGGCAGAATGCAATTTTTTGCCCCGGCGGTTCGTATATCCGGTACAAGGCCCTTCCGCCGCCCGCATAGACCGGCGCGGGGCGGGCATCCTAACGATACGCGCGGGGACTTCCCGCACACTGTTTGCAACGAAAGGAATCCAGCCTATGAAGTCCATGACCAAACGCCTCCTCGCCGCCCTGCTGGCTGTGGCCGCTCTGTTCGCTCTGGCGGGCTGCAGCAAGTCCGACAAGGCCGACGCTGCCCCCAAAGACTATACGAAGATCCTCCACGACGCCCGCCCGGACGAAGACAACGAATATTATATGATCTTCTCCCCCGGCGAAGACGGCAAGTTCACCGCCCAGTACGGCTACAGCGACAGCTACGACGCCGCCCAGCTGGACGAAGAGATCCGCAACATGCTGCTCCCCCTGCTGAACCTCGAAGAGGACATGTACACCGACTTTGCCGCCTCCGTTTCCGGCATGATGGTGCAGAGCTACGGCATCGCCATCGTCAAGCCCGCCGAGGGCAAACAACAGGCCGTATTCGAAGCCCTGGATGCCTACGTCCAGAGCCAGATGCAGAGCATGGAGCATTATCTGGAAGACCAGTACCAGATTGCCGCGTCATCTCATATCTCCACTGCTCCCACCGGCGAGGTGATTCTCGTCTGCTGCGAGAACCCCGAAGCCGTGATGAACGCCATCAAAACGGCGCTGGCCGCATAAGCTCCTCCGCCTTCCCGCTTTCACCGCGCTCTGTTTTGGGGGCGCGGTGTTTTATTTTCTTCCGCGAAACGGGTCAAATGGGCACTCTGTGCAAAAAGTTTTTTCAAAATCCCTCCAAATCACTTTCCAAAAGTGGTTTTTTGATGTATTCTATTCCTATCCGCTGTGTGTCTGCCACGCAGACGGAACGCTAAAAACGAAAGAGGGGTGCGCACAGATATGCTGAAATATCTGGCAAAACGCATCGGGCGCTCGATTTTGACCCTGTTCATCATCGTGACGCTCGTTTTCTGCCTGCTGCGGCTGATGCCCGTGGAAGGCTACTTTGCAAACTACGAAAAAATGACCGAGGCCCAGATCCAAGCGGGCCTCCAGTCCATGGGCCTGCTGGACCCGCTGCCGGTGCAGATCGGGCGGTTCTGGTGGAATGCACTGCACGGCGACCTCGGCGTCAGCCATATTTATAAGGTCAATGCGCCTGTGACCGGCATCCTGGCCAAAAAGCTGCCCATCTCGGTACAGATGGGTGTTTTCTCCATGCTGCTGAGTCTGGTCGTCGGCATCCCGATGGGCCTGTTCATGGGCCGGTTCAAGAACCGCTGGCCGGATAAGATCGGCACGGCCATCATCGTGCTCATCCAGGCCGTGCCTGCCGCCGTGTATTATCTGTACATTCAGATGTACGGCACCACCGCGCTGGGCGTCGGTCTGCTGTTCGATGCCTCCAACTGGAAATACTGGGTGCTGCCCATCTGCTCCATGAGCCTGGGCAACGTGGCCTTCTACGGCATGTGGCTGCGCCGCTACATGGTGGATGAGAGCAACAAGGACTACGTCCGCCTGGCACTGGCCAAGGGCGTGAGCGAAAACAACATCGCGCTGCACCACATCTTCCGCAACGCCATGGTCCCGCTGGTGCAGTACATCCCGTCGGCCTTCCTGAACACCGTCGTCGGCTCCATCTACATCGAGAGCCTGTACAGCATCCCCGGCATGGGCGGCCTGTTGGTGACCTGTGTGCAGCGGCACGACAACACCATGGTGCAGGGCATCGTGCTGCTCTACGCCTGCGTGGGCATCATCGGCCTCATCCTGGGCGATCTGCTCATGGTGCTCATCGATCCCCGCATCAACTTTGGCAAGAAAGAAGGTGGCCGATAATGCTGTTCCACATGAAAGACCAGAAGGCAGCTGTGCTGGAAAACGACCTGAACAAGCTGCAAAAGGACGGTCCTGCTGTCTGGGCCAGCCTGCCGGAAGACGAGCTGTTCACCCCTGCCGGCTTCAGCGAAGAGCAGGCCGAGGCAACGGCCTACTCCAACTACAGCTACTGGGGCAGCACGTTCCGCGCCTTCTTCAAGAACAAGATGGCCGTGGCGCTCCTCATCGCGCTGGTGGCCGTGGTGGCTTTTGCTTTCGTGCAGCCCCATCTGCCCGGCCAGGTAGACCCCAACCTCTGTGAGGTGGACCCCGCCACCGGAATCCAGTACCGCAACATCGCCCCCGGCCAGCAGGGCTTCATCTGGGGTTCCAACGCCATCGGCCAGGACCTGTGGGCCCGCATCTGGGCCGGTGCCCGCACCAGCCTGACCATCGCCTTCTTCGTGGCCATGATCGAGGCCGTGGTGGGCATCACCGTGGGTGTGCTGTGGGGCTATGTCCGCCAGCTCGACTTCTTCTTCACCGAGCTGTACAACATCTGCGACAACATCCCCTCCACCATCATCCTGATCCTGATCTCCTACGTGGCTTCCCCCAGCATCCAGACGCTGATTCTGGGCATGTCGCTCACGGGCTGGATTGCCATGGCGCGCTTCATCCGCAACCAGATCCTGATCATCCGCGACCGCGACTACAACGTTGCCTCCCGCTGCATCGGCACCCCCACCTCCCGCATCGTGCTGCGCAACCTGCTGCCCTATCTGGTGTCGGTCATCATGCTGCGCATGGCGCTGACCATCCCCGCCGCCATCGGCAGCGAGGTGTTCATCACCTACATCGGTCTGGGCCTCTCGGTGGAGACGCCCTCGCTGGGCAACCTCATCAACGACGGCCGCAAGGTCATGATGCAGGCGGGCCTGCGGTATCAGCTGCTCTACCCCACCATCATCCTGAGCTTTGTCACCATCGCGTTCTACCTCATCGGCAACGCCTTCTCTGACGCAGCCGACCCGAAGAACCATCTGCAGTAAGGAGGAACAGGCATGAAAAAGAATGAACTGATCCTCTCTGTGCGGGATCTCAACATCAAATTCAATCTGCGTGGAAAGATCCTCCACGCCATCCGGGGCATCGACCTCGACGTCTACCACGGCGAAGTCCTCGCCATCGTGGGCGAGTCCGGCTCGGGCAAGAGCGTGTTCACCAAGTCCTTCATGGGTCTGCTGGACTCCAACGGCTCCATCACTTCCGGCACCATCGACTACTTCGGTGCCGACGACCACCAGCCCATCCGGCTCTCCGAGTTGAAAAAGGAGAAGGACTGGCTGAAAGTCCGCGGCCACGAGATCGCCATGATCATGCAGGACCCCATGACCAGCCTGAACCCTCTGAAGACCATCGGCGACCAGATCATGGAGGCCGTGGAGCTCCATCAGGGCCTCAAGGGCGCTGCCGCCAGGGAGAAGACCCTCGAGTACCTGCGGGATGTCGGCATCGCCGACCCGGAAGTGCGCTTCAAGCAGTATCCCCACGAGTTCTCGGGCGGTATGCGCCAGCGCGTCGTCATCGCCATTGCCGTGGCCTGCAACCCGCAGATCCTGATCTGCGACGAGCCCACGACGGCTCTGGACGTGACCATCCAGGCCCAGATCCTCGAGCTGCTGAAGGAGATGCGGGTCAAATATAACCTCACCATCATCCTCATCACCCATGACCTCGGCGTCGTGGCCAACATCGCCGACCGTGTGGCCGTCATGTATGCCGGCGACATCGTGGAGATCGGCACCTCGGACGAGATCTACTACGGCCCCTGCCACCCCTACACCTGGGCGCTGCTGTCCAGTATGCCCCAGATGGGCGTGAAGGGCGAAGACCTGTTCAACATTCAGGGTACGCCCCCGAACCTCTTCACGGAAATTCACGGCGACGCTTTCGCGCCCCGCAATCCGCTGGCGCTGAAGATCGACTTCGTCAAGCGTCCCCCTTATTTTGATGTCAGCACGACCCACCGGGCCAAGACCTGGCTTCTCGACCCCCGCGCACCCAAGATAGAACCGCCCGCCGCTGTGCGGATGCTGCAAGAGGAGGGCAAATAACATGGCAGACGAACGCGAAGTTCTGGTCGAGGTAAAAAACCTCGAAGTGACCTACGGCTCCGGCCGCAAGGCTTACAAGGCCGTCAAGAACGCAAACTTCACCATCTATAAGGGCGAGACCTTCGGTCTGGTGGGCGAGTCCGGCTCGGGCAAGACCACCATCGGCCGGGCGATCATGCGCATCCTGCCCACCTCGGGCGGCGAGGTGTTCTATAAGGGCCAGAAGATAAACGGCAAGATCTCCCACGCGCTGGACAAGCAGGTCATCAAGGAAATTCAGATGATATTCCAGGACCCCCAGTCCTCCCTGAACGAGCGCGCCAAGGTGGGCTACATCGTAGGCGAGGGCCTGATGAACGTCCGGCCCGACCTCTCCGCCGCCGAGCGGGACGAAAAAGTCCGTCAGGCGCTGCTGGATGTGGGCCTGCTGCCCGAGTTTGCGTCCCGCTTCCCCCACGAGTTCTCGGGCGGCCAGCGCCAGCGCATCGGCATCGCCCGGGCTCTCATCGTGGAGCCGGAATTCATCATCGCCGACGAGCCCATCTCGGCACTGGATATGTCCATCCGCGCCCAGGTCCTGAACCTTCTGCGCCATATGCAGAAAGAGCGCGGCATCACCTACCTCTTCATCGCCCATGACCTCTCCGTCATGCGCTACATCTCCGACCGCATCGCCGTCATCCACAAGGGCGACATCGTGGAGCTGGCCGATGCCGAAGAGCTGGTGACCCACGCCATCCATCCCTATACCCGCAGCCTGCTGTCGGCCATCCCCATGCCCAGCCCCCGCCGCGAGCGGCAGAAAAAGCTGCTGGTCTATGACCCCTCCATGCACGACTACTCTACGGAGGCTCCCCAGTGGCGGGAGCTTCGGCCCCGTCACTGGGTGCTCTGCAGTGCCTCCGAGGCCGAAGACTGGTGCCAGGAATCGTAAACTTTTTCTTGCGTTTTTCTCATTGTTGCCTCTCTGTTTATTGACTTTTGTTCTCTGCTCTACTACAATAACAGGAGTGGCTTTGTAACAAAACGAAACAAAACATTGGCCCCCGCGCGGGTCTACAAACATAAAGGAATGAGAAATTGATGACGACGCAGAATCCTGTTTACGCATCCCAGGCCAAGCCCTGGCTCAAGTATTACGACCAGAAATTCATCGATCAGACCCTGCCTGCCCTCTCGGCCTTTGAGTATGTCTGCCAGCGGAGCAAGAACCACCTGAACGACACGGCTCTGGAATACTACGGCCGCAAGTTCACCTACGCCGACCTCATCGTCAACGTAAAAAAGACCGCCGCCGCCCTGCGGGGCGCCGGGGTAAAAAAGGGCGACATCATCACGGTGGTCAGCATCATGACCCCGGAGATCATCGCCCTGTTTTATGCCGCCGACATGATGGGAGCCACCCTGAATCTGGTGGACCCCCGCTACAGCGTCGAAGGCATCCGTGAGTACATTGAGGAGGTGGATTCCCACCTTCTGGTCTGCCTGAACGTGGTGTACGAGCGCTGCCGTCAGGCCGCAAAGCGCACCAACGTGGAAAAGGTGATCGTCCTCTCTCCGGCCGACTCTCTGCCCCCGGTGATGGCCGTAGGCTACAAGCTGACCACCCCCGACAAGAACAAATATGCTTCCAACGTCATCCGCTGGAAGCAGTTCATCAAGGGCGGCGAGGGCCAGAGCACCGCTGCGGAGCCCTATGACCCCGACCATGCCTGCGTGGTGGTACACACCGGCGGCACCACCGGCTCCCCCAAGGGGGTCATGCTGACGGACGACTGCTTCAACGGCATCGCCCTGCAGTTCCAGGCTTACCCCAAGCTGTTCCACCGGGGGCAGAAGCTGATGAACGTGATGCCCCCCTTTATCGCCTACGGCTTTGCCTGCGGCATCCATCTGCCCCTGGTGCTGGGCTTCACGGTCATCATCATCCCCAACCTGGACCCGGCCAAGCTGGGCAGTCTGGTGCTGAAGCACAAGCCCGAGCATATGTTCGGCGTGCCCACCCACTACCAGCAGCTTGCCTCTGACCCCAAGCTGCGGGACAAGGACCTTTCTTTCATCATCAACTACGCCGCCGGCGGCGACTCCCTCTCCCGGGGGGCCGAGCAGACCGTCAACGATTTTCTGGCTGCCCACGGGGCCCGGTACCCCATTGCCAAGGGCTACGGCATGACTGAAGTGTCCTCGGCAGCCACGGTGGCCGCCGGGCTGGACAACAAGCCCGGCAGTGTGGGCATCCCCATGGTGAACACCGTGGTGGCGGCTTTTGAGCCGGGCACCGATCAGGAGCTGCCCATCGGCCAGCGGGGCGAGCTGTGCATCTCCGGCCCCTGCCTGATGAAGGGCTACTACAACAAACCCGAGGAGACCGCCATCCTGCTGCGCCGCCACCCCGACGGCCGGGTGTGGGCCCACACCGGCGACATGGGCTATCTGGACGAGGACGGCTTTGTGTTCCTGGATTCCCGGATCAAGCGGATGATCATCCGCCACGACGGCTTCAAGGTGTTCCCCTCCATGATCGAGAACGTCGTCAGCCGCCACCCCGCTGTGCATCAGTGCTCGGTGGTGGGCTGCGCAGACAAAGACCACACCCAGGGCCGTCTGCCCTTCGTCTACATCGTGCTCAAGGCCGACACCACCGCCAAGAAAAAGCAGGTGATCCGGGAGCTGGAGCGGATGTGCGCCGAGGAGCTGCCCGAATACGTCCAGCCCGTGGCCTACAAGTTTATTTCCAGTATGCCCATGACCCCTGTGGGCAAGGTCGATTACCGTCAGCTCGAAGCTGATATCTCCCCCCGCGACTATTGATTTTCATGAAAGGACTCTTCTGCCATGAACAAGCGTTTTGCAAGTCTGGCGGTCTCTGCCCTGCTGCTCGTCTCCCTGCTCAGCGTCCCCGCGCTGGCCGAGGGGAGCCAGGCCGCTGCGGACGCCGCCGGAGATGATCATGTCATCGTCACCCTGAACCCGGAGGCTGCCCTGCAGCCCGAGACTCCGGCAGAAGCCGCGGCTTCTGCCACCGAGACGGCTCAGGCCGACCCGGTCCCTTCTGCGTACGACGCAGCCTCAGCAGCGACCGCTGCTGAGGCCGAGGTCAAGGCCGATGGCACCAAGGACGAGCAGCTCACCTACGTCGCACTGGGCGACAGCATCGTGTCCGGCGTCGGCCTGGCCGATGTCCAGTACAGTGCGCGCTCCGGCTACAGCGTCGATATGGCTCCCAACTTCCATGGCTACTCTCCCGACTGCTATGTCGGCAAGGTGGCTGCAGCTCTCGGCCTCGACCGTGACCACGCCATCAACCTCGGCCTGCCGGCCCTGACGGCTCCCGACCTTGCAGACATGATCCGGTACGGCAAGATGCCCCAGATGAACATGGCGTCCGGCTGCGAGTACAACTACCCTGAGTTCCAGGACTACATCCGCAAGGCCGACGTCGTCTCCGTCCAGATCGGCTCCAACGACGCCTTCGTCCCCTGCATCGTGGCTCTGGGCAACGCCACCAACTGGAAGAGCGAGAAGCTGGCCGCTACCATTCTGGCCGGCGACCTGCGCAATGAAGGTTCCGGCTCCACCATGTCCACCATCTACCGCAGCATCAAGGCGATGGACCTGACCAAGGCCGAGAGGGACGCCACCTGGAATCTGCTCTTCTCCGGCATGAGCAAGATCTGCGACGAGACTTACCCCAAGACCACCGCAGCCCTCATCTCCATCGTGCAGGAGATCCGCAATCTGAATCCGGATGCCCAGATCATCCTCGTGGGCTACACCAACCCTGTGCCGCTCATCCCCTGCTGGCGCAGCTACTTCAACAAGCTGAACAAGTTTGAGAAGCAGATCGCCAAGACTTATAACTTGACTTATGTGGCCATCCCCAACACAGAGACCACCATCGACGTGCATCCCACCATCAAGGGCCACCAGTACATCGCCAACAAGCTCGTGAACGCCATCGAGAACCCGTGATCAACAAATACAGCAAAGCCCCCGCTTCCAGCTGGAAGCGGGGGCTTTCCTGCAATACGTTATGCGGCCAGAGCCTTTTTGATGTTTTCAAAGACGGTGTCGCTGTCCTCACAGCAGACCATGACCACCTCGCCGGTGGGGACAGTCGCCACGCGGGCGGCAGAAGCGATCTGGTACTGGTCTTCGAGGTAATGCTCCATGGACTTCTGCTGGCTCTGGACATAGGCATCCAGCGCATCCACCACGTCCTGCGTCTTGCCCTCGGCGGGCTTGACGATGGCCACGCCGTAGACTCTGACCATCATGCCGGACACCGAGGCGGCGAAGTCGTCGTACATATCGTCCTCGAGGCCCAGCAGAGGCATCATCATGTTGGCCACCTCGTCGGAGAGCTGGTCGGCCTCATACTCGGCGCTGTAGCCGTACTGGGCGGTGAACTTGCCGTCCTCGCCTTTGGTGAATATCATCTCATACTCGTTGTCCTCGTCGCTGCGGGCGTCGTGGAGGATCTGGGTGTAATCTTTCTTCGCGGCAGAAGACGCGCTGCCGGAGCTGCCCGACCCGCCGCATCCCACCAGAGCCAGCAGCATGACGCCGGCCATCAGACAAGCAATGATACGTTTCATATTCAATTTATCCTTTCGTTCGCAGGGTGAGGTTTTCGGTGTGCAGTGATAGTATTTGATGTTTTATCCCTGCTATTCGGTAAACGACCCACGGCGGGCGAAAATTGCACCCACAAGTGTAACAGTTCTATGAACGCTTACAGCATCATGGCCTCAAGGTCACCGTGATTGACGGGCGTCGAGAGGATGATCTGGGTGCTGGTGGTACCCAGCTTCTGGAACTGTAAGATGAGGTGTTCCAGCTGGGGCATACTGCCGCAGCTCACCTTGATGAGGAAGGTGTAAGCGCCCGTGACGTGGTAGCACAGATCGGAAGAGCGTCGTGTAGGG
>OOBN01002903.1_pt1 | contig 9787 bp, 8 predicted proteins | sample 1671091 | NCBI WGS metagenome assembly OOBN01 (sample SAMN06348121, study PRJEB24527) | human gut metagenome | biome: human gut; feature: ankylosing spondylitis patient; material: feces | host: Homo sapiens | place: China | collected 2015-10 | reverse complement strand
TGCCGCCGCCGAAGCTGCCGCCGCCGAACGAGCCGCCGCCGCGGGAGCCACCGAAGGACCCGCCGCCAAAGCCGCCGCCCATGGGAGGACGGGGCGGACGCCGGTTGTTGTTCCGGGGCGGGCGGGGCCGGTCATTGCGGGGGCCGGGGCCATAGCCCGGGCCGTATCCGGGACCGAAACCAGGGCCCGGAGGGGGCGGCGGGCCGTGACGATAATGCCGACGGGCCGAGCCTGCCATGTAGCCCCATGCGAAGGGGCCCCAGTTCCAGCCTGCTGCGTGGCCGATGGGTGCAATGAACACCCGGAACACGAACAGTACGATGATCAGCATCACCATCAGGGACATGAACAGGATCACGATACCCAGAACGATATCCCCAAAGGTGGTGGGGCCGTCGTCCGGCTGGGCATAGCTGCCATCGTCGTAGCTGCCATTGTTCAGATTTACCCCATAAACACTTGCAATGGTGTCGGCCACATTGTTGGCACAGGTGATTACTGCATCGCTGTAATCGCGGTTAACAAAATCACCTTCCATGGTCTGAGCGAGGGCACTGGCCTGACTTTCCAGCGTGGTGTTGCGGAAGCCGTCGCCGTAGGTCACGTAGTAATCGCCGTCCTCGTAGATGGGCGATTCCATCACCAGCAGGATCAGCACACCGTTGTTCTCGGAAGCCGAGCCGATGCCCCATGCGTTGAAGGCCTGTGTTGCATAATCCTCAGTGGAATAATTACCCGTATAATCTACAGTCAGTACACCGATCTGTGCTCCGTTGCAGCTTTGTTCCAGCTGGGCATTCAGGTCGATGATGGTCTGGGTAGTGCTGTCGCTCAGGATGTTGGCATCATCCACCACACATTCGTCTTTGGGCAGGTCCGGCAGGCTGGCGGCGGCAAGGGCCGCCGGGCACAGGGCCGCTGCGCCCACCACAAGGGCCAGCACCAGAGCGCTTACGCGTTTTGCAAAATTTTTCATGCGAAGGGTTCAACCTCCTTTACACCGGCAATGGCTCCCAGCACGCTGGCCGGGAAGCCGCCGGTCTCTTTCTGGTAGTCGTAAACGGCATCGTTGTATTTCAGGGTGCCGATGATGGTAGCCGCACTGTTGAACTGGCCGTACTGGCCCTGCACCGCGCCCATCTTCATGGGGTCTGCGGCCTGCTCCTGCAGCTTTGCGTAGAGCTGGTCGATCCGCGACCCCAGCACCTCGTTGGCCTGATACAGCGCATGCATCGTGCTACCCTGATAATAGGGCAGCGAGGTGAGTGCCTGACTTTTGCCGCCGTTCTGCACGGCTTCCAGACAGGCGGTAAAATCGCTCAGCGCGCTCTGTGCGGCCTGCACCTCGGCACTGTCCGCTCCCAGCGTGCTGCTGGCGGTAGTGATGATGTTTGCCGCCGTGTTCATGCGGGTGGTCAGCTCTTCGTTGAGGTTATAGCCGTTGTCTGCCGCCACACCCACCGTGTACCATTTGCGGACTTCGTTGTACCGGCTGCGCAGCTTGGCGCTGCCAAAGCCCAAAAAGGCCGCCAGCATCACCACCACGCTCAGCGCCAGTGCAGCTGCGCGGGTGGAAAGGGCTGCGGGCAGCTTTGCTTCCAGCCCTGCCAGCTTCTGCTGCAGAGGTGTCAGCGGTACAGCCTGCTCCGGCTGCTTTTGTTCGCGGTAGCTGCCCGCGTCAAAACCGCCGGAAGTGCTGTTCTGTTTTTGCGAAAAATCTGCGTTTGCCATCTCAGCTCCGGATCTCCATCATTTTTGCTTTCAGTTCGTCCTCGATGCGGTTCAGCTCCTGCTCGGCGGCAGCGCGCTTTGCGCGGCCCTCGCTCTGGATCTTGTTCAGCTCGTCCAGCGTCTCGATCAGGCTCTTGTTGGTCTGCTGCAGGGTCTCGATGTCCACCACGCCGCGCTGGGACTCCTTGGCCGTCTCGATGGTGCCCAGCTTGAGCGCCTCGGCGTTCTTCTTGAGCAGGTCGTTGGTCATGTCGGTGACGGCACGCTCGGCCTGCATGGCCTGCTGGCTGTGGGCCAGGCCCAGGGCCAGCACCATCTGGTTCTTCCACAGAGGGATGGTGTTCACGATGGTGGACTGGATCTTCTCGGCCATCATGGTGTTGTTGTTCTGCAGCAGGCGGATCTGGGGGCCCATCTGCAGGCTGATGTTGCGGGTAAGCTCCAGATCGTACAGCTTCTTTTCAAAGCGCTCGCACTGGTCGGCCAGGTCGCGGGCCGCCTGGGCGTCCTCCGGCAGGCCGGAGGCCTTGGCCTTGTCCATGGCCTGCTGCAGCTCCCCTGCACGCACCTCGGCCAGCTTCTTTTTACCAGCCAGAATGTACATGCTGAGCTCCTTGAAGTAGGCCATGTTCAGGTCATACATCTTGTCCAGCATGGCGATGTCCTTGAGCAGCTGCACCTGATGGGCCTCCAGCATGCCCTGGATATTCTCCACGTTGGTCTCGGCCTTGTTGTACTTGGTCTTGAGGGCGTCGATCTGGTCGCCCTTTTTCTTGAAGAAGCCCAGAATGCCCTTCTGCTGCTCTTCGCCTGCGTCAAAGCTCTTCAGCTCGCCGATCAGGTCGGTGATCATATTGCCCACTTCGCCCAGGTCCTTGGTGGACACCTTGGAAAGAGCTGCTTCGGAGAAGTCACCGATCTTCTTCTGGCAGGCGGAGCCATACTGCAGCACCTGCTGGCTGTTTGTGATGTCGATCTTCTCCGCGAACTGATCCACCATGGCCTGCTCTTCCGGGCTGAGCTTGACCTGTGCCTCGGGGGCAGCGGCGGGTTCCGGCTGTTTGGGCTGGGCCTGCTCCTGTGCCGGAGCCGGGTCCAGCGTCAGGGTAGGCACAGCGGGTGCGTCGAGGTCAAAGTTGAACGTGTTGTCTGCCATAGGAGATTCCTTCCTTTCCAGTATATCCGTTTATTTACTCAGTCCCTGCCCTTTGAGCATGTTCTGCAGCACGGTCAGGTCTGCCGACAGGTCCATGCTTTCTGCGGCGTACAGTGCATCCAGCTGGTTTTCAAAGGCCGTAGCAATGGAGGACGCATTGTGCTCCACCTCGGCACGGATGGCGGCGGCGTTCTCGCCGCGCACCCCCTGCCGGGCCAGCTGCGCATACTGCTGCAGCACATTCACGGCGTCCGGCAGATAGTAGTTGGCAAAGCGGCGCACCTGCTTTGCCTTGGCGGGGTTGGCCTCCACCACTTCCACAATGGAGCGTCCGGCCTTTTCCATGCGGGTCATGGCGGCGGACAGCTGCGGGTCGGGCAGGGATTCGTTCAGGCTGTGCAGAGTGTCCAGCTTCTGCTGGATGTCTGCCAGCATGGCGTCCACGTCCTCCACACCCGTGTGGAAGGGCACCTCGGTTTCCACCACACGGGGCGGGCATACCTTTTTGGCCGCCAGGAATGCCGCCGCAGCGGCTGCCAGCGCCGCCGCAAGGGCCCACAGCCGGTACACTGGCAGCACCGCGCACAGCACCACGAACACCAGCGCCGCCGCGTAGTACGGCAGGACACTGGGTTTCCGGGTGCGGATGATCTTGCTCATGGTCGTTCTCCTTTTCCGGGGCAGGTGCCCCTTATAGTACCCATAATACAACCCTTTGCGAAAAACGCAAGCGGATTCATGAAGAATTTACAGCTTGGCAATTATTTGGCGATCCAGTCTGCCAGCGCCGTGCCCCACACCTGCCGCAGCATCTCCGGGCGGCAGGCCGCATTGGCCGGGCTGGTGCTGGGCAGTTTGACCGCCGCAAGGCCAGTGACCGGCTGCAGATACTTTGTATAAATGCGATAGGCCGTGGCCCCGTTGCAGAACACCGCCTCAATGGGCACCTTCTGCAGCAGAGCGGCGATGTCGTTGGGCACCACGTCCCGGATGGATGCATCCGACGCCCCGGTGATGGTGCAGCTTTCCAGCGTGTCCCACAGGGCCAACCCATGGCGCAGGATGATCTGCTTTTTTGCTTCGATGTCCTCCCGCTTCGGCACCGGCTCCCCGGTCAGGGCGGCCATCATCGGCCAGAAGCGGTTCTGCGGGTGGCCGTAATAAAAGGCCATCTCCCGGCTTTTGGGGCTGGGCCAGGTGCCCAGGATCAGCGCCCGGCTATGCTCATTGTACACCGGCGCAAAGCTCATTGGCCGCCTGCACTTTCGATCTGTGCCCAGGCCGAGCCCAGGTCCCGGCCGGAGGGCTCCGCTTTCGGGCCATCAAACCAGAGTTCCTCGATCAGCGCCGCCAGGCCGTCCTCCCGCACATCACCGATGACCCGGTCAGCAGCGGCCTTTGCATCCTCGGTTCCATTGTCCATGCACACGCCCAGGCCGGCCGTGCGCAGCATGCTCAGGTCGTTGGCCGAGTCTCCCGCCGCCACCGTCTCTTCCAGCGGCAGGTCCAGCCGGGCACACAGGTCAGTCAGGCCCACACCCTTGTCCATGCCGCCGCGCACGATGTCGTAGAAGCCATAGCCGTCGGCGTTTTTCGCGCCTACCTGCATCCAGTTCAGGTTCAAGTGACCATATTTTTTCATGAAGTCCGCCACATGCTCCGGCGGTACGGCAGCAAAGGCCGCGTGGGGCATATCGATGAGGTGCCGGTCCTGGTCCTCGCCGTCCACGCAGGTCAGGCCGCTGCTGCCCATCTTTGCGTAGTTGTTGCGCAGGGCCTCGTACTCGCAGTACACATAGCAGGCATCCCGGAAATTGAACTGCAGCGGGTAGTTGTAATCCTCGCAGAAATCCACCAGCGCGTACATTTCCTCATTGGTGAGGGGGTGTTCCGCCACCACGGTGCCCTTGCTGTCGGTCACACAGGCACCGTTGCAGGTAACGATGTAATCCGGCCGGATGCCGCCCAGCTGCTCCCTGTGCACGCAAGGATAGGCGCGGCCGGTGCTCAGCGCAAATTTCACCCCGGCGGCCTGCAGTTTTTTCACGGCCTTTACCACCGCCGGGCGGGGCTTCGGCTCCCCAAAGGGCACCAGTGTATTATCAAAATCACTTACCAGAAGTTTGTATTGCATTCTTTTCTCCTTCGCGGGTCACTGTTTTCTACCAGTATACCACAAATCGGCCCGCCGTGGGGACTTTTGGCATACAAAAAACGGGAGCCGTCTCTCCCATGAGACAGCTCCCGCTTTTTGTGTTACAGTACCTCGCCCCGGAACAGTCCTTCCAGAGTAGGCATCCAGCCGTCGGCCGTGCGCTGGGCCAGGCCGTTTTCCACCGCCTTATCCAGCAGGGTGGAAAATTCCTGCGGCAGTTCCTGCCCGAACCGCTCCCGGAACAGCGGCTCCACCACGCCGTCGTTCAGCTTCATGCGGCCCCGCAGGTAGCGCAGCATCCGCGCGTTCTCGTCCAGCTGCGCGGCCTGCGCCGTGAGCTTTTCAAAGTCACCGGCATTCTTGATATAGAGCTTGAGATTGTTGGTGTTGCGCACGGCATAGCCGTCGTACACCGAACCGCCGTTGACGCCCATGCCGATGACGTCATCCCCGTTCCACTCCATGGCACGGGCGCGGTACTCGTAGCCGGGGCGGGCAAAGCACCCGGCAGCATACATCTTGTAGCCGTTCTCCGGCAGGTACTCGCAGGCATAGCGGAACATCTCGAACCGCTCCGCCGCGTTGGGCATGCCCTCGGCGTCGGTCACGGCCAGCGGCTCTGCCGTGATGTGCCCGGCCTGCATGATGACCGCCGCGTGCAGGCTGTTGTGCCAGCTCTGCATCGTCTGCCCCGGGATGCCGTAGTTCAGGGTCAGGCCCACATTGTTCAGGTGGAACTTTGCCAGAAACAGCATGGCGTTGCGGATATGCTGCGCGTTGTGGGTGCAGCCCAGCGCCTTCAGCTCGGCGTCGTTGTCCGAGCGCATCATCAGTTCGGTGCGGTTGGGGTGGCCGGACGCGATGCCCGTGAGGGACGGCGTGCCGATGGTGACGGGCAGCGAGTCGTAGCTGACCTCTGCCCCCTGCGCCACCGGCAGATGGGTGCGCACCGTGCGCAGCACATCGCCCAGTAGGTCCGGAGCCATCACGCTGGCGCTGCCGCCGCTGAGGTGCACGGCCCGGATCTCGTAACCGTCCAGTTCTCCCTCATAGGAGAGCACCTCCCGCTTGAGGGCGTCCATATAGGCGTTTTTTTCCGCATTGGAGCCCACCGCGTTGAAGTGTGCGAGGTAGTTTTCCGGGCGGATGCAGTAAGGGATGTGCAGGTCAAGCACGAGCGGTTTTGCCATGGTGATGCTCCTTGTCGTTTTTTATAAAGTATACACGCATTCATGCAAAAGGGGAAGCCCTGTAACGGGGCTTCCCCAGAGAAGAAGAAAAAGAAACGCGTCAGAAGAGATCAGTGGGGGCCGCCGGGACCGCCGGGACCGCCGGGGCCACCTGCGGGTGCCTCCATGGCCTCCACGGGCTCACCCAGGAACTTCTTGTCGGAAGCCACCTGATGGCCTGCGGTCCAGCCGTGGGTCATGGCCATACCGACCGAGTTGCCGGCGAACGGAGTGCTGTAGCCAAAGCCGTAACGACCGCCCAGGCAGTTGCCAGCCACATACAGGCCCTCGATGGGCTCCCAGTCCTTGTTCAGGACGTTCTGGGTCTCGTCGGTGATGACACCGCTCATGGTGACCATCATCGGGTTGGAGGAGTGGCCGGTGGAGCTGGTGCCGCCGAAGAACGGAGCGGTGTCGATGGGCACCATGTACGGTGCATCCTTGCCGTAGTCGCTGTCCACGCCTGCATAGCACAGCTCGTTGTAGTGTGCGATGCTGTCCAGGAAGTTCTGCTTGGCAGCGCCCTTGTAGCCCAGCAGGTCCGCCAGCTCGTCCAGGGTGTCGGCACGGTAAACGGTACCGGCCATCTGGGTGCGCTCGGCCAGGTTTGCAATGGTGATGGTGTTGGCCTGACCGGACACGGTGTTGTTCATGTCCTGCTCGATCTTATCCCAGTAGTCCTGCATGCCAAAGTTGGGTGCGCCGTGGTCCAGCGGAGCAGCCTTCAGGGTCTTGGCCCAGTTGGCGTCGGTGACGTAGCAGGCCAGACCGGCGGGCTGACGCAGGCAGGTGGCCTGGATCTGCGCAATGGCACCCTCGTTCATGAAGCGCTTGCCTCGGCTGTTCAGCATCAGCATGGGAGCGGTGCCCCAGGGGCCGGAAGCGCCGCCGCCGATGGCCATCCAGCCACGGGGGGTGGGCTCGATCATGCCGCCTGCCCAGCAGGCCATCTTGTGGCCCTGGCCGTTGCGGGTGCCTGCAGAGGCCCAGCTGTCAGCGGTCGCGCCGCTGCGCTCAGCCCACTCCATGCCCTCGTTCAGCAGCGCCCAGCACATCTCGGGGTTGCCGATGAAGTCGCCTGCGCACAGGATGACGCCCTTGTTGCAGTTGTAGCGGTAGTAAGTGCCGTCTGCGCCCTTGGCGTACACGCCGGTGACCTTGCCGCTGTCGTCCTGGATGAGCTTGATGCCCTCGCGCTCAAAGTCCCAGGCACAGTTGGGGGTCTCCTGCACATACTTGACGATGTACTTGTGGATGTACTCGATGTTGTTGCCCTGATAGCCGTAGAACTGGGCATTGCAGGGCCAGGTCAGGTAGCCGCCGCAGCTGATGGGGTAGCTGGCCTTCTGCTGGCCGTAAGCTGCCTGGGTGTTGCACAGCGGGTACTGGAACATATCGCTCATGTCGTAGTGACCGGCACCGCCTGCGGGCTCGCCGTCCACCCACTGGTCGCCGGTCTTGCCGTCGCCGGTAGCCTTTGGCACGATGACAGCGGTATCGGCCAGATACACGTCGCTGTCGTTGGCCTTGCGCTCTTCCTCATAGGAGTCGTAGATCTCCTCATAGCGGTCGAACATCTGGCCGGAATACTGCACGAAGTTCTTGATGATCTCCGGGTTCACACGGCCTGCGGCACGCTTGCAGAACTCGGAGGTGATGGCACCGGTGTCATAGGGGCCATAGCCGCGCTCGATCAGCAGCTTGGAGTTGACGTGGCCGATGTCCTCGCCGTACCAGCCGCCCATGTTGGTGCCGGTGCCGTCCAGGTCCACAAAGTTGCCCCAGGGCTGCTTTTCAATGACCGCCACGGTAGCGCCCTCATCCACAGCACCAAAGGCTGCGCCGACGCCGGCATGGCCGCCGCCCACGATGACCACATCATAGGTGCCTGCATCTTCGTACTTGTCGGGGTCGGCCGGAGCCTCGCCCAGCCAGTCGCCGGGGCCGCAGTAGCCGGGCACGCGGCCGGTCACTTCGGTCGTCTCAGGCTTTTCCACCTCAGTGCCGGTAGCCTGTGCGATACAGTCGGCTACGCACTCCTGGATGGCGCCCACGGAGGCCACCAGCGTGCAGCTGGTCACAGCGTCCACATCGGCGCTCTGGCCTTCCACGATGGCCTTGGCCATGGCAGTCTTTTTGTCGTCGGTCAGCAGGTCCTGCTCACCGGAGGAAGTGATCTCGCAGGCGGTGATGCTGTTGGCATCAAAGGTCATGGAGACACCGATCTCGGAGTAGGAGATGGTCTTGGAGGCAGAATAGGTGCCCGGGGTGTACTTGTCCTCAGCGGCTGCGGTGCTGCCGGAGGATGCGGCGGTGCTGCTGGAGCTGCAGCCTGCCAGCAGACCCAGCGCAGCGGCACCGCTGCCAGCGGCAGCAATGTTGCGCAGGAAGCTGCGGCGAGAGATCTTGCTCTTCATTTGGTTACCTCTTTTCTTCTTTTGCACCGGTCTTGTGTAGGCCCGGCGCTCTTGTTACAAGTTTAACAGGTTTCGGCAAAGATTTGAAATGCCAATAATTTGCCCGCTTATAACTTAGACGCATAAGGTGGTTGAGTTTGCACAAGAAATTTGTTATACTCTTGGCAAGGTTTCACAATTTTTGATGCAGGCAGGAGAAAAAGCGTATGACATTGCAGCAGATCATGTACTTTCAGCGGGTAGCCCGCTCCGGCAGCTTTACCAAGGCGGCGCGGGCCTGCTTTGTGTCCCAGACGGCCATCAGCCGCCAGATCTGCGCGTTGGAAGAGGAGCTGCACGTCACCCTGCTGGAGCGCGACACCGCCCATGTCAAGCTGACGCTGGCCGGAGAGTATTTCTTCCAGCAGGTCAACGAGCTCACGGCCCGGCTGGAAGAGGTCGTGACCCGGACCCAGGCCATCGCCCAGGAGCAGCAGACCCACCTGACCCTGGGCATCCCCACCATCCTGGAGCAGCACGCCATCTCCCAATTGCTCCGTCAGTACCACAGCCTGCACCCGGAAGTGCAGCTTGCCACCGTGACCGACTCCCGGCAGCAGCTGGTCAGCCAGCTGGTGGACCGGAAGATCGACCTGCTGGTCGCCATGGATTTTGACCTGCCCGATCTGGAGGGGCTGGACAGCATCATCCTGCAGCAGGTGCACGCCACCTGGCTGCTGCCGACCGGCCACCCCCTTGCCGGAGCGGAAAAGATCGCGCCGCAGCAGCTGCAGGGCGAAACGCTGATCCTGACTCAAGAGGACCCCCAGGGCAACACCGAGGAGCTGCTGCGCCAGTACTACAATCAGCTGGGTCTGAAAGGAAACCCGGTCCTTCACACCCGGACGCTGGAGGAGCTGTTCCTGCTGGCCAGCGCCGGGGTGGGCATCGGCCTGCTGCCCTCTTCCGCGCCCAAATACCTGCGCCCGGACCTGTGCAGCGTGCCCATCGACGGCCCGCAGTGGAGCTTCAGCTTTCTGCTCATTTCCCGCCGGGAGCGCAGCCGCGCCAGCGTGCGCGCCATGTTTGAACTGGCAGAACATTTATAAGGCAAAAGGAT
>OOBN01002893.1_pt1 | contig 9813 bp, 10 predicted proteins | sample 1671091 | NCBI WGS metagenome assembly OOBN01 (sample SAMN06348121, study PRJEB24527) | human gut metagenome | biome: human gut; feature: ankylosing spondylitis patient; material: feces | host: Homo sapiens | place: China | collected 2015-10 | reverse complement strand
TTGGCGCGCAAGGCTTCCCGGCGGTAGACCTGGTAGACGGCTGGTAGACCGGAGATGCGTTTCAAGGCGATGACTCCATGTTAGGGAAAGCCAGAAGGCGCTCCATATCTTGAGGAATGGGCTGGGTAAACTCCAGGCGCATTCCAGTAATGGGATGCAGGAAGGCCAGGCGGGCCGAGTGGAGCGCCGGTCTGGAGATCAAACTGGATTCTGTTCCGTAGAGAAAGTCTCCCACCAGGGGGTGGCCCAGATAGGCCATATGGACCCGGATCTGGTGGGTCCGCCCGGTCTCCAACTGGAGCCAGAGCAAGGCAAAGGGACCGGCCTGCCGCAGGGTCTCATAGTGAGTACAGGCGTGTTTCCCGTCCGGCCGGACCGTCTGTTCCACCAGCGATCCCTCACAAGGCCCCAGAGGAGCGTCAATGGTGCCGGAGGGTGGGGTGGGTGATCCGGCACAGACAGCCAGGTAGGTCCGCTGAAAGTCGGGCGTGTGAAGCTGACGCTTCAGCTCCTCCTGGGCGTGGGGATGGCGGGCCACCACTAACAGGCCGGAGGTCCCCCGATCCAGGCGGTGAACGGGGTGAAAGTCCCCCGCTTCGCCCTCCTGATCGTAATAATTGAGCAGAAAATTGCCTATTGTATCATTAAAATGGCCTGGTCCGGGGTGGACTGTCACCCCTGGCGCCTTATTGAGTACCAGCAGGTCCTGGTCCTCGTACACAATGTCCAGAGGGCCAGGGGCGGGGACGATGCCGCTGCGCCGCTCCGGGTCAGAGAGACGGACAGACAGCACCTCCCCTGCTTTGGGGATGTACCGGGTATTGACCCGGCGGCCGTCCACCAAAATTCCATCTTCCAGCCACTTGATTCGCCGCACCACAGTGCCGGACAGGCCCAGGCGGCGTTTGAGCAGGGTGTCCACCTTGATCCCGGCCAGCTCCGGCCCGATGGGCAGTTCCAGACGGCGGCTCATAGCTTTTTGGACCAGCGGTACATATGGAACATATAAAAGGCGCAGTGAAGGACCAGCACGGTGGGGGCGATCACCATCCAGGGGAGGTCTCCACGCACCATAGCCACCACAAAGGGGACCCAAAGCAGCCACAGTGTCCAGTACCAGCTGTCATAGGCGGCGTGGGTGCGGATGGCAATGCTCCGCTCATCCCGCTCGGCCCGCTCTACCTCCCGCCGGTCCTCGGGTTTCATAGCCGCCATGGCCAGGGGGAGAAACAAACTGCCGCCTCCCAGACCGATGAGCGCCCCGCCCAGACCGGCGCACAGGCCCACACCCCCTGCGGGCAGTTGCTCGTCCAGGATAAATACGATGCCAAACAGGACCAGACCCAGCACCACTGCGGCGGCTGGTACGATCAAATTCTTCTTCATGTGGACTCCTCCTCAAACAGAAATACTTCCTCAATGGTAAGCCCGAAATACCGGGCGATCTTGTGGGCCAGGAGCAGGGAGGCGTTATACCGCCCATTCTCCAGGGAGATGATAGTTTGGCGGGTGACGTCCACCGCCTCGGCCAGCTCCGCCTGGGAGATGCGCCGCTCCTTCCTCAGTTCTGCAATCCGGTTGGTCAAATTCTCGCCTCCTCTTAATAAAGTAAAGCTCGCTTTACGATTTTAGTATAGCACACTTTACATATATGTCAAGCCTGCTTTACGTATTTCTGCAAAAAAATTGCCCCGCCGGTTTTCACCGGCAGGACAAAAAGGAAACGTAATGATTTAAGACAGGTGCAGGCCGTAGAAGCCCACCAGGGACAGGGCCATCAGGCCGACAGTCACAAGTTCGATGGGGATGCCCTGGAAACTCTTGGGGCAGCTGGTGAGGCTCACTTCCCGGCGCAGGCCGGCCAGACACATCAGAGCCACCGTCGCCCCTGCGCCGCCGAAGAATCCAAAGAGAAGGGCGGCCCCCAGGCCGTACTCCCGCTGGGCGATGAGCAGCGCCGCGCCCATGGCCGCGCAGTTGGAGGTGATGCTGGCCAGATTCTCATCCATCCGCCGGGAGAGCTCCGGCACACAGTTTTTCAAAAAGTACCGCAGGCCGGCTACCACAGCCGGTCCCACCAGGGCAAAAACCAGGGTTTGAAAGTAGCCCAGTGCAAAGTGCTGAAGCAGCTGGTCCAGCAGCCAGGACAGCAGCGCCGTGAGGGTCATCACCGCCGTTAAACTGACGCCGGTGCGCCAGGCGTCCAGCGGGTCCTGAAAGGCCTTGGTGCGGGTGCCGATGCCCAGACAGTTGACCAGAATAAAATTTTCCGACAGCAGGGCGGCCAGAGCTACACCTGCCAGTTGAAATGCGGTCATTCCCTGCCGCCTCCTTTCCCGCGCTGGGAGCGGTCAAACTTCGCCGTCCACATAATCGACGCTCCCTTCCGTATCCAAATTGGCCACAATGGCCAGGGCCTGGTTCACACAGGAGGTCACCGCCTCCGAGGTGGCGGTGGCGCCCGAGGCCGCGTCCACCGAGTTGTCCCCCGCGGTGCGGATGGTGCCCGACTTGCCTACATACTGGTCCAGATACTCCTGCGTCATGGCGTCGGTTCCCACGCCCTCGGTCTCCTGATGGCTGGTGATGGCTACGCCGGTGACCTCGCCGTTGGTGTTGACGCCCACCACGGCGGTCATCAGACCGCCGAAGCCGTGGGCCTGGACCTCCACACAGTAGCCCACCAAACCGCTGTCGTTGTAGCCCGCCGTAATGCTAAGGGCCCCGGAGGCATAATAGGGAGTCTCCGTGCGCACGGTAGCCTGAGGCATGACCTGGTCCAGCAGGGCCTCCTGGGCCTCGGTCTCGGCCCGGACAGCGGCATAGTCGGTGGCCCGGTGGACGCCGAAGATCATCAGGCACACGGCCAGGAGCACGCCGCCCAGGGCCGCCCACTGGCGCACCTTACCCTTAAGCTCGTCCAGATAGCCCTCGCCAGGCATGGTGCCGTCCCCGGCCCGGGCCAAGAATTTCAGCTTAGGCGGGACAAAATGGATGGCGGCAAGGCTCTCCTTCAGCTGCTGTCCCCAGGAGCGGACCAGAGCGAAGCGTCCCATGCCGAAGCGCCGGGGGATGGCGGCCCGGTCCATGAGCCACACGCAGCAGTTCATGGTCAGAATGGCCCAGCCCACCCCGTCGGGGTAGGAGCCGAAATAGCGGAGCAGTACGGTGAGCACGCCGCAGCCCACGCCAAAGATGGTCTGTCCCAGGGGGGTGACCGGAGTGGTGGTGTAGTCCGAGGCCATAAAGACAGCCCCCATCACCAATCCGCCGCAGCACAGCTGGGCGGTCATCCAGGCCAGCGCTCCCTCGTCTCCCCTAGGAAACAGGAGGGTAAGCAGGGCCACTGTCCCCAGATAGGCCAGCGGAATCCGTGGGGTGATGACCCGCCGGGAGACCAGATACAGTCCGCCCAGCAGCAGCATGAGCACGGGGACGCCTCCCATGGCGCCGCCGTGCTGGCCCAGCAGTATTTGCCCCAGGGTCAGGTCCGGCACCGCTCCGGTGTGGAGGACGGCCATGGGAGTGGCGGAGGATGCGGCGTCAGCACCCTGGATCAGGCCGGGCCGCTGGAACGCGTCCACCCAGCTGGTCATCAGGCCGGGGAAGGTACACAGCAGGGTCCGGCCCGCCAGAGCGGGATTGAGGAAGTTGCGGCCCAGTCCTCCATAAAACTGTTTGACGATGACAATGGCAAACAGGCCGCCCAGGACAGGGGCCCAGTAGGGGGCGGTGACCGGAAGGCTCATAGCCAGCAGCAGGCCGGTGACGCAGGCGGACAGGTCGCCGATGGTATTGCTCTGTCCCCGCAGGCGGCGGTAGCCGTACTCGGCCAGCACGCAGGTGCCCACGGATACCGCGGTCAGAGCCAGTACCCGGACGCCGAACAGAAAGACCGCCATAGCCAGGGCGGGGACCAGGGCGATGATCACGTCCAGCATGGTGGAGGAGATGGTGGCCGGCTGGGCGATCTGAGGGGAAGTCCGGTGAATGGTGGGTCCGTTCATGCCTGTTCCCCTCCTTCCGCCAAAATGGTCCGTGCCTGCCGCACCAGATCCGCCAGGGGGATATGGGACGGGCAGATATAGCTGCAGCAGCCGCACTCCATGCAGTCCTCCAGATGGAGCTGAGGCAGGCGCTCCCGCTCTCCCATGCGCATCGCCCGGTAGACAAAGGCCGGGTTCAGGTTCATGGGGCAGGAGGAGACGCAGTGCCCGCACCGGACGCACACCGTCTCCGGCTGATCCGCACCGCCGTGCTCCTGCTTGGTCAGGCACAGCAGGGCGTTGGTGTTTTTCACCACCGGGGCCTCCAGATCCGTCTGGACCGTCCCGGTCATGGGCCCGCCGGTGAGGATGATGGCCGGCTCCTCCTTCAGGCCCCCCGCCGACTCCAGCAGGCAGCGCAGAGGGGTCCCGATGGGCACCCACAGGTTCCGGGGCCGGGCTACGGCCCCGCCGCTCACTGTGACCGCCCGGTGGGTGACGGGCTGCCCCTCCAGAAGGGCTGCGCGGACCATATAGGCGGTGGCCACATTGAACACGGCGCACTTCACATCCACGGCCGACTGGCCCGGGGGCACCTCCCGGCCGGTGATGGTGCGCACCAGCTGTTTTTCCATCCCCAGGGGATAGCGGGTCTCAATGGTGACCAGTTCCACCGACCGGCGCTTCCGGCGCAGGCGGCGCTCCAGAAACTCCACGGCGTTGAGCTTGTCGCCCGCCACCACCAGCACGGCCCGGTCCGCCCGCAGCAGCTGAGAGAGCATCTGGACCGACTGGAGCACCTGGTCCCCGTGCTCCAGCAGCAGCCGGTGGTCCGCCGTCAAATAGGGTTCGCACTCCGCGGCACTGACGATCAGGGTGTCCACCCGGCCCACCGAACGGGCGATGCGCAGGTGGGTGGGGCTGGCGCCCCCGCCCATGCTGGTGATGCCCGCCTGACAGATGCGCTCCAGCACCTGGGCCCGATCCATCCGGGACCAGTCCATGGGCTCGGGCAGATCGGGACAGGCGGTATCCTGACCGTCATTGTCGATGACGATGGCGTCCCACCGGCCGCCCCAGGGGTGGGGGCGGGGCTCGATGGCCCGCACCCGGCCGGAGACGCTGGAGTGGACGTACACGCCCCCCTCCTCCGGCTTGGCAATCACCTGGCCCACGGTCACCTTGTCCCCGAGCTTCACCACCGGGACAGCCCCGCCGCCGGTGCACATGGTCAGGGGGATGGCCACCTGCTTGGGGGGCTCCTCCAGAGGCATGATGGGCTTGCGCCGGGTGCTCTCTTTATAGGAAACGGGGTGGACCCCGCCTAAAAATCTTCGCCGCATGGCAGACCTCCCCGGGCCAGAGGCGCCCTCCGCCCCGCCGGCCCGTATTTTGTCGTAGGTTCGTATCATTCCTATGATACTCACTCGAGGGGACTATGTCCAGTCTGACGGATAAAAATTTACATTTGCGTATCAAATTTGCCGGAGGAGGATGGTTTTTCTGTGACTTTTCTGCATGAACAGGGGCTTCTCCCGCCGTCTTTTTGCGCTCTCTCCCTCTGCGGGTGCAGCCCCATATGGCTGCCTGCTTCGCAGGACTCTTTTCCCCTGTAGGGCGCGGCATCCCAGACGCTTCGCCTCGCGTGGCCTTTCTCCGCCGGATGTGGTTCTTTGACCTTTGTTTTCACAGGGACCGATGTCCCCATCGGGCCGCTGGGTGGCTAGTTTTGCCATGGAATTTCGCCGCCTGGGGGCGGCGGGTTTCTTCCCAAGCGATGAGAAAGAAACCAAGGGATGGCCGACTCCCCTTATCAAGAGGAGACGTCGCGCAACGACAGAGGAGATCGGGATCGGTCACACATTAGGGCGGATGAGGGTGCCCCTTGAAAGCCTCCCACTCCTCGGCACGGCGTACCTTGCCTCTAATTTCCAATATATGTATTAAAACGCCCCACAAAACACGAAATCCCTCCTTATTTGAAAGAGCCGGACGCACGGGCGCATGATACGCGACCCTACATGGCGCGGCTGACCCGTAGGGCGCGGCCTTCTGGACGCGCCGCCCCGGCGCGGCGGCATCTTGTAGGGCGCGACGACTCGGCGCGCCGGCCGGTGTCCGGCCACTGTGGGAAAACGCCCCGCGCGTTCTGCGTGTAGGGGCGGCCCCATGTGGCCGCCCGTCTCAATATCGCTCTAACTCAAACAAGGAGGAATTTTACTTATGGCGACCAATCAAACGACAAATTACCATCTGAACCAGTGGGAACCCACAGATCAGGTTTTACGCACCGACTTCAACGCGGACAACGCCAAGCTGGACGCGGCCTTGGCGGAAAAGGCGGAGGTGGAGACGGTGTCCGCCCTGCAAACGGCGGTGGCGTCCAAAGCAGAACAGACCGCCCTGTCCCAATTGACCGGGCGGGTGGAGGACCTGGAGTCCGCTCCCCGCTTGGTGGCCGGAGTTTATTTCGGCGACGGGGCGGAGAGCCAGTTTATCTCCCTGGGCGGGACGCCCAAGGCGGTGTTTGCCATCTCCTGCTACGGCCTCACGTTTACCGGGTCAAACGACGCCTACGGTGGCCTGGCTCTGACGGGCTATCCGGCGGCCCGGGGGAGCGCCGGGACAAGGTCCCTGATCGTTGGCATCGAGACCGGCGGTTTCCGAGTGTATAATAACAGTGAGGACTCGGTCCGCGCTAACCGGGAGGATTACCGTTACCACTATTTGGCGTGGATGTGAGAGCGGGTTAAAATGATTAAAAGGAGCCCCCGGCATGTGCTCGGGGGCTCCTGCGCTTGCTTTTCACTTCAAAAGAAGTGCATGTCAGGGAACGTAATATCAGGCCTTACGCCTCAGTTGTGGCGGTCGTATCATTCGACACATAGACAACAGTGACCGTTACGGAAATCGTATCACTGACTTCGGCTTCTTCATCGTTGTCATCAGTGTATGTGTAGGTGATCGTCACATCGGCAGTGATTCGAGTCGTGTTACCTACTTCGGTGGGCTGAATATAGCTGCTCGTCAGCTCAGCATCCGCAGACATATTGTTCTCACTATCACTGTACTCTTCCTCAATCGCGCTAAGGACGCTGTTATAGGAAACATCACTCAGGCTGACAGTCACGGAAGTATTCAGCTCATCAATGTACTCAGCCAGGGTTGCCTCAGCATCGGTCTCGCCATCTCCGTCATCGGTGACGTTCGCGGCGTTACGGCCATCAACGTAGATTTCAACAGCCTGATCGTCGTCGTCCTCGTAGACATAGATGGTGCCGATGAAGCCGTCCTCAAACTCGTTCTCCAGCCAGCCGGTGCTGCGGGTCTCGGCATCGCCGTCGTCATTGTAGAAGATGGTGCAGCTGTCGGCCAGCTCGATGTACACATCGCCGAAGCGGAGCACGCCGCCGCTGTAGTCCACGACAACGCCGGTGTTTGCAGTCTCGTTACCGAAGTCCTCGGTCCAGAAGTCCTCATCGTCAGAGGCATTGGAGCCGACGGTTACCTTATCCAGCTCATCCTCATCCACATAGCCGTTCTCGTCATAGGTCACGCCTTCATACAGGCCAACAACATCAGTGCCACTAATTACGTCGTTGACTTCAATGGTGCCGACCTCGCCGTTAACGATGGCGTCATACACATAGTAGTCGTTCTCGTCTTCGTCCACGCTGTGGTCGTAATCATCATCCAGGACGTATACGCGGTCGTCGCTCTCGCCGGAAATGGACAGATTCTCGCCGCCGATGTAAACCACCTCAGCGTAGTTGTCGTCCATGACCACGGCCACGGCAGCGGTGTTGTCACCGGTGACAGAGATGTCAGGCACATTGCGGATGCCGGTGTAAACGGTCACGTCGCCGTCCTCATTCACCACAAAGATGGTGGAGCTGTTGGCGCGGACAGTGCTCTGAGCCGCAACTTCGGGCTCCTCAGTGGCTTCCTGATTTACCTGCACGGTAGAGCGGCCATTGGTGGTAATAACGCCCTCATCATCGGAAGAAGTGACTTCACCATAATAGGTGGTCTCATCCACCGAGCTCAGCTCGTAGTCGCCGTTGCTCTTCTCGTCGTACAGGAACCACATGCCGTTGTAGTCGGTATAGGTATCCTCGTCGTCAGGATTGAGGATAGCAGGAACACTGTACTCATCCGCATCGTCCTCCCCGACGCTGTCGATGGTAATGACGCCGTTGGTGCCGTCCACGAAATAGGCCTCGGCCTCCAAATCGCTGCGAACACCGCTGGTTTCATCCATGGCGGTGATGAAGACATAGTCGTCCACACCCTCGGAGCTGTCGGAGTACACCACATAGCCGTAGTTGTCCAGAACCAGGGTGTAGTCGTCGCCCAGGTCATACTCAAGACTGTCGCGGCCATCGGTATAGGTTACGTTGTAGTAGTACCGGGTGCCGTCGGCGGTGACATTGCTGCCCACAGTGTAGGCGGACACGGTGGCGGTGATAACCTCGGCGGCTTCAATGGTCTGCACCTCGTCGTCCGCCACAGTGATCAGGACATAGTCCTCGTCGGAGAACTGATCCAGGTTGTCAAAGTCGTCGCTGGACAGGGTCAGATCCACGTCGGGGGTGGCTACTTCGTTCTCGTCAGGAATGGTGAGCTCCAGCTCCTCATTGTCCTCGTCGTAGTCGCCGTCCACCTGGGCCACCTAGGTGTGGATCTGGGTGATGGTGACGTTGTTCTCATCATCCACAAACACCTCGGTCAGTACGCCCCGACCGGTGCCCTCAGCGTCATCGTCGTTGTTGCGGGCGATGTAGCTGCTCAAGGTAACGTCTTCCACTTCCTCGCCGTCCACATAGACGGTCAAAGTGGTCTCTTCGTCTCTCAGGTCGTTGTAGACGCTGGAACCGATCAGATCATAGAGGGCATCCTTGTCCACAGCGGCGGTGTAGGTCTCCTCTGGGTCGTCGGCATAGGTACCGATCTCGTCGTTGTTGTACTCCCAGGTGACTGCAGGCCGGCCGAAGACGTCCTCGTTGGCGTCGGCGGAGCTCTTTTCCAGATCGCCGTCGTACAGCTCCTCGCCCAGCTCAATGGTGTACTGGCTGTCACTGTCGTCAGCGTGGTCATTGCTGATGGAGGCGTACTGGCTGTTGCTGCTGGTGCGCTCGTCATAGCTGACGTTGCTGGAGACGGTGATGTCGCCCACCACGATGGTGGAACCGTCGCTGGAGGGCTCGACCATGGTGGCCTCCAGGGCGTTCAGAGCCAGCTGGGCCACCTCGTTGCGGGTCATGGCGCTGCTGGCGCCGGCATCCACGCCGTCGTACAGGTCGATGCTGCTGGCCTGACGCACGGCGGAGAGCTGCCAGTCAGAGCCGAAGTCGCTGCTGTACTGGAAGTGGCCCAGGGCCTTCAGCATCATCAGACCGGCCTGCGCTGCGGTGACGGTGTCATCGCCGCCGTAGGTGGTGTCGCTGGTGCCGCTGGTGATGCCGTCGGCATAGCAGGCGGCCACATAGGGGGCGGCCCAGTCGGGCACATCGGTGAACGGAATACTGCTGGAGGTGAAGTTGCTCACATTCAGAGCCAGCAGGTTGGACATGACGACCGCCATCTCGTTCCGGGTGACGTACTCGTCCGGGTTGAAGTTGCCGTCCTCGTCGCCGACCATCACGCCGACGGCCTGGAGCACGTCAACGGCTTCCACGTTGTCTTCGGAAGACACATCGGCGTAGCTGGCGGCGCTGGAGCCCATGATCATCAAACCAGAGATCATAGCCGCAGTCACGCCCAGGCTGAGAACACGCTTCAGGTTTCTCATTGGAATTCCTCCTTTTAAATTCAGGTTCGGAGGAAA
>OOBN01002871.1_pt1 | contig 9884 bp, 10 predicted proteins | sample 1671091 | NCBI WGS metagenome assembly OOBN01 (sample SAMN06348121, study PRJEB24527) | human gut metagenome | biome: human gut; feature: ankylosing spondylitis patient; material: feces | host: Homo sapiens | place: China | collected 2015-10 | reverse complement strand
AGTCCCCTGCCTTACCGCTTGGCGATGGCGCATTATCGTTATTTTTCTTGTCTTTGAATCATCAGGTAGCCTTATTGGTCACCTTATGATTTCAATTTAACAGGAATCATGTGTGCTTTCAAAAAGATTGCTATACTATTTTAACTGAACTTTCCTACTGTGTCAAGAAAAAAGGCTATCTTCTTTAGACTTTTTGTTCCAAAGGTCACCTTATCATAAGACTGCCGCATCCGGTTTCATTCCGATGCAGCAGCCTTTTTGTTTTATTCCTCTTCCTTACGTTCTTTGATATAAGAAATCAAATCATACACCAACCGCTTTTCCTGTTCGTTCATGCCGCGCAATACGATTTGCTCCTGCGATTCAAGGCCCAGAATATCGTCCGTAGTCGTATGAAACAGTTGTGCAAGGGCTATCAGGTATTGTGCAGTCGGTGCAGAAAGTTCCATTTCCCAGGCGTTGACACTGGCGCGCGTGACACCCAGCTTACGAGCAAGGGCGGCTTGTGAAAGTCCGGCATTCTCCCGAAGACGCTTGATGTTGTCTGAAATCATGTTGTTCACCTTCCTGCATCTACTTTACTATACACAAGATGATAATAAATTATCTAAAAGTGCATAGTTTTGTTGACAATCAGGAAGGCAAAGCGTACAATGAAAGTACGGGTATTCACCTTAAAGGAAAGGAATCATAACATGAAACGAAAAATTGCTCTGGCAAGCGGTGTGATACTGCTATGTACAGTAATGCTAACAGGGTGTAACGGTGTAAGAACGGAAGCTAGCGAAACTGCCAGCGTGATAAGTGTTCAACAAGAAAGCGAGGCTTCGCAGAAATTCAAGTCGGCCACCAATTATCAAGAAGGCGGAGAATATTATAAAGCATATATTCTGTATAAAGAAGTTCCAACTAACGCTGTGGATTACGAAGAAGCGCAAAGCTGTGCACAAAAAGCGCTAGAGCTATATTGGAAACAGCAAGAGGAACTAATAGAAAAAGGCGATTATGAAAAAGCAATAGAGTATACTGTTAGTTCAATGAGTTTTATATGGTTGAAGTCACCATTAAAAAGCGAAGATGGTCTTGAGACGACAATACTTGAAGTTGCTGAAAAGTTGGCTGAAAGTATAGGCTTTACAAATCCAGTTGCAACAATGAAGGAAGCTCCGATATATGGCTATTTGATAGATATTGATTGTGATGAAATAGAGGGGACGGAATTTGAATCCTTACCATTAGAAACGATACAAAGCAAGTATGTAGAGCTTGATAACAAAATTTTGGACACGATCTATAGAAAAAGCATGAGTTATGCATCCATTACGCTGGGAGAAATTCATGCCGATAGAAAGTGGTATCGTGTTGAAGATGATAAACTGAGTGTAACAACAGACAGTGAAAGAGTCAAAGAGAAAATTGAAGCAAGAAAGAACAATTCTGCTGTTCAAGATGACGAAAATAAGTATACTGGGCCAGTAACTCAGGAATGCCAAAACGCATTAACAAAGGGGTTGCAATATGCAAATAACCTTTATATGTCAAGGAAAGCAGTATATAATCAGTTGACTTCTTCTTATGGAGAAGGATTCTCTACAGATGCTGCACAGTATGCCATTGACCATATGACGGGCGTAGACTGGAATGCAAATGCACTGGAAAAGGCAAAACAGTATTACTACAATATGTCCATGTCTAAGAGCGCCGTTTATGACCAGTTAACTTCTGAATATGGAGAGCAATTTACGGCATCCGAAGCACAGTATGCCATTGACCATCTAAGCTAAACAGAAAATCGTTATGGCACCAAACTCAATCGTCCTTCAGCCCACTCCAAATCCCGTCCTTGCCGGGGTCTCACCGATATGATATACTTGCACTGTAAAAGTTTTCCTGTTCAGCGCGTGACGCAGAAAGGAGCGCGGCTTATGGACCATATCATTCTCGGCATCCTTTTTCTGGTATGGGGCGCGGCGGACATCCTCCGCGTCCAGCTGCCCGGCATACTGGGCAAGCGGCTGAAATCTGCCAGCGCCGAGGCCCGCCGCCTCTGGCAGAGGCTTCTGGGTGTGCTGGAGCTCATCGTGGGCGGCGGACAGCTGCTGTTCTGCTTTTTCTCCGACAATCAGACCGTCACCAGCATCATCCTCGCGGTGATGATACTCGCCGCTGTCTGCATCCTCGGGCCGTACTGCCACTGGCGGAAGCAGGAAAAAGAGAACACACAGGAATGAATCAGGGGAGGAAACAGTATGGGGCCTTGGTATTACGAAGTCGTGAGCTTTGACGGCGATTACGTCAACCTGCGCCGCACCGACATCGCCAGCGACGAGCTGAACCCCGTTGCGCTGGCGCTCCTGCCGCCGGAGATCGAGGTCGGCAGCAAGATCAAGTGCGAATACTTCCAATACGAGATCATCGGCTGAACGCAGAAGAACGCCCGGAGTGCAGATCGTGCGCTCCGGGCGTCCGTTTTTGCTCCTCAGTTGCGGTAGCAGCGGTCCTCCCCGACGAGCCAGTCCTCGCACAGGCGCTGGGCCTCCTCCACGCTGCGGCTGACGCAGTGGAACAATGCACCGTGGAGCGAGCAGTAGGAGTAGCGGACTTTGGGCACCCCATTGGGATCTCGGAATTTTTCACAGCGTTCCTGTCCGGGCATCAGATAAAGTTGTTCCATAAAGCCGCAGCTCTCCTTTGTTTCATCTTGGGTGTGCCGTGCACACGCTGTGTCTTATTGTAGCACTTCCCGCCGCCGGGCGCTATTCGCTGTTTCCACAAAAAACAGGACGGAACTTCGGGGCTTCTTCCCTCTTGACAATTCCAGATCTTGTGATAAGAAGCAGGCCGCAGCTTCTTTCCCTCTTGTAAAATCCGGCCAAAACGGTTATGATAGAATCAAATAAAAAACAAAGGAGCATCAACCTATGCGTGCTTACGAGCGACTGTTAAAATATGCCCGCGTTTACACCACCTCTGACCCCAATTCCGGCACCCATCCCTCTGCCGAGCGGGAGTTCGACCTGGCCCATATCCTTGTGGAGGATCTGAAGGCCATCGGCATCGAGGACGCCTTTGTGGATGAGCACTGCTACGTCTACGGCACCCTCCCCGCCACCCCCGGCTGCGAGGACAAGCCCGCGCTGGGCCTCATCGCCCACATGGACACCGCACCGGACGCTTCCGGTGAGAACGTGAACCCCGTCCTGCACGAGAACTACGATGGCCGCGACGTCACCCTGCCCGCCACCGGCATGGTCATGAAGGTCTCCACCTTCCCCTTCCTGAAAGACCTGAAGGGCGAGACCCTCATCACCACCGACGGCACCACGCTGCTGGGTGCCGACGACAAGGCCGGTGTGGCGGAGATCCTGACCGCCGCCGAGACCCTCATCGCCGAGGGCCGCCCCCACGGCAAGCTCTGCATCGCCTTTACCCCCGATGAGGAGATCGGCGAGGGCGCTTCCCTGTTCGACATCCCCGGCTTTGGGGCCGACTTTGCCTATACCGTCGATGGCGGCGATGTGGGCGGCATCGAGTACGAGAACTTCAACGCCGCCAGCGCCACCGTCACGGTCCACGGCTTCTCGGTCCACCCCGGCTCCGCGAAGGACGCGATGATCAACGCCTCCAACGTGGCCATGGAGTTCCACCAGGCCCTGCCCGTCATGGCCCGCCCGGAGACCACCGAGGGCCGTCAGGGCTTCTACCACCTGTGCCAGATGTACGGCGATGTGACCGAGGCCAAGCTCGGCTACATCCTGCGTGACCACGACGCAGGCAAGCTCCAGTTCAAGAAGGACAACCTTCTGCACATTGCCTGCTACCTGAACGGCAAGTACGGCGACGGCACCGTGGAAGTGGAGATCAAGGACAGCTACCGCAACATGATCGAGAAGATCAAGCCGCACTTCCATCTGGTCGAGAACGCCCGCAAGGCCATCGAAAAGGCCGGTCTGACCCCGGAGGAAGTCCCCGTCCGCGGCGGCACCGACGGTGCCGTCCTGAGCTGGAAGGGCCTCCCCTGCCCGAATCTGGGCACCGGCGGCTTCAACTTCCACGGCGTGTGCGAGTGCACCACCGTCGAGCGGATGGACAAGGCGGCCGAAGTCCTGCTGAATATCGTGGAGATCTACAGCAAGTAAATACAGAGACAGCAAAAAAGGAAGAGCGGCGATGTCGCTCTTCCTTTTTTTGCTTGTCAACCCACGTTGATATGCCCCACCGGCAGGATCTTGCGCTTGTTGTCACCGGGCTTGACCGTCAGGCTGATGGCCAGCGAGACCGGGCCCACGCGGCCCATGAACATGACCAGCATGTACAGCAGCTTGGCCCCGACATTCAGCTGGCTGGTAACGCCCACCGACAGGCCCACCGTGCCGAATGCCGAGCAGGACTCAAAGATGGCGTCGATGACGGACACGGCATCCGAGGTGTTGTAGTAGACCACCACCGCCGAGCCCAGCGATGCCACGATGCCCAGCATGATGATGGTCAGTGCGCGGTAAACGGTCTTGGACTCGATGTGGTGCTCGGCGATCACACAGTCGTCGCGGCCCTCCGCCACGCTGCGGATGGTCAGGATCAGCACAGCAAAGGTCGTCACCTTGACGCCGCCGCCCGTCGAACCCGGTGCCGCACCGATGAACTGCAACACGCTCATCAGGAGCTTGGTGACCGGCCCGCAGGCCGCCAGGTCGATGGTGTTCATGCCCGCCGTACGGGTCGAGACCGACTGGAAGAGCGACGCCATCACCTTGCCCGGAACTGACAGCCCGCCCATGGTGGCCGGGTTCGACCACTCCATCAGACAAATGAGCGCCGCGCCGCCGACCCATAGAATGGCCGAGAACGCCAGCACGACCTTCGCGTGGAGGGACAGGCGGCGTTTTTTGCGAAATTCGCCCAGCTCCACCCAGACCATGAAGCCCAGACCGCCTGCCATGATGAGGAACATGACGACAGCCTGCACATAATAGTTGCTGACATACGGCACCAGCGACGAATACGGCCCGAACCGGCCAAACAGGTCAAAGCCCGCATTGCAGAACGCCGAGATGGCCGTGAAAATGCTGATCCAGACCCCTTCCAGCCCGAACTGCGGCACAAAGGCACACGCCAGCAGCACAATGCCAATGGCCTCGAACAGGAATGCCAGCCGGATGACGATCTTCAGCACCTCGGTCGCCTGCGAATAGCCGCTGGCCGAAACGCTCTCGCCCAGCAGCCGCAGGTCCCGGAAGCCCATCCGCCGCTTGGCCGCCAGTGCAAAAAAGCTGGTCAGCGTGACCAGGCCCAGACCGCCGACCTGGATGAGCAGCAGAATCACCACCTGCCCGAACATCGTGAACTGCGTCCACGTATCCCGCACGACGAGGCCCGTCACGCAGGTCGCGCTCGTTGCGGTGAACATCGCATCCACCACGCCCAGCCGCCCGCTGCGGCTGGCGATCGGCAACGTCAGCAGCAGCGTTCCCAACGCGATCACCAGCACAAAGCTCCCGCAGATGATCTGTGTCGCATTGCTGCCCACCAGCCAACCTTTGGGGTGGTTCTTCTTTTTTCTGGTTTTTCCCATGAAGTGCTCCTTCTCCCGCACCGGCAGCCTCTGCGCTCCCGATGCAGCATCGTTCTTGCCTCCCCCGTTCCGGGGTCGGCATCTCCCTTATAGGATACACCTTTTTTCTTTTTCGTTCAACTTGATTTTCTCTCCAACCTGATAGTTCAAAATGGTGATGAAGTGGTGCCATTTTGAATACTCTTTTTCCAGTTTTCTTAAATACTGCAACTTGAATTATTACTGATAATGTTTCAAGTACTGGTATAATAGCAATAATTAATAATAATAGAGGCATTTTTAAGTATAATGCTATTCCAGATACAACTCCCCCTAGAAATAGTGAACCTGTGTCTCCCATAAATGCTTTTGCTGGATATATATTAAACATTAAAAATCCTAATGTCGCTCCTATTACAATTGCTCCAAATACTATTATTTCTTTTGTTCCAAACATTGTTGCTATAATTGTTAAACATGTAATTATTATTGTGCTAACACTTGATGATAACCCATCTATTCCGTCTGTTAAGTTTATTGCATTTGTTGTTGCAAGTATTACTAAAATTGCAAATGGTATATATAACCATATTGGAATTGTTACATATTTATTAGCAAATGGCATATATGTTTCTGTTCCTATCTTTAATCCCCATACTAAATATGATACAAATGCAATTGATATTATTAATAATCCTAACATTTTTAATTTTGGTTTTAAACCTTCTGTATTTTTTAATACTAATTTTTTATAATCATCTATAAATCCTATTATTCCAAATCCTGTTGTTAAACAAAGTATTGGAATTAAATTTTGTGCAAGTGCTGCATCTTTTCCTTTATAATATACATATGCACAACATGTTGCAATTATTATTCCTAACATGATAATAATTCCACCCATTGTTGGTGTTCCTTGTTTTTTTAAATGTGATTGTGGTCCATCTGTTCTTTCTATTTGACCTACTTTTAGTTTTCTTAATATTGGTACTATTATTAATCCAAGCAGTACTGTTACTGCAAATGTTCCTAATAGCATTTTTGTTTGAAAATCCACTTTTATCAACCTTTCTTCTGTTTTATTTATCCTATAATTTCTTTTACTATTATTCTTTCGTCAAATGGATATTTTGTTCCATTTATTTCTTGATATGGTTCATGACCTTTTCCTGCAAGTACTATTATATCTAGTTTGTTTGCCATTTCTATTGCTTCTTTTATTGCTTCTTTTCTGTCTACTACTACTTTGTATTTTCCGTTTGTTTTTTTCATTCCTTCTTCAATTTCTTTTACTATTTCTTCAGGTTCTTCTGTACGAGGATTATCTGTTGTTATAAATGTAAAATCTGCTATTTTTCCTGATATTTCTCCCATTAATGGTCTTTTTCCTTTATCTCTGTCTCCTCCACATCCAAATACTGATATTACTCTTCCTCTTGTATAACTTTTTACTGCTGATAATATGTTTTGTAAACTTTCTGGTGAATGTGCATAATCTATCATTATTGGTATTTCTTTTTTATTTGGTACCATTTCAGATCTTCCTGGTACTTTTATTTCTGCTAATGCCTCTATTACTTTGTCTGATGCTATTCCTAATTTTTTTGCTACACATATTGCTGCAAGTGCATTATATACACTGAATCTTCCCGGAATATCTACTTTTACTCTTTCATTTCTGTCAGATACTTTTACTCTGAAATCTACATAAGAGTTTGTTATTGTTATGTCTTTTGCTAATACTTCACAATAATTGTCTATTCCATATGTCATTATTTTATTTTCTGGTAATAATCTTGGTATTTTTGATACTTGTAAATCATCAACATTTATTATTCCATTGTCACACATTTTAAATAATTTTAATTTTGATTCAAAATAGTCTTTCATATCTGGATGTTCTTTTTCACTGATATGATCTTCTGAGAAGTTTGTAAATACTACTATGTCAAAATTGCATCCATCTACTCTATGTAATTTTAAGCTTTGTGATGATACTTCCATTACTACATATTCAACACCTGCTTCTACCATTTGTGCAAATGTTTTTTGTAATTCTATACTTTCTGGTGTTGTTCTTGCACTTTCAGATATCATTTTTCCGTTTATATATGTTGCTATTGTTCCTATTAATCCAACTTTATGTCCTGCTTTTTCTAATATTTCTTTAATCATATATGTTGTTGTTGTTTTTCCTTTTGTTCCTGTTACTCCTATTAATTTGAATTTTCTTGATGGATTTCCATAAAAATTACAACTACATATTGCTAATGCTTCTCTTGTGTCTTTTGCCATAATTATTGTTACATCTGCTGGTAATTTTATTTTTTTCAAGTCACAGCCTTCTTGAACCATTACTACTTTTGCTCCAGCTTCTATTGCATTGTTTATATAGTCATGACCGTCTACACTATAGCCTTTTATTGCTATAAACATATATCCTTCTTTTATGTTTTTGGAGTTACTTTCTAGTCCTGTTATGTCTACGTCAAGGTTTCCTTTTGCTTTTAGTCCTTCTAATCCTACTAATATTTTCTTTAATTCCATATTTGTCTCCTTTTGCCTACTCTAGCTTTTGAATAGGCTTTAATTTACAGGAAAATTGTCAGTTGCCTTTTTTCCCATTATCGCATACATTATATAACTATTTTTTTGTTTTGTATAGTGAATTCGAAAAAATCACTTAATAAATTTTATTAAGTGATTTTTTGTTTTATTCATTTGATTAAAGTGTTTTTATAAATTGCTTTTGCATTATTTTTGATAGTTTTCTCTATATAGTTTACTTTTATAAGTGATTATTCCATTTTTGGCAAGTCTTCCAACAATAAAACTCATTGGTATTTTTTCTTGAATTGATATTTCTTTTAATGTTTTTTCGTTTATTTCTCCATCAACAATCTTTTTCCAAATGTTTTCTGGAATCATTACTTCTAATGCAAATTTATCTGCTTTTTCTTCTTTTAAATCATTTCCATCTATAATTACTTTATTTTTCCCTTCATTATAATCTGATTTACAATGTCCTAGTTCATGAAATAATTCGAAGAAAAATGAGTCTTTTCCAGCATAGTTATCTGTTACATAAATTGCTGGTTGTTTTCCTTTAACTCTAAAACATCCTCTTATTTTTGTTCCTGTTAATGCTTTCTCACATGCAAAATAAATTCCATATTTATTTAATAGTTCTCTTACTTTGTCTATATCTATTGAGTTATTGTAGGCTAATTCCTGCAAATCTTTTATTAATAACATTAAATTATAACTATTATATTCATTTACATTTTGTTGTTTTATTGTTTCATCACAATGTGCTATCCACAATGCTATTTTGTTAAAGTCATTACCTGTTTTTTTGAATAGTATTTGTTTTTCTAATTTTGGAATTATGTAAAAGTCTTTTACTTTTAAGAAGTCTAATAAATCTATACATACTTGTAAGATGTCTGTTTCATCTTTGAATTTTATCCAATTTCTCTTTTTTATTTCATCAATATGATATTTTATTGTTATTTCTTTTTTTAAGTTGTCTATGTTACCATATTGTTTTAAAATGTTTTCTTTTAATATTCTTGAGTTTTCTACATTTATAATAAATTCTGATTTGATTCCTGTTAATCTTTCTATATTTCCTGCCATTTCTAATGTTATTCTTGTTTTTCCATTTATTATTTCATTCATATGCTTTTGTGTTATTCCTATTCTTGTTGCAAATTCTGTTTGCGATATGTTGTTGTATTCTAAATAGTCTTTTAGGTATTTTCCAAAATAAATCATATCAATCATCTCCTATCCTTCTCCATAGTGTCGGTCATCTATTTCTCTTAATTCTACTTCTACTATTTTTTCCAACTTATATGGATATTCGCCTATAGGCTTTATATACATTCTTAATTTCATATTTATATTTGCTGTATATATTTCTTTTAAGTTTCCTTGTTTCTTTTCAATATTATATACTCTTGATAAAGGGTTTATTATTACTTCTTGCCTATTTTTACTTTGTATCATTAATTCTTCTATTGCTTCTATTGTTTCTTGTTCTTTTTTCTTATGTTTGTTTTTTATTTTCTTTTGTAGGTCTTTTATGTATGTTTTTGTTTTTATTATTTGCAATAATAACCCACTCCTTTGTTTTTAATATATTATAACATACAAAGTTATAACATATCAAGATATTTAGAACAAAGCGATAAAATCTCAAAGGGCTAGCGATTGTAGCTTTTTATATAATAGGAAAGTATTACTTTCCTATTATATAAAAAAGCGAGTCTAAGTTTTTCTATCAAATGAAAATTTTAAGAAAATCTAAGACTCGCCATATTTATCTAGT
>OOBN01002867.1_pt1 | contig 9901 bp, 10 predicted proteins | sample 1671091 | NCBI WGS metagenome assembly OOBN01 (sample SAMN06348121, study PRJEB24527) | human gut metagenome | biome: human gut; feature: ankylosing spondylitis patient; material: feces | host: Homo sapiens | place: China | collected 2015-10 | reverse complement strand
TTTCAGTCAATTAACTTCAATTGGAGTCCAACATCATGAATATCAAACAGCCCCAATACATCCGTTCCGCACTTGCCCTGGCGGTCGTCGTCGGACTGAGCGGACCGGCTCTGGCCCAATCGGCGGCAGGTTCTAGCCCAGGTGCTGCAGCACCCTCTGCCGCATCCAAGGCGGCACAGCCACAAGTAGATGACAAGGCCGCCCGGGAAGCCGATAAAAAGCGTGCCGAGCTCACTCAAGACGCCATCACGGCGCTCACCAAGACCCAGGAGGCTTTGACCCTCCTTGATGCAAATAAGACCAAGGAGGCGCTCGCTGCGCTGGAACTGGCCACCGGAAAGCTGGAACTGGTATTGGCACGCGACGCCAAACTTGCTTTGGCGCCGGTCGATGTACGCGTCATCACCCATGATATCCACGCCAACGTGGAATCGGTAAAGAAAGCGGTCAAGTTGTCTCGGGAGTTGTTGGGTGATGGCGAGGTGCAAAAGGCCCGGCCCATCGTTGCCAATCTGGCCAGCGAAATCGTAATCCAAACCGACAACCTTCCGATGGCAACGTACCCGGCAGCGATCAAGTCGGCTGCACGGCTCGTCGACAGCGGCAAGATCGACGAAGCCAAAGCAGAGCTCGCCCGAGCACTGAACACGCTGGTGGTCACCCAAGTTGTACTCCCTCTGCCCGTGCTACGGGCCGAAGCCGCGATAGCAAAAGCTGAAAAGCTGGCCGAGACTGACAAGCGCGATGCCAAGCAGAACGAGGAGCTCAGCACCTTGCTGTCGTCCGTGCGCACGGAGATCGAGCTGGCGCAAATCCTGGGTTATGGCAAGAAGGAGGACTTCAAACCCATCTTCGATCAGGTGAAGTCCATTGAGCAAAAGTCGGCTGGTGGCAAAAGCGGCAATGGATGGTTCGACGAGTTGAAGACGCGCATCCAAAAGCTGTTTTGAGGTGATGAAGGGGCCGACTGCTCCATCGGTCAGTCTCGCGATATTCGCAGTCGGCCCCAATAGATTCCCCTATTTTCACTATCTCATACGAGGCATATCACCATGAATGAGCAAACATCGAATCCCAACGCGATCAACGAAGGCACGAACGAACAAGCCGCGGTAAGCAGCCTTCCTGCCAGACCAGAGCCCAAGCCTGAAGTCGTCACGGAGGTACAGCCTGAGGTTCAGAAGGAAACGGACTCGCAGGCGGCAGACAAACGTAAACAAGTCCTCGATGAGGCAGTCTCGGCCTTGTCGCTGACCAAATCAGCGCTGGCGGCCCTGGACGAAAAAGAATCCGCGCGAGCACTGGCAACGCTGGCCGAAGTGACGGGAAAGCTGGAGCTGATCGTTGCACGCGAACCCACGCTCGCCCTGGCCCCCGTTGATGTGCGCACCATCGTGCACGACTTGTTCGCCAACACGGAAACCATTGAGGCGATGACCGACGAGGCGCTGGATGCCCTCAAACATGGCGAGGTGCAACGCGCTCGTCGCGTGTTGGCTTTGCTGGCCAGTGAAATCGTGATCACGGTCACCAACATCCCTTTGGCGTCCTATCCCGCAGCCGTGAAGGCAGTCGTGCCGCTGATCGATCAGGGCAAGATCGAAGAAGCCAAAGCCGCGCTGCAGTCAGCGCTCAGCACGCTGGTCGAGGAGCGCAGCGTGCTTCCGCTGCCCGTCCTGCGTGCGAAGCTGCTCCTGAAGCGCGCCGAGCCTCTGGTAGAAGATGGTCAGCGCAGCGAAGCATCCAATGAGCGCCTGGAGACATTGTTGAACGAAGCCCGGCAGCAGTTGGAAATGGCAGAACTGCTGGGCTATGGAAAAAGGAAGGACTTTGAGCCCCTGTACGCTGAACTCAAGAAAATCAAGGAAAAGACGGGAGGGGGAGGCTTCGGAAAAGGCTGGCTCGATGAAATCAAGGCAAAGCTGTCCAGGTTGTTCTGAAACCGCTGGATAGGGCGTAAGAGGGGCGCGTCGCGCCCCTCTCTTGGCTCAGGAGTGTTTGCTTTTTCACCCCATTAGATCTTTAGGAGATATAGCATGAATACAGACACCATCACCGATTCCAGTGCGGATGACCCCACCAAAGCACTGTGTTCGCTTAGCCAAAATTGGTGGCTTTTTGTGCTGCGCGGTGTCTTGGCATTGATTTTTGCAGCCCTCGCGTTCTGGATGCCACAATCGGCTCTGTTGGCCATGACCATCATGTTCGGCGCATTTTCCTTGGTCAATGGCGCGTTCAACTTGTTTGCAGCGGTGCGCCATATCCAGAAAAAAGAGCGCTGGGGCTGGTTGTTGTTCAGCGGCATTGTCGGCATACTTACGGGCGTCGTCGTCCTGGTTGCTCCTTGGGTCGCCACGATAGTCTTGGCTTCTTTTTTATGGGCTAGCGTGGGCTTCTGGGCGATTTTCACCGGAGTGCTGGAGATATCCGCCGCCGTTCGGCTGCGTCGGGAAATCAAGGGTGAAATCTGGCTTGCCCTCAGTGGACTGCTCTCGATTATCCTTGGTGCTATCGTCTTGTGGATATTTTTTACCCGTCCGGTCGAGTCATTCGTGGCCGCAGGCTGGCTGTTGGGTTTCCATGCGGCAGTCTATGGCGTCACGCTTTTGTTCTTGAGTTGGCGTCTTCGCAAAACGCGCCTGGGGTAAGAGCGTGCCAAACCAAAATCTATGGATATGAGCATCCTCGATTCATGCCTCCATAGAAATGACATCGAAGGAGTCATACATGCAGATACAATATAGCTATCGAGCTATCGACAAAGAGTTTCATGAACCTTGGCAGAGAGCTTTGGGAAATGTGATCGAGCACGCCCTCAAGCCATTGCTCGACAAACACACTAAAGATTCAGCGCGACTTCAAATCGTCCTTGATCGCGACAAGATCAAGCGGCAATTTCTGGCCAGTGGCTATATGCACCTGCCCGGCAAAAAGATTGTCAGTGTTACTGCATCACATGACGAGCTGACGCCCCTCGCGCAGATGCTCGCAAAGTCGTTGTTCCGTCAGGCCAAGAAGCATTTTGACCGACTGCATGCTCAGGATCAAATCAAGCGCAAAGCACGACGCGAGCGCTTGCGCGAGCTCAAGGTGCGGATTGCCGCAAAACCCGCATCAGCCGCCCATGAGGCCGAGGTGATCCGAATGCCTCTACTGTCGAAACTTGAGGCTGTCGCAAGGCGTGAGCTGGCTTATCTGCGGGCCGTCGGCGATTTACCGCGCGATTATCCGACGCTGCGCGACGTGGTGGATGAAGCGATTGTCCGAGCTAAGGTGGAATGGCAATCCGTGCCGGGGGAAAAAGAGGCTTACACCGGTCTTTTGAAGCATCTGTTCGCCGTCCTGGATAACGAAGTGGCAAGCAGCCGGCAATTTGGCGAATTCGTTTCTCTGGACGCGCCGGTCGAACCGGATGCCCAGGACGTGGCCGAGGCCATGGTGGAAGAGGAAATCTTCGAATTTTATCAGCACGATGACACACTCAGGCTGGCCGATATTTTCGCTGGCAGTCAGCATCCCGATGTCGCAACGATCGCGGAACAGGAGGAGCTGATTGATCGGACGAGCGAGTTCGCTTTTGCATTTGACCTGCTGAAGGACATGCCGCGTTTGTGGCGGCGCATTTTTCTGCTTATCCGTGTGGACGGGCTGAATGCCAGCTGCGTCTCTGAAATCCTGCTGATTCCTAGTAAGGAAGATGCTGTCCGAAGGTGGCTCATGCAGGCCGAAGCATTCATCGCTGCTCATCTGGAAGAGGCCGGAGTAAGCAAAAACGGGAACGATTGGCTCCAAGGCGTTGATTGGTCGGCATTGTCTGTGACCCGAAGCGAGGCAGCCTCACTGTGGTCCAAGGAGGCGAACCATGAAGAATGATCTTCACCTCGTCTGCCCGCATTGCCAGTCCATCAACCGCGTACCGACTGCGAAGCTATCGGAACATCCCAACTGTGGCCGCTGCCAGCAGCCCTTGTTCACGGGCGAGCCCATCGAGTTGACCACGGCGACGTTCTCGCGCCACGTGGAGCGCAGCGATCTGCCGCTGCTGGTCGATTTCTGGGCGCCATGGTGCGGGCCGTGCAAGATGATGGCGCCACAGTTCCAGCAAGCGGCGCACCAGCTCGAACCGACGATCCGGCTGGCGAAGGTGAATACCGAGGCTGAGCCCCACCTGGCCGCGCAGTTCGGTATCCGCAGCATCCCGACGCTCGCCCTGTTCCAGGGTGGGCGGGAGATCGCCCGTCAGGCCGGCGTGATGGGCGCGCAGGACATCGTGCGCTGGACGTCGACGCAAGTGGGACGCTGACCGATGCAGGGCTTGCTCGGCACTACACTAATCCTGCTGGCGGCTTGCAGCCTGGCGGCGATGGCGACGGCGGCGTTCAGAGTGCCCGCCTTGCTGGGGTATCTCTCTGTCGGCGTTGTACTGGGCCCCTCAGTCATCGGCGTGATCGCGCCGGGGGAGACGCTGAGCTTTCTGTCCGAGCTGGGCGTGGCGCTGCTGTTGTTCATGGTCGGACTGGAATTCTCCCTCGGAGACTTCTGGCTCGCCCGCAGGACGGTGCTGATGGCGGGCGCTCTGCAGATGATCGCCGTGGCCCCGCCGCTGATCCTGCTATTGATGTGGCTGGGGCAGCCCGGCCAGAGCGCCGCGCTGCTCGGCACTGCGGCGGCCATGTCGTCCACGGCGCTGGTCAGCCGACAACTGGCCGACCAAGGTGAGCTCACCACCCGCCACGGACGCAGTGCCATCGCCGTGCTGGTCTTTCAGGACCTGGCCAGCGTGCCCCTGCTGGCCTTGCTGGCGATCTGGGCGCGCGGCGAGTCGCCGAAGATCGAGCATGTGCTGCTCGAAGTATTCGGTGTGCTGCTGCTGTTCGCGGCAGCGGCCCTCGCCTCGCGCCGTCTGTTGCATGGCCTGCTGGGCTGGGTGGCACGGCGGGGCCACGAGGAATCGTTCGTGCTCGTCTCCTTGTGCGTGGTGGTGGCTACCGCCGCCGCTGCGCACGCGGTCGGCGTATCTGCCGCCCTGGGGGCCTTCCTCGCCGGGATGGTGCTGGGCGAGAGCGACTTCCGGCACCACATGGAAAGCCACCTCAGGCCGTTTCGCGATGTGTTGTCGGGCGTGTTCTTCGTGACCATCGGCCTGCAACTGGACGCAGCACAGATTCTTTCGGCACCGCTGGCGGTGCTGGCGTGGCTGGTGGTGCTGGTACCGGTCAAGATCCTGCTCAATACGCTGGCCTTGCGGGCGACGCGCCTGTCCGCCCTCGATGCCTGGCGCACGGGCATAGCGTTGGGGCACGGCGGCGAGTTCGCCCTGCTGTTGTTGGGCACGGTCTTGCAGCAGCATCTGATCCCCGCGACCGTCGTCCAACCCATGCTGGTCGCGCTGGTGCTCAGCATGGCCCTGGCACCGCTACTGATCCGCCATCACGATGTACTTGCCCGGTTCTTGAGCCGCACAGGCGGCGTCATTCAGCCACCCCAGGCTGAAGAAGTCGAGATCGCCGCGCAGACGACGCGATATCGAGACCATGTCATCATTTGCGGCGCGGGCGAGCTTGGCCTGACAGTCAGCGAGATTCTTCGCCACGCCGGCGTGGCGCATCTGCTGCTGGAGGCGGACGCGCAGAAGGTCGAGGCCGCGCGTGCCGCCGGCGCGCCGGTGTTCCATGCCGATGCCAGTCGGCCCGATACCTTGCTGGCTGCCGGCTTGACGCATGCACACTTGGTGGTGCTGACGTTCGCCCATGCCCAGCAAGCGTTGCGCATCGCCCAGGCGATTGCCGAGCACCGTCCGGCGCTGACATTGTGGGTGTCATGCAGAAGTACGACCGCGGCCGATGCATTTCGCGCCATGCCCAACGTGCGCGTGTATCAGCAATCCTTTGCCGCAGCTATTGGGCTGGCGGAACAGGTGATGTCGACGCTTGGCATGTCGACCGAGCTGATTGAAGGACACATCAGCGCAATGCGCCGCCGTCTCGACAGCAGCCGTTTACCAGGGAGTTCATCGTCATGAAATCAACACGCCTTAACCCATTTCAGGTCTTACGTGACCAATTGGCCATCATGAGTTTTTACGAGCGCTTCGAGCAGGTCGTCGCGCTCGTGCTGTCGGCGGTGATCGCCGTCATCATCGTGGTGTCGCTGTTCCAGCTCATCTCCATCGTCTTCACGCTGCTGGTTCTAGATGCCTTCAATCCCCTGGACCACGAGGTATTCCAGAGCGTGTTCGGCATGATCATGACGCTCTTGATCGCGATGGAGTTCAAGCATTCCATCGTGCGCGTGGCGCAGCGTCGGGACAGCATCATCCAGGTCAAGACGGTGGTCCTGATCGCGCTGATCGCACTCTCCCGCAAGTTCGTGATCCTCGACTCCAACGCGAGCCCCGCAAAGATAGCCGCGCTGGCTAGCGCCACGCTGGCTCTGGGTGCGACCTACTGGCTGCTGCGCAAGCGCGGCGACCGCGCCGCCGAGACCTCTGAGCATGACCCGTCATCATCCCAGTGATCCGCGCACGGCGCTCTTGCAACACCGCTGGCTCAACCGCCTGCAGACCGGGCTGTTGGTCCTGACCCTGGTCGGGATCGCAGCCGCAGCAGGGAGACTGCCGTTTGGGGAAGGCTGCCTGTGGCTCGCGCTGTTTGCCATTGCAGGTGCGTTGCTGCTGGAACCGGTAGCCGCGTCGGCGCTGAGCTTGCGCCTGTACCGCGTACGGGCCTTGCACCCGCAAGAAGCCCACAAGATGTGGGCCCTGTTGCGCGAGCTGCCCGCCCGTGCCGGTTTGCCCGCCACGCCGGTGCCGCACTATGTGCCCAGTGCCGTCGTCAACGCCTTCGCTACCGGATCGAAGCAGGAGGCATCGATCGCCCTCACCGATGGCCTGCTGCGCAGCCTGAGCCCACGCGAGCTGGCGGGTGTGCTCGTGCACGAGGTCGCGCACATCGCTAATGAGGATCTGCGTGTCATGGGGCTGGCGGATTCCGACAGTCGCCTCACGAGCCTACTGGCCCTTATGGGACAGATCGCGATCCAGCTCAGCCTGCCCGCGCAGCTGGTTGGCGCGGCGGAGGTCTATTGGCCTGGTCTATTGTTATTGGCCGCATCGCCCCAGCTGGCCCTGCTCGCACAGCTCGGCTTGTCTCGCGTGCGTGAGTTCGACGCTGACCGCCTTGCGGCGGAACTGACTGGCGACCCGCAGGGGCTGGCGTCCGTGCTGGCAAAAATCGAGCGGGTCAGCCGCTCCTGGCGTGCCTGGCTATGGCCGGGATGGGGCAATCCCGAGCACTCCTGCTTGCGTACGCGTCCGGCAACGCAAGAGCGCATCGCACGCCTGCTGACGTTGGCGCCTGGGCCAGCATCAGCGTTGCCACTCCGCGCGCCCCATTTTTTGCCGGAATCCGCTTTGGCGACGCGCCCACCGCGCTGGCGCCCGAGCGGGCTGTGGCGCTGATTGCCCATCAACAGGAGACGTCTCATGGCCTATCTCGACCCGTACCAACGCCCCGCGTCGGACCGCTTCGTCCGGCGCGGGCTCTTCATCACCGCCTGCATTGCCGCGCTCATGCTGCTGTGGCAGTTTCTGCCCGCCATCGAGGCATGGTTCAGTCCGCGCGAGGCAGCAGAACGCACCGTGATGGCGCGTGGCGATCTGGCGGCGGACGAGAAAACCACCATCGAACTGTTCGAAAAATCGCGCGCCTCGGTGGTCTACATCACCACCGCGCAATTAGTACGCGATGTCTGGACGCGCAACGTGTTCTCCGTGCCGCGCGGCACTGGCTCGGGCTTCATCTGGGACGACGCCGGCCACGTCGTCACCAACTTCCACGTCATCCAGGGCGCGTCCGAAGCCACCGTCAAACTGGCCGACGGCCGCGACAACCAGGCCGCGCTGGTGGGGACGAGCCCCGCGCACGACATCGCCGTGCTCAAGATCGGCGTCGGTTTCAAGCGCCCGCCGGCCGTGCCGGTCGGCACCAGGGCCGACCTCAAGGTGGGTCAGAAGGGGTTCGCTATCGGCAACCCCTTCGGCCTGGACTGGACGCTCACCACTGGTATCGTCTCCGCGCTCGACCGCTCGTTGCCGGGAGAAGCGGGCGGCCCGGCCATCGATCACCTGATCCAGACCGACGCCGCCATCAACCCCGGCAATTCCGGTGGCCCGCTGCTCGATTCGGCTGGGCGGCTGATCGGCATCAATACCGCCATCTACAGTCCGTCTGGCGCCTCGGCCGGCATAGGCTTTGCGGTGCCGGTCGATACCGTCATGCGCGTGGTGCCGCAACTCATAAAGACCGGCAAGTACATCCGTCCGGCGCTGGGCATCGAGGTGGATGAGCAGCTCAACGCGCGTCTGCAGGCGCTGACCGGCAGTAAGGGCGTATTCGTATTGCGCGTGACGCCGGGCTCGGCGGCGCACAGGGCCGGGCTCGTCGGCGTCGAGGTCACCGCAGGCGGCATCGTGCCCGGCGATCGCGTTATCAGCATCGACGGTATCGCCGTCGACGACGTCACCACATTACAGGCCCGGCTAGACGACAAGAACGTTGGAGATGTTGTGGTCTTGTTAGTGGAGCGGGCCGGCAAGACTCGCGAGATGCTTGTGGAACTACAACCGGGAGTTTGATGGAAAGTGGGTCATGGATCTGCACAGCGAAGCAGCCAAGCGACTTCAGCCTTGCGCCGAACTACGAGCCCTAGCTAGGGATGGTCTGAAGTAGCCCTGTATTTCCGGCTGACTTCAGCCACTGCTGATTTTGAAAGCGGTGAACCGATCAAAAACGATCGGATCACCCGCTCATTTCGGTGCTTTCAGCCGTCGCGAGCACCTTGCGACGGCCATTTTCCGAATTACAGGCGCACCTCTCCTGCGCTTGCCAGCAAATGTCGGCGGGCCATCCATAGGTTCGACAGGGCAAACAGCGTCACCAGTTGTGCAGTGTTCCTCACCAGCCCTCGGAAATGTACCTTGGTGTAGCCGAACTGCCGCTTGATCACGCGAAACGGGGGCTCTACCTTCGCTCGCACTTGCGCCTTGGCCTTCTCGATCTTGCGCTTGGCTTTGTACAGGGCGCTGCGTTTATCGAGCATCTTGTAGGTGCTGCGGCGTGCTGCGACCTGCCAGATCACTTCTCGGTCGGCATGCTCGGAGCGCTTTTCGACGCCTGTGTAACCGTCATCGGCGCAGACGACGTTCTCGTCGCCGTGCAGCAGCTTGTCGACCTGGGTGACATCCGCCACGGTGGCTTGTATCTAACAGTTTGTGGTGATTAGCTACCACCACTGAAGCAGAGTGAGCTGCCCCCTTCCCTTAAGGTCAGAAAAGTCGGCACCGCTGAACCTTGATTTGCAGCACATGGCCCTCCGCTTCACCTTTCACGCCAGCACATCAGGTTGAACGGTTACCGGGAGCTCGACTCCGTATGTACAAGGCGAACAGGCGTGACGGTTTATGTGAGAGGAGTTTGACCATGTTTCCAGTCGGCATTGACGTAAGTAAAAAAAACCTGGATCTTTGCATGCTTTATGACGGTATCAAAGGACGCATAAAAACCCGTAACATCCAGAATAACAGACATTCAGTTGAAAATATTCTTCGCTGGCTCAGGCTTCAACATTGCAGTCCGGAAGATGTTCATGTGGTAATGGAAGCTACCGGTGTTTATCACGAACGGCTGGCCACTGAATTACATGATGCCGGTTTCCGGGTTTCTCTGGCCAACCCTCACCGTAGTCGGGAGTTTGCGCGTGGCATGGGAATCATGACAAAAACAGATAAGGTGGATGCGTATATGCTGGCCTGTTACGCATTCCTTAAGAAGCCACACCGCTGGGAGCCGCCGAGATCGGAAGAGCGTCGTGTAGGGAAAGAGTGTAGATCTCGGTGGTCGCC
>OOBN01002864.1_pt1 | contig 9908 bp, 19 predicted proteins | sample 1671091 | NCBI WGS metagenome assembly OOBN01 (sample SAMN06348121, study PRJEB24527) | human gut metagenome | biome: human gut; feature: ankylosing spondylitis patient; material: feces | host: Homo sapiens | place: China | collected 2015-10 | reverse complement strand
GAGTTTTCCGTTTGCCAGTTCGTTGTCCTTGATCCGTTTTATCACGACCATGTTCCCGAAAGTGTCCCTCTTTTGTTTTATGCGTTTATAATTGCATACTCTTCGTAGGCTTCTTCAATTTGTTCCTGTGATAAATCAAAAGGGATGGTGACTTTCCCATACCAATATTTACCACTTGGGTTATATTGGACAAATCCAAAAGCGGTATGGGTTCCTTTGTTTTTCTTGATTAATGTAGAGTGTAATTCTTGATTACCTCCCGGGCAATAACCAAGATGTAAGCCTTTTTCATTGAATACGGAAATTGCGAATGGATCGTATTGATTATTTTTTTCTGCTTTCACGTATCCATAAAATACGCCTGATCTCAATTTTCGATTAAACTTCCTAAAATTCATCCCTTTGATGTTATATTCCGTGAGATGAGTGTATTTCGGTGTAAAGTTACTACCTGTTGTGATAGAAACAGGAATAGGGGGTGTTTTTCTTCTTTTCTTTTTAAGAAATGCAATATACACCAAATAGATAATAATACCCCATGTAATAAGTCCAACAAGAATATCCATAATTTAGCGGATTGGTTTATAAATAGAATATTTTACTTTATACATTCGACGAATTTCCTCTGTTTCGTTGGATAAAGGATTTTTCCCTCCCAGTTCGTTGTCGGATCATAGAACGAGTTTTCCGTTTGCCAGTTCGTTGTCCTTGATACGTTTTATCACGACCATGTTCCCGAAAGCGACAACGACAACGCCTGTCGTGAATTTCCAGTTTGCCGGGTCAATTATTTCGCACAGGACTTGTTCCCCGGACACGAGGGTCGGTTCCATGCTATCCCCGTCAACCTCGAAAATTTTCGCTTTCTCGTATTTTATTCCCGGGCGTTTACGGATTTTAATAGTTTCAACCTCGTTCACGTTTGAATCAAAATACGTTTCCGCGAAACTTGCCCGGGCATGAAGTGGCACGAACGGGACTTCTATCCAGTCGGAATTCTCTACTTCCACGGGATGAACGTTCGAAACGTTGCCGGATAAAGTGAACGTGTTATCTCCTTTCCCTTCTAAAAGCCATTCTTTATTTATGTTGAATATTTCAATGAATTTTTGTGCGAAATGTGGTAACAAGAATGTTTTCCCTCTTCGAATTTCAGATACGAGAGAGGTGGACGCGCCTATTTTATTGGCAACTTCCGAATATGATGTACCCTGAATTTTTAGTTGTTCCAGTGCTATAAGGAAACGTTGGGTTACTTCACTTTTGTTGTATTTTGATTGTAATGTGATCCCTTGGTGATGTTCTGGCAATGTTTTGTTTGTATCGTAAGGTGTACTATCAGTGTTATCGGTTAGGGAGAGAATGAACGAGTTTTTGGTTGACTGGTTTAAAAACATTTCTCCTATTCCTTCTCTTAACCATGTGGGATTTACATGAAAAGTATTACAAAGTAATGATATATTTCGATCTGTAAGTTCCCTTCGTCCTGTTTCTATTGCAGAATACGAGGCTTGTTTTATCATTAATATTTGAGATAACTCTTTCTGTGTCAATGATAAATTTTCTCGCAATAGTTTTAGTCTATATCTTATTTCATCCATATAAATATTATTTACAATAAAATATGTCTTTGTAGTACTATTTATATAGCAAAGAAATATATCTTTGTAAAAAGTAATCAAAGCAAAGTCAAACGTATCGTTTGCGATAGCAAACATACGAAGAAAAGTAAAGCAACACAAACAAAAACAAGAAAATACCCTAAACGGGGTACGTGTAAAAAATGAGTTATGGAGAAAAAATCGACACACGAGATCAGGATTATTCACAATCATTACAAGACAGAGTTACCGCAATCGACTTTCATGATAGAACGAATAATCATGAGTGATGGCGTGGAAATTTACAGGGATATTCAGTCCGTGGATATGTACACGAAGGACCAATCTTCTATTTTCAGTCAGTTTGAGAATTGGATAGATGACAATGTATCACTTGAAGAGTGTCAAGGCCGAAAGAATGCTACAACTAAGTTCTGTAATCTCTTTCATACGGTCTTTAAACGAAGGGGAAAGCTCTTTAGAAAGAGATTGAATTTCAAGGTTTAGTTTTTCGATATTATTTTTTAATAATTCTTCTTGAGCATGAAAACCACCATAGCGGACAAGATCAAAGGCTTCAACGGTAAGTGTAATAAGCATTTCTCCACCCTTGAATTTGCGGAGCTTTATCAAATTAAGTCGTGCAAAGTAGTCAAGGATAGCGATATATGTTTCCATGTCGATATTGAGTTTATTACCTTCTTCTTCTGCGAATGCTTGTACTCGTATGGAATTCAAATCTGTGAGGTCCTTCAATATTTGGTCTTTCAGTTCCGTGGTGATCATGGCTATATATTTTTTGCAAACATAGGAATTAATGCAGAAAAGTACAAGTAAAAAGGAGTGATATGGAAGGTATGACAGATAAACAATTGAGGTTGGCTTGTTTGAAGTTGATAGAAAAGCCGAATGGAACTTATAACGTGTGTGATGCTATTATTGCGGCTTCAATGTTGGTTAGTTATGTGGAAACAGGTATGATGCCCGTATGCGGTTTCCAACGCAAATCAGTGAAAGAGGCTGTCGACGAGGTTTACAAAATCCTTGAGGAAAGAAAAGATAGTTCCGGTGATTTGGGTGAAGGTAATAATGCGGAAACAGAATCAGTTGAAAGCGGAAAGATAAGAAACTCTTTTTTGAATCAATTGAGAATTCTAGGGAAAGGACCTATTTTTCCCCGACGGCTACGCACGATTTTTAGTGACGAAGAGTATTGATTCATATTAGGTTAATATTTCTTATACAAGAAAAATACATGAGATGACTATAACGGTAGTGCCAGTTGCAACGAGTGATATTAGGTATTTCGAGCAAGCTTGTAAGGAGGTCAAGGTTCGATATTACAAGTTATCTGGAGATGACGTGGAAACGAAATACCGGATCGTGCATAGGTTGGTTAGTACTCTCTTTTTACTTGGTTGGTTGACGGCAAAGTACAAATATTCAAAATAAAGAACATGGAACGAACAGGAATATATCAAATCACGGGTGAAGACTTGTTCCGGATAGCGGATCAGTTGATGGTTGACAGGTGTAAGCATATCGAGATTCCTAGCAAGGTGGCTGCCAACATACTGAAAATATCAGTCTCGACCTTGTGCCGGTGGCGAGAGGCCGGGTTCGTGAAAGCTGTGAACGAGGTGAAAGAAGGTGGCGCGATGATATTTCGTTTGTCCGATATTTTAACGCTAGATAAAGCGAAAGTTCAATCCGAGTACAGGTTATTACATAAATAACATGGCAAAAAGAGAGAAGAAATATAACATGGATCGGGATTTCTTGAAGGAAATGTTGTCCCAGCCTTTTTATAACGAGAAAAGAATCCCGGGGTATAACCACGTGACGGGACAGCTAGATAGTAAACAGATGCCCGCCAAGAAGGGTGTGAAAGAATATAATGTTGATTTAAATACTTACTTGTTATGCCAGTAGTGAAACAAGAGAATTGGTTAGATTTTTTACCAAGGGGAACGAAAAAGAAACTCGCCGATAAATACGGGGTCACGACAACAGCCGTGACGTATATCCTGCGTAGGGAGGATATTTTGAATCACCCGGAAATGGTGAAGGAGGCCAGGGAAATAGCGATCGCTAAAATGGAAGAATGTCGTGAACACGCTAACGCCTTGAGTCATGCAACGTCTGAGTAAAAGACAAAACGAGATAGCCGGGCTTTTGTCTCTCGGTTACTCGGAAAAGGAGATCGCCTCCCGGCTGAACGTGAGCGTGGACACGGTTCACACTCACAAGAAGAATATTTTCAGGGTGTTGGGTGTTCGAAGTGTCGTTGATTTGGCGCGAGAGATTATTTCCAGGGTGACGGGAATGAATGTTTCCCGGTTGATCCGGGAGAACGTGATAGAGCCTAATGCCTACCGGGTAACGCTGATGCTCGTGTTTTTATCGTTGCAATTTGTCGCTATGAATGCCGATTTCGATTACAGGCGGACCCGGTTTTCTGTAAGAACTGTAAAAGTAGCAAGGGGTAGGAGGGTAGAGGAATGAAAACGAGTGAATAATGGCAAGACCGAATAAAAAAGGACTGGATTATTTTCCTGTTGATGTTGACATGTTCGAGAGGGACGATGTCGCATTGATAACATCAGAATTTGGTGCGAAGGCTGATTCTGTCCTTATCCGGTTGCTTTGTAGGATTTATAAAAATGGATACTGGTGTAAATGGGGTGACGATGAATGTTCGCTTTTTTGCAAGCTAGCGGGTGGCATCTTTGTCCCGAATCACGTGAAAGAAATTGTCGCCGGGTGTGTTAGGCGGTCGATATTTGATAAATCGGTCTTTAACATGTTTGGCGTGCTTACTTCTAAAGAAATCCAGGAAAAATACCTGCGGGCAACGTTGGAAAGGAAAGAAGTGGAGATCGTGGCGGATTACTGGTTGTTGGACATGCCGGAGGGAGACAAGTTTAGCGTTTTTGATGTCAATGGGAATTGTATTAAAAAAATTAATCGACCGAATAACTCGATTAATCGGTCGAATAACTCGAAAAATGATAGCGATGGAAAAGGAGAAATTTTGGAATTCGGGGTAAATCGACCGAATAACGAGGTTAATCGGTCGAATAACCCGATTAATCGACCGATTAATTCACAAAGTAAAGTAAATAGTATTTATACTAAATACTCTTTCGGTGAATTCTGGGATTTGTATGACAAGAAAAGGGGGGATAAGGGGAAAATAGAGAGGAAATGGATGAAATTGTCTGAAAGGGAGAGAGAGGCGATAATGAAATATATCCCCTTGTACAAGGAGGCTCAACCGGACAAGAAGTTCCGTAAAGATCCTGATACTTTTTTGAACAACAAGAGTTGGAATGACGAATTAATTTACGAGAATAATGGACGACAACAAAAGCAAGCGCAAGCAGTCGACATCGGAAAATATTGACATGTCGTACGACAAGAATGCCGAGGAAATTGTTTTGGGAGGTGTTCTTGGCTTGGAAGGGGCGATTAATGACGTGATCACGATACTGACCCCCGAGATGTTTTACATGAAACGAAACCGGATCGTTTACGAGGCAGTGTTAGCGTTGGAAAAGGATAACGATCCCGTTGATATAATCACCGTTTCCGACAAGTTACGTTCTCTAGGGAAACTCGAAGAATCGGGTAGCCGAGGCCGTTAGATTACCTTTTTACGCTAGAATCATAAAACAGAAATTCGTGCAGAGAGAACTGGCTTGTTTCGGGATGGAGCTGGCACGAATGGCGATGGATGACACGGTGGATGTGGAGAACACGTTGACTTTCGCCTCTAACGGGGTGGATAAGATAACCGGGGCGTTGGCCAGTGACGGGCGGATGAATCACGTGCGGAAAGCCGTGGAAGATGCCTTGAACGAGGCCGCCACGCGTGAACAACAGGCGAAAAGGGGGGTGATTTCCGGTGTCCCGTCCGGGTTGAAAAGTTTGGATGATATATTGCACGGTTTTAAACCCTCTGACTTGGTTATTATCGCTGGGCGTCCCGGGTCCGGTAAAACGAGCGTGTTCTTGAAGATTGCCAAGTCGGCGGCGTTAAGGAATAAACATGCTTGCTTGTACTCGTTGGAAATGTCCGCTTCGAGCCTGGCGGATCGCTTGATATTGTCAGAGACGGAGGTGAGCGCGGAACGTTACGCTTCCGGGTTCCTGCGGCGGGAGGATTGGGGAGAGATCATGGGGGCGAAAGAGCGTCTTTCAAGGTTGCCGATTTACGTTGATGATAACCCGATGGCTTCAATGAATTACATCAAGGCACATTGTCGAAAGATGCACAAGAAGGGGGCGTGTGATATTATCTTGATTGATTACTTGCAACTTGCCGATTTAAGCACGGGGGAGAAGGGTAGGAATCGAGAATACGAGGTGGCACAGGCGAGCCGACAAGCCAAAATCATGGCGAAAGAGTTGAACGTTCCCGTTATCCTGTTATCCCAGTTAAACCGTTCATGCGAGGAACGAGTGGATAAAAAACCGCAATTATCAGATTTGAGGGAGTCGGGGGCGATCGAACAAGATGCTGATAAGGTGATCCTTGTTTACAGGCCGGAGTATTACGGGTTGAAATCGGAGGGGGAACCGATCCGGGGAAAAGGGTCCTTGTTGGTTGTCAAGCATAGGAACGGGCGCACCGGGGAAGCGAAATTCGGGTATAACGAGAGTTTAACGAAATTGTTTGATTTGAAATGATCGAGTTAATAAATCCTTCAGGGGAGCGGAAGCTTATGAACGCTACCGAGTACGTGGAGTTGTTGAATAAATACGTGAAAACGAAGTCTTTCAAGGAATGGAGTGATCGCCGGAACATAGCCGGGGTGATCAAGCTGGGGGGAGAGATGAAGGTGAGCGGGTCAGCGGTTGAGATGTTCTTGAGAGAGAGCGGGTACGTGATAAGCATGATAAAAGGATAAAACGAGACAAGCATGAAGACACGACCAATGACACACGCTAGTTTATGTACCGGAATCGGTGCCTGTGAACTCGCCGCCACTTGGATGGGGTGGGAAAACTTGTTTAGCTGCGAGATCGACGAGTTCTGCAACAAAGTATTAAAATATCATTACCCTAACGCGATACGCTATGGAAACATATTCGAGCAAGATTTCAGAGAATGGAGGGGACGAGTTGATGTCCTCACGGCAGGATTCCCTTGTCAAGTCTACAGCCTGGCAGGAAAGAGACTTGGAGATAAAGATGACCGTTACCTCTGGCCGCAAGTGCTTCGTGTCATCGACGAAATCAGGCCCACTTGGTTCGTTGGTGAAAACGTTGCTGGAATCCTCTCGATGGTACTCACCGGCGAGGAGGTTAAGGTGGGAAGTTACACGGACGTTTGCGGGGAGAGTTACTCGATGCACGAGACCCGACAAGTCCACGCTGTCGAGCAGATCAAGCGAGACCTCTCGTCAATCGGATATTCCCTCCAGCCAGTTGTTATACCGGCTTGTGCCGTCGGAGCGCCCCACAGAAGAGACAGGGTATGGTTTATTGCTACCAACACCGATGGCGCAGGATTACCGGAGACGGGGGCCGAACAGCGAGCAGCAGGGATTACCGGAAATGGCTTACAACGGGATGTTGCCAACTCCCAACGCGTCAGAAGCAACGAAGTACTCGAAAACTTACAACCCGAACAGCCAGATGGGAAAGGGATTACACTCGTTAGCAGTGAACGGTTTACTGCCGACACCGAAAGTACAGGAATCAAGGGGGAACGTGACAAAGGACAGGGGAAAATTCAATTTAACAGACGAGATTTGCAAAGTGTTCGACCTAGCTGGCAAAACTTCCCTACAACTGAACCCGCTATTCGTAGAGGAGATGATGGGATTTCCGCAAGACTATCTGGTATTACCTTTTCAAGATGGCGACAAGAATCGATAAAGGCTCTAGGTAATTCAATGGTCCCGCAAGTAGTACTCGAGATTTTTAAAGCGATAGAAAGCGTGGAGAGTTCCGTACGATAAAACAGAGAAAAAAATGAGAGCGTTAAGTGACAAGATATTTAATTCAATATGCCTTCTTCGAAAAATGGAGAAAATGGCGTTACAATACTCCCCGGATGGTTTTCACGTGGCGTTCAGTGGAGGAAAAGATTCCCAGGTGATTCACGAATTGTGCCGGATGGCACACGTGAAATTCAAGGCGTACTTTTACCAAACCTCGGTTGATCCACCGGAACTGTTGCGGTTTATCCGAACCAACTACCCTGGTGTTGCATGGTTAAAACCGGAGAAAACCATGTTCCAGCTCATCCTGCAAAAGAAGATGTTGCCCCTCCGGAATCGCCGGTATTGTTGCGAGGTTATAAAGGAGCGTAGGGGATTAAACGAGATCGTCGTGATTGGAATCCGGAAGGAAGAGAGTAAGCGCAGGGCGAAAAGGAAGGTGTTCACGAATGATTGCAAGCTCGGTTGTGACAAGCCGTTGCTTTCAATTATTCTTGATTGGACGACCTCTGACGTTTTCGAGTTCCTTGAAAAAAGACATTTGCCAGTTAGTGAGTTGTACAAGAAAATGGATCGAATCGGCTGCATAGGTTGCCCGATGAATCGCAAAAGTCAAAGGAAAGAGTTACGAATGTTTCCCAATCACCGAAAAGCGTACGTGAACACGATAGAAAAATTACGTGAAGAATCCGGGAAATACCTAGAATTCGATTCGGCGGAAGATGCTTTTAGCTGGTGGTGTTCCGGGATAAGCAAGAAAAAATATCTGGCGGATAAAAAGCAGTTGAAATTCCCGTACTGGGACGAAGTGGTATTGACTGAGATAATTTGAATGATGGAAACCTTGGAAACATACACGAGAATAGTGATCTGCCCCCGTTGCGAGGGTTGGGGGTACACGAGGGAATGGAACGATAGAGAACGAGGGTACGATCAGGTGGTTTGTACCACGTGTGGGGGATTGAGAGTTTTGGAAAAGATAGTCAGTGTTGAATTTAAAAAGATAGAACATGCCAGAAAGACCGAAATCTCTTCCACGGCCTTGGAAACCCAAGGCCCGGGAGAATGACAAAATGCAACATCGTCCCCGTAGCCATGACTTGTATCACACTGCCCGCTGGACGAGGGAGAGTCGAGAGTTTAGAAAAAAATGCCCGTTGTGCGTTAAATGTCAACAAGAGGGGATGATAACACCAGCGGAAGTCGTGGACCACGTTATCCCGTTTCCCCTGTGTGATTTTTGGGATAAGACGAACTGGCAATCTTTATGCCGGAAGCATAACATCGAGAAAGGTAACAAGGATAAAAGATTATTGCATGAAAGAGGTATTAATGAAAATCATAGAGAGAATCCAACATGAACGGGTTTTAAACAAGCAAACACCTGACCACGTGTTACTGGTGAAAGATATTTTGTTCCCGTTGCGTTTGGCGGCGATTGAAGCGTTAGAAGAACTTGAGAGGGAAGGGAAAATAAGCCACGCACGAACCATTAACGATGAAGCGTACTTGATAAATGAAAGCGATCAGTGAACTAGTGGGTGAATTTTTGGGAGAACAGGACGTGAACCTGTTGAGTCGTGGAACTTACAAGTGCGCGATCAATCAATTTTTAATATGGGTTACCGTGTCGAAACTTGATTTCTGGAAGATCAAGAAGTTCAATATTATCCAGTATAAAGATCACTTGTTAAAGTCCGGGAAATCCTTGTACACCGTTGATTTGTACATGACCGTGGTGCGTAAATTGTTCCAGTGGCTAGAGGATCGGGGATTAACAACCAACGTGGCTTCAGGCGTTCGATCTCCCAAGAAACGTAACGATTTTAGAAAGGGTTACTTGAAGATCGAGCAGGTAAAGAAGTTGCTCGATTCAATTGATCAAGGTTCTATCATCGGGAAACGAGACTTCGCCATGATCTCGCTCATGGTCCGTGCTGGATTCCGGCGGGTGGAAATATGTAGAATGACGGTTGGTGACGTGAAGAACGAGGAACAGGTCACGATACGTTTACAGCGAAAGGGACACCTGGAGAAAGACGTGGAGGTCGGGATCACGAGTAAGATGCTGGAAGCCATTCATGACTACATCGTTTGCCGTGGTGATATAACCGAGTCTGATTACTTGTTTGTTTCTCACGCCCGGGGGTACAAGGAAGCCAAGCTAAACCCGGTGATGGTGTCCCGGATCGTGAAGAGACGATTGCGGGAGATAGGTTTGGATAGCAAGTTCCTCACTTGTCATTCTCTCCGTCACACCGCGGCAATTCTTTCCTTGAAAGCCGGGGCCACGATCTATGACGTGCAAGATCGGAAGAGCACACGTCTGAACTCCAGTCACACTTGAATCTCGTAT
>OOBN01002859.1_pt1 | contig 9927 bp, 10 predicted proteins | sample 1671091 | NCBI WGS metagenome assembly OOBN01 (sample SAMN06348121, study PRJEB24527) | human gut metagenome | biome: human gut; feature: ankylosing spondylitis patient; material: feces | host: Homo sapiens | place: China | collected 2015-10 | reverse complement strand
GGGTCCGGGGAAAGGCGACTATGAGCACGAAGTGCTCATCTGGAGCCGTCCCCGGGGGCGTTTTGCCTTCTTTTTCGCCATGGAAAAAGAAGGTCGCCGCCCGCAGGCGGCGAAATCTCCCCGCGGAAAACCACCGGAGCGGCGCGTCCAGGAGGCCGCGCCCTACGGGCGTCGCACCCCACGGGGAACGGGCGGCCACACGGGGCCGCCCCTACAAAAGTGCGAAGAAGGCGGCGAAATCCCCCACCGAAAGGAGCAGAAACAAAATGGTCATTGTCTATCAGTCCAAAACCGGCTTTACCAAACAGTACGCTGAAATGCTGGGGGAATCGGAGCACGTGGAGGTCCTCCCTCTGAAGGAGGCGGAGCAGAAGCTCTCCTCCGGTACGCCGGTCCTGTTTCTGGGTCCCCTGTCCGCCGGCCGGATCGTGGGCCTGGAGCGGGCCAGAAAGGCCTTTGTCCTCCGGGGGGTGTGCGGGGTTGGGATGTCCCTGCCCTCTCCGGAGCTGCCGGAGAAGCTGCGCCAGGGCAATCAGCTGGGGGACCTGCCTGTCTTCTATCTCCAGGGCGGCTGGGCCCCGGACCGGGTGAATCCCATGACCCGAGCCATGGTCAATCTGGTGACCCGCTCTATCCGGAGAGAGCTCCAGGCCAAGGGGGCGGACCGCACGCCCCAGGAGGAGGCCATGCTGGATATGCTGCTCCACGGGGGCAGCTTCGTCTCCCCGGACAACCTGCCTTCCCTCCAGAATTGGCTGTCCAAGCAGTAATCTTCCCCTGAATTTCAACAGAAAGGAGGGGACGCCATGCCCCAGCGGAAGCACCGCTTTCAAGCTCCCCCGTCCCAGGACCCTCTGAGCGGAGCCAAGTCCTCTCTGGTCTTTCGCCTGAATTTCGGCTTTTTCTTCCGGCAGCTGGTCATTTTCCTGGTGATGGATCTGCTGCTGCTCTTCATGGCCACCGCCGGGCTGTTTCTCTACGCGGAGAACCGGTGCGCCACGGTGGCCGCCCTGGTGGAGGAGCGGGGCGTCCCCTCCGCCGACACCATCCCCTGGATGGAGGCCAGCGATTATACCATCACCCCCCTGGGGGACCACTCCATCTTCTCGGACGGCCAGGCGGTAGGATACACACTTCTCCCGGTCCCCTTCCTCCCCCAGTATCCGGAGCTGGAGAACGGTGTGCGCTCCTGGGACCTGTCCTCCTACTACACCATTGTGCTGCCCAACAACGGAGAGCCCTATATCATCACGGTGGACCTGTCCGGCATCTCCAGTACGCTCTACTGGGCGGGGATCGTCCTGCTGGTGTGCGAGGGGCTGTCCCTGATCACCGGGCTGTTCCGGAACAACCGGTCCATCCACAAGATCCTGAAGCCCATCCAGGATCTGGCCGCCACCGCCTCCCGGCTCAACTCCATGACCCACATGTCCCGGCAGGAACTGGAGGCCCTGGCGGGGGAGCTGGAGAAAATCAACGCCACCCATCTGGACAGCCGCATCGACCTGCCCGCCACCCAGAAGGAGCTGCGCTCCCTGGCCCAGGCCATCAACGCCATGCTGGACCGGATCAACAAGGCGTACAGCGCCCAGATGCGCTTCGTCTCCGATGCCAGCCACGAGCTGCGCACCCCCATTGCCGTCATCCAGGGCTACGCCGCCCTTCTGGACCGGTGGGGCAAGGACGACCCGGAGGCCCTCCAGGAGTCCATCAACGCCATCCGCTCCGAGGCCAAGTCCATGGAGAACCTGGTAGAGCAGCTGCTGTTCCTGGCCCGGGGGGACAACGACACCCAGCCGGTGAAGCGCACCCACTTCGACCTCACCGCTCTGGCCGGGGAGGTGCTGCGGGAGGAGGAGATGATCCACGAGGACCGCATCTTCCTGCCCCGGTGGGGGGAGGAGCCGGTGCCGGTGTACGCCGACCAGGGGCTCATCAAGCAGGTGATGCGGATTTTGATGGACAACAGCGTGAAATACAGCGCTCCGGACAGCCGCGTCTATCTGCGGGTGATGGTGCTGGACGGCCACGCCCGGGTCACCGTCCAGGACGAGGGCATGGGCATCTCCCCCCAGGGCATCCCCCACATCTTCGACCGCTTCTACCGCACCGACCAGTCCCGGGACCGAAAGACCGGCGGCACCGGTCTGGGACTGTCCATCGCCAAGTGGATCATCGACCGCCACGGGGGCTGGTTTGAGGTGGTCTCCCGGGAGGGGGTCGGCACCCGGATTTCCTTCCTGCTGCCCGCCGATCAGACACCCCCGGCGGAGGAGGCGGCGGGGTAATGTACTACGTCTATCTCCTCCGCTGTGCGGACGGCACCCTGTACACCGGCTTCACCAACGACTTGGCCCGCCGCCTGGCCGCCCACAACGCCGGGAGGGGGGCAAAATATACCCGCGGACGTCGTCCGGTGGAGCTGGTATACTGGGAAAGTTTCTCCAACAAATCCTCTGCCCTCCGGCGGGAATGCGCCATAAAGCGGCTCTCCCGGGCAGAGAAACTCTCCCTGATTCAATCGTTTGTTTCCCAAGGTCCGATCTGAACGCCCGACGGGCGGGTCCGTACTGCGGCCCGCCCGCTTTTGCGAACATTTATGCTGAATGTCCGGGTTTTTCTCCCTTTTGTCCTTGGATTTTGGCGGGAAAAGGCTCTTGAAATTCAAAAAACCATGTGGCATAATAACACCGACCATTCGACACCAAAGGAGTGACGACTGCTATGATGGTTTCCACAAAGGGCCGCTACGCTCTGCGGGTGATGATCGACTTAGCGGAGCACGATGACGGATTGTACATCCCCCTGAAAGAGATCGCCGCCCGGCAGGATATTTCCGAGAAATATCTGGAAAGCATCGTAAAGCTGCTGACCCGAAACGGCGACCTGGTGGGCGTCCGGGGCAAGGGGGGCGGCTACCGCCTGACCCGCTCCCCGGAGGAGTACACCGTGGGCAGCATCCTGCGCCTGACCGAGGGGGGGCTGGCCCCCGTGGGCTGTCCCGGGCTGGACAGCCGCAGTTGCGACCGGGCGGAGGACTGCCGGACCCTCCCCATGTGGAGAGAGCTGGACAAGCTCATCAACGACTATCTGGACGGCGTGACCTTGGCCGACCTGATCTGCCCCAAAGAGGAGGAGGCGGTCCTCTGACCTGCCTCCAAGCGTGCCGCCCCATGGGCGGCATGCTTTTCCCTTCCATTACCCATTGACTTAATTGGTTTTCGATGGTATACTGCCCTACATATTCCGGGGCAGGGTTGATCTCTCCCCGGCCGCCCACTTCCCAGATACAGAAAGGATGCTTCCCATGGCCCAGAACCCCGCCTATCACTTTGAGACTCTCCAGCTCCACGCCGGACAGGAGAACCCCGACCCGGCCACCGGCGCCCGGGCGGTCCCCATCTATCAGACCGCCGCCTACGTCTTCCCGGACGCCGCCCACGCCGCCGCCCGCTTTGCCCTGGAGGAGCCGGGCAACATCTACGGCCGCCTCACCAACCCCACCCAGGAGGTGCTGGAGCGGCGGATGGCCGCCCTGGAGGGGGGAAGCGCCGCCCTGGCGGTGGCCTCCGGCGCCGCCGCCATTACCTATGCCATCCAGGCCCTGGCCCAGGCGGGGGACCACATCGTGGCCCAGAAGACCATCTACGGCGGCACCTATAACCTGCTGGCCAACACCCTGCCCCCCTTCAGGATCACCGCCACCTTTGTGGACGCCCACAACCTGGCGGAGGTGGAAAGGGCCATCCGCCCCAACACCAAGGCGGTCTACCTGGAGACCCTGGGCAACCCCAACAGCGACCTCCCCGATCTGGACGCCATCGCCGCCATCGCCCACCGCCACGGCATCCCCCTGGTGGTGGACAACACCTTCGGCACCCCCTACTTCATCCGGCCCATCGAACACGGGGCCGACGTGGTGGTCCACTCCGCCACCAAGTTCCTGGGGGGACACGGCACCACCCTGGGCGGGATCATCGTGGACGGGGGAACCTTTGACTGGAAGGCCTCCGGCCGCTTCGCCCCCATCGGGGCGCCCAACCCCAGCTACCACGGGGTCTGCTTCGCGGACGCCGCCGGTCCCGCCGCCCTGACCACCTACATCCGGGCCATCCTGCTGCGGGACACCGGGGCGGCCATCTCCCCCTTCAACGCTTTTCTTCTGCTCCAGGGGATCGAGACCCTTTCCCTCCGCCTGGACCGTCACGCCGAGAACACCCGGAAGGTGGTGGAGTATCTCTCCCGCCACCCCAAGGTGGAGCGGGTCAACCACCCCTCTCTCCCGGACCACCCGGACCTCGAACTGTACCGGCGGTATTTCCCCCGGGGCGGCGGCTCCATCTTCACTGTGGACCTGAAAGGGGGGCAGGAGGGGGCCTTCCGCTTCATCGACCACCTGAAGCTATTCTCTCTGCTGGCCAACGTGGCCGACTCCAAGAGCCTGGTCATCCACCCGGCCACCACCACCCACGCCCAGCTGCCCCCGGAGGAACAGGCGGAGCAGGGAATTCTCCCCGGCACCGTCCGGCTGTCCATCGGCACCGAGCACGGGGACGACCTGCTGGCCGACCTGGAGCAGGCCCTGGAATCCGTATAAATACATTTGGCGCGGCCCATTAGGGCCGCGCCGATCTTGTTTTATGCGCGAAAAACCGTTTTTCCGTTGAGCACCGTCTCCACAACTTTTACCTTCGGGAAGTCCGCCGGATTCATATGGAACAGGTCCCCATCCAGCACCACTAGGTCGGCCAGCCTGCCCACCTCCAGAGTGCCCCGGACCCCCTCGTCCCGGCTGGCCCAGGCGGCGTCCGAGGTGAACAGCCGCAGCCCCTCCTCCACCGTGAGGGCCTGCTCGGGCAGATAGGTTTTCGTCCCCGCCCGGTTCTGCCGGGTCACCGCCGCGCGCAGGTTGTCCAGGATGTTAAAGGGCTCCACGGGGCAGTCGGAGCCGCCGCTGGCGTGCAGTCCCAGCTCCAGCATAGACTTCCAGTTGTAGCACTCCCGGGCGTGGGCCTCCCCCACCCGCTGGGCAATGATCTCCATGTCCGCCTCAATGAAGATGGGCTGGATATAGGCCTGGAGGTTCCATGCCTTCATCCGCTCCAGCAGGGCGGGGGAGGTAGTTTGGGCGTGGACCACCCCGTGGCGGGCCTGGGGCCAGGGGTCCTCCCGCTGGACCCGCTCCACCGCGTCACACACCTTCTGCAGGGCCAGGTCCCCGATGGCGTGGACGGCCACGTCCATTCTCCGGCGGTGGGCCGCCCGGATCAGCTCATACAGCTCCTCCTCCGTGTGGATGGGGATGCCGTGGTTATCCGGCTCGTCCACATAGCCGGCGATCATCTCCGCCGACTTGGCCCCCAGGGAGCCGTCCTGGAGCAGTTTTCTGGGGCCGGTGCGGAACAGGCTGGTCCGGTCCTCCGGGGAACTGCGCAGGGCCTGGAAGTCCTCAAAGTCCTCCGGCTCCACCAGGCACTGCTCGTACACCCGGACAGTGAGCTCCCCGTCCCGCTCCAGCTCCCGGAACAGCTCCACCAGGTGGGCGGGGCTGGTCCCGGAGAGCACCTGCAGGTCGTCGGAGTGGACGCAGGTGATCCCGGCGGCGTTCAGGTCGGCCGCCCCTCTCCGGATCATATCCCGGATCTCCTGGTCGCTCTCCGGGGGGATGATCTCCATATAGAGGCGCATGGCCTCCTCCCGAAGGAAGCCGTGCTCCACATCCACCTTCTCCCACACCGCCGGGGGCACCTGGTCCCGAATCTCTGTCAGCCGCTCCACCATGGCGGTGTTGCAGGCGGCGATGTGGGCGCACACCCGCAGCAGGCAGATGGGGATTTCAGTGGAGATGCGGTCCAGGTCCCGCCGCTCGGGCATGCGCCCCTCCGCCAGGTGCTCCTGGTTCCAGCCCATGCCCAGCAGGCAGGTGGGATGGTTTTGGGCGATCCGCTCCCGGCCCATGCGGATGATGGACTCGATGGAGTCCACCCCAAACAGGGCCAGATTCTTTTGAAACAGCACATAGTGGAGCAGGTGCATGTGGGTGTCCGAGAAGCCGGGGAGCACCTGCCTCCCCTCCAGGTCGATGATCTCGTCCCAGTTTTGGGTCAGGGCCTCCTGGTCGGTCCCCAGAAATACAATTGTCTCGTTCTCCACCCCAACGGCCTCACAGCGGCGCATGGGGCGGGCCATAGAGTCCACCTTGCCGTGGCACCAAAGTCTGCGCATGTCGGTCTCCTCCCGCGTCTTGGTAGTTCCCATTATACAGGATTCTCGAAAAAAGGCCAGAGAAATTCAAAAACGCGGACCGCAAAAAACGGTCCGCGTTTTGTCTGGGCGTCAATTTTCGGAATACCGGGACAGGAACTGACGGGTGCGCTCCTGCTGGGGGTTCTCGATCACCTGCCGGGCGTCGCCCTGCTCCACGATGACCCCGCCGTCCATGAAGATCACCTGGTCGGCCACATCTCGGGCAAAGGCCATCTCGTGGGTGACAATGATCATGGTGGTCTTCTGCTCTGCCAGCCCCCGGATGACCTTCAGTACCTCGCCGGTGAGCTCCGGGTCCAGGGCGGAGGTGGGCTCGTCAAAACAGAGAATGTCCGGGTGAAGTGCCAGAGCCCGGGCGATGGCCACCCGCTGCTGCTGCCCGCCGGAGAGCTGGTGGGGGTAGTGCCCCGCCCGGTCGGCCAGCCCCATCTTGGCCAGCAGTTCCCTGCCCTCCGCCTCGATCTCCGCCAAGATCTCCTTCTTCCGGCTCTTGAAGTCGGGCTGCTCCTGGGCCAGCAGCTCCTTGGCCAGGGTGACGTTTTTCAGGGCGGTGTACTGGGGGAACAGGTTGAAGGACTGGAACACCAGGCCGAAGTGGAGGCGCTTTTTCCGTACCTCGCTCTCCCTCTGGGTGTCCGGGTCAGCCGAGTCAAACAGCGTCTTTCCCTGTACAACAATCTGTCCCTGATTGGGTGTCTCCAGAAAATTCAGACACCGGAGGAGGGTGGTCTTGCCGCTGCCCGAGGAGCCGATGATGGCCAGGGCCTGCCCCTCCTCCAGATTAAAGCTGATGTCCTCCAGCACCTTGGTGGCGCCAAAGTGCTTTTCAATATTTTTTACCTCTAAGATCGCCATACTGTTCCCTCCTCTCAGCGGAAATAGTCCAGTTTCTTCTCCAGCCGGTTCAGAAGAATGGTCACCACTCCGCTGAAGGCCAGATAGTATACCGCGGTAAAGAAGAGGGGCCAGATAAGTCCGGCATATCCCCGGTTGCCCTTCATAAAGGACTCACCCATCCAGATGACCTCCTGCAGAGCGATGACCCGGGCCAGGGAGGTATCCTTTACCAGGGTAATGATCTCGTTAGACATGGGGGGGACAATGCGCTTAATCATCTGAAGCAACGTAACCTTAAAAAAGATTTGGGATTTGGTCATCCCCAGTACCTGTCCCGCCTCCTGCTGCCCCACAGGAACGCCTTGAATTCCACCACGGTAGATCTCCGAAAAGTAGAAGGCGTAGTTGATGATAAAGGCCACTGCCACAGCGGTAAACCGGCCGGACTCCCCACCGCCCCAGCTGAACAGCTTCACCAGCGGGGGAACATAGTAAATAATCAGGATCTGAAGCACCAAGGGAGTGCCCCGGATGATCCAGACCAACAGGCGGCAGATTAAGCGGATGGGGCAGAATCCAATCAGAGCGCTGGAAAGTCTCCCCAGCTTATACTCCGCCGACACGCCTTCTTGCCGCTGCACTCTCCGCCGGACAAACCAGTGAACCGGGCGCGCCAGGGGCGCCCAGCGGTTCATAGATCCAAAGGAGATCACCAGCCCCAGGGGCAGAGCGCCGATCAGGGTAACAAAGAACAGCTGTACGGTTTTCAAAAAGCCCTCGTTCAGGGCCGACACCACTGCTTGAAATTCAGCAGATGCGAAGAACATGCTGTTGTCCTCCTATGTATGATGAAATCTTGCCTAGTAAAAAGGCCATTCAAAGGCAGAGGGCAATTCAAAGCCCTCTGCCTTTGAACCAGTCATTGAAAATTTACCTGGGTTACTCCAAAATTACGGACTCCTGCAGACCGTACGTGGTGGCTACTTCCAAAACTGTACCATCAGCCACCTTCTCCGCCCAGAAAGTGTTGAATTCATCTACCAGGTTCGAGCCCTGGCGGAAACCTACCCCGTACTCCTCCGACTCCTGCTTCTGCAGTTCATTCAGGTTCAGAACATAGGTCAGGCCTTCGTAACTGGTCCCCTCTCCGATCATGGCGCCTGCCATTAACAGGTCGATGACAGCTGCATCCGATGTCCCTGCGGAGACCTCCAGGAGGGTGTCCGCCTGCTTCGCTACCGCCACCGTGCTGGCCCCCAGCGCAGTAGCTGCGGCCTCACCAGCGGAGCCAGATTCCACCGCAACAGTCAAACCTTCCAAGCTGGTCAAATCCTCAAAGTCGGCAGCTTTGTCCACAGGCACTACCAGCACCTGAGCATTCAGACAGTAGGGATTGGAGACGTCCATTGTAGAGGTGACCTCTGGAAGAATGGTCATACCGTTCCACACCACGTCGATATTGCCGGCATTCAACTCCATTACCTTGTAGTCCCAGTTGATCTCAGAGAACTCCACATCGACACCCAGGTACTCAGCAAACTGCTTAGCCATGTCGGCGTCAAAGCCAATCCACTCGCCGTTCTCATCCTGGTAATCCATCGGCTCGAAGTTGGTGATGCCCACCACCAGGGTGCCCTTCTCGGTGACGGTGGTCACATCATCCACAACCTCGGGGGTGGATCTGCTGCCCGCGGCGCTGGAGCTGGCGTCGGCCTGGCTGGAACCGCCGGAGCTGTTGGGAGCGGAGGAAGAGGAACCGCCGCTGTTTCCGCAGGCGGCGAGGGAGAGTGCCATCGTCAAAGCAAGTGCAAGAGACAGAGTCTTTTTCATCGTTCGAACCTCCAAATCATGTGGTAAGGTCGGGGATAACCCCTTCTTGCTTTCACATTTTAGCACGCTAATGTAATATTGTAAAGAATTATTTCCGGGTTCCAAAAGGCTTTTCCGTTTCCGCCAAAAATTCTGTGTGGTTTTTGTGATAATTAGACGTTTTCGTTCATCCGCTTCGAAACAGGACAAACACTGCTATCCTAACAGAAAAAGCCGGGCATGTCCACCCCGGCCGGAGGAAACCTGTCATGAGAGTTGATCGTTCAGCTCCAAATGACAGCTCTCCCCCCCTTGGGGATGGCATACCCGGCTGCGCTCACCTAGTCATTAGGCGGGCTTATGCCCAGCTTGAAGCGCTTACTTCAGGCCGTTCTCGTAGGACTCGATCATCTTTTTGACCATCTGGCCGCCCACAGAGCCGGCCTGCTTGCTGGTCAGGTCGCCGTTGTAGCCCTGCTTCAGGGTGACGCCCACCTCGTTGGCGGCCTCCATCTTGAACTTGTTCATGGCCTCACGGGCACTGGGGACAACCAGCTTGTTGCTGCTGTTACCGTTGCTAGACATAATTTTTGTCTCTCCTTTTTTCTGTGTTTGGTTTGGATATTACCTTGGATGGAACATCCGCGTCTATCTTGTCCCCCGCAAACGCTTCTATGCGCTATCCGGATTTCCTGTTTTCGTCATTTTTCCATGCATTAGGGATGTGTTTTCCAATCGTTTAAATCAAACACCGACCTTTGATCCGCTCTAGATAAGTTCATAAATCTGATGCCGTGCATCTGCATACCAATGACCTCCCCCCGCGCAGAACATTGAACCTGCCAAAGCCTTGTACCATAATGCAGGGACGTTTTCCCTATAAACAACTCAATTCAGAAATCAGATCAGCCAGCCGGTCTACCAGCCGTCTACCAGGTCTACCGCCGGGAAGCCTTGCACGCCAAGGGTTTCCGGCGGTTTCTTTTTGCTGTTTTTGGGAGGCGGTCTACCAAA
>OOBN01002857.1_pt1 | contig 9938 bp, 6 predicted proteins | sample 1671091 | NCBI WGS metagenome assembly OOBN01 (sample SAMN06348121, study PRJEB24527) | human gut metagenome | biome: human gut; feature: ankylosing spondylitis patient; material: feces | host: Homo sapiens | place: China | collected 2015-10 | reverse complement strand
CAAAAATCGGAAAATGCCCCAGCTCACCATCTACAAGGAGGACAGTGTAGCAGGCGCGCCTGTGGAGGGAGCCAAGTTCCACATCACTTACACCAGCAGCGGCGAATCCGCCGAGGCCCCTGCCACGGTTGATTTTGGAAATATTCTCACAGACGCCAAGGGCGAGATCCGGCTCCATGAGCAGGGCAAGCGGCTCTATCCCGGCGCGTACACCGTGACGGAAGTGGAACCCGCTCCCGGTTTCCAGATGAAGGAACCCTCCACCCAGAAGATCATCCTCCACGGCAGTGAGAGCAAGACCCTGACCTTCCAGAATACTCCGCTGAATGCCATTGTTGTTGAGAAGTACGACAGCGTGACCCATGAGGCGCTCCCCGGCTGCACCTTCCAGCTGCGGTTTTTGGGCGGCACCTCCGGCACCGGCGGCACGACCATCGGGCAGAAGGTCACCGGCAAGAACGGTACCGCCATCTGGACGGGCCTGAAAAGCGGCACCTATATCGTGGAGGAGGTTGACCCCGCCGATGGGTACTCCATCATCAACGCATCCGAAACGATCTATCTGGCGGACAGCGGTGAGCAGAGTGTTGTCACCGTCCGCTTTGACAACGCCCCGGACGGCATCCTGCTGATCCGCAAGGTCTGTTCCGTGAACCCCAGCGTGACCCTCGCCAACGCGGAATTCAAGATCACCTACGCGGACGGCACGCTGATCGGTGACGCCAACGGCATCTTCCGAACGGATGAGCATGGCGAGATCCGCGTCCCCGGCCTGAAACCCGGCAAGAGCGTCATCGTAACAGAAACTTGTGCCCCGGACGGTTATCTGATCGACACCCAGAGCCAGACCGTTCAGATCAAGGAAGGCCGCACGGTCAGCCTGACCTTCAAGAACCAGCCCAAGGGCAAGCTCATCATCCAGAAGCGGGACAGTGCCACCGGTCAGCCCCTCCCCGGCGCGGAGTTCCGGGTGACCACTGCCGCTGGCTGTGAGGTGGGGCTGGACGGTGTGATCGGCACCAGCACCCTGACGCAGAACGGTATCTTTACCACGGATGGGCAGGGCGAGATCACGATCACCAATCTGGCCCCCGGTGCTTATGTCATCAACGAGATCAAGGCCCCGACAGGGTATGTGATGGATCGTGCGTCCACAAACGTGGTCATCGGCAAAAACGGCGATACGCAGACGGTCATCGTGAAAAACTCCAAGGCCGGAACCCTGGTGATCGACAAGCGGGACTCCCTCACCGGGAAGCCCTTGCAGGGTGTGACCTTCAAGGTGACGACCTCCACTGGCGCGTTTGTACCCGCTGAAAACGGACAGATCAGCAGCAACGGCCTGTACTTCACCGACAAGGACGGCAAAATCACCATCCATGGTGTGGTAGGGACGCTGGTGGTGACGGAAACGGCCACCATTCCCGGCTACACCATCGACGAGGCCAGCCGCACCCAGACCGTGGTAGTCAACCCCAATGACACCCAGACGCTGCACTTCACCAACACGCCCAGCACCACCCTTGTGATTGAAAAGTATATCGAGGGCACCACGACGCCGCTGAAGGGCGTGACCTTCCTTGTGACCGACAGCAGCGGCGCTGTTGTGGGCAGAAGCAACGGCGAGTTCATCACCGATGAACATGGCCGCGTCGTTATCCATGACCTGGAACCCGGCACCACCGTTGCGGCGCGGGAGGTCAAGACCGTGGAGGGTTTTGTGCTGGATAGTTCCCCGAAATCCATTCTCATCAAGGCGGGCGAGGTGCAGACCATGCGCTTTTATAACGTCCGCACGGGCGGGCTTACCGTCATTAAGAAGGACGAAAAAACCGGAGAGCGCATCCCCGGCGTCCAGTTCGAGATCCGGAAAATGGATGGCGAGATCGTCGGCACCTGCACCACCGATGAAAACGGCGTGATCTATCTCCCCGAAGCGGAAAACGGCTGGTACACCGTGACGGAATTGGAAGCTGCGTCCGGCTACCTGCTGGATACTACACAGCACCGTATTGAAGTCAAGGACGGTCAGACGGCCACGTTGGAGATCACCAATCGCAAGGCCTGTTCCATCCTCATCCACAAGGTCGACGCCAACACCGGCGATGGCATCTATGGCGTTACCTTCGTTATCTACGATTCCGGCAGGAACCCCATCATGGAGGTCACAACGGATCAGGACGGATATGCCTATGTTGATAAAGAACTGGCCGCAGGAAAATACTATATCCGTGAACTGGAAGCGGCGGACGGTTATATCCTTGACAAGCAGTATAAAACCGTTTATGTGGAAGCTGGCAAAACCAGCACCATCGAGTGGGAGAATACTGCTGTTACTGGTCAAATTCAGATTACCAAGTATGCTGCTGAGTCCAATGCTATTACCGGTCAGGCTGGTGGCGTTACGCTTAAAGGGGCAACCTTTGAAATTGTCCGCGAGCGCAGCGGCAAGGTAGTAGATTATATTACCACCGATGCGAGAGGCGTTGCGGCTTCCAAACCGCTCCCATTAGGCCGTTATCTCATCCGAGAGGTATCTGCGCCAGCGTACTATCAGGTGTCTGCCGAAACCTTTGATGTAACGCTCGAATACGCGGGACAGATCATTAAGCTGGCGGCTTATAATAAGCCTGCTGAGCTGGGAGTTACACTGACGAAGACCGGAATCAAAGAAGTACTGGCGGGCAGTAAAATGTCCTACCGCTTTACAATCGCTAACACCTCTAATGTGGATTTGCAGAATTTCTACTTCCATGACAAGATTCCTTATGATGTAACGACCGTGTCTGCTTTGACTACCGGAACCTATAATGCACGGCTCACTTACCGAATCCTTTATAAGACCAACTACAACGATTATCGCGTGTTGGCCAGCAATCTTCTCAGCACCAATAATTACTCCTTTGGCCTAAGCGGTTTGCAGCTTATGGCCGGCGAAGTCGTGACAGATATTTACTTCGACTTTGGAACTGTCCCTTCTGGTTTTCAGAGTGTGACAAAGCCGACTCTCATGGTATCTGTTAACCCGAGAACAGCAAATAAATACTATGTGACAAACCGAGCTGATGCCGGTGGAAAATTTGGAGAGACCTGGCAGTCCGCTAATGCAAGTTGGATTACCATTGTACGCAATCTCACTCCCGTCAGGAAGCCTCTTCTTCCTAAAACTGGCTACTAAAAACGATAAAGGGCAGCGATAGTTTTTTTATCGCTGCCCTAACTAATCAATGATACAAGCGGTTCAAGAGGCGGTGGTTGCCTTGATAAGGACGCTTGTCAAAACACGCTGACTCTCTCTGCTACAGGAATCACAGAACTGATTCTTCATTGCAAATTCCATGGCATTCGCGATGCGCTTGAAGTCTTTTACCTCTAAGGCATCTTCTGTAAGGTGACGATGTACCAGCAGATATGCGTCGCGAACGTCTGCGGAGACATTTGCTCCGGAGAAAAGAGCCTCGATTATGCCGTCAATCATTGCAATCTCTTCGCTCGTAAAAACCAAAATTCTCACCTCACATGGTGTCGATTATAGCAGACAGCGGTCGTAATTTCAAGGAAAGATGTAGGCGGCAAAAATGGCAGAGAGACATTACTCTTTCTTAGAGCATGAGGAGATGACCAATGAAACCAAACAAAGGATTTATTACTGTGTTCATGATGGTGCTTATCAGTATATCACTGTCCACTTTCTCGCGTGCCGCTTTCGACACCTTTTCTGATGTCCCGAATGATTCACCGTTCCATGAAAGCATATTCTATCTCGCCGAACGCGGCATCGTTGGTGGTGAAGGAAATGGTCGATACGTACCGGATGCACCTGTTACCGTGCGCCACTGGGCAATGATGCTCTGCCGCGCATTGGGCAACGATGATCCGCTCAATTATGATGATGACTGTATTCGGCAGGGCTACTCAGATGGATGGCTGGAGATGACAGCTATTACGGCACCGGATTCTGACCTTTGCCGCTATGCCATCTACAAAAGCGGCTTTGCCGCCTTTGGTGTTGACCTTTACAGTTTACAGCTCTACCCGAACGAGGGCAAGCTGTCCCAACAGAGCGAAGTTCTTCGCGCTGCTGCGGATTTTGGCCTGTGCGAAGAGACGTGCGACGGGACAGAAATCATCACACGAGGAGAGGCTGCGGAGCTTCTTTATGCGCTGCTGACCAAGACGTTTGCTGTTGTGCCGCCGCCTATGTTAGATAACATACCTCTGGACAACAAAGCGGGCGTCGCTTTGAACAACTACTTGTTGGAGATTCAAAAAATTCCCGAATCAATGATGCAGTCATTTGCCGAAAAGGACTGGCGGTATGTTATCGATTTCGATTACCTTGCAAAGCTGAGCAAAAAATATGATCTTGGCTGCACCGGGGCGACCATCTATGAAGGCCGTAAAATCATCGTATCCTCAGCGAAATCCACTATTCACGAATTTGGACACTTCCTCGATGGAATGATGGGCTTTCCTTCCCGGACGAAGGGCTTTTATCAAAGGGAGTCTGCATCGGCAGCATCGCTCCTCCGTACATATGCGCTTACCGACGCGCAGGAGTATTTTGCGGATTGCTTTGTGTACTGGATCAAAAATCGCGGTGATGGCAAAAAGATGGCAATGCTGCAAAACGCTGCGCCTGAGACCTATCATTATTTCAAGATGCTCGAGGAAAATGACTGGAAACCCAGTTTATCGCCTTAGTTCCAAGGAGAACCTTATGAAAAGAATTTACCATTTCTATTTAACTTGTATGACCCTCACGTTGACTATGCCCACGATGATCGTCAGCGCCTTTGCCGTGGATGATATGTGGACAGTAGCCAATAACATTATCGTAGATGTTTACGGGAAAATTGTCGGTGTCAGCACGGTTCTGGCAGGGCTGATGTCCGCCGTGGCGGTGATCGGCGCAAAGCTTTCCAATAACCAGCATAAAGTTGATCAGGCGTGGGACTGGCTCAAACGTATCTGGATCGCATGGGCAATCATTAACGGCATCGGCGCATTCATTGCATATGTTGCGCCGCTGTTCAACGGCCTTGCGACACTGACCCCGTAAAAGTAGAGGTAGCTCCGGCAAAAGGAGGTGTCCACATTGCTTGAGCTGATTTTCCAGGGATTCATGGAGTGGGCTTATGGACTTACGCTGGAATGCTGGGAATATTTTTCATCATCGCTGCTGAGCATTATGAGCATGGATTATGCGTACATGAAAAGCCATGTCCCCGTGATGGTCAGTATCACACAGGTGCTTCTGGCCGTTGGCTGGGCGCTCCTGATTGGAAATCTTGTTTTTCAAGCCCTCAAAAGTATGGCAGTCGGCCTCGGCTTTGAGGGGGAAGACCCCAAATTATTATTTACCAGAACCTTTGTGTTTGCCTTCCTGCTGATGGCGAGTCCGCAGATCTGCGAAGTGGGACTAAGCCTTACCGCAAGAATCATAGAGCTTTTAGAGATACCCGATGCTATCGACGTGACGCTTGTGGACGAGGGGGCGTTCGGTTCTCTCAACGCAGCTTGGCTGCTGGTGATCATATTTGGCCTGATTATCATGTTTAAGGTATTCAGGCTTTTGCTGGAGATCGCAGAGAGATATGTGATCCTTGCTGTACTTACGATGACAGCACCGCTGGCATTTGCAATGGGAGGCAGCAAAAGTACGTCAGAGATATTCGGGGGCTGGTGCCGGATGTTCGGGAGTATGTGTACGCTGATGGTGACGAATATCATCTTTTTTAAGATGCTGCTTTCCGTCTTGTCTAATGTACCAAGCGGCCTCGATATAATTCCGTGGATCGTTCTGGTTTTGACGATTGTAAAGGTTGCCAGGAAAGCGGATGCTATCATTACCCGTATCGGGCTGAACCCTGCCATCACCGGTGACTCTCTCGGTCGGGGCTTCCCCGGCACGTTGACCTATATGGTCATGCGTTCCGCTACATCTCATATTACCAAGACCATCGGCAAATCCACCGGAAAAGGTAACAGAGGAGCTGCGTCCGGCTCGACCACAGGAGGGCCGCGCATAGGCGGCGGCCCATCCGGAGCGCACAATGCTGCCGGTCACACTGCAAGTTATCAGACTTATCAAGCCACACAGCAACAGAATACTTCGCAGGGGGCGGAGGGACAAGGCTTTGTTTCTCAGCGTGAAAGCGTTCAATCAGGCGGAGCACAGACGGCCACGCAGGAACATTTCTCAAGTTCTTCAATGCAGAATACTTCTTCAATCCGGCAGGCAGCATTTAGAGGATCGGAAGCAAGAAAGAGCTCTGTGCCATCTGGAATGCGGAGAGCGCCTGCTTATGTGACCTCTGTAGATCGCGTTTCTCCGTCCAATGCGCAAACACCCGCCGCTGGGAATGATACATCGGGTAACAAGACTACTTCGACGGTAAGAGAGCAAAGCAATGTGACGGCTTCTATCCGAACAGCTAATTCTGCTCAGCACTTCTTATCAGGAAACGCCTCACAGCACGATCCAGCAGGAAGATCACCTGCGCCCGTGTCTACGCGTATGACTCAGGCAAATATGCAGGGTGTGCGAAGCAAGGTGAATGACCGCTCTGCACAACGGCCTGAACAGACGGAAAATGCAGCGGCACAGTCCATTGATCACGCAGTTCCGGCCGTGGCGCAGAGACCGTCGCCCGGCAGTGCAGGAATCTCATCCTCGCCCGCAGTCAGCGGCCAGGACTCGTCACAGTCTTTCGGAATGGGAACACGTTACACGCAGCGCCCGTCTTCTCGGGGCGTCAGCGAGCAGAAACCGGAAGCAATTCGCCCCGGCCGCGCAGGAACATCGCCCACACAACATGCACTGTCCTCCACCGTTGAATCGGCACGCAGTTCAAGTGGACGAGCAGCACATCCTGCCTCATCCACTCAAGGGCCTATCGCCGGTTCACGGCCTGACAGGAATATCCCACAGGGCAGCAATGTTCCTCCTAATCAAACACGGAAGTCCAATAACAACCCGGCCCGGCAGGAAGCGCGACCGATTGGGATTCGTAATGAGCCTTCGGCAAAAGGCATGTTTTCCGCTCAGCACCACGACCCCGCAGGAAATAGAACGGATGTCTCTCAAGGGATGCTGACGCGGCCAACAACAGGAAATCGCGCCGCGGCATCAAAGGGCATCTTAATGCCGTCCACCATTATTAAAGGCAGCGTAAAAAATAGCAAAGAGATATCCTCAAGTAGTAGAAAACAGCGGAGGGAAAAGCATGAACGAAAATGATAAATCCCGATCAGGACTTCAAACAGCGGTAGATTTTGCCCATGCTGCAAGGGCTGTTAAACGTATTATGCAGGCGGCTGCGGTATCCGGTGTGCATGGAGCCGCAGCTGCCACGGCCAGAGAAGCATTTCCAGTTCTCTTAAAAGTCCTGGTTGCTGCACTTGTCGTCTTCATTGTGATGCCTATGGTGATTTTTACGGCACTTCCCAATATTTTTTTTGGTTACAATTCCTCGGGCACTGATACCGTCATACAGATGACGCAGCAAGCCATGACACTTGGCGGCGTGTACATGACACTTGGCAATTTTGAGGGAGCGCAGATTGACTCCGTCGTGACAGGTATTGCCGCAGAGTACGAGAAAAACGGAACGACTATTGATCATATTGTAGTGACCAGTGCTATGACAGATGATGACCTTCTTTGGGTCATTGCCATCAACTCTGCCGCACATCAACAGGATCTCAATACTATGAGCGCTGATCTTATCCGCGACTTCTGCAAATCGAGCTTATCCTATACGCCTTCGCTCAGCTTTATGGACAGCGGCGATGATGGCGTCGTAACGACCTTGCGAATAGAGGTCAAGCACCTTGACCCGGAAAAGCTCATGGACGAGCTGGGCTTTGACGATGAGGCACGGCAATGGGCAGGAGCGCTTTACGAAACACTTGAAGAGAGCGATGCCATCAATAAGTACAAGTCCTACTATGAGGCATACCAGCCAGGCTACGGCGGCGACGGCTCTTATTCCGGTGATGTAGAGTATGGCAGCGGCTACGATAATAAAATCGATATATCCGGCTTTGTTGATCCCAGTACAAAGAACAATCTGGATCTTGCGTCCTACGCCATACAGGCATGGGCGAACAACTGGGGCTACGTATGGGGCACTTATGAATACCTCCTATTAGGAACGCTGTAAATACAAGGGTTTTCAGACCCACCAAAACAAAACAGAGCTATCACATTACGCAAAAGGCCGCCCGGTCAAGACCAAGGGCGGCTTTTTTGCGTGGAAAGCTCGGAAGGAGGCAGGATTTTTCAAAAAAATAAGTACAAAATTTTCAAGCGAAATTTTGTGCAACATTACAAAAAGATAGGAGGTTAGCAAATGGAAGAAAAGAAACCGCCCACGGGCGCGGAGGAGCATAGCACCCCCGAAGCTCCCGTAGCAGATGGGCCCGGTACGGCCCCGGCCCAGCCCACTCCCGGCGATGTGGTTGTACCCTTTGAGAAAATCGAAGAGCTGATGGCAGAACAGCGGGCGGCGGCCCGCCATGCTGTGGAACAGGCCGAACCGCCCACCCCGGAGGCTCCCGCTCCCGGCCAGCCCGAGAAAGCGGCTGAACAGGCCCAGGAGGAAAAGCCGCAGGAGGAGGTTGCGGCTGAACAGAAAAAGCCCCGCCGTGGCCGTCCCCCGAAGGCTGAAAAAGCGGAGCAGGCAGCGCCCGAGGCCGACAAAGAGCAGACGGCGGCAAAGCCCCGCAGAGGCCGCCCACCCAAGGCGGATAAGGCGGCCCCCGACGAGGCCCAGCCGCCCAAACCTCGAGACAAAGTGTCCCAAGGTAAAAAGGCCGCAACGGTCAAGGCGGCTCCCGCCCCGGAACAGGCCACCGCTGGCGGTGGTGCTGGCCCCGAGGCCGGGATCGCGGCGGAGCCCCAGACACCTACGCCCCCGCCCCGTCCTGTGGAGGGGTTCAAGCTGGTCTATCTGAAACTTTCCGAGCTCCACCCGTTCCACACATTCCGTCCCCATCCGTTCAAGGTCACGGATGACGCCAAGATGCAGGAAACCGTCGCGTCCATTAAAGCAAACGGCGTTATGGTTCCCGGTCTTGCCCGCCCGGAGAAAGACGGCAACGGTTTTGAGATTATCGCGGGCCACCGCCGTACTCGCGGCAGTGAGCTGGCCGGGCTGGAGGAAATGCCCTTTATTGTCCGGGATATGACCGACCAAGAAGCTGTGCAGGCCATGCGGGACAGTAACAAGCAGCGAGATCAGACACTTCCCAGCGAATTGGCCGCCCTGCTGGATTTGGAAGTGGAGGCCATCAAGCACCAGGGCGGGCGGCTGGACGGCGTTGCTCCCGGTGATGTGGGAAAACGCTCTGTTGAGATCGTTGGCGAAGCGCACGATATGAACTACAAAAAGGTCATGCGGTATCTTCGCCTTAATTTCCTTGTCCCGGAGCTGCTGAGTAAGGTGGACGAAAAGGGGCTAGGCTTCATGCCCGCCGTGGAGATCTCGTACATCAAACCGAAAAACCAGAGGTTGATTGCCGTGTCTATCGACGGTGAGCAGTCCTCGCCCTCCCACGCTCAGGCCAAACGGCTCCGGGAGCTGGATCAGGCGGGCAAGCTCAACGGCGATGTGATCGACGGTATTCTGAGTGAAAAGAAAAAGGAGGATCGCGGCCGAACTGGAGAAGTATTTTGGCAAGGAGGTCACTCCTGTCAAGATGAAGGAGCAGATCATGTCCCTGCTGGACGAATGGAAAGAGAAACAGCCGCCCGAGCTGAAAAAGCCCGAGAAAAAGGCGGATTTGGAGAAGTAACCTCGAGACACTTTGTCCCGAGGTTTTTTCACGCCCTTTCACAGAGGGCTCTGGTGGTTTATCCCCCGTCGCCGCCCAAATCAAAGCGCAGTCGGGAGCTGCCTGTCAAGGGGGCATGACCCCGCCGCTTGCGGCGG
>OOBN01002855.1_pt1 | contig 9941 bp, 6 predicted proteins | sample 1671091 | NCBI WGS metagenome assembly OOBN01 (sample SAMN06348121, study PRJEB24527) | human gut metagenome | biome: human gut; feature: ankylosing spondylitis patient; material: feces | host: Homo sapiens | place: China | collected 2015-10 | reverse complement strand
CCCCTCATCCGTCACGGCTTCGCCGTGCCACCTTCCCCCCAGGGGGAAGGCTTATATGAGGGAATTATGAAAAAAGGAGGTCCCCCATGGACCACAAGGACTACATGCGCCGGGCCCTGGAGCTGGCCGCCCAGGCGGCGGCAGAGGGCGACGTGCCGGTGGGCTGTGTCATCGTCCGGGACGGTGAGATCATCGGCGAGGGCCGCAACCGCCGGGAGGAGAACGGGGACGCCACCGCCCACGCGGAGCTGGAGGCCATCCGGGATGCCTGCCGCCGCGTTGGCAGCTGGCGGCTCCACCGGTGCACCATGTATGTGACCCTGGAGCCCTGCCCCATGTGCGCGGGCGGGATCATCAACTCCCGCATTGAGACGGTGCGCTACGGCGTACGGGACGAGAAGGCGGGGGCCTGCGGCTCGGTGCTCAACCTGTTTGAGGAGCGCTTCAACCACCACCCCCGCCTGTACCGGGGCCCGCTGGAGGAGGAGTGCCGGGACCAGCTTCAGGAATTTTTCCTGGATCTGCGGGAAAAAGAAAGCTTTCCCAGAAATGTTTAATGCTTTTGTAACAATTCTTGCTGGTTTTGTTCACAAAAACCCGGTATCATGATACTTGCAGGGCAAGAGCGCAATCTTTTTCATTTGAATCCTCCACAGGAGCGGAGCCGGATCAACACCGGCTCCGCTCCTCGCGTCTGCCCCCCTCTCTCTTGTTTTCAAACGGTCCACAAAGATTTAAAACTTATGTAATACTTTGGGGGAGGTTTTTTAACAAGTCTTTGTTAGTATCATACTCGCAAGAGACAGTTCGTTTCATTTTAATCCTCTTTTTCAACGGTAAGGCCCGGACGCTTTGGAGCAGCGTCCGGGTTTTGCTGTTATTCCGGCTTTTGGAGCAGGGTGAAGCGGCTGCGGGAGAAGTCCAGCACCCCCTCCCGCCGGAGCTGCCCCAGCTGTGCGGACAGGGCGCTGCGGTCCACCGACAGGTAGTCCGCCAGCTCCTGCCGGTCCAGGGGGATGGTGAAGGAGGAGCTCCCCGCCGCCTCCGCCTGGTGGGACAGGTAGGAGAGGACCTTGGCCCGAGTGGTCCGCTGGGACAGGTGGCCGATCTTCCTGTTGAGCATCAGATTTTTCCGGGCCATGAGCCCCAATAGCCGGCCGGGCAGTTCTCCGCCCCCGGGCGGCGGGTCCATGAGATGCTCCGGGGGAAGGAAAACTCCCTCGCCGTCCTGGGCGCCCTCCACCCGCACAGTGAGGGGGACCCCGGCGCAGGCGAAGGCCTCGGCGAACAGGTCCCCCGGCTCCACGGCGGCCAGGAGGGACCGGTTCCCCCAAAAGTCCTCCCGCACGATCCGCACCCCGCCGGACAGCACTACTCCCACCCCCGGGGCCGGCTCCCCCGGGTGGAGCAGGGTCTCCCCCCGGGCCCACCGCCGCCGGACGGGCCGGAGCCGGGGCAGGAGCTCCTTCAGCGCCCCCTCATCCAGGCCGGAAAACAGGGGACAGCGGGCGAGCACCGCAAAAATTTCCTCCATTGTGCGCCTCCTTTGTTGGAAATCCAACATACAATTCCCCTCTATCCTAGTAGAATAGGGCCGTACCGTCAAGGGAAATCCGGCGGAGGCCGGAGGAAACGCGCAAGGAGGAATTTTTTATGATCCGCAAGATCATTCGCATTGACGAGAGCAAGTGCAACGGCTGTGGGGCCTGTGCCGCCGCCTGCCACGAGGGGGCCATTCAGATGGTGGACGGGGTGGCCAAGCTCACCCGGGAGGACTACTGCGACGGCCTGGGGGACTGTCTGCCCGCCTGCCCCACCGGGGCCATCTCCTTTGAGGAGCGGGAGGCCCCCGCCTACGACGAGGCGGCGGTGAAGGCCGCCCAAGCGGCCAAGGCGGCCCAGAGCGGGGGAGAGCTCCCCTGCGGCTGCCCCGGCAGCGCCGCCAAGTCCCTAGAGCGCCGCCCCGGCCCCGGCCCGGTCCAGTCCGCCCAGGACAGCGAGAGCCAGCTGAGCCAGTGGCCGGTGCAGATCAAGCTGGTCCCCGTCCAGGCCCCCTATTTCCAGGGGAAGAAGCTGCTGGTGGCCGCCGACTGCACCGCCTACGCCTACGCGGGCTTCCACCAGCGGTTCATCCGGGACCACATCACCCTGGTGGGCTGCCCCAAGCTGGACAGCGTGGACTACAGCGAGAAGCTCACGGAGATTCTCCGGCGCAACGATCTGAAGAGCGTCACCGTGGTGCGCATGGAGGTGCCCTGCTGCGGCGGCATCGAGCTGGCGGTGAAGAAGGCCCTCCAGGAGAGCGGCAAATTCATCCCCTGGCAGGTGGTGACCATCTCCACCGACGGGCGGATTCTGGAGGAGACCTGAGGGCGGCTGTTCGCGGCGCCAACCGCCGGCAAAACACCCCACCGCCCCAGGGGCGGCGGATTCTGTGCATCTTTTTCAGGATTTCTTAAGGGGATTTCTCAAAAAACTCTGATTTTTTTACAAAATATCTTCCCCCTCGACAAAATCTGTGTTATACTTCTTTCCACTGCTTTTACACAGATTTAACAAGAGAGAAGGAAACGATGTTTTGAACCGTCTCGAACCGGTCCAGACCCTGCCCCAGGCGCGGCCGGCCAGGAGGGGCACCTGGCGTCTCCTCTGGCTGGCGGTGGGAATGACCGCTCTTGGGCTCCTGCTGGGCGTTCTGGGGCTGTATCTCTCCGCCTGGTCCTCCCCGGACCTGTCCAGCGCCTCCCTTTCAGACTACTACTGGGACACCCCCATGCTGTGGTACCTGAATCTCCTGCCCGGGGTCATTCTCATCTGGCTGTTTTATTTTCTCCTGGGCCGGTGCTGGCTGGCCTACCTGGCCTCCGCCCTCCCCCTGCTGGGGCTGACGGCGGCCAACTACTACAAAATTCAGCTGCGGGGGGATCCCCTCCTGGCCAGCGACCTGGCCCTGATCTCCGAGGCGGGGGACATGGCCGGAAAGTACACGCTGGAACTGACCGACCCCATCCGGAACGTCCTGCTCTGGGCGGCGGCGGGGCTCCTGCTGGCCCTGCTCCTGCTCCCCCGGCGGAGGACCATCCGGCGGGACCTGCGGCTGTTCGGGCTGTTCTCCGCCATCGCGGTGGCCGCCACCGCCTTTGGGGGGCTGTACTGCAATGAGGACCTCTATGAGCAGACCCAGGCCGGGGAGGACTTGGTCAACCCCTGGATCGACGCGGAGGCATACCTCTCCCACGGCGCGGCCTACGCCTTTCTCCACACCATTCAGGATCTGGTCCCCCATCCCCCGGAGCGGTACGACCCCCAGGCGGCCCAGGCCATCCTGGAGTCCTACGCCGAGGCGGACATCCCGGAGGATCAGGAGGTCAATGTGGTGGGCATCATGCTGGAGGCCTTCTGCGACCTCACCGACTTCCCCGCCCTGGCGGACCATGAGGCGGTGCAGGCGGTCTATGAGCCCTGGCACCAGCTGGAGGAGGAATCGGTGTCCGGCAACCTGCTCACCAACATCTTCGCCGGCGGCACGGTGGACACCGAGTGGGGATTCCTCACCGGCTACAGCCAGCACCAGGACTTCACCAAGGCCACTGACTCCTATGTGTGGTACTTTGACCGCCAGGGCTATCAGACCCGGGGCGGGCACCCGGGCTTCGGCTGGTTCTATGACCGGGAGAACGTGAACCAGTACCTGGGCTTCCAGGAGTACTGGTTCACCGAGAACCACTACGGCGAGCTGGTGGACCCGGTGGACGCCCAGTGGAACTCCGACTACATCCTCACCGAGGAGATTGTGAAGGATTTGCAGGCCCAGCTGGAGGAGAGCAGCCGTCCGGTGTTCTCCTTCTCGGTGAGCTATCAGAACCACGGCCCCTATGAGGAGGACCACACCGCCCTGGAGGTCTATCTGGACCCGGAGGCCGACGGCCTGCCGGAGGAGTCCTGCAACGTGTTCAACAACTACCTCCACGGCATCAACCTGACCATCGACGCGGTCACTGCCATGGTGGACGAGCTGGAGGCCATGGACGAGCCGGTGGTGCTGGTCCTGTTCGGCGACCACAAGCCCTGGGGCGGCAACGGAAACAGCGCCTATGCCGGCATCGGGGCCGACTTTGACCTGTCCACCCTGGAGGGCTTTTACGAATACTACTCCACCCCCTACCTGATCTGGGCCAACTCCGCCGCCAAGGAGGCCCTGGACCGGGACTTCCAGGGGGAGGGCGGCGACTTCTCCCCCTGCTTCCTGATGAACGAGCTGTTCGAGCAGTGCGGATGGACCGGCCCCGCCTTTCTCCAGTACGCGGAGGAGATCCGCTCCCTCACCCCTCTGGTCCACAGCCAGGGCCTGTACCTGACCCCCGACGGGGAGCTCACCGACGACCTGCCCCAGGAGGTGGCCGACCGCCTGCTGGAGTACCAGTGGGTGGAGTACTACCGGGAGCACAAGGTGGTCCCCACCGACGGCACCTGACCCGCTCAAAATGCCGTTACTCTCCCGCCAACACTGAGACAAATTCTACTCAACAGAGGTTTTTGACAAACTCAGGTTCCTCTGCCGCCCATCTGGCGGCGGAGGAACCTTTTTCCAACTCCCAGCTTCTGCCTCAGGAGAGTCCCCCGCTTGACGGAGGGGCGGAAAGCGGGTAAACTAGTGCTGTACTTGATAGAACCCCCCTGTCCCGCCGGACCGGGGGGCATTGCCGCGTCATAATTTCCATATCATGGAATAGTTTGATACAAGGAGTGATCTTGAGTGGAATTGCTCCGCTCTGTTTTAAAAAATCTGCCGGAATTTCAGGAGCTGACCGCCGCCCTGGAGGGCGGGAAGTCCCCCGCCGCTGTCTCCGGCCTGGCGGCGGTCCACCGGGCCCACTTCGCCGCCGCCCTGGGGCAGGAGACCGGCCGCCCGGTGGTGGTGGTGTGCGCCGACGAGGGGGAGGCTGGGCGGATGGCCCGGGACCTGTCCTATCTCACCGGAGGGGAGGTCCCGGTGCTCGCCTCCCGCTCCTTCGTGTTCCACAGCATCGCCACCGTCTCCCGCCAGTGGGAGCACCGACGGCTGGCCCTGCTGTGGAAGCTCCGCAATGGGGAGCTCCCCTGTCTGGTGGCCACGGTGGAGGCCCTCCAGCAGCGCACCCTGCCCCCCGAGGTGCTGGACGGGGCCTGCACCGTGCTGGAGCCGGGGCAGCAGGCCGACCTGAACCAGCTCACTGAGGCCCTCACCGCCGCCGGCTACGTCCGCTGTGACCAGGTGGAGGGGGCGGGCCAGTTCGCCCTCCGGGGGGGCATCCTGGACGTATTTTCCCCCGCCATGGCTGCCCCCGTCCGGGCGGAGTTCTGGGGGGACGAGCTGGACACCATGGGGACCTTTGACCCCTCCACCCAGCGGCGCACCGAGAACGTGGACCGGGCCGTCCTCCTGCCCGCGGCGGAGACCCTGCCCCAGCTGGCCCACGGTGGGCTGTCCAGTCTGCTGGAGCGGCTGGACCAGCTCTCCGCCAAGGCCCGGAGGGACGGGAACGAGGAGCTGGCCGTCACCCTCCAGCAGGATCGGGACGCCCTGGGAGAGGGCCGCTCCTTCCCCGCCGCCGACCGGTACCTGCCCCTCATCTACCCCAAGGTGGCCACGGCGGCGGACTTCCTGCCCCTGGACGCCTGTGTGCTCTTCTCCGAGAGCAGCCGGGTGGGAGAGCGGGCCAAGACCTACCAGTGGCAGCTGGAGGAGGACGTGAAGACCCTGCTGGAGCGGGGGGAGCTGGACGGCTCCTGCGGGGAGCTGTGCCTCCCCTTCGACCGGCTGTGTCGGAAGCTGGAGGATTTCCCCTTCGCCTATCTGGACTCCTTCTCCCTGTCCTCCTACCCGGTGTACCCCAAGTGCCTCCTGTCCGTCATGGCCAAGCAGCTGCCCTCCTTCGGGGCCAGCCTGGAGACGGCGGTGCAGGACCTCTCCCACTACCAGAGCGCGGGCTTCGCCGTACTGGTGCTGGTGTCCAGCGAGCAGCGCTGCCTGAATCTCCAGACCCTCCTGCGGGAGCAGAAGGTGAAGTCCGCCGTGGACTTCGCCCTGAAGGCTCTGCCCAAGCCGGGGCAGATCATCCTCACGGTGGGCGGCCTGTCCGGCGGGCTGGAGTACCCGGATTTGAAGCTGGCCGTCATCACCGAGGGCCAGGAGGGGGGCGCAAGGAAGCCCTCCCGCTCCCGGGCCGCCGCCAAGAAGGGCCCCACCAACCGTCAGAAGCTGAAGTCCTACGCCGATCTGTCCCCCGGGGACCTGGTGGTCCACGAGCACCACGGCGTGGGCCGGTATGTGGGCATGGTGAAGATGCCCGCCGACGGCATTGAGAAGGACTATGTGAAGATCGCCTACGCGGGCAGCGACGTGCTGTACGTGCCCGCCACCCAGCTGGACCTGATCTCCAAATATATCGGCGGGGGCGAGGACGCCCAGGAGACGAGGAAGCTGTCCAAGCTGGGGGGCACCGACTGGGAGCGGGCCAAGAAGAAGGCCAAGAAGGCGGTGGAGGACCTGGCCAAGGGCCTCATCCAGCTCTACGCCCAGCGGCAGCGGCAGCCCGGCTTCGCCTTCTCCCCCGACTCCCCCTGGCAGCGGGAGTTCGAGGAGCAGTTTGAGTACACCGAGACGGAGGACCAGCTCCGGTGCGTGGACGAGATCAAGCGGGACATGGAGCGCCCCGTCCCCATGGACCGGCTGCTGTGCGGGGACGTGGGCTACGGCAAGACGGAGGTGGCCTTCCGGGCCATGATGAAGTGCGTCCTGGACGGCAAGCAGGCCGCCGTGCTGGTGCCCACCACCGTCTTGGCCCGGCAGCACTACCTCACCGCCCTGCGGCGGTTTGCCAAGTACCCGGTGTCCATCGACGTGGTCTCCCGCTTCCGCACCCCCGCCCAGATGAAGGAGACCCTCCGCAAGGTGGAAAACGGCTCGGTGGACATCCTCATCGGCACCCACCGGCTGTTCAACAAGGACGTGAAGTTCAAGGATTTGGGCCTGCTGGTGGTGGACGAGGAGCAGCGTTTCGGGGTGAAGCACAAGGAGAAGCTGAAAGAGCGCTTTGCCCAGGTGGACGTGCTCACCCTGTCGGCCACCCCCATCCCCCGGACCCTGAACATGGCCATGTCGGGCATCCGGGACATGTCCACCCTGGAGGAGCCCCCCGCCGACCGCCTGCCGGTGCAGACCTATGTGCTGGAACACAACTGGCCCGTCCTGGCCGACGCCATGCGTCGGGAGCTGGAGCGGGGGGGCCAGGTGTACTACCTCCACAACCGGGTGGAGACCATCGACCGCACCGCCGGGCGCATCCAGCAGATGCTGGGGGAGGACGCCGCCGTGGGGGTGGCCCACGGGAAGATGACCCAGGAGGCCATCGACGACGTGATGAGCCGCATGACCGACGGGGAGCTGAATGTGCTGGTGTGCACCACCATCATCGAGACGGGCATCGATCTGCCCAACGCCAACACCCTCATCATTGAGGACGCCGACCACCTGGGGCTGGCCCAGCTCCACCAGATCCGGGGCCGGGTGGGCCGGTCCAGCCGGCGGGCCTTCGCCTACCTCACCTACCGCCGGGGGAAGGTGCTCACCGAGGTGGCCTCCAAGCGCCTGTCCGCCATCCGGGAGTTTGCCGAGTTCGGCTCGGGCTTCAAGATCGCCATGCGGGACCTGGAGATCCGGGGGGCGGGCAACGTGCTGGGGCCGGAGCAGAGCGGCTTTATGCTGTCGGTGGGCTATGACATGTATCTGAAGCTGCTGGAGGAGGCCGTCCTCACCGAGCAGGGCCAGCCGGCCCCCCAGCGCACCGAGTGCGCCGCCGACCTGTCCATCGCCGCCTCCATCCCCGACCGGTACGTCCCCGCGCCCGAGCAGCGCATGGACCTGTACCGGCGCATCGCCGCCATCCGCAGCGAGGAGGACGCGGACGACCTGGTGGATGAGCTCATCGACCGGTACGGCGAGCCGCCTCGGACGGTGAACAACCTGATCTCCGTGGCCCTCCTCCGCGCCGCCGCCGCCCAGGCGGAGATCACCGACATCTCCCAGAAAAACGGACAGCTGGTGTTCACCCTGGGCCGGTTCAGCCTGGAGCAGTTCTCCGGGCTGTGCGGGATGGAGAAGTACAAAAACCGCCTTCTCCTCACCCCCGGGGACGTGCCCCGGTTCACCTTCCGCCTCCGGAAGGGGGAGGACCCCCTGCGCGCGGCCCAGGCCCTGGTGGCCGACTATGGGGAGGCTGGAGCGGTCCCCTGACAGCCCCCTCCGATTTCCCGGGAAAGTGCACGAAAACGCAACTTGGGAGCAAAAAATTTCATTGCTTTTTCCATTCCCATTGGGTATAATCGAATTGAGAGCGGACAAGGGCGTCCCTTGGGCGCCACTCTACATCATTTTGGAGGTAACAGAATGAAAGAAGTCTATGTGGTCAACTGCTGCCGTACCGCCATCGGTTCCTTTGGCGGAAGCCTGAAGGACACCCCCGCCGCCGAGATGGGCGCCACCGTGATCAAAGAGGCGCTGAGCCGCGCCGGTGTGAAGCCTGAGCAGGTGGACGAGGTCATGTTCGGCTGCATCCTCACCGCCGGTCTGGGCCAGAACGTGGCCCGCCAGGCCTCTCTGAAGGCCGGCATCCCCATCAGCGTCCCCGCCTACACCGTGGGCATGGTGTGCGGCTCCGGCATGAAGTCCGTCATTGAGGGCGCCCGGGCCATCCTCACCGGCGACGCCGACATCATCGTGGCCGGCGGCACCGAGAACATGTCCGCCGCCCCCTACGCCATCCCCGCCGCCCGCTGGGGCGCCCGCATGGGTGACAACAAGATGGTTGACACCATGATCAAGGACGGCCTGTGGGACGCCTACAACAACTATCACATGGGCACCACCGCCGAGAACATCTGCGACGTGTGGGGCATCACCCGCGAGGAGCTGGACGAGTTCGCCGCCTCCTCCCAGAACAAGGCTGAGGCCGCCCAGAAGTCCGGCCGCTTCGACGACGAGATCGTGCCCATCATGATCAAGAAGAAGAAGGAGACCGTGGAGTTCAAGGTGGACGAGTTCCCCCGCGCCGGCGTGACCCCCGAGAGCATCTCCAAGCTGCGCGGCGCCTTCCCCGTGGGCCCCGAGGGTGTGGAGGACGCCATCGAGCACTCCTTTGAGGTCACTCAGGTCCACGAGGCCGACACCAAGAAGCACGTCCAGCGCGTCACCGCCGCCAACGCCTCCGGCATCAACGACGGCGCCGCCGCCATCATCCTGGCCTCCGGCGAGGCCGTTGAGAAGTACGGTCTGAAGCCCATGGCCAAGCTGGTCAGCTGGGGCCAGGGCGGCGTGGACCCCAAGATCATGGGCGTGGGCCCCGTGCCCGCCTCCCGTCAGGCCATGGAGAAGGCCGGCCTGAAGATCGAGGACATGGACCTGGTGGAGGCCAACGAGGCCTTTGCCGCCCAGTCCATCGCCGTGGCCCGCGAGCTGGGCTTCGACATGAGCAAGGTCAACGTGAACGGCGGCGCCATCGCTCTGGGCCACCCCGTGGGCGCCTCCGGCGCGCGCATCATCGTCACCCTGCTCCACGAGATGCAGAAGCGGCCCGAGGCCAAGAAGGGCCTGGCCACCCTGTGCATCGGCGGCGGCATGGGCGTTGCCACCATCTTCGAGAAGTGCTGATAATTCTTTCTTAAATCAAGACAGGCCCTGCGGATGCGCTCCGCGGGGCCTGTTTTTTTCTGTGTTTTGGGGGCATTTCGCCGCCTGCGGGCGGCGAGCGCTACTTTCTTCGTTTTGTAGGGCGCGACGACCTCGGCGCGCCGTTTGGCAGGGGGTTCCGCCCTGCGGGGCGGGTCCCTTTCCCAGCGATGGGAAAGGAACCAAAGGATCGCCGGGGGACGCCGCAGAGGCGAACTTCGTTCGCCAATGACGG
>OOBN01002854.1_pt1 | contig 9956 bp, 8 predicted proteins | sample 1671091 | NCBI WGS metagenome assembly OOBN01 (sample SAMN06348121, study PRJEB24527) | human gut metagenome | biome: human gut; feature: ankylosing spondylitis patient; material: feces | host: Homo sapiens | place: China | collected 2015-10 | reverse complement strand
TGTATCGGGCAATGGCATCGGTGGCCACGGTGCAGTAGGTATGGCCGATGTGCAGCTTATCCGACGGGTAATAGATGGGTGTGGTAATATAGAATTTGTTCTGTTCAGGCATGGTCGTCTTCCTCCTGTATTTCCTGGGGGGCCGGCTGTTCCGGATCCCCGTCCCTCTCTTCTTCCTCCGGAATACTGTCCTGGAGCGCGAAACGCCGGGAGCGCAGGCCGAACCGGTCCGCCGCAGGTGGGCGGCGCAGGTTGCCCGGCACCACCCACCGGGCCGCTAAGGCCGCCAGCAGCTGCCCGGCCAGCAGCATGGTCATAGCCCGCCCCGGAATGCTGGCCAGAGCCACGGCGCACAGCACCACCGTCATGCCCGCCAGCCACAGCGTCCGGCGGGCGTGGCCCGCGCCAAAGGACAATCCAGCACAGTCTAGGCTGAACAACAGCCCCAATCCCACTGCCAACAGCAGCGGGACATAGTCCCACAGCACCGGATCCGAGGCGTTCGCCCGGTAGCTCTCCAGCAACCACACACAGCCCAGCAGGGCTGGCAACAGCAACGCCCCGCTCTCCCGGCCCCGGCCACGCATCCGGTAGGCGTTGCGGGCACTGGCCACCATTCCCACACAGGCCGGGATGGTGCACAAGGCCAGCACTATCTGGAGCAGTCCGTTGTCCCCCTCGCCGGTTGCCTTCCGTATGGCCATGAACCGAGCTGCCTCCTGGAACAGAAGGGGTGCCGCGGCCAGGGTAAGCAGGGCGGCCAGAATCATCAGCACCAGATACACGCCGTCCCCCTCAGCGGCAAACAGCACGTCCCACCGGGATACCCGTCCCTCTGGCTGCTGCCGGGCGGGGGCGTTATGGGCCAGAAGCAGGAGCACTGCCCCGGCCAGGAAGAAAAAGGCAATCATTGCCCAGCTTGCGGAAGCCCCCGGAATGTGCAGGCCCAGCTCGCCCTCAAACGCAGTGGTCATCTGCCACCGCCGCATCAGAACGCCCAGCACTCCTAGCAGGGCGGCGGTTCCAGGCCATTTCAATCGTTCCAACATATGAACAGTTCCCCTCGGATCCTGTGAAAGCTCAGCACAGCTTATCACATTTTTTGCGGAAAATCAATCTTTCCCCGTTCTTCTCCGGTCAGCGTCCCTGAAACTTTGGGGGCCGCTTCTCCTCAAAGGCCCGCACTGCCTCCTGGAAGTCCTCTGTCTCCATCAGATAGATGGACAGCTTTTTCTCCACCTCATGAGCCGCGTCGATGTTGCCGTCCACGATGGCGTGGGACACGATGGCCTTCACCCCCCGGATAGCTAGGGGAGCCACCGACAGCAGCCGGTCCACGATGGAATCCACGTCCTCGAAAATATGGGCTTTGGGGAACACCTTGTTGACGATGCCGAACAGATAAGCCTCTTGGGCAGTCATCTGCTCCCCTAGGAGAATCATCTCCTTGGCCCGGTTTACCGTAAGCTTCCGGGGTAGGCGGATGGCGCCTCCCCAACCAGGGACCAGCCCCAGCTTGCTCTCTGGCAGAGAAAAGCGGGCGTCATCGGAGGCGTAAAGCATGTCACAGCACATGGCGATCTCAAATCCGCCTCCCACGCAGTAGCCGGACACAGCGGCGATAATGGGCTTGTCATAGGTCTCGATGGTCTCCCGGATATCACATCCCCGCTGGTACATGGCCTCGCAGGCCGCCGGGTCGGTGAGCTTTTCCAGGCTCTGCACCTCGCCGCCGGAGGAAAACGCCCGGTCCCCCTCCCCCCGGAGGACCACGCAGCGCACGCTCTTGTCATCCCGGGCGGCGCGGAGCTTTTCGATCAGGTCGATCTGCATTTCTTCCGTCAAAGCGTTGAGAGCCTTGGGATTGCTGATTACCAGATAGAGCACCTCCGGCCGGTCCTCCCGGCGGCGGGCGATGATTTTGCCTTCAGACATCACGATTGCCTCCTTTTTCCGGCTCACAGGGAGCCAAAGTCAGAGAACGGGAACAGGACCATCACTGCCTGGCCGATGACGCATCGCACGTCCACCACCCCCAGAGAGGGGTCCCGGCTGTCGGAAGATCCGTTGCGGTTGTCTCCCATGACGAAAATGGAGTCCTCCGGCACCTCGAAGTGGGTCTCCTGCATGTGGCTGGAGGAGGGCCACAGCATCTCCTCCAGAATATAGGGCTCGTCCAGCACCTGTCCGTCCACTGCGACGGTGCCCGCGTCGTAGTCGATGTCCACCGTCTGTCCGCCGGTGGCGATGACCCGCTTGACGATGGCCACGCCGCCCAGGTGCTCCACCGTGGTCTTGTTCAGCACCACAATGTCCCCCTGCTCCGGCTCATAGCCCAGGGACTGGACCAGCAGCAGCTGTCCGTCGTGCAGGGTATTCTCCATGGACGGCCCGTCCACCCGGGTGAGCCGCCCAAAGAAGGTGAACACGATCACCAGGCACACCAAGGCGGTGGTCAGGGCGTTGAGCCAGTAAAATACGTCCTCCGGGGGCTTCTTCTCCTGCTCCTCCGGGGCGTTTTCCCCCTCCGGCGCGGTCCCGTTCTCCGGTCCCTCCTGGGGCTGGGGGGTGGGCTGCTCCTCGGGCTGTTGGGTAAATTCAAATGCTTCCGACATGGGTCTACCTCCTGTGAGGGATGCGATTTTTTTATTATACCCGCTCCCGGCGGAAAATGCAACCTTTGCAGGCCCCTCCCTTGCGGCGTGGGCGCGGATGGGGTATAATCAATCCAGCACAGAAAGGAGCCGCGGCTATGAAGATCATCGACGCACATCTGCACCTCTTTCCCTCCGAGCCCGGGACCGACGCCATGGCGGAGGCGGTGGGCCACGTGAACTCCGTGGACCACCTGCGGCAGGTCTACGGGGAGCTGAACATGGTCCACGGGGTGGTCATGGGCAACCGGAGCCTGGAGGTGGGCTTCCACCACTACCCACGGGACCTGTTTCACTACTGCGTGGGGCTGGACAGCCTGGTGCTGGGGAGAGGGGAGACCATCCCGGAGGACCTGCCCGACCAGGTGGAGGAGCACCTGAAGCGGGAGGCGTGCTGCGGCGTGAAGCTCTACCCCGGCTACAACAAAATCTGGCTCACCGACCCCATCTACGACCCCATCTACCGCCTGGCGGAGAAGTACGACAAGCCGGTGGCCGTCCACATGGGCCTCACCGCCTACTCCCGGGCCTATCTGAAGTACAGCCACCCCCTGGCCCTGGACGAGGCGGCGGCGGACCACCGCCGCACCCAGTTCGTCATGTGCCACTTCGGCAACCCATTCCTCCAGGAGGCGGCCGCCGTGCTGGAGAAAAACCGGAACGTGTCCACCGACCTGTCCGGCCTGCTGGAGGGCAGGGTGGACCTGGACGTGTACTTCCGGGAGCGGGCCGGGTACGCGGAGCTGCTGCGCACCTGGCTGAACTACCTGGGCTGCTGGGACCGGGTGATGTACGGCACCGACTGGCCCATCGTCAATCTGGGGGAGTACATCGGGTACATCCAGCGCATTGTGCCGGAGCAATACTGGGAACCGGTCTTTTATGACAACGCCAACCGCATCTACCGCCTGGGGCTGTGAGCCCCGGAAAAAACATGCCAGAGAGAGGAGAATATCTATGCTGCCCCAGGACCCTGTGATTTTGCTCAGCGTGGTCAACGCCCGGCTCCGGGACCTGTACCCCGACCTGGACGAGCTGTGCCACAGCGAAGACGCCGACCGCGCCCAGCTGGAGGAGAAGCTGGCCGCCATCGACTACCACTATAACCCGGACCGCAATCAGTTCCTATAAAGACATCGGGAGGGCAGACAGATGCCCTCCCGATGTTTTTATGCGCTGCCCAGCCGCTCAGCCGCAGTATCCAGCATGTTTTCCGCCAGAATGCCGTAGCCCCGGGTGGGGTCGTTCACCAGCACATGGGTCACCGCCCCCACCAGCCTGCCGTTCTGGAGAATGGGGCTGCCCGACATGCCCTGGACGATGCCGCCGGTGGCCTCCAGCAGCCGCTGGTCGGTCACCCGGAGCATCAGGTTCCGGCTGTCCCCGGCGTTCTCCGGGTACAGGTGGGTGATCTCCACCTCATACTCCTCCACCGCGTCCCCGGCGATGTTGGAGAGAATGGTGGCTCTGCCCGTCTGGACCTGGTCCCGGCCGGCCACCTCCACCGGCTGGAGGTCCTGGGCCAGGGCCGCATCCTCCAGCCGCCCGAAGATGCCCTGCTCCGTGTTGGCGTACAGGGTGCCCAGGTCGGCGGTGAGGTCAAAGTCCCCGTGGAGCTCCCCCGGCTCCCCGGCGGCCCCCTTCTTCACGTCGGAGACCGTGGCCCCCATGATGCTCCCCGTCTCCAGGGGCATGAGCTTGGCGGTGTCCACATCGTTGATGCCGTGGCCCAGGGCGGCGAACACGCCGCTGTCCGGGTCATAGAAGGTCATGGTGCCGATGCCCGCCATGGAGTCCCGCAGCCACACCCCCAGCTGATAGGACCCCGCCGTGGTCTTGACCGCCTGGGCGGCCAGCTGAAGGGACTCCTCTCCCCGCTGGACCTGGAGGGTCATCTTCTCCCCCGGGTGCTGGGCCAGATGGTCCTGGACCTCCTCAATGGTGTCCACCTCGCTGCCATCCATGTGGGTGATCACGTCCCCCGCCTTCAAGCCGCTGGTGCGCCCGGGGGACGCCGGGCCCTCCGGGGTGTCCAGAGAGGACAGCCCCACCACCAGCACGCCGTCGGAAAAGAGTTTGATGCCCACCGCCCGGCCCAGGGGAATCACCGTGTCCCCCAGCTCCGCCTGGGCCGCGGCCGCCACCGCCTCCGGCCGGGACAGCTCCAGCGCCGCCGTGGCCGCCGCGGCTCTGGCCCGGTCCCCGGTCAGGGCCATGGTGAGCAGCAGCCCCAGGGCAGCCGCACCCGCCGCCGGTCCCAGAAGCCCGTGCCATGGCCGTTTTTTCGTTTCCTGTTCCAAAAAGGTTCCACCCCCCAGACAGCCGTTCCCTCCTTGGGGAGCGGCCGCCGTCATTTCAGCGGTCCGAAGCGGGCCGCCTTGGCTCAGTATGGACGGCCGGACCGGTCGGCACACCAGGGGGCTCCTTCCACGGCTTCCATGTGAGAGTCTGGAAAGCGGCCCGGCAGCGGGACTTGCAGATTTTCTCTGGAGAACGGCGCAAAAACAGGGGAAATCTGCCGGTTTTTCCGCAAAAAGCGAACAGGACCACCTCCCTGCCGGGAGGCGGTCCTCAGGCTGTCAGAAAAGTCCAAGGACTTTTCTGACAGCCTGCAAAAATGCCGTTACTTTTGCGCCGCTGTTCGACGCAAAAGTCCTCGCTTCGCTTGCCGGAATCCTTGCACAGCAAGGCTTCCGGGGCATTTGATTCCACTCGAGGCGGGCGGCTGCCCCCTCGAGCTCCCCCGCCCTGACTCAGGCGGATTTTATTCTGCACAGGTTCTTCGAGAAACTGAGGACCACCTCCCTGCCGGGAGGCGGTCCGATGTTCTCTCTTTTTCTCCGCCTTTGAAAGATACGGAGCACGGTCTCTGTTTTCTTTTTCAAAATGCAGGTCCGCTTGAACCCTATTCTGCCCCGCTTTCACGCTCCTGATGCAGACAGTTTATTCCAATTTTCAGCGCAACAGGGGCAGGCTGGCCATGACGCGCACTCCTGTTCCGCCCGCCGGGGCGCGCCTCGCCCCACAGGCCCAGCATATCACAGGGGGCTTGTCCTTTTTTTGTACAATCGGCCGCCGGGCGGATTTTTTCAAAAAATATGGCCCGGAGGTATTCCCTCCGGGCCGTCTGTCCGTAAATCTGCCGCAGTTAACTGTTCAAAGCCACCCGCTCCACCCCGGGGGTGCGGGCCAGATAGGCTCCCTCCCGGCTCTGGCAGGTGAAAAAGAGGATCTGCTCCTCCTGGGAGAGCTCCACCAGCAGGTCCAGAGCCCGCTCCATGCGCTCCTGGTCGAAGGCGGCCAGGGCGTCGTCCAGAATGAGGGGCACGTGGTGCTCCCGCAGGCACAGGTCGTACACCGCCAGGCGCACCGCCAGATACACCTGGTCCACCGTCCCCTTGGAGAGAAACAGGGACCGGCGGGGCAGCACATCCCCCGCCCCGGCGGCGGAGGCCTCCAGCTCCCGATTCAGAGAGAGGCTGGTGTACTTCTCCCCGGTGAGCCGGGCCAGGTACTCCCCCGCCCGGCGGTTGAGCTCGGGGGAGAAGCGCTCCTGGAGCTGGGCGTTGGCCTCTTTCAGGGCGGCCAGAGCGGTGGAGATGGCCTGGTACTCCTGACTGCGCCGCTCCAGCTCCCCCTCCAGTTCCTCCTGGCGGGCGGCCAGGGCGGCGGGGTCGCCCACCGCCTTCTGCCTCCCCAGAGCCATGCTCAGGGCCCGGCCGGTGCGCTCCAGGTCGGCCTGGGCGGTACCCAGCAGGGCGGCGGTCTCCTCCATAGTGCGCTGAGGGGCCTCCGGTTCCGGGGACCCGAGTTCTTCCAGCTGTCCTCCCTGGGCCTTCAAAGCGTCATACAGCCGCTGGGCCCCCTCCAGCTTGGCGTGGGCCACCGCCTCCCGCTCCCCCAGGTTCAGGGCCCGGGACAGGGCGGCGGAGCAGCCAAACAGGTCCTTCACCTCGGGGGCGAAGGAGTGGACGAAGTCAAATAAATCCTTCCGGCTGTTCTCCCGCCGGGCCTGCCGGTCCGATAACCCCTCCCGCACCAGGCGCACCTGCTGGGCGGCCTGGTCGGCGGCCGCAGCCCGGGCCCGGTAGTCCTCCAGCACGCCCTCCAGTTCCTCCGGGGTTTTGACCGAGAAGCGGCCCAGCACCTGATCTCCCCAGGCCCGGCTGCGTCTGGCCTGACTGTGGTTGAACACCCCCAGAGCCAGGGTGAACACCAGTAAGAGGACTCCGGCGAGGACAGCGGGAAAGGAGACGGCGTCCCCCTGGGCCAGGGCCAGCACCGCCATGCCTCCGGCCGCCAGCACGCCGATCACCGGGACCAGCTTGGCCATGAGCGACCAGGTCCCGGCATTTTTCCGGGCCGCGGCATACTCCCCCTCCGCTTTTTTGACGGACTCCGCGGCCTCCTCCACCGTCTGTCCGGGGAAGCGGTCGTCCCGGGCGGCGGTCCGGGCCTCTTCCAGCTCCGCCTCCGCCTGGGCCAGGGCCTCCTCCCCCTGTTTGATCTCCGGCTCCAGGGCTTTCAGATAGGCCAGCTCCCCCTGGGCCCGCTTCAGCTCCTCCTTGTGGGGGATGGGCCCGAACCGGGCCTGTTCTTTCCGCAGGGCGTCCAGGTCGGCCTGGACCCGATCCACTTCCCCCATGGCCTGGGTGAACCGCCGGTCCAGGTCCCGCTGAGCCAGACGCTTATGGGCGGACAGCTCCGCCTCCAGGGCCTCCTTCTTCCGGCGCAGGCCCCTCTCCTCCGCCGCCAGGGCGTTGAGGGCCCCGGTGAGCTGCTCCAGCTCCTCCCGGCTGGCCTTCACCTGGGCAAGCTCTCCCTCCAGCTGTGGAATGCGGCCCACGCTCTTGTTCACCTTCCGCCGGTTGAGCCACTCCTTCAAACGCCCCTCCGCCTGGGAGTAGGACACGTCCTCCTCCCCGGAGGACACCAGAGCGGCGATGCGCCGCTCCAGCTCCGGGGCAGACTGGATGGCCAGGGAGCCGCTCTGCCCCAGAAAGGCGGAGCGCTCAAACACCTCCCGGCCCACCCCCAGCAGCAGCTCCCCGCAGTCGGCCCCGGTCAGGCCGGGGACGGGCTCCTGGGTGCCGGTATACACCGCCTCAAAGGTCCCGAAGGGGGTGTTCCCCTTGGGGGAGCGGCGGATGGTGATATCCCGCCCCTGCCACTCCAGGGTGATCTCCCCCTCCATGGGAGCGCCGGACCAGGGCTGGTACCGGTTCTTGTCCGCCAGGTACCCCTTCTTGTCCCGGTCCCGGGTGTCGATGCCATAGAGCATGGCCTTCAAAAAGGCGGCCCAGGTGGACTTGCCCCCCTCGTTGGGGGCCTCAATCAGGTTGAAGCCGGGGGCGAGCTCCAGTCTCTGTCCCGTCAGCTTGCCAAAGACCGCCGTCATGGATTTGATCTTCATGGGGCAATATCCTCTCCGTTCTCCAGGGCGGCCAGGCCGAAGCGCACCGCCTCCTGAAGCATGTCGTTGTCCGGCTCCTTCCGGCACCGGGCGGCCATGGAGCGGAGAAACAGCCCTGTCAGGCTGTCCTCCTCCATCCGGGCCCACAGGTCCCGGCCCGCCCGGGTGCGGTCCCGGAGGCTCAGGGCCCAGCACCGGCCCAAAAGCTGCTCCGCCAGACGCTCCAGGTCCAGGGGCTCCGCCCCCCGCTCCCCGGTGAACACCAGGCGGCACACGTCCTCTTGAAACGCCGGGGCCAGAACAGCCCGGGCGGTCTCCAGCGGGTCCGCCCCGCCGGTGACGTCCGCCTCCAAAATCTGATACCGGCGGCGGCACAGGGGGACGAACTCCGCCGTGCAATTCCCCGGCTCTGCCTCGATGTAAAGAACTCCCTTGTCCCCCGTCTCGTCAAAGCCCCGGCCCTCGGGACAGCCGGGGTAGGCCCAAAAGGTGTTCCCCTCCCGCTGGAGGCCGCTGCACTGGTGGATGTGGCCCAGGGCCAGGTAGTCCAGGCCGCTTCCGGCGATGGAGGCTTTGGAGATGGGGGCGTAGGCCCCCTTGCCCTCCACCTCTCCGTGGAGGACTGCCAGCTTGGTCCACCCCTCCGGCCCCTGGGCCCGAAAACCCGCCAGAGGGTCGTCCTCCCGGTGGGGGGAGGTAAAGGCGCTCCCCCAGACCGCGCACTTGAGCGCCGGAAATTCCACATACTGCGGGGCCTCTGTGGAAAAAATATGGACGTTGTCCGGCCAGTCCAGGGCGGCATACAGGGACTTGGCCGTATAGGGGTCGTGGTTGCCCGGGGCAATGAGCACCGGGCATGGAATCTCCCCCAGGGTCTGGGCCAGGGTCTGGGCGGTCTCCCGGTAGGTCTGCCGCCCGTCCAGCAGGTCGCCGGAGAGCATCTGGCCGCCGGCCACATAGTGACCGCCCAGCCACATGATGGATACGATGGTGCCGCCCATAATGAGGTTCACCATGGGGATGAAGGTCACCACGAAGCCGAAGGCCCGCTCCGCCGTCTGGCGGAGCGTCTCGCTGCGCTGGAAGAATTTCTCCTTCTCCCGGTCCTCCCGGACGAAAGACTTCACCACACGGATAGCGTTCAGCTCCTCCTGCACCACCAGATTCAGTCCGTCGGTGGCCTTTTGCAGGGAGGTGAAGAAGGGCCCCACATACCGCAGTATGATGAACACCATCAGTGCCAGCAGCGGCAGGATCACCAGAAAGATCTGGCTCAGCTGCAGGCTGATGCGAAGGGCCATCACCAGAGCGGTGATGAGCATCACCGGAGCCCTTACCAGCATCCGCATCCCCATCATCAGGGTCATCTGCACCGACGAGACGTCGTTGGTGAGCCGGGTGATGAGGGAGGCGGTGGAAAAGTGCTCGATGTTGGAAAAGGAGAAGCGCTGTACCTGCCGGTACTCTGCGTCACGGACGTTGGCGCCGAAGCCCATGCCGGCCTTGGCGGCCAGCGCCGCTGCGCCCACGCCCAACGCCAGACAGATCAGGGCCATCAGCACCATCTTCAGGCCCATGGTAAGGATGTAGCTGCGGTCTCCGGCGCCGCCGTTGCCGCCGATGCCGTAGTCCACGATGTTGCTCATGGCCTTGGGCAGCATCAGCTCCAGCACCGCTTGCCGAGCAGAGGATGCCCAGCAGGATGTAGACCCGATACCCCTTGGTATACGGGGCAAGCTTGCGTATCATAGTTCGGTTTCCTCCATTTGCGTTGCGAGATTTTGCGCCACCCGTTCCAGATAGCGGTGCAGGGTGGCCAGCTCCTCCGGGGAGAAGCCCTGTTCCATCTGCCGGTTGGTCTTCTGTGCGATGCGGATAAAGTCGCTGCG
>OOBN01002848.1_pt1 | contig 9986 bp, 7 predicted proteins | sample 1671091 | NCBI WGS metagenome assembly OOBN01 (sample SAMN06348121, study PRJEB24527) | human gut metagenome | biome: human gut; feature: ankylosing spondylitis patient; material: feces | host: Homo sapiens | place: China | collected 2015-10 | reverse complement strand
TTGTTTAATTTACAAGGTGCACGCTCCATTCGCGGAACAGGTGTTATCTTAACACTATAGTTTCGAATTGTCAACACCTTTTTTCAATTTTTTCAGAATTATTTTCTGGTCTCCTTTTTCACTCTTCATGAAGACAAATCCGGAACAGGATGTTATAATAAGGTATTCTTTATTCTTCCATCGGCAGGGGGTGTATTTGCTTGCAATTCTGCCGCATAACGGCAACCTTCGGAAAGCTCGACCGCCGCGCGCTGACATTTGAAAAGGGGCTCAATATCATCGAAGCGCCGAATGAGTCCGGCAAGTCCACCCTGCTTGCCTTTCTGCGCGTGATGCTCTACGGTTTCCCGGCGCGCGAGCGCGGCGCGTTTGCCGACAAAAACCGCTATGCCCCCTGGTCGCTTGCGCCCATGCAGGGCGCGCTGGAGCTCATCTGCCGCGCGGGTGATCTCACACTCACGCGCGACACGCTTCGTGCGGGCGACCCGATGGGCCGTTTTTCCGCCGTCTACACCGGCAGCGGCGAAGCCGTCCCCTCCCTCACCGCCGAGGACGCCGGCGAGCAGCTGCTCGGCGGACCGCGCGAGGTCTACGAGCGCAGCGCGTTCATTCGCCAGAGCAGCCTGACGGTCGACGCAAGCGCCGAGCTCGAGCGCCGCATCGCCGCACTCCTCACGACCGGCGAGGAGCACGCATCCTGCACCGACGCCATCAAGTCACTCAAAAAGCAGCTCAACGCGCGCAAGTATAATAAGTCCGGCCGCATCCCCGCGCTGGAGGCCGAGATCGGCGAATTGACGCGCTCTCTCGACGAGCTGGCGCAGCTCGACGCACGCAAGCAGGAAGCAGAAGCCGCGCTTTCTGCCCTTGGCAGCGAAGAGGACGCGCTTCGCGCCGCGCTCCGTGCGCACGATATCTGCGATGCGCAGGAGCAGCTCGCAGCCCTCTCCCGTGCCAAAGCCGCCGCGGAGAATGCCGCCCGCCAAGCCGAGCTTGCAGCACGCACCCTCCGGCTGAACGCTTGTCCGCCGCGCGAGCTCCTTGCGCAGGGCCGCGCCGCATGGGACGGTTTAAAGGGCCGCAAGTCTGAGATCGACCGGGCCGAGCTCCGCTGCGAGGAAGCTGAGACCGCCCTGCGCCGGTTTGACGCGCAGCACGCCACTCCGTCCCTCTCCCCCTTCTATTATATGGGTCTTGCTCTCGGCGCTCTGTCCGCACTGGCGCTGATCGCCTGCACCGTCTTGCAAACGCCGCCGCTCTATGATATCGTACTGGGCATAGCCGCGATCGTCGGCGCCGCGGCCGCCGCCCTGTTCCGTGTGCGCCGACGCAAAGCCTTTACCGCGCATGGCACGCTCCGCAGGCAACTGCTTGACGCGCTCAACAGCGCCGCTTCCGCAAAGGAGGCGCTGCTCGCTTCCTACGATTCGTCCGCCGCCGCGCTGCTCGCGCTCATTCCGGCAGGCAGTCTCTCCCGCGTGACCGCATATATCACCGACGCACTCGCGCAGTATGACGCGCTCGACGCCCTCAGCCGCAAAGCGGACGAAGCGCGCGCAAGGTATGAGCTCCTCTGCGCGCAGCGTCCGGCGACGCCAATGCCCGACACGCCCGTTGCCCGTCCCACGCGCTCCCGTGCAGCGCTTCGGGATGCGCTCACGGAGCTTTCCGAGCAGCGCCGCGCCCTGCAAAGCGAGCTTGACCAAGCCGCAGGCCTCCGCCGTGCCGTCGGCGAACGCGAAACGCTTGAAGCGCAGCTCGCGCAAAAGCGCGAGGCGCTTTCCAAGGCGCAGGCGGAATACGATGCCATCACCCTTGCAACGGACGCCCTGCAAAGCGCCAACACCGCACTGCAAAGCCGCTTTTCCCCCGCGCTCAGCCGCCGCGCGGGTGAGCTCTTCTCCTGTCTGACGGGCGGCAGATACGAAAGCGTCCTGCTCGACCGCGATTTCGGCGCGCAGGCCGGTGAAACAGGCGCGGCCGTTGCGCACGACGCGCACTGCCTGAGTCTCGGCACGCTCGACCAGCTCTATCTTGCCGTGCGCCTCGCCATCTGCGAGACCGTTTTGCCCGCGGACGACCCCATCCCCCTCGTGCTGGATGACGCGCTCGTCCGCTTTGACGACGACCGCTGCCGCGCCGCGCTCGAGCTATTATATGAAGAGAGCCAAGCACACCAGATCCTGCTCTTCACCTGTCAGCACCGTGAAGCCGCGTACCTCTCCGGGCGCAACGGCGTCACGTTCCTCAGTCTGTAACCTACTTTGTTAAAAGGAGAACACCTCATGTCCACATTGCAAGCCCTGCTCCTCCCCAGCGACTTCATCGGTCTATGCGAACTGTTCCTGCTCTACATCGCTTATAGCGTACTCGGCTGGTGCGGCGAAATGCTGTACTGTTCCATCCCCAAAGGCCATATCTGCGAAAAGAGAGGCTTTCTCAACGGCTTCCTCTGCCCCATTTATGGTCACGGCGCACTGCTCGTGCTCTACTGTCTGCACGGCGGCTTCAAGAACCCGGTGCTGACGTTCATCTTCGGTGCCATCGTCACATCGGTCCTCGAATACTTCACAAGCTGGATCATGGAAAAGCTCTTCCATATGCGCTGGTGGGACTACTCCCATTATAAGTTTCAGATCAACGGCCGCGTCTGTCTTTTGAACTCCGCGTGCTTCGGCCTTGCGAGCGTTCTTTTGTGCCATGTTGTGCAGCCGTGGCTCTGGGCGCACATCACCGGTCTCGGCGCGGCCATCACCGTGCCGCTCGCCTCGTTCATCTTCGGCATTTACCTCATGGATACGATCCTCTCCTTCCGCAGTGCCTTCCAGCTCAGCTCTCAGATGGGCAAGCTGCGCGAGCTGCAAGCCGAGCTCAAGGACTACGTTGCCGAAAAGCGCGAGGAAAATCAGGAGCGCAAGGCAGAGCGCCGTGCCGAGGTGCGCGAGCGTGCCCGCACGCTGCGCGACAGCGCCGATATCTTCGAGCGCCGCCTGCTCCACTCCCACCCCGAGATCCGCAAGTCGCGCGAGGACCTGCTCGCCGCCATCCGCGCCCGCCTGAACGAGAGCGAGGCCGAGACCAGAAAAGCGGCCGACGAGCTCTTCGGCGATGAGCACAAGGCATGATTTGTCAGGTCGCGCGCGGTTGACTTCCGCGCGCGGCTGGTATACACTGTTGCAAAATCCACCCGGCAAAGGAGATCATACAAACTATGAGCGAATGCACCCATAATTGCTCCACCTGCGGCGAGAGCTGCGCGGAGCGCGCGACGCCGCAGTCCCTGCGCAAGGCGCCGCATCCGGAGAGCCGCATCGGAAAGGTGTTCGGCGTCGTTTCCGGCAAGGGCGGCGTGGGCAAGTCGATGGTCACAAGCCAGCTTGCCGTCACCATGCACCGCCGCGGCTTCAAGGTCGGCGTCATGGACGCCGATATCACGGGTCCCTCTATCCCCAAGACCTTCGGCGTGCACGACAAGGCCACCGGCTCGCAGACAGGGCTTTATCCCTGCGCCAGCCGCACAGGTGTGGAGCTGATGTCCATCAACCTGCTGCTCGAGGACGAGACCGATCCCGTCATCTGGCGCGGCCCCGTCATCGGCGGCGTTGTCCAGCAGTTCTGGACGGACGTGGTCTGGGACGTCGACTACCTCTTCGTCGATATGCCCCCCGGCACGGGCGATGTGCCGCTGAGCGTCTTCCAGTCTATCCCGCTCGACGGCATCGTCATCGTCACCTCCCCGCAGGACCTCGTCTCCATGGTCGTGGAAAAGGCCGTGAAGATGGCCGAAAAAATGGATATCCCCATCGTCGGCCTTGTGGAGAACATGAGCTATGTTTCCTGCCCCGACTGCGGCAGAAAGATCTACCTCTTCGGCGAGGGCAAGAGCGAAGAGGCCGCCAGGCGCCATTCTCTTCCTCTGCTCGCTCAAATGCCCATCGACCCCGCACTCGCCGCGCTCACGGACGATGGCCGCATCGAGGACTTTTCGGGCTCCTGGCTCGATCCCGTCGCCGATGCGCTTGAAAAAGCGGAAAAGCGCGCCGACTGACCGTAAAACGCAAAAAAGCATCGCATCTCAAATGAGATGCGATGCTTTTTCATTGTTATCCTGCTCAGTCGTTGGAGTAATTGTCGAAGTAGCCCTGGATATAGACGATGGGCGTGCCCTTGTCGCCGCTGCCGCTCGTCAGGTCGCACAGCGAGCCGATCAGGTCGGTCAGGCGGCGGGGTGTCGTGCCCTCGGACACCATGTTGCCGACGAGACTCTCGTCCGTCTTCTCGCGGATGCGCTCCTCGATGGCCGCCTTGAGTGCCTCGCCCTTGAGATCGCCGAAGTCATTGTCGGCAAGGTACTTGAGCTTCAGCTCGTTCGGCGTACCGACAAGGCCCTTGGTGTAGCCCGGGGAAACAACGGGGTCGGCGAGCTCCCAGATCTTGCCGACGGGGTCCTTGAACGCGCCGTCGCCGTAGACCATGGCCTCAATGCGCTTGCCGCTGGCCTTGCTCAGGCGCTCGCTCAGCTCCTCGGCAACGGCCATGCAGTCGCGCGGGAAGAGCTTGACCGTCTCCTCGGTCGCCTTGTTGGAGCCGAGCAGACCGTACTCCGCGTTGTAGCCGCTGCCGTCGACGCTCTTGTTGAGCAGATCGTCCAGGCCGAGCACCACGCGGGCGCCGCCCGCCTTGAGCAGGCGCTTGCTGCGCGCGCGGGTGTGGATATCGCAGGTGATGACGGCGTCAGTGTAGTCCAGCAGCGTCTGCACGCGGTTGCCGAAGATGACCTCGACCTCCGCGCCCGCATCCTTGATGATGCCGGAGTAAAAGTCAATGTAGTCAACGCCCGTGAAGGGGTGCACCGCCGCGCCGAACTTTTCGCGGAACTGCGCAAGCGTCAGCACATCGCGGTAGGGGTCCACGCCCGCGGCGTCGAGCTTGTCCCAGTCGACAAGGCCGTTGCCGACCTCGTCGGAGGGGTAGGAGAGCAGCAGCACGATCTTCTTGCAGCCCATGGCCATGCCGCGCAGCAGAAGCGAGAAGCGGTTGCGGCTGAGGATGGGGAACGCAACGCCCACGGTGCCGCCGCCGGTCTTTTCGCGCACATCCTTGGCAATCTGGTCAAGCGTGGCGTAGTTGCCCTGCGCACGCGCCACAACGGATTCCGTCACAGCGACCACGTCGCGGTCATGCGGCTCAATGCCCGCCTCCTTCCACGCTTCCATCACGGAAGCGGCGGCGACCTCAGCAATATTATCTCCCTCGCGGATGATGGGTGCGCGCACGCCGCGCGCAACAGTTCCGATCGTTCTCATAGCTATCTCTCCTTCAAATCAGACAGGTTGGTCAAAGAGCCGGCTCCGGCTCTTGCAAGTCATACAGTTCTGTATTATAATCACCGCAAAGGAATAAGTAAAGCATCGTTTTTTGATAATAACTATCGTCTATTCTTATGTCAGGAGGTCCCTTCGATGGTCAAGCTGGAGCTCTACCGCGTGTTTCGCGAGGTCGCCGAGGTCGGCAACATCTCCCTCGCCGCCGAAAATCTCTATTTTTCGCAGTCCGCCGTCAGCCAGAGCGTCAAGCAGCTCGAGCAGCAGCTCGGCACGCGTCTTTTCCTGCGCTCGCCGCGCGGCGTCTCCCTCACGGAGGACGGACGTCTCCTCTTTGAATATGTGCGCAGCGCCATGGGCCTTTTGGAAACGGGCGAGGATAAACTGCAGCAGTCACGCACGCTTCAGGCCGGCACGCTCGTCATCGGCGCGAGCGATACCGTGACGAGTCAGTTCCTGCTGCCGTATCTCGACGCGTTTCACCGCAGCTATCCCAATATCCACATCCGCATCATCAGCGGCCGCAGCTACAAGGTGCTGGGCCTTCTCCGCGCGGGAAAGGTCGATATCGCCTTCGCCAGCGCGCCCGGCGACGCGGACGACTTAGAGCACGTCCCCTGCCTCCGAACACACACCTGCTTTGTCGCCGCGCCGGACTACCCCTGCGATTTCAGCCGCGCCTATACGCCGGAGGAGATCGCCGCCTTTCCGCTCATCCTGCTTGAGCGCAAGGCCTCCTCGCGCACGTACCTCGAAAAATACTTTCTGCAAAGCGGCGTGAAGCTCACGCCCGAGATCGAGCTTGGCGCGCGCAGCCTTCTGGTCGACCTTGCAAAGATCGGCTTCGGCGTCGCGGGCGTCACGCGGGAATTTGTCCAAAGCGAGCTGGCGCGCGGCGAGATCCGCGCGCTTTCGACCTCCTTCGCCATCCCGCCGCGCAGCGTGGACCTGTGTATGCTGCGCAACGTGCCGCACAGCGCCGCCACGCAGCGCTTTGCGCAGGATCTGCTCGAAAAAATGCAGGCCGGCGCCCCCTCCGATTAGTTTTTGCGGCCCCGCCTTTCCTTTGCGCGGCGGTTTGCTCCGTTTTCTTCATTTTTCGCCAGTCGTTTTTTTAATTATTAAATTAACGAAAGTTTATCATCAGTTTGCATAATCTTTTCATAAAATCTTTGGCGCTTTTGGAGCCGCCGTATCGCTTGACTTCTTTCCGCCCTCATGTTACGCTTTTATTGCTGAAACAAACGAATATCTACCAATGACGCCTTCGGAATCAACGCAAACCGGGGGCCGAGGAAACTCTGGAGAACTCATTGAATTGAGTGCCGAAGGTGCAAGACCGAAAGGGTCGAATCTCTCAGGCAAAGGGACAGAGAAAACCGGCATTGTCTACGCGCCGCTTTTCGTCCCCCGCTCGACAAAATGTCCTCTCCGGAGTTGCTGATCTTCGTATCGGCAACTTCTTTGTTTTTTAGGAGAGAGAGCTATGTTTGAATCGATCGAAAATGCGTTGTATCCCATTGTATGTGATATCAACACCTACCTCAGCAACTACATCCTTGTGTTCCTGCTGCTCGGCATTGGTTTCTGGTACTCCATCAAGACCCGCTTCGTCCAGATCCGCTGCTTCAAGGAGGGCTGGAACAGCGTGTTCGGCAATCTGTCGCTGCGCGGCAAGAAGCAGGACAGCGGCATGAGCTCGTTCCAGGCGCTTGCCACCGCCATCGCCGCCCAGGTCGGCACGGGCAACATCGTCGGCGCGTCCGGCGCGATCCTCACCGGCGGCCCCGGCGCCATCTTCTGGATGTGGCTGATTGCCTTCTTCGGTATGGCCACCATCTATGCTGAGGCAACGCTCGCCCAGGAGACCCGCATCGTCGAAAAGGACGGCAACATCAAGGGCGGCCCCGTGTACTACATCACCACGGCCTTCAAGGGCGGCCTCGGCAAGTTCCTCGCTGCTTTCTTCGCCATCGCCATCACGCTGGCGCTCGGCTTCTTCGGCTGCATGGTGCAGTCCAACTCCATCGGCTCCACGATGCAGACCGCCTTCGGCATCCCGTCCTGGATCGTCGGTCTCGTGCTCGTCGCCATCTGCGGCTTCATCTTCATCGGCGGTGTGCAGCGCCTCGCTTCCGTCACCGAGAAGGTCGTCCCCATCATGGCTGCGATCTTCCTGCTCGGCGGCCTCGTCGTCCTCATCGCCCGCATCAAGTATGTCCCCGCTACCATCGGCATGATCTTCAAGTATGCCTTTGCTCCGCAGGCCATCATCGGCGGCGGCTTCGGCTATGCCATCAAGACCGCTATCTCCCAGGGTGCCAAGCGCGGCCTGTTCTCCAATGAGGCCGGTATGGGTTCTACCCCCCATGCCCACGCGCTCGCGAACGTCAAGTGCCCGCACGATCAGGGCGTTGTCGCCATGATCGGTGTGTTCATCGATACCTTCGTCGTCCTGACCCTCAACGCGCTCGTCATCATCTCCACCCTCTACACCGAGGGCGGCCCCCTCCACGACTGCGGCGCCGCTGCCGCCAGCACCACGCTCGGCAAGACCAACCTCGCCCAGACCGCCTTCGGCGTTGTCTTCGGCGAGAGCGCGGGCAATATGTTCGTCGCGGTGTGCCTGTTCTTCTTTGCCTTCTCCACCATCCTCGGCTGGAATCTCTTCGGCAAGATCAACGTCGCCTACCTCTTCGGCAAGAAGAGCGTCATCGTCTACACCATCCTCGCGCTCATCTTCATCTTCCTTGGCACGATGATGGCCAACGACCTCGTCTGGGAGCTGAGTGACATGTTCAATCAGCTCATGGTTCTCCCGAACGTTATCGGCTTGATCGCTCTTGGTGGCGGCGTTGCAGAGCACGCCAACGACCCGAGCCGCGACATCAAGAAGTAAATCCCTTCCGTCAAATAAGAAAGGACCGTTTCCGATGGAAACGGTCCTTTTTATGTTCTATTCAGAAGTGCTCACGCGCGTATTTCATCAGCTCCTCGCGGAAATCCGGGTGTGCGATGGAGGCCATCGCCTCCGCGCGCTCGCGCATGGACTTGCCCGCAAGACGCACCACTCCGTACTCCGTCGCCACATAGTCGATCATCGTGCGCGGGGCGGAAACGGTGCTGCCGCTCGGGATCGCCGCAACGATGTTGCTCTTGCGCTCGCCGTCCTTCGTCACGCGCGAGGAATTGATGCAGATAAAGCCCTTGCCGCCCTTGGAGCGGAACGCGCCCTCAAGGAAATCCATCTGCCCGCCGACGCCCGAAAGCTGCCGCGTTCCGGCGCTCTCCGCATTCTCCTGCCCCATGAGGTCGAGCTGCACGCCGCCGTTGATGCTGATAACGTTGCTGAGGCGTCCGATGCGCTCGACCGAATGGATGTAGTCGAGGTCGCCGGGGTGGAAGCGCTGCGGCTCCGCGTCGAGCCAGTCGTAGAGCTCCTGCGAGCCCATGGCAAGATTCCAGCTCGCCAGCCCCGTGTCGAGCTCCTTGCGCGCGCCCGTCAGCTTACCCGCCCGATAAAGCTCCAGAAATGCGTCCGAGATCGTCCCCGTGTGGCAGCCGAGGTCCTTCTTGTCCGACTCCGCGAGCATCCGCGCCACCGTGTATGGTACGCCGCCCACGCCGAGCGACAGCGTCGCCCCGTCGGGGATCTCGTTCACCACGAGCCTTGCGATGGCGATATCCGTCTCGCTCGGCGCACGGTACGAGCGCACTGGCAGCGGCTCATGCTCTCCCTCGACGACATAGTCCGCCTCGCTGAGGTGCACGCGGTGCGAGCCGTCCACCCCCTGCAGGCGCGGATAGCGCTCGTTGATCTCGAAGATGACCGTGCGGGCGCTCTCAAAGATCGTGCGCCATGCAAAGTTCGAAATGCCGAGCCCGCAATATCCTCTCTCATCGGGCCGCGACACCGGCACGAACGCCACGTCGCAGCGCAGATGCCTGTCGCGGTACAGATACGGCAGATACCGCAGCGCCACGGGCAGGAACTGCACGAGCCCCCGCGATTGGAGCTTTCGCTCGTAGTCGCCGATGTGCCAGCTATAGTAGGAAAAGCTCTCCTGCTCGGGGTCCGACTCCACGATCTCGATGCGCGGGCGGATCACAAGTCCGCCGCGCACCTTCACGTCCTTTATCTTCCCCCTGCGTGCAGCGAGCGCGCGGTCCAGCAGCTCCGGAAAGCCCGCGCCGAAGCCGTAATCCACCCAGTCGCCGTCGCGGACGGCCAGCACAGCCTCCTCCGGCGTGACAAATTTTCCCTTGATCGTCTCCATCTGTCTATTCCTTTCTCTTTTCAGCAGAGTTCCCGAAACGCCCGCGGCAAGCCGCGCTCAATGAGCGCGAGCGGGCTTGCGCAATAGGCCGTCATCTCTTCCTCCAGCAGCTCACCCGCGCGGCCATGCAGCCAAACGCCGAGCGCTGCCGCGTCCCGCGCGTTCGCGCCCTGGCACAAAAGCGCGGCGATCAGCCCCGTCAGCACATCGCCGCTGCCGCCCTTCGAGAGCGCCGAGCTGCCCGTCGTATTGCGGTACAGCGTCCCATCCGGCAGGGCGATAAGCGTCCGGTGTCCCTTGAGCACCACGCAGCAGCCGTACCTTTCCGCAAATTCGCAAGCGTATGCCGCGCGGTCCTTCGAGGAAAGCTCCTCGAGCGTCCGCC
>OOBN01002843.1_pt1 | contig 10005 bp, 7 predicted proteins | sample 1671091 | NCBI WGS metagenome assembly OOBN01 (sample SAMN06348121, study PRJEB24527) | human gut metagenome | biome: human gut; feature: ankylosing spondylitis patient; material: feces | host: Homo sapiens | place: China | collected 2015-10 | reverse complement strand
GCGCATTATGACGGTGCTCGCTTTTGTGCGCCCCGGCGACCTGTATGGCCAACCCATCGATATCAACGTGCCGGAATACGGCATGAAGTTATTGAACCTGCAGCTCGAGGACGCGGCCGACACCGCCGCAACCGTCAAGTCCAACAACTAAGAGGAGAAACAGATGAGCAAACTCGTCGAGGGCATTAAAGACCGTGTGGTCGCTGCCGCACGCGAGGCCGCGCCCGCCGTGGTGGACGCTGCGCAGAAGGCCGCGACCGCCGCTGCCGAGAAGGTCGCCGAGGCAGTTGCCGATGCCAAGAACACGGCAGGGGAGACGTCCATCGCTAGTGAGCCCGCCATCGCCGCCGAGCCCGCAGCCGCCACCGCCGTCCAGGCCCCCGAAGGCGCGATCTTCAACCCCGAGGTCGCCCGCGGCAACCTGCACCTGGGCATCGATGTGGGCTCTACCACCGTCAAGCTCGCCGTGCTCAACGACGACAACCAGATCGTGTACGCCAAGTACCAGCGCCATCACACCGACGTCCGCGCCTGCGCCCGCGACCTGTTCGAGGGCGCTGCGACCGTGCTGCCGACGGCCCAGATGACCTGCGCCATTACCGGTTCGGGTGGTCTTCTGCTCTCCCAATGGCTCGACCTGGAGTTTGTCCAAGAGGTCATCGCCAGCAAGCGTGCCGTCGAGACCCTCATCCCCGCTACCGACGTCGCCATCGAGCTTGGCGGCGAGGACGCCAAGATCATCTACTTTGACAACGGCATCGAGCAGCGCATGAACGGCACCTGCGCCGGCGGTACGGGCGCCTTCATCGACCAGATGGCAACCCTGCTGCACACCGACGCGAGCGGCCTCAACGAGCTCGCGGCCAACGCCACCACCATCTATCCCATCGCCAGCCGCTGCGGCGTCTTTGCCAAGACCGACGTGCAGCCGCTGCTCAACGAGGGCGCCCGCCCCGAGGACGTGGCCGCCTCCATCTTCCAGGCTGTCGTGACTCAGACCATCTCGGGCCTGGCGTGCGGCCGCCCCATCCGCGGTAACGTCGCCTTCCTGGGCGGCCCGCTGCAGTACCTCTCCGAGCTGCGCCACCGCTTCTACCTCACGCTCAACCTGGACGAGGAGCACCGCATCGTGCCCCAAAACGCCCACCTGTTTGTGGCGAGCGGCGCCGCCATGGCGCACGAGTCCAGCAAGCTCAGCACGTTCCCGCAGCTCATCGAGGCCATCGATAGCCTCGGCGACACGCAGGGTGCCGAGGTCGAGCGCCTGGATCCGCTCTTTGCCACCGACGAGGACTTTGCCGAGTTCAAGAACCGTCATGACACCGAGGTTGTCCCCAAGGGCAAGCTTGACGGCTACACCGGCCGCGTGTTCATTGGTATCGACGCCGGCTCCACCACCATGAAGGCCGCGCTCGTGGGCGAGGACGGCCAGCTGCTGCACACCTGGTACGGCAACAACAACGGCGACATCCTGGGCACGGCCAAGGTCATCATGGCCGATTTCTACAACCACATCCCCGCCGGCTGCACCATCGGCCACGTGACCACCACCGGTTATGGCGAGGCGCTGCTCATCGAGGCGCTCAAGGCCGACTCCGGCGAGATCGAGACGGTGGCGCACCTGCGCGGCGCCCGTGCTTTCCTGCCGGGCGTGCAGTTCATTCTCGACATCGGCGGTCAGGACATGAAGTGCCTGCGCGTGAAGGACGGCGTCATCGAGCACATCATGCTCAACGAGGCTTGCTCGTCGGGCTGCGGCAGCTTTATCGAGAGCTTCGCCGTCTCCATGGACATGGACGTGCGCGCGTTTGCCAATGCCGCCATCCATGCCAAGGCTCCGGTCGACCTGGGCAGTCGCTGCACGGTCTTTATGAACTCGCGCGTTAAGCAGGCGCAAAAGGAAGGCGCCACGGTGGGCGATATCGCGGCCGGCCTGTCCTATTCCGTCATCAAGAACGCCTTGTTCAAGGTCATTAAGCTGCGCGATCCCAAGGAGATTGGCAGTCAGGTGATCGTCCAGGGCGGCACCTTTATGTCCGACGCCACGCTGCGTGCATTTGAGCAGCTCACCGGTGTTCACGCCGTGCGTCCCGACATTGCCGGCTGCATGGGCGCCTATGGTGCGGCCCTGCTCGCCCGCGATCGCGCCGGCGCCGACGGCACCTCGACCATCCTTTCGGCCGAGGACATCGCGCACCTCACTGTGACGCAAAAGCACGTCCGCTGCGGCCGCTGCTCCAACAACTGCCAGCTCACCGTCAACGACTTTGGCGGCGGTAGGCGCTTTATCACCGGCAACCGCTGCGAAAAGGGCGCCGGCCACAAAAAGCAGAAGACCGAGGCTCCCAACCTCTTCAAAAAGAAAAACGAGCTGCTCTTTGGCCGCGAGGTCCTGAGTCCCGACGAGGCCCCGCGCGGCACCGTCGGTATCCCGCGCGCGCTCAACATGTACGAGAACTACCCCTTCTGGCATGCGTTCTTTACGCGCCTGGGCTTTAGCGTGCAGCTGTCCGACCAGTCGAGCAAGAAGACCTACCAGGCGGGCATCGAGTCCATGCCGTCCGAGAGCGTGTGCTATCCGGCCAAGATGAGCCACGGTCATGTGATGAACCTCATCGACCGTGACGTCGACTTTATCTGGATGCCGTGCGTGCGCTGGGAGCGCAAAGAGGACCCGACGGCTGGTAACTGCTACAACTGCCCCATCGTCATGAGTTACCCCACGGCGCTGGCGCTCAACATCGACGAGATCCGCGAACAGAACATCGAGTTCCTGTATCCGTTTGTGCCCTATCACGATAAGACCGAGCTCAAGCGCCGCTTGTACCAGGTGCTCGCCGTCGACCGCGTGGCCGACGCCGAGGCCGGTCGCGGTCGCGTGCGCGGACCCAAGATCACCCGCTCCGAGATCGACGCCGCCGTCAATGCCGCCTATGAGGCCGATGCGCGTTTTCATGAGGACATCCAGACCATGGGCGAGGAGGCCCTTAAGTGGGTCGAGGACCACGGCGGCCACGGCATTGTGCTCGCCGGCCGTCCCTACCACAACGACCCCGAGATCAACCACGCCCTGCCCGAGCTTATCTCGAGCTTTGGCTTTGCGGTCTTTACCGAGGATTCGCTCGCGCATCTGGTGAAGCCCGAGCGCCCGATCCGCGTTGTCGACCAGTGGATGTACCACTCGCGCCTCTACGCCGTGGCCCGTTTTGTGACGATGCGCAACGATCTGGACCTGATCCAGCTCAATTCCTTTGGCTGCGGCCTAGATGCCCTGACCACCGATCAGGTGCAGGAGATTCTGGAGGCCAGCGGCAAGATTTACACCGTGCTCAAGATCGACGAGGTGTCCAACCTGGGCGCCGCGCGCATCCGCATCCGCTCGCTCATGGCGGCGCTCAAGGACCAGGAGGCCGAGCGTCTGGCCGAGGCAACCGCTGCGGGTGAGGCCTACGAGCAGGGCGATGCCGCGCCGGTGGCGCCCTCCACGGATGCCCCTGCGTTCGCGAGCCGCAAGTACACGTTCGAAGCGCAGCGTGAGAGCGCCTCGACTGCATGGCCCAAGGTGCCCTTTACCGAGCAGATGCGCGACGAGGGCTACACCATTCTGTGCCCGCAGATGGCGCCAATCCACTTTGACCTGGTCAAAGAGGTGTTCCGTGGTGCCGGCTACAACCTGGAGCTGCTGCCCTCGACCGATCACGACGCCGTCGAGGCCGGCCTGCGCTACGTAAACAACGACATTTGCTACCCGTCCATTTTGGTGACCGGTCAGATTATGGAGGCCATCGAGAGCGGCCGATACGACCTGTCCAAGACCGCCGTAGTCATCAGCCAGACCGGCGGCGGCTGCCGTGCCACCAACTACATCGCGCTCATCCGCAAGGCCCTGCGCGAGAGCGGCCACCCCGAGATCCCCGTGATCTCGCTTTCGGCCGTGGCGCTCGGCGAGGACAACCCCGGCTTCAAGATTACGCCGGCGCTGCTTAAGCAGGCTGTGTACGCGGTGCTCTTTGGCGACGTGATGATGCAGATGCTCTACCGCTGCCGCCCGTACGAGGCCACGCCCGGTGCCGCCAACGCGCTCTACGAGGAGTACATGGCGCGCGCCCGCAAGCTCGCACCCAAGTTCAACAGGCATAACTACACCAAGCTTGCTCGCGAGGCCATCCGCGCGTTCGACACTATGCCGCTCGTGGGCGAGGGCACCAAGCCGCGCGTGGGCGTGGTCGGCGAGATCCTGGTCAAGTTCCACCCCACGGCCAACAACCACGTGGTCGATGTCATCGAGCGCGAGGGCTGCGAGGCCGTGGTGCCGGGTCTGCTCGACTTCTTCCTGTATTCCATGAGCAATGCCGAGCTGCAGAAGGACGAGCTGGGAAGCTCTGCTACGACGCGCGCGGGCATGCAGGCGCTCATCAAGCTCGTGGACTGGATGCGTACGCCGGTGGAAGAGCTGCTCGAGAAGTCTCGCCGCTTTGAGGCGCCCGAGCGCATCGGCACCATGGCCGACAAGGCCCGCACGGTGCTTTCGGTGTGCAACAACATGGGCGAGGGCTGGCTGCTCACGGCCGAGATGCTCGACCTGATCGACCATGGCGCGCCCAATATCATCTGCACGCAGCCCTTCGCGTGCCTGCCCAACCACGTGGTGGGCAAGGCCGTGATCAAGGAGCTGCGCCGCCAGCACCCCGAGAGCAACATCGTCGCGGTTGACTACGACCCCGGTGCATCCGAGGTCAACCAGCTCAACCGCATCAAGCTCATGATCAGCGTGGCCAAGGAAAACATGCGCGCCGGCAAGGGCTTTAAGCTCGAGAAGGTGGCGCCGCTCGCGATGGACGAGGTCACCGGCCAGATGCGTGCCCACGACGGCTGCGCGAACTGCGGACCGGCCAGCGAGGAGGCCGTGGCATCGGTCGCTGAGCGCCTGGGACGCGGCATTAAGAAGTAAACGGCCCGCTTTGGGCTGGATATGAGACAAACGGGTGGCAGCCGTGCCGGCTACCACCCGTTTTTGCTGGACATATGTTGCGTAAATGGGCTTGTTAACGCCTTCAGCGGACTCGGATTTCGGAAGTGCGGGGAAAAACGCGAACCTCCCGAGCACACTCCTCTTTTGGGCTCTCGTTACCTGCGGTTTTGTTGCTAGAATAGTCGGTCGTCTCGGTGGCACAAAAAATCGCCCTCGGAGCCCTGAGTTAATGAACAGGTGTAGCCGTTCACCGCGTAAAAGCGTCCGTTTGTAGAACCAGCCCCCGGCTCGTAGCCTCCATACGGTTGAATAAAAACACATCTATGGAATTACGTAAGAGAGGACCGTTTCATGAGCTACAAGACCGTTTGCGTTGCCGGCGGCGGCGTGCTGGGAAGCCAGATTGCCTTTCAGGCTGCCTACTGCGGCTTTGATGTAACGATTTGGCTGCGCAGCGAGGGCAGCATCGGCCGCACCCAGCCCAAAATCGATCATGTGCGCGAGGAGTACATTGCTGCTATCGAGGGCATGGCGGATGGCACGGGCGAGTGGTGCGCCGGTATCGCCGATAGCGACCAGACCTTCGACAGGGAGGCGGCACTCGCCGCCGTTGAGCGCGCCTACTCCACACTCAAGCTGGAGCTCGATCTTGCCAAGGCAGTGGCCGACGCCGACCTGATCATCGAATCTATGGCCGAGGACACCCAGGCAAAGATCGACTTCTACAAGAAGCTCGCCCCGGTTCTTCCGCAAAAGACCGTTGTCGTGACAAACTCCTCCACGCTGCTGCCGAGCACCTTTGCCAAGTACACCGGCCGCCCCGAGAAGTACCTATCGCTACACTTTGCCAACTCTATCTGGAAGAACAACATGACCGAGGTCATGGCCCAAAGCCAAACCGACAAGCGCTATTTCGATGAACTCGTCGACTTTGCCAACGACATCCGCATGCTGGCGCTTCCCGTCAACAAGGAAAAGAACGGCTATCTGCTCAATTCCATGCTGGTGCCATGGCTGCTTTCGGGCCTCGACCTGTATGTCTCGGGCGTGAGCGATCCCAAGAGCATCGACCTCGCATGGACGCGCGGCACCGGCGCTCCCAAGGGCCCGTTCCGCGTATTCGACACCGTGGGCATCCAGACGGCGTACAACATCGTTATGCAGTATCAGAAGGTCCCGGGCCTGGTGAGCCCGCTGCTCAAGAAGATGATGATGCCCTACAACTTTAAGGCTATGGCGTCCGTCCTCAAGAAGATGCTCGACGAAGGCAAGCTGGGCGAAAGCTCGGGCGAGGGCTTCTTCAAGTACTAAAAAATGATCCCTCGGCAACATTGGGAAACGTATCATTTGCAGCGTCATGCGCCGCATGGCCCGTGTGCTATTTCGGCGCATGACGTAAAAGAAACTGATGTGTGGGGATAGAGAGGAAACGGTAATGAATCGGCAAATCGTGCTTAAGCAGGATATCCTCGACGCGCTTTCCGCCGTCGGTATGTGCGCAGGGCAGACGGTTATGGTCCATTGCTCGCTCAGCGCGCTTGGATATGTGTGCGGCGGCGCGCAGCCGGTGATCGAGGCGCTGCTCCAGATGGTGGGCGAGGCCGGTACCATCATGATGCCGACGCAATCATGGAAAAACTTGGACCCCGAGAGTGGTGTCCATTGGCAAGAGCCGCAAGAATGGTGGCAGCTGATTCGCGATAACTGGCCTGTCTATGACAAGCGCATTACGCCCACCAACACGATGGGTGCCGTGGCTGAGATGTTCCGGACGTGGCCGGGCACGTTTCGCAGCGATCACCCAGCGCGTTCAGTGGCGGCAAACGGCCAGCATGCGCAATTCCTGACGGAGAACCACGACCTGAGCAACATCTTTGGCGATGGATCGCCCATCGCGCGTCTGTACGATTTGGACGGCTATGTTCTGCTGGTGGGCGTTGGCTATGACAAGAATACGTCACTGCATTTGGCAGACGCCCGTGCGCAGTACCCCGGCAAGCACGACTGCGTGGAACACAGCGCGATCATGGAAAACGGCCAGCGCGTGTGGAAGGAGTACCGCACACTTTTTGTCGACGGCGAGGACTTCGACGAGATCGGCGCTGCTTTTGAGCGTGAATGCCCGGTGCGTACGGCGCCTCTCGGTAACGGAATGATTCGCTTTATGCGCCAACGCGAGCTTGTCGATTTTGCCGTGGACTGGATTGAGCGGCATCGCGGCTGCCTTGAATAGTTCGGGGGCGGAAGCATTGGGGGTTTACGGTAGTATGCGACAAGATCTGAATAGGTCGAGCAAGAGCTGTGGCGCGCGTTGACGTTTGCCCAATAGAACGCAAAAAAATGCACCGTTCGCCGATACTCCTCTCGCGAGTGGTTGCCATATGGTTTGATGTTAGAAACACATAGTTTCCGGCGGGCCGCGGGTGACGTTTGCTTTGATATCGGAGGTACCAAGTATGTTTTGCACTCCGTTAAACAAGTATCGGGCTGGTTAACATGAGCCGCCGTGCTATTTCGATAACCCTTGCAGTGGTCTGCCTGGCTGTGCTCCTGGGCGCTGCAGGGCAGTTTGCTATAAATCGAGAAACATCCTATATGCAGGAATGCGTTTCCGAAGGCTTTGCCATTGATGGTTACTATCGGGATGACAAAACAAGTCTGGAAACTCTGGCCTTTCATGAAGAGGATAACCATCGGTGGCAACTGGTCGACAAAGACGGTAGCTGCGTTGGCGGGCAGTTTAAGCGTACGGATGACCCCAACATCCTGATAATAAAGAAGGAAAACGGCGAAGAATTCGGCACGGTTCACGTTGCGTATATATCGCGCCGACGCAATCAGGGGCAGATTTACCTAATTAGAAATACTGAGGTGACCCGATTTTATCTTGTGAGCACCGATCCGGCGTTTACGGTGGAGTCTGGCGATGTCGATGCGGACGTCTGATTCACGGCAATAAAGCAGCGAGCGGGGCGCGAGTGTGAGCTGCACCCCGTTATTTGCCCGTGTCCGTATCGCGTCTGCGCCTCGTCGTAACTTGTGTCTGTGCGAGCATTCATCCCGCGCCGGCATCACTTCACATCGAACTCCACGCGATCGAGTTCGGGCACGTTAAGGTCGATGAGCTTGCGAGCGACGTGGCGGTCGCGTGCCCCGAGCGCCTCGCTTGTCGTCACATGGGCGACAATCTCGCGCTCGACGATGCCTTCCTCGTCACCTTCGGTAGCCGAGGTCTCGACGGCGACGGTGTAATCCTTAAAGCCTGGCAGCACCGCCGCAAGCTCGCGCGTGGTTTCGGTCACGCCGTAGCCGTCCTGCACGCCGGCCTGCGCCGAGCCAATGGAACCCGCCGTCATAACGATGCAGGGGATGGCAAAGACTACCGTGCCCACAATGATGCGGCTGCGCACCTTGCGTGACAGCTCGTTGACCTCGGCGTCTTCCTCAGCGGTCACAATACCGTCGCCGTTCAGGTCGCGCTTGAGCGGCACGCGCAAAAGAAGCAGCACGGCTTCGGCAGCCAGCGCGATAAAGACCACGTTGATGCCAAACTCGTAGAGGGCTGAGAGGAACAGCGACCCGCTCGCGATGGCAATGCCATAACCCGCCGCGCACAGGGGCGGCATGAGCGCGGTTGCCACGGCCACGCCGGCGATGAGCGTCGAGGGCTCCTGGTCGCGCGAGTTGCCCAGGCCGCCCGCAAAGCCGCCCGCGAGCGCGACGGCAAGGTCCCACACGGTGGGCGTCGAGTTGTCGACGATGGCGGCCGTGGCGGTGCCAAGGGGCGAGAGCTTAAAATACAGCGTGGACGTGACCAGGCAAAAGGCCATTTGTAGAGCCAAGCCCGCGACGGCTTCGACGGTAATCTCGCGGTCGAGCGTGGCGATGCCGTATGCCATGGCAAGGACCGAGCCCATGAGCGGGCAGATGAGCATGGCGCCCACGATGGCGATGCTCGAGTCGATATCGAGGCCGATGCTTGCGATGAGCATGGCGATGATGAGGATGCACAGGTGAGAGCCGGTCAGGCGTGCCCCGTTTACAAAGCGCTTGCGGATTACGTGGTAGGGCGCGCGTCCCTCGCGAATGTTGAATGCGCGCTTTAGGAAGCGGGTGGCGTTCTCCATGGCCTCGCTATGGGCGGGGCGGATGCCGTGGCGCCGGTGATGGCGTTCGCGTAGTCGCTTGATCTGTTGTTTATCGAGTTCCATGTCCACCTCGTTCTGGCACGGGCCGCGCAACGCGCCCGTTGTCTTAACTCTACACCGTGGCGGGCAGGGTGCTAGTTGGATGCGAAATCCGATAGGGCGGATGACGCGGGAGCAAATGCAAATCACAGACTCAATTCGATCCCGCAAGAATATGATGCACCAGCTCCTACATATGTGACGAAATTGTGAAGCACGAGAGCGCTAATTTCAAAAAATCCGCCGGTGACCAATGTTGCGCAACAGAATTCAAAAATCAGCTCCTACATTTTGAAGCGTATGGATACATCCGTGTCAAAGGGAGAAAGCCATGGCAAACTACAGTCCACAACACTTTGAGCCTCGGACTAAGGCCGTCAACGTCAAGGGCGTTGCCAACCGTGCTGTCGCAACCGTTTTGACGGCGGGCCTCATCGCTCAGCCGCTCATGTCGCCGCTGGCGGCAATCGCCGCACCGTCAACCGATAACGGCGATTCTGTTCGGGGGGGGGTAGTTCTGTAGAGAACACCGTTGCCGCCGGTAACCAAGCGGTCGCAAAGACGGCTGCCCAGCTGGCCGAGGAGTCGGCAAAGCAGCTCAAGGACGCTCAGGTCGCCTACGATGCCGCCCAGAAGAAGGCCGACGCGGCGGGCCAGTCTCAAAAGCAGGCGCAGCAGCAAAAGAATCAGGCCTCGCAGGCTGTGAGCGACAACGAAATCGAGCAGAACGCAGCAGAAGTCGCCGCGCTCCAGGAGAAGATTGACGAGCTCAAAGCCGCCGTCGAAAAGACCGAGCAGAGATCGGAAGAGCACACGTCTGAACTCCAGTCACACTTGAATCTCGTA
>OOBN01002841.1_pt1 | contig 10007 bp, 5 predicted proteins | sample 1671091 | NCBI WGS metagenome assembly OOBN01 (sample SAMN06348121, study PRJEB24527) | human gut metagenome | biome: human gut; feature: ankylosing spondylitis patient; material: feces | host: Homo sapiens | place: China | collected 2015-10 | reverse complement strand
TACCAACTTGTCTTATCGGCGTTTATCTTAAGTTCTTTTTTCTCCATAACGTACACAAATATACGACTATTTTTCATACATGGAATGGCCCATATTCAATAAACCTTTATCCATTTCCGAACGAGCCGGATTAATCTTGTTATTTTCCCTGAATATCAATAATTATCTCTGTACGAACAAATATACACACTATTCAAGAGAAGACTTATCTGAATTTCTTTGATGCTGAACGTATGTATATCGACATCAATATATTTCAAAAGCCGAATATTCCGGAAGACAATCAGTAGGACCATCATCGAGAGTTTGAACGGGGCAATCGGGGTCGACTCTGTAAAAGGTTCCGGTTCTACTTTCTGGTTCACACTACCACTCGAATAAAAACGCGGTGTGCAAAACAGCCTTGTTCCCGTACTCCACATAGGATCACATAAAAACAGACCATATAAATATCTGATTGATAAGACCTGTTCTTTTGCACCCCCCTGTAGGAGCGGAGACAAGTACATTTTGACACACCGCTTTTCATTACTTCTGCATCGGACCCACCGATGGCGGAGGATTTCCAATCCCCCATTTCTTATTTGCTTTCGGTCCCATCTTCAGAGACAGGACACCGCCGGCGGTAATCCGACTATGGTCAAACCAAGGCCCACTCAACTCTTCGCCGTTCAACGTAGCCGATTGCACATATTTATTATCATGGGAAGCGCCATCAGCCACGATCTCGAACACATTGCCACCTCCGAGGTCGATCTTCACATCCGAAAAGACCGGACTGCCGATATTGTAAGTCGGAGATCCTGGTGTCACCGGATAAAATCCCATCATGCTAAACACCACAAAGGCAGACATGCCTCCCCCGTCCTCATCACCTGGAACTCCCATCAGGTCGTTACGGAACCATTGGTCAAGCAGGACACGGATGCGTTTCTGCGTCTTCCAGGGTTGTCCGGCATAATTATACAGATACGGGATATGCAGGCTCGGTTCATTTGCCATCGAGAACATTCCGACATTGCCGGTATGATCAGGCAAAAACGAGTAGAATTGCCACTTGGACATTCCTAAAGGAGTATCAAACATCGAATCGAGAGCAGCCGTAAAGACCTCGTTTCCTCCGATAAGCGAAACCAAGTCGCCGATATTGTGTTGTACATCCCAACGATAAATATAACCATTATTTTCATCATAATAATCGCGAGCACCCAAACCACCAGAATACCGATAATCCACACCTTCGATAAACTTACCGTCCTTATCCTTCGGATGGAAGAAACGGGTTTCCGGATTAAAGAGATTCCGGTAGTTATAAGACCGGGCAAGGAAATATTCCGCATCCTCTTTCTTCCCCAGTTCGGCCGCGATCTGAGAAAGACACCATTCGTCATAAGCCGTTCCTAAGGTAACGGCAACCGGTTGGCGCTTTTCCCACGGAGAGACATCAGCCACCGTTTCTTTTTCACCCGGTTTCAAAGCTGGAATATAGCCATGTTCCTTATAAAATTCATCCAACCATCCGGAAGGAGCCGCCGACCAGGGGATCAACGTTTTCTCTTCGATACCCTTACGGGCTGCTTCATATGCTTTTTCAAGATCGAAACCGCGAACACCTTTCCGCCAAGCATCGATAACAGTGGCAACGGCATGGTTGGAGTTCATACGGCGGGAGTCGCCGGTCACTTCAGGGAATGTCGGCATCCAGTTCGTCCCCATTTGCTGGGCCATCAAGAGATAAGAGTTGATAATATCGGTCTCACGTTCTTTATCGATCAGGATACGAAGCGGATGGGTAGCACGATAGGTATCCCAAATCCAGTCGTCGGTATAGAACGAACGGCCACCGTCTTCATGTATCTTGCCATCAAAAGCACTATAGTATTTACCGTCTTCGCTCAGATTCACCGGACGTTCATAACAACGGTATAAGGAAGTATAGAAAACGGTCTTGTCGTTTTCACTTCCTCCACTTACCTGTATCTTGCCTAAAGCATCGTTCCATTCGTTTCGTCCGATCCGGGCGATTGCACTTACATCATATGAGTTGATCTCACGTTCCAGGTTCTTCCGGGCTTGTTCTGTGCTAATAAAAGAGATTCCATAGCGCACACCGATCTCTTTCTGACCGGAGAAAGCCAATGTCAAGGCGGCATCTTTTCCCTCTACGGACGATTTACCATACTTCACGGTTCCACTGGCCAGGACACCGGATTTCTCCGGTGTCTTGTCTGTTTCGGCATATAAATAGACCTTTGTTTTCTTATCTACATATTGAAAACCACTGACAGTGTTTCCATCACATTTCAACTCTCCATTCCGGCTATTGAACACCAGATAAGCCGGTCCGTCTTTCTCGAACGTAAGGCTATAAACCGCGCTCTGGTGAGATGGAGCATAATCGACCTCGATATTCGCCTCATCCAAATATACCTGATATCGATACGGGACAATCTTTTCCCGATCGTAACTATACTGGATAACAGGTTTCAGACCCGCCTCATCACCCTGATAAGGACTCAGGTTGAAAGCCGAACTACCTCGATGGCTTGTCACGATGAGAGGCAACCCACCCAACCGGTCTCCCGTAAAATCACCACGTTCGGGATAGACGCGCAACATACTGTTAGGCAGATGGACGGTCGGATAAGTCGGCACCAGCAGATGGCTGATGTTCCCCATATAAGGGTTAACATATTCTACCGGTTCTTTCGGCAGGTTATCGGCGATCAACCGTTTTCCTTTGACATAATACCTATCGGCAAACATCATGATGGCAACTCCGATCACGACGCCCAATAAAAATTTTCCTGTTTTCTTTAGTATCTCCATTGTTTATTTCTTTTGTTTTTCATTTACTGAAAATGAATATGGAAAATCTTCCGGACTCACTCCTCTGTTCATATTCGGCTCATCTCCCATTTTGATATCCAAGACACCGCCTTTCAGCAGTTCGAAATGTTCCAGATAGTTTTTCGTATAATTCTTTCCGTTAAAAGACATAGACTCGATATAGATATTCTTGTCACTGTTCTCCGGTGCATTGACAACCAAGCTCTTTCCATTTTCAAAATGCAAAGTGGCTTTCTTAAACAAAGGTGCGCCCAATACATATTGTGTCGTTCCGGGAGCAACCGGATAAAAGCCAAGAGCAGAGAATACATACCAGGCGGAAGTCTGTCCGTTATCTTCGTCACCACAATAGCCATCCGGTGTCGGAGTGTACATACGGTCCATCACCTGACGTAGCCAGTATTGGGCTTTCCAAGGCTCACCGGCATAATTGTACAGATAAATCATATGCTGGATCGGCTGGTTGCCATGTGCATAGTTTCCCATATTCATAATCTGCATTTCACGAATCTCATGGATAACCTGTCCATAATAACTATCATCAAATACGGGAGGAACAGCAAATACGGAATCCAGCATAGTGATGAATTCTTTTCGTCCCCCCATCAAATCGATCAATCCCTGCGGATCGTGAAAAACCGACCATGTATAATGCCAGCTATTCCCTTCTGTAAAAGCATCTCCCCATTTCAACGGCGAGAAAGGAGCCATGAAGTTGCCGTCCTTATTCTTTCCGCGCATCAACTTGGTCTCCTTATCAAACAAGTTTTTATAGTTCATTGCACGTTTGGCATACAAATCCAGTTCTTTTTTGGGACGTCCCAGATCTTTTGCAATCTGGTAGATACACCAGTCATTATAGGCATATTCCAACGTACGAGCAGCATTCTCGTTAATCTTTACATCATAAGGCACATAGCCCAATTTATTGTAATATTCATGTCCTAAGCGGCCGGTGGAAGAAACCGTCGGATGTACATTTTCCGTTCCGTGGATCAAACCTTTGTACAATGTTTCGAGATCATCCACCTTTATACCTTTGACGTAAGCATCCACCAAAACCGAAGCGGAATTGTTGCCCACCATACAACCACGATGTCCGGGACTTGCCCATTCGGGGAAGAAACCGCTTTCCTTATAAGCATTGATCAAACCTTCCTGCATTTCTTTCGACATGGTCGGGTACATCAGGTTCAGGAACGGGAACAGACTACGGAAAGTATCCCAGAAACCAGTATCCGTAAACATATAGCCCGGCAATACTTTTCCATTATAAGGACTATAATGTACAACTTTCCCTAAGGCGTCTATTTCATAAAACTTACGGGGAAACAGAAGCGAACGGTACATACAGGAATAGAACGTCCGATACTGGTCCAGAGTGCCACCTTCCACTTCGATCTTACTCAACTCCTTATTCCAAACATCTTTGCCTTTTTGTACCAATGTGTCAAAATTGTCAGAACCCAACTCTTTCAGATTGAGCGAAGCTTGTTCGAAACTGATAAACGAAGAAGCGACCTTTGCATGTACAATCTCGCCTTTCGTCGTCTTAAAACCGATAACGGCACCGACATGGTCGGATTGTTGCTCACGAACACCTTCCTTCAAAGTTGCATCGGCAAAAGTTGCTTCATAAGTGAAAGGTTTATCAAATTCGATAACGAAATAGTTTTTGAAATTATCCGGTACACCACCGCTATTCTTGGTCGTATAACCGATAACCTTGTTTTCTTCAGGGATCACTTTGATATAGGAACCTTTGTCAAACGCATCCACTACGACATAGGAATGTTCGTTTTCCGGGAAAGTGAAACGAAACATGGCAGCACGATCAGTCGGTGTCAGTTCGGTTTTCACATCATGCTCTGCCAGATAGACTTCATAGTAGTACGGTTTTGCTATCTCACTCTTATGAGAGAACCAACTGGCCCGTCTATCCTGATCAAATTCAGGAGTACCGACAACCGGCATGATGGCAAACTGCCCGTAATCATTGATCCAGGGACTTGGCTGATGGGTTTGTTTAAAGCCACGTATCTTATTGGCGGTATAGGTATACCCCCATCCATCCCCCATCTTACCGGTTTGCGGGGTCCAAAAATTCATGCCCCAAGGACGTGCTATAGCCGGATAGGTGTTACCGGTTGATAGCTCAAACGACGATTGCGTCCCCATTAAAGGATTAACAAACTCTACCGGGTCAAAAGCACCGTCTGACGCAACGGCAGGCCTTCCCAGGCAGGTTAGCATAGCAATAAGAGCAAAAGCCCATATACTTTTTTTCTTCATTTTTATTTATACGATTAATATTCTACTTACAAAGATAAGTCAAACAACTCCTTAAGTAAAAGCAAGTAATGTGGATTTTTCTCAAAAATCAATAAAAAGGGAGGTTACCCATCTATGAACAACCTCCCTTCTGATCAAAACTGCTTTTTAATGAGTCCTGATATCAACTCTATAGTTTGAACTTATACAGTTGCGCCATCACCTTCTGGTATTCATTCTGCAACTGCATATGATTCTGCATACTCTGATAGAGCGTGGTGACGTCTACAAAATATTCGATCATCGAGATTTGTCCCGCTTGGATCGCCTTATTCAACAACGCCAGGTTATTCTGGCTCTCCAGCACTTCGCCATATTCGTCGATGGAAGTCTTCAAGGCTACCGACTGGTTATAGAGTTGGAGCAATTCATTCTCTACCGCCGTCATCGTGCTTTCCAGTTGCAAATCGGTGTAAAGGTTCTGTGCTTTCGCCTGTTTCACATTGTTGCGGTTTGAGAAAAGAGGAATACTGATGCCGACCAAAAAGCCATTGAAACGTTCGCCACCCGAAGATGGGTTCATACGGTAACCCAACTCAAACGAAGGCAGCCCCATCGTCTTGTTGACACTGATTTGTCTCGATGATACGGCCTTCGCACTTTGCAAAGACAACAGACGCCGATCATTCTCCAAGATTTCCTGGCGCAGGTCGGCAAACGAGAGCGGAAGCTCCACAACCTCGTAAGCCGTATCAGTCAACTGAATAGCAATCCCCCCGTTCAGCATTTCTAGCTCCCGCTGTTTATTCACACGAGCCGCTTCGTTCATGCGTACCTCGTTACGGACGTTCAAAAGTTCAAGTTCGATCTTGTTCGTTTCCAAAATATTGGCATCACCCTGTTCCAAGCGTTGCTGATAGAGTGCGGCAAGCTGTTCGGCGCTTTTCCGACGGATATCCAGCAGGTTCTTTTGCTGATTCAGAAAGATCAAGTCCAGGCAAGCTTCTTTGGCTTGCAACAAAATCTGCTGGCGCACTTCTTCGCCCTGTCGGTCGTAGTTTTCACCCTTCTGCTTGGAGAGTTTGTTCCGTTGCATATATAAAGACGGGAAGTCAAATGATTGCGAAGCGACTAATTCACCGGTAAATCCCATTCCCTCTTTGTTTCCATACAAATGGGAATAAGTAACGGTAGGATCAGGCAGGTTGTTGTCCAGTTTGGCTTCCAACTTTTGTGCCGTCACCATCTGACGGTTTGCCTGCAATTCCTTGTTATTGGTCTCTACACTCCGGAGCACTTCCTCGATGGAAGTTTGCGCCCCGGCCACCAATGCAGAAGAAAGCAATGCTATTGTTAATATGAATCGTTTCATTCTTTATCTTCTTTATTCATTAATAAATAAACAATCGGGATGATGAAGCCGTTCAGGAAAGTGGATGTCAGCAGACCTCCTAAGATAACGGTCGCCATCGGACTTTGTATCTCGTTGCCTGGCAAATCGCCGTTCAGCGCAAGCGGGATTAACGCGAGAGCCGAACTGAGCGCCGTCATCAGGATAGGATTCAAACGGTCCATAGAACCTTGCAGGACGGCTTGTTTCAACGGTACATTCTCTACAGTCCGAAGATGCGTGTAATGGCTGATCAGCAACATACCGTTACGAGTGGCAATACCGAACAGGGAAATGAAACCGATAATAGCCGGAATACTCACCTCGCCGGAAGTCAGCTTCAAGATGAACACACCCCCGATCAACGCCAACGGTAGGTTCAACAGAATAACCCCGCTCTCTTTCGCATTCTTAAACTCATTATAGAGCAACAGGAAGATCACCAACAGAGACATCAACGAAGTAAGCAGTAACGTACGGCTGGCAGCCTGTTCACTCTCGAACTGCCCGCCATATTCGATATGATAGCCTTCAGGCAACTGGATGGAAGCATCTATCTTCTGCTGTATCTCATTGACGATGCTGCGGAGGTCGCGCTCGGAAACATTACCACTGATCACGATCTTACGCTGCACATTCTCGCGATTGATCGTGTTCGGACCTGTCACGGAACGGATTTCGGCGACATAGCTCAACGGGACTTTCTTACCACCCGCATCGATCATCAGATTACGGATATCCTCCATTGTGGCACGGCTTTCATCCGAAGTCTTTACCGTCAGGTCAAATGTCTTGCCATTGTCATACACCTGGCTGACAGCTTCGCCCCCCAGCATGACATTGACATACTCCTCAAACTCCGGCAACGTGATGCCATATTGTGCCATCAACTCACGCTTCGGTGTAATGGTAAGCTGCGGACGCTCGATCTGTTGTTCCACTTTCAAGTCCACCAGACCGGGGATTCCTTGTATAGCCTCCTTGATCTGGTTACCGACCGTAAACATCAGATTCAAGTCCGTACCGAACAATTTGATTGCGATATTCGCCTCCGTACCGGAGAGCATGGCGTCGATACGATGAGAAATAGGCTGTCCTATTTCGATGTTAGCTCCACTGATGGTAGACAATTTCTCACGGACATCATTCATAACCGCATCGCGGCTACGGTCTTTCAAGACAAACGGAGCTTCGATTTCCGATACGTTTACCCCTAAAGCATGCTCGTCAAGCTCGGCACGTCCGGTCTTGCGGGCAACAGTCTGGATTTCGGGAACCTGCATCAGCAATTCTTCTGCCCGTCGTCCCATCTCATCCGATTCTTCGAGGGAAATGCCCGGAAGAGAACTTACATTGATCGTAAACGAACCTTCGTTAAATGGCGGCAGGAAGCTACGTCCCAGCGTAAAGAACATTCCCAATGCAACAAGAAACAGGCCAATCGTACACCCTAACACCATATTTTTATGTGCCAATGCTCCATTCAAGGCTTTGCCATACAAATCTTTCAACTTGCGGGCCACCCATGCCTCCTTCTCTACTTTCTTGTCTGTAGGCTTCCGGTTCAACAGGTAGCTGCACAACACAGGAGTCAATGTCAACGCCACGACCGTAGAGGCAAACAGCGCAACAATAAAGGCGATCCCCAGCGGCACCAGCATACGCCCTTCCATCCCGCTCAGGAAGAAAAGGGGCACGAAGCTGACCACGATAATGAGCGTCGAATTCAAAATCGGCATACGTACTTCGCGAGATGCATCGAACACAACTTCCAAAATGGAACGTTGCTGATCGGAAGGCAACAAATGATTTTCCCGTATCCGTTTATATACATTCTCCACATCAACAATCGCATCATCGACCAACGAACCGATAGCAATCGCCATCCCTCCCAAACTCATGGTATTAATAGTCAATCCCATATAATGCAATGTCAATATGGAAACTAACAAGGAAAGAGGCAAGGCAACCAGCGAAATCACCGTTGTACGGATATTCATCAGGAACAGGAACAGAACAATAACAACAAAGAAACTGCCTTCGAACAGACTGTTCTTCACATTATCAATAGAGCTGTCAATAAAGCGGCTCTGACGGAATATGTCGGTCGAAACGTGCACATCAGCAGGCAGGTTCTTCTGCAAGTCTGCCATAATCGCGTCTAACTTTTCCGTCAAGTCGATCGTACTGGTGTTCGGCTGTTTCGTGACCGTAATCAACACGGCAGGTTTCGCCCGTTCGGAAGCAGTTCCAAGCTTCGGACTTTTGCTGCCAATCTTCACTGTTGCGATATTTTCCAATAAAACGGGGAAATCTCCGACAATCTTGACAACTCCCTTTCCGATCTCCTCGGCATTCGCAGTAGAAAGAACACCCCTGATGATGTATTCGTTATCATATTCATAAAGGACACCACCATTGGCATTCCGGTTCATGTTGCGGGTAACGGCCAGAACTTCACCCAAGCTTACACCGTAGTGCTTCATGCGGGCGGGATCAAGCAATATCTGGTACTCCTTGATATCGCCACCGATCACGGCAACCTGCGCCACACCGCCCGTAGACAACAAACGGGGACGGATCGTCCAGTCGGCGATCGTACGTAAGTCCAACAAAGACGTGGAATCGGCGGTCAAACCGAGAATCATCATCTCACCCAAGATGGATGACTGCGGGCCTAAGGTCGGTTTACCTACGTTCTCGGGAAGGCTCTCACCCAAGACAGCCAGTTTTTCGGACACGATCTGACGAGCCCGGTAAATATCCGTACCCCAATCGAACTCTACCCAAACCACGGAGAATCCGGTGGTAGACGAGGAACGCACACGCCGTACGTCCATCGCACCGTTCACGGCAGTCTCCACAGGGAATGTCACCAAGCGTTCCACCTCCTCGGGAGCCATACCGTTCGCCTCGGTCATAATCACGACCGTCGGGGCGTTCAAGTCCGGGAACACATCCACGTCCGTATTAAACGCCGTGTACGTACCCCAGATCATCAGCAATAGCGCACAAACCAAGATTACCAACCGGTTGTGCAATGAATAATAAATTATCTTATTTAACATGCAACGTCCCTCCTATTAATGGCTATGGCTATGAGCCGGTATCGCGTTAGAAGCGGAAGACAACTTGATCTGGTAAGCGCCACGAGTCACGACCTCATCGCCCGGTTTCAATCCGGAAAGGATCTGTACCTCCGAGCCGTTATTCGCTCCCAGCGTCACCCATTGCTTCTTATAGCCTTCCTCATCCAGACGGATAAATACCGAATAAACGCCCTGCTCCTCGATAAGGGCGGAGACAGGCACGCTCAAGACATTCTCCATCGGCTTTGTCAACAAAAAGATCTCCACGAAAGAACCGGGGATAACCGCTCCTTTATTATCGAACTCGAAAGTCACCGGTACATAGAAAGAGTTCATATCGGAAGCCTTTCCATACGATAACAACCGTCCACGCAAATCAGACAATTTATAGAGAGCGTTATCATACG
>OOBN01002830.1_pt1 | contig 10032 bp, 9 predicted proteins | sample 1671091 | NCBI WGS metagenome assembly OOBN01 (sample SAMN06348121, study PRJEB24527) | human gut metagenome | biome: human gut; feature: ankylosing spondylitis patient; material: feces | host: Homo sapiens | place: China | collected 2015-10 | reverse complement strand
TTTGCAGTCTGCCTAAGCCGGGATATTTTTACTGTGCATACAGTTTGAATTTTCTTACCAGTGTATCCAGTTCTTCTGCCTTGGCGGATAACTGTTCGCTGATTGCTGCGCTTTCTTCTGATGAAGAAGCCGTATTCTGTACTGCCGCCGATAACTGGTCGATTCCCTGATTGACCTGCTCTAAGGCAGATGCCTGATTGACGGCTGTTTCATTAATCTGATGTGCCACATCTGCAAAGGTGTTCATGCTCGCAATTACTCTGTCAAAAGACTGGGAAACGGTTTCCGTAACTGCATTGCCTTTTTCAATTTCCTGAACGGTTTTGTTGATTAATTCCTTGGTTTCTGCCGCAGAATCCGCACTGTCTGCCGCCAGCTTACCAATCTGGTCTGCCACCACAGCAAAACCTCTTCCGGCCTCCCCCGCTCTGGCTGCCTCAATGGACGCATTTAAGGACAGCAGATTGGTCTGGGATGCAATATTCTCGATATCTGCGATGATCTTCTCGATATTCTGGGTCGTGGTATCGATTTTCTTCATGGCATCTACCAGCTCATCCATCTTCTTCTGGCTGTTGGCTGCCTCAATACCAACCTTTTTCGCCTTGTCATGTACAATATCGGTAGACTTGGTATTCTCCAGTACCTGACCGGTTACTTCTTCTACGGTAGCCACCAGTTCTTCTACGGATGCCGCCTGATTGGTAGCGCCCTCCGCGATATCCTGTGCACTGACTGCCAGCTGATTACTGCCCGCAGATACCTGCTCGGAGGAATCCTGAATACCGTGCATGGTCTCGCTGATCTTATTTACCATTTCATCCAGCTCATCCAGAACATTTCCGAGCAGGTGCGCGATAAAAAGCTCGACGGCATCTCCGGCCTGCGCGACGAGTCCGACCGCAACGGTATGCGCATCGTCATCGAGCTCAAAAAGGACGCCAACACCCAGGTCGTGCTCAACCGGCTCTTCGCCCAGACGCAGATGCAGACCACGTTCGCCGTGAACATGCTCGCGCTGGTCGATAACCAGTCGCAGCCGAAGATCCTGTCCCTGCGGCACATTCTCGACGAGTACCTCACCTTCCAGGAAGAGATCATCGTGCGCCGCACGAAGTTTGACCTCAAGAAAGCGCTCGAGCGCGCGCATCTGCTCGAGGGTCTGCTCATCGCCGAGGAGAACATCGACGAGGTCATCCGCATCATCCGCGAGAGCTATGATGACGCGAAGGAAAACCTCATGCAGCGCTTCAGCCTGTCCGATGTGCAGGCGCAGGCCATTCTCGATATGCGCCTCAAGGCCCTGCAGGGGCTCGAGCGCGAGAAGCTGCAAAACGAGTATGACGAGCTGGAAAAGCGTATCGCCTACTTCCGCGAGCTGCTGGCCGACCCCGAAAAGGTCAAGGCCGTGCTGCGCGACGAGCTCATTGCCATCCGCGATAAGTACGGCGACGAGCGCAAAACGGAGATTCAGGACATCGAGGACGACATTGATATCGAAGACCTCATCGAGGAGGAGCAGTGCGTGTTTACGCTCTCGCACGGCGGCAACATCAAGCGCGTGCCCGTCGACGAGTACACCGCGCAAAAGCGCGGCGGCAAGGGCGTGCGCGCGGCGACGCTGCGCGACGAGGACTATGTGGACACCGTGTTCACCGCCTCGACGCATGACTACATTCTCTTCTTTACCAACCGCGGCCGCTGCTACCGCAAGAAGGGCTACCTCATCCCCGAGGCCGGGCGCACCGCGCGCGGCGTGAACATCGTCAACTTCATCCAGGTGGAGAAGGACGAGCATGTCAACGCCATGCTGCACGTGCGCGAGATGGACGACGATTCGTTCCTCGTCTTTGCCACGCGCAGCGGTACGGTCAAGCGCATGCCGCTCTCGGCCCTGCGCAACATCCGCACGAGCGGCATCCGCGCGCTCACGCTCGACGAGGGCGACGAGCTCATCAACGTCATGCGCACCGACGGCAGCCGGAACATCCTCCTGGCGACCCACAACGGTCAGGCCATCTGCTTTGCCGAGACGGATGTGCGCCCCATGGGCCGCGAGGCCGTCGGCGTGCGCGGCATCCGCCTCAAGGACGGCGACTGGGTCGTCGGCGCTGAGATCGCACAGCCGGACGCGGACGTGCTGTCCATCACCGAAAACGGTTACGGCAAGCGCACCCCGGCCGCCGACTATATCCGCGGCGGCGAGGAACCGCAGCACCGCGGCGGCTCCGGCATGAAAAACTACAACATCACCGACAAGACCGGCCCGGTCGCGGCCGTCAAGGTCGTGCAGGAGAGCGACGACGTGCTCGTCGTCTCGGACGACGGCGTCATCATCCGCATGGAGGCCGCCGGCATCTCCGTGCTTGGCCGCGCGACGCAGGGCGTGCGCATCATGCGCCTGTCCGAGGGTGCGCGCGTCATCTCTGTCGCGCTCACCGACCGCGCCGAGAGCGAGGACGCTGCCACTGCCGGGGAGCCCGAGGCATGAAGCAGGTCACGATCTATACCGACGGGGCCTGCTCCGGCAACCCCGGCCCCGGCGGCTGGGGCGCCATCCTGAAATACGGCGCGCATGAAAAGGAACTCTCCGGCGGCGAGCCGTCCACGACGAACAACCGCATGGAGCTGCTCGGCGCGATCACGGCGCTGCAGAGCCTGCACGAGCCGTGTCAGGTGTCGCTGTATACGGACAGCCAGTATCTCGCCAACGCCATTAACCTCGGCTGGCTGCGCGGCTGGAAGCAGAAGGGTTGGCGCCGCAAGGACGGCGAGCTGAAAAACGTCGACCTCTGGCAGACGCTCGACGGGCTGCTCCAGACGCACAAGGTGCAGTTTTTCTGGGTCAAGGGTCACGCCGACAATGTGTACAACAACCGCTGCGACGCGCTGGCCGTCGCGGAAAGGGAGAAGTTTGCATGACAGAGCCGAACGAACCGAAGATCGTCCATTTTTCACCGCGGGCACAGGCTCCGGTGCAGGACACGGCCGGCAACTGGGAGCCGGACGAGCAGCTGTTTGGTCTCGAGGAGCTGCTGCAGCAGCTGCCGCCGATCCGCAAGCTGCATCTGGAAAAGGGCAGGCTCACGGACCTCGTGCGCCTGTATTCGGACATGAAGCGCACGTTTGACGCGCCCGAGCTGCTGCCGGAAGCCGTCATCGCCAGCGCCATGGTGCGCCGGCGCATGGAGCTGCTGCTCTTCCGCGCGGACGACAGGCGCGAGGCGGGCTATGCGCTCGTGACGGTCTGCTCGCCGTATGGCTACGTGCTCGTGCACGCGCTCACGATCTATCCGTTCCTGCGCGGGCAGCTGCTCGGCCGCGTGGCCATGGAACTCATCGCGCGCTGCTACGCCGGTAAGAAGGGCATTCTCTATTGCCAGAGCCGCACGTGCGTGGTGCTGCCGGAGCGCGAGCGGCTGCTCACGAAAAACGGCTACCGCGACACGGGCTTCCGCTTCCGCTGGGGCGGGCAGCCGGCGGCGCTGTATCTGCGCCCGTGCCAGAGCACGGAGGACATCACGCCCGTGGCGCAGCTGCTGCTGCGGGATCTGTACGGCGATCTGCTGCCGCCGGTCAACGCGCGGCGCATGATCCAGCCGGAGGCGTAAACAGGAGGACAATATGGGACAAAGTGTAGATCTCCGCGTGCTCACGGCGGAGGAATTCGGGCCGTTCCGGCAGCGCAATATCGCGCGCTACGCGCAGGAGCTGCTCTTCGCCCGCGCCACGGACACAGAGGAGCACGCGCTCACCGAGGCGCAGGGCGCGCTCGACGAGATGCTGCCGCAGGGCGCGGAAACGCCGCGCAACTACCTGCTCGCGGCCGAGTCCGGCGGTGAGACCGTCGGCGAGCTCTGGTGCGACACGACCGAGCCGGAGACGGTGTTCATCAACGACTTTTTCGTCTATCCGGCCTGCCGCGGCCACGGCTGGGGCAATGCAATGCTCCGCGCCGTGGAGGAGCTGGCGGCCGCGCAGTCGTTCGAGCAGATCGTCACGCACGTGTATCACACCAACCGCATCGCGCTGGCCATGTTCGAGTCGGCCGGCTTCACGCAGATCGGCCCGCCGAAGGGCGGCAACATCTTTCTGCGCAAGCGGTATATGCGCTCGCCGTTTCTGGCGTAATGTTATAAAAAAACCTCCGCACTGTTTGCGCAGTGTGGAGGTTTTTTATAAGGTCAGGCAGTATTTATTTTCGAAGAAAATAAATAAAAAATAGACCGCCGGGGCGCGACAGATGCACGGAGTCTCATGGCACCAGAGCCGCAGGGGAGCCCGAGGGGGCAAGGCCCGCCTCGGATGGGATCTGGCAGTATTTTTATGCAGAGCATAAAAATACTGCCCCTGGCTGAGATGGGACCAGAGGCAGACCCGCTGCTGCGGGAAGGGGGGAAAACGCGGCGCACAGGGTGGAGAAGGATGGAAGGAAGTTGCCTGGATGGTGGCAATGGGATTTTGCGCCGCAGGGAAGAAAGCAGTTGGATCAGGATGCGTAGATCTTGCCGACAATCCGGGTCGCAAGCCCGGTCGGCAGGATGCGCATGAGAAACACGAACAGGGCGTACTTGTGTCCCATCGTGCAGATGAGCTTCGCGCGCTTTTGCGTGGCGCGCCGGGCCACGAACTGCCCGGCGTATTCGGCGCTCATACCGGTCTGCTCGTCGTGCTCCATCACGGCGACGGAGCGCGCGATGCGGCCGTGATAGGCATCGTCGCCGTCGCAGCTCTTGCGCCGCGCGGCGGTGAAGCCGGTGGCAATGTCACCCGGCATGATGACGCAGACCTCGACGCCGAAGGGACGCACCTCGCTTGCGAGCGCGAGCGAATACGTGCGCACGGCGGCCTTGGAGGCCGAGTAGTACGCCTGAAACGGAATGGCGATCGGCGCGGCAACGGAGCTCATGTTCACGATGCGGCCGCCGCCCTGCTGCCGCATGATGGGCAGAACTGCACGGTTCATGTTCACCATGCCGAAAAAGTTCACATCAAACTGCCGCCGGGCCTCCTGCGCCGGCGTGAACTCGATCGCGCCGGAGATGCCGAAGCCCGCATTGTTGATGAGAATGTCGATGCGCCCCTCGCGGCGCAGAATCTCCGCCACGGCGGCGTTCACCTGCGCTTCGTCCGTCACGTCTGCCTGCAGGTGCGTTACGCCCGGCTCCGCGTTTTCGGCGCGGCGGCTGAGCTCATACACGTTGAGACCGCGGCCGCGCAGGGCACGCGCGGCGTGCAGGCCGATGCCCGAACTGCCGCCGGTGATGACGGCCACGCGCGCTTCGGTGGTGGATGACATGGAGATCGCCTTCGTTTTCTTCGAATTTTTTAAGTATTTTCTAAAATACTAGCAGATCGTATGGAAAAATGCAAGGGACAAGTTGTGAACTTTTCTTGACACCGGTCACGGCCCGCCCCCGTGCCCATTGACGCATGGCCGGATTTTGGGTATACTGTGTGCAGAAAAATATAGACAGATCGGGCGGCGCGGGCTTACCCGGCGCCATGGGAGAAAGTATGCATCTGAGTAAACAAATCGAATCCATGTATGACGACGCGGTGCGCATCCGCCAGGACCTGCACCGCATTCCCGAGATCGGCTTTCAGCTGCGCGATACGCAGGCCTATGTCCTGCGCGAGCTGAAGCAGTGCGGCCCGGACCGCATCGAGACGCCGGCCGTCTGCGGTGTGAAGGCTGTGTTTTTCGCTAAGGACGCCGAGACGACCATCGCCTTCCGCGCCGATATGGACGGCATCCACAATGACGAGGCCAATGACGTGCCCTACTGCTCGCAGCGCCCCGGCAACATGCACGGCTGCGGCCACGACGGGCATATGACGATCCTTTTGCTCTTTGCGCGCTGGATCGCCAAAAATCGCGCGCACATTCATTGTAATATTGTCCTGCTGTTCCAGCCCGGTGAAGAGGGCTGGGCCGGCGCGCGGCGCATGATCGACGACGGCGCGCTCGAAAACCCGAAGGTCGACCGCATCTACGGCCTGCACCTGTGGCCGACCGTGCCGAAGGGCAAGATCGGTGTGCGCTGGGACTATCTCATGGCGCAGACGAGCGATTTCGAGATCACCGTCCACGGCAAGAGCGCCCACGCTTCCACGCCGCAGATGGGCATCGACGCCATCGTCGTTGCGGCGGAGCTCGTCACGATGGTGCAGACCGTCATCACGCGCGACGTCGATCCGCACCAGGATGCGCTGCTCACGCTCGGCAAGATCCAGGGCGGCACATCGCACAACGTTATCGCCGAGGAGGTCACGATCAGCGGCACGCTGCGCGTGTTCAGCAACGACCTCTACCGCACCCTCAGCCACAAGATCGCCGCGCTCATGCAGGGGCTCGAGACGGCCACCGGCGCGCAGATTGACATGGACCGCAAGGTCCGTTACCCCAGCGTGCGCAACCCGCGCGAGCTGGTGGAGCAGTTTTACACCGTGCTCGACTCCATGGACGACGCGGTCCTGGTCGAGCCCGTCATGGCGGCGGAGGATTTCGCCGAATACCAGCAGGAGATCCCGGGCCTGTTTTTCTTCCTCGGCGTGCAGGAGCCGACCGGTACCGCCCCGCTGCACAGCAGTCATTTCAATTTCGACGAGCGCGTTTTGCTGACCGGCGTCGAGATGTTCAAACGGATACTGGAGTGTGAGTCAAAATGTACGAAGAAAAAATAATCCCACCGAAAAAGTCCATGCCGCAGGCCGTGGACGGCACGCTGCGCAAGTTTGCCCTGCGCGTGCCGGAGGTCATCTATCAGTGCAGCGGCATCATGATTTTTGGCAAGCGTATCAAGTCGCTCGTGTTCTCGACCGACCTGTCCATCATCAAAAACGTGAACGCGGACGCCATCATCGCGGTCTACCCGTTCACGCCGCAGCCGATCATCACGCAGGCGCTGCTGCTCGCGGCCGATATCCCGGTGTTTGCCGGCGTCGGTGGCGGCCTCACGCAGGGCCAGCGCGTGGTCAACCTCGCCATGTTCGCCGAGATGCAGGGTGCGACCGGCGTCGTGCTCAACGCGCCGACGGCCAGCACCGTCGTCTCGCACGTGGCCGAGACGATCGACATCCCCGTCGTGCTCACGGTCGCGCGCGCGGACACCGACTTTGACGAGCGCATCCGCGCCGGCGCGGACATCTTCAACGTTTCCGCCGCAGCGGAGACGCCTGCCGTCGTGCGCCGCATCCGCGAGCAGCACCCCGACGTGCCCATCATTGCGACCGGCGGCCCGACGGATGAGAGCATCCTCGAGACCATCAAAGCAGGCGCCAACGCTATCACGTGGACGCCGCCGTCCAACGGCGAGATCTTCCGCGACATCATGGCCGCCTACCGCGAGAATAAGCCGCACCCCTGACCCGGTGCATAGTAAAACCGACCCGAACGCCTGTTCGGGTCGGTTTTTTGCGCTCATCGCAGCAACTGTCCGTCCGCGGGGTAAAACTGCAGCGCATCCTGCACGGTCCGGAATGCGCCCGTGTCGCCCCAGGCGGCCGTCAGGCGCTTTTCCATCGCCGTCACGGCGGGGTACTGCAGCCAGGTCTGCTGGTGCACGTAATACTCCCCGCTGCTGAAGATATAGCCGTTGAGCGCCTCTGTGGTGGAGTAGGCGACATAGCCGCGCGCGTGCTCTGCGTGCCGCGGCAGGGAAAAGGCGGCAAAAAGATCGGTATTCGTCTGCTCGCCCCAGAGGACGGTGTTCGCGGTGAACGTCTGCGCGCCCAGCGAGGCGTAGGGCGCGGCGAATGTCTGCCCATCGCGGTCATACAGCACGCGGCCGGTCACGTCCCCGGCGGCGGACCATCCTTCCGGGATGCTCCGGTAGGCCGGGCGGATCTGGATCGCCTCCGTGCCGTAGAAGCCGGGGTCGGCCGTCCAGAGGAAGTGGTGGAACACCATCCACGTCTCCCGCTCGCCGGGGAGCTGCACGGCCACGCCGGTCAGGCGCAGCTCTTTGACGTCGTAGACCGTGTCCTGCACGTAATAGCGCTCATGTTTCTCGTTGTATGCTTCCCACAGCACGTTTCTGCCGTCGTTGACGGGATAGTCTTCCGTTTCGACCACGACGCGCAGCGCGCCGTCGCAGGCGGCGATGTCCTCCGGCGTGAGATCGTTGAGCACAGCCTCCGGAAAGCCGAGATCCAGCAGCTGCTGCCGGATCGCTTCCGTCTGTGTCTGCTTGGACGTGTCCGCGGGCTGCCAGTCCATCCGGTAGCTGCTGCCGAAGAGATACCCGAGCGTGCAGCCGATGCCCAGCACCGCAGCAATCACGAGCACGAGGCACCGGTCCGTCACCCGCACCGGCCCCGGCGCGATGGCGTATCCGGCCTCGTCCAGTGCGCCGGACAGCCGGTAAAGGCTGCGGAGGATGCACCCGTAGCCCACGAGCATGGCGATCGGCACGATCCAGCCCGTGTAGTGGACGGCGGCGAGGACGCACACGAGCGCGTACCACACGATCAGCGCGAGCGCGCCGCCGGCCTGCGCGGGCAGGCCCGCCTTTTTCTGCACCGCCAGCAGCCCCCGCCAGAAGCAGAAGTACAGGGCGAGGAGCAGCACTGCGTTTGTGACGGTGAGCGTGGTCGTGACGGCGGGCGTGAACACGGCACTTTGCAAAATCGTCGTATTCAGGATCAGCGTGGCGAAAAAACAGGCCGCGCGGATCACAGTGACGGCAAAGCAGCCGCCGAGCCAGCGGTTTTCCCGCCGCAGCGTGCGAAAGCCGAGCAGCAGCAGCACCGTCCCGATGGCGGGGAGGATGTAGTTTAAGCACCAGAAGTTCAGGGTGATCGCGCACAGCGCCATGCCGAAGAGGATGCGGTTCATGGCGCGCCGCCACGGGGTCACGTCGGCCACGATCTCCTCCGGCGGCAGCTCGGCCACGCTCTGCGCAAGCAGCGCCTCAAAGGCGTCGTCGCGCGCAGATTCCCGCTCGTGCTCACGCATCGCCGTCACCTCCCAACATCGTGCGCAGCCGTTTTTTCAGACGGTACAGCCGACCCTCGACCGCGCGCTCGGTCATGCCGAGCTCGGCGGCGATCTGTGCGGTGGACTGCAGGTAGTAATACTTCCGATAAAACAGCGCCCGGTCGTTCTGACCGAGCCGTGCGAGCGCATCGTGCAGCGCGGCGCGGCGCTCGGCTTGTATCAGCGCCTCCTCCGGGGATGCCTCCGGCGACGGCGCGCCCTCCGGCAGAGTCTGCGTGCCGCCGTGCCGGGCGGCGCTGCGCTGATAGTTCAGCGCCGTGCTGCGCGTGACCGCCGTCAGCCACGCATTCCAGCTCCCGCGCGCCGGGTCGAACTGCGCGATGCGGCTCCAGACGCGCATGGACACCTCCGACAGGCACTCCTCCCGATCCTGCGGGTCCGGCAGGATCGGCGCAATGATGTAGCGCATCAGCGGCCCGTAGTGCAGCAGCAGGGCCTCCATGCCGCGCTCATCCTGCTGCAGCAGCTGTGCGATCATCTCCTGCTCCTGCACGTCCTCGCCTCCTCCCGGCTGTGTTTCTACTCCATTATACACGCCGCGACCGAAAAACCCACGCATATTTTTCCACCTTCGCGCGGGAAGAAAAAAACAGTGCCCGGTTGTGATGCCGGGCACCGTCTGTTTTTATCTGTATCTGTGTTCTCACACGGGCTTGTTCGAGGTCTTGAGCACGACGTCGTGCGCGCCGCCCTCGACGATGCTCACCGAGGACACGAGCGTCAGCCGCGCCTTTTCCTGCAGCTCGTGGATAGTCAGTGCGCCGCAGTTGCACATGGTCGAGCGGACCTTTGCCAGCGTCTGCTGGACGTTATCGGAGAGCTTGCCGGCGTAGGGCACGTAGGAGTCCACGCCCTCCTCGAAGGACAGCTTCTTGCTGCCGCCGAGGTCGTAGCGCTGCCAGTTGCGCGCGCGGTTGGAGCCCTCGCCCCAGTACTCCTTCATGAGCGTGCCGTTGACGTTGACCTTGTCCGACGGGCTCTCGTCGAAGCGGGCGAAGTAGCGGCCGAGCATCAGGAAGTCCGCGCCCATG
>OOBN01002813.1_pt1 | contig 10084 bp, 8 predicted proteins | sample 1671091 | NCBI WGS metagenome assembly OOBN01 (sample SAMN06348121, study PRJEB24527) | human gut metagenome | biome: human gut; feature: ankylosing spondylitis patient; material: feces | host: Homo sapiens | place: China | collected 2015-10 | reverse complement strand
ACCTTTGTCAACAGGTTTTTGCAAGTTTTTTTGATTTTTTCGACAAAGTTTGAGGAAGAAGTTTGGGCAAGGTGTATATCGGGGTGATGGCAGTTGGCGGGCACAAATTATGGGGGTGGTGGGTGGCAATCGGGTTGCGGGATCAGGTGTTTTGGGGGAATGGGTGAGCGGTGGAAGATTGACGGCAGGCGGCGGGGAGGTTGCGGGCCGGGCATGCCCGGCCCCTACGGGGGTGGTGGTGGGAACGGTGTGTTTTCCACATTCGTCACACGTGAATGTGGAAAACACTTGCAATTTCTACCTTATTATAATAGTATAGAGGCAACATACTTGAAACGAGGTCCTGTCATGATCCTGGCATTGAATATCGGCAACTCCAATATTACGTTTGGCGGGTATACGCCGGACGGCAAGCTGGTGTTTTCGTCGCGGCTGTTTGCGGACACGGCGCTGAGCAGTGATGAGCTCCTGTACAAAATCGTAAACATGCTGGCGCTGTACGGGGCGGAGCCGCAGCAAATCACGGCGGTCATCTTTTCCAGCGTGGTGCCGGCGCTGACGCCGCGGCTGCGCGAGGCCCTGCGCAAGATGTGCGAGTGCCAGATCATGGAGGTCGGCCCCGGGCTGAAAAGCGGGGTGCGCATCCGCATGGACAACCCGGCCCAGCTGGGCGGCGAGCTGCTGTGTGCCATCGTGGGCGCACTGCAGCGGTGCACGCCGCCCTGCGTGGTGGTGAACTTTGATACCGCCACTACCCTGCTGGCTGTGGACAGCACCGGCGCACTGGTGGGCGGCAGCATCCTGCCGGGGCCGCAGTGCTCGCTGTCGGCGCTGGTGCGTAACACGGCGCAGCTGCCCCAGGTGGAGCTGGAGGCCCGCCCGCGGCGTTTGCTGGGGGCCAACACGGCGGACTGTCTGCACAGCGGCATTGTGTACGGCACGGCGGCCATGCTGGACGGCATGGTCGCGCAGATCCGCGCAGCGCTGGGTGCACCCGACGCGCCGGTGGTCGCAACCGGCACGCTGCCCGACAGTGTGCGCACGGCGTGTGCGACGGATATTGTGTACCGCGAGACGCTGGTGCTGGAAGGGCTGTATTGGATCTGGAAGAAGAATACGCGGAAGTGACGTTTTGGTTGCGGGCCATCCCTGTAGGGGGCGGCGTCCTCGACGCCCCGCGGAGGGGTCAAGACCCCTCCCTACGAAGCAAAAGATAAATGGGCGGTAATGGCAAGGCCGTGGGCCGGGCATGCCCGGCCCCTACAGGGCAGTGATGTAAAGTGGAGGTCATCGCGGAAACAGCAGCCGTTCACCCCTGCGGGGGTTCGGGGGCGCTTGGCGGCGCACAACGAGCGCCGCCAGTTTGCTACGCAAACCCGCTCGTGCGGTTGTTTGCCCCGCAGGGGCAAACATTGCTCGCTCCCCAGTTTCGCTGCGCTCAACTGTGGCCCCGCGCTCGCAACCCCGCAACACCCGAATTTAAGGTGGAGGAAGGGGCGGGGGCGTTAAGAACGAAAAGTAATACTGCTTTCGTTTAGCCCCCGCCCCTTCCGACTTCCTCTTTGGGGTTCTTAGGGGCGTGCAGCCCCTAAGGCGGGGTCCGCTGCATCCGCAACAGCGGGACTTTTCTTTGCTTCTTTCTTTTGGTCACAAAAGAAAGAAGGAGTTCCCGGGAGGCAGCCGCTAATAGCCCGTTTTACACAAATTTTACACAACATTTACCTTCCCGTGGTGGTGTACCTGTGGCGCATACATTATAATAGAAGGCGGTATAGTGTAAAACTCAATAAGAGAATGGATGTGTAACACCGGATGACCATTTTTAATGTGTTCACCCTGATGGGCGGCATTGCCATGTTCCTGTATGGCATGGACCTGATGGGGAAAGCTCTGGAACAGACCGCCGGCAGTAAGCTGCAGGGCATTCTGTCCACCATGACCAGCAGCCCCATCCGCGGTTTACTGCTCGGCATGGCCGTCACTGCCGTCATTCAGTCCAGCGGTGCCACCACCGTTATGGCTGTCGGCTTCGTCAACTCCGGTTTGATGGAACTGCATCAGGCCATCAGCGTCATTATGGGCGCGAATGTCGGCACCACCGTCACCGGCTGGCTGCTCTCGCTGTCCGGCCTCGAGGGTGACAGCTTCATCACCCAGATGATGAACCCCAATGCCTGGAGCCCGATCCTCGGCTTTATCGGCATCTGGATGTATATGATCGGCAAGGACCGCAAGCGCGGCGTTGGTAAAATTATGCTGGGCTTCGCCATTTTGATGGCCGGCATGAACACGATGTCCCATGCCATGTCCCCGCTGGCCGATGAGCCGTGGTTCATGGATCTGTTCCTCAGCTTCAAAAATCCCATCCTCGGCGTTATCGCGGGTGCGGTGCTGACGGCTGTTTTGCAGTCCTCGTCGGCGTCCGTCGGTATCCTGCAGGCCCTGACCAGCACCGGCGCGGTCACCTACTCCACTGCCGTGCCCATCATCATGGGCCAGAACATCGGCACCACCGTCACGGCGCTGATCTCCTCGGCGGGTGCAAACAAGAACGCAAAGCGCACCGCCTTCGTCCATCTCTATTTTAACGTTATCGGCACGATCCTCTTCCTGTGCGGGTTCTACGGCCTGAACGCGCTGATCGGGTTCAGCTTCTTTGCCGACACGGCCAACACCTTCGGCATTGCCATCGTCCACACGGTTTTTAACGTAGTAACGACAGCTATTCTGCTGCCGTTCAACCGTCTGCTGGAAAAGCTGGCCATTTTGACCGTGCCCGACTCCCCGTCCGACAAAAAGCAGGAGAACACCCTGCTGGACGAGCGTCTGCTGGCTACGCCGTCCGTGGCCGTGGGCCGCGCCATGCTGACCGGCGGCGATATGGCCGAGATCTGCCGCACCTCGCTCTTGCAGGCCATGTCCACCACCCGCGTCTGGAATGACGCCATCGCGGACGAAGTCCTGCGCAAAGAGGACGCCGTTGACCACTATGAGGACGTGCTGGGCACCTACCTTGTCAAATTGAGCGCCAAGCATCTGTCCGTGGAGGATAACCGCTCCGTCAACACGCTGCTGCACACCATCGGCGACTTTGAGCGCGTCTCCGACCACGCCGTGAACATTATCAAGACGGCGCAGGAGATCCGCGACAAGGACATCAAATTCAGCGAAGAAGCGCTGAATGACCTGTCCGTGCTGGAGGCCGCTGTGCAGGACATTGTCAACCGCACGGTCGACGCCTTCCAAAAGGGCGACACCTACGCCGCCGGCAAGATCGAGCCGCTGGAGCAGGTCGTGGACGGCCTGGTGCGCGAGGTCAAGACCCGCCACATCGCACGTCTGCAGGCCGGTGTCTGCACGATCGAGTACGGCTTTGTGCTGGACGATCTTTTGACGAACTACGAGCGCATCGCCGACCATTGCTCGAACATTGCGGTGGCCATGATCGAGGTCGCGGCGGACAAGTTCGACACCCACGAATATCTTGCCAACGTCAAGCACGGCGGCAGCGTGAAGTTTGAGCGCCGCTACGAGAAATACCGTGGCCGCTACACCTTCCCGCCGGAGGCGTATTCCGAACCCGCTGAAAATCCGGCTGAAAACTAAAAATTACGTGCCTTCCCCTATGGGGGAAGGTGGCCCAAAGGGCCGGATGAGGGGCGACCTTCCGGCTGCAATCCGTAAACAGGCGACCACGATAACGTCGCCCTCATCAGTCCGCTTCGCGGACAGCTTCAGTCTCCGCGCTAAGAGCCGCCTGCGGCGGTTGCGCTCCGACACGCGCCTGCGGGCGCAGCCCCGAGGGGGAAGCCTTTTTGTAGGGGCGGGGCATGCCCCGCCCGCAACAGAAAAGCAGCCGCCCGTTATCGGACGGCCACGCAAAGCCGCGGGCCGGGCATGCCCGGCCCCTACGTTTATAGTAAGGGGTATTTACTATGATCTACATCGTCGAGGACGACTCCAGCATCCGTGAGCTGGAGCAATACGCTTTGCAATCCAACGGGTACGAGACCACGGGCTGCGAGGACGCGGCCAGCTTCTGGGCGGCGCTGCGCAGCGGGCGGCCCGACCTCGTCATTCTGGACGTCATGCTGCCCGACGAGGACGGCTACCAGATTCTGGCCAAGCTGCGCGCCGACCCGGCCTGCGCCGCAACGCCGGTCATCATGGTCACAGCCAAAACCAGCGAGATCGACGTCGTCAAGGGGCTGGACCACGGTGCGGACGACTACCTGTGCAAGCCGTTCGGCATCATGGAGTTCATCTCCCGCGTGCGGGCCGTGCTGCGCCGCGCTGCCGCTGCCGTCCCCGCGCCCGCCGCGTCCACGCTGCGCTTCGGGGACATCGTGCTGGACGACGTGTCCCGCACCGTCCGGGTGGGCGGCGTGCCCGTGGAGCTGACCTTCAAGGAATACGCGCTGCTGCATCTGTTTTTGGAGCACCCGGATGAGGTCTTGGCCCGCGAGCGCATCATGAAGGACGTCTGGGACACCGACGATTTACTGGAATCCCGCACCATCGACATGCACGTCCGCACGCTGCGCCAGAAGCTCGGCGCGGCGGGCGAGGCCATCCGCACCGTGCGCAAGGTGGGCTACAAGCTGAGCACGGAGGGCAGCGATGACTGACGACGAACGCCGCACGCGCCAGCCCCTCAGCATGACCCGCCGCTACCGGCGCGGCCTGATCCTGACCGGGCTGCTCTGCGCGCTGGCCGTGCTGACGGCGGCGACGGTGCTTTTTCAGCGCAGCTACGCAGAACGCATTGACAATTACCTGATGCAGATCTGCCATGGCTACGCCGCAGCCTACGCGGCACAGGACACCCACAGCGCTACCACGCTGCTGAACCTGCTGCCTGAGAACTGCCCCCTGCGCATCACCCTCATCGACACAGACGGCACGGTGCTGTACGACACCAAGCGCGGTTCCTACATCGTGGACGTAAACGGCGACATCTACGCGGCCCAGACCGACCTGCCCAACCACGCCGACCGCCCGGAATTTCAACAGGCAATGGCGAACGGTTCCGCGTGCATCACCCGCGAGAGCGAGACGCTGCAGCTGGAGACGCACTACTACGCCGTGCGCATCGACCTGCCGGAGGGCGCACAGGTGCTGCGCGTGGGCGAGGACGTCGCAAACATCTGGGGCCTGAGCACCGACACCCTGCCGCTGCTGTGCGGCGCAGTCGTGCTGATTTTGCTCGCTGCCACGCTGTTCAGCTGGTGGCTGACCCGCCGCATGGTGCAGCCCATCAACCATCTGGCCGAGCATCTGGACACGATTGAGGCCGATGTGCCGTATGAAGAATTGATCCCGCTGGCGCGGACGATCCAGACGGACCGCAAGCTGCGCGAGGACAACGAGACGATGCGCCGCGAGTTCACGGCCAACGTCAGCCACGAGCTAAAAACCCCGCTGACGAGCATTTCCGGCTATGCCGAGCTGATCGAGACCGGCATGGCAAAGCCCGCCGACGTGCCGACCTTCGCCGCGCGCATCCACAAGGAGGCACAGCGGATGATCGCGCTGGTCAGCGACATTCTGCAATTGAGTGAGCTGGACAGCACCCAGGCCAGCCGCAGCCGCGAGCCTGTGACCGAGATGGCCCCTGTGGATCTGGCCGCGCTGGTCAAGGAGACGGCCCAGAACATGACGGTCAACGCCCGCCGGGCCTACGTGACGCTGCAATATGATGCCAGACCCGCCACCGTGCGCGGCAGCCGCGACCAATTGAGCGAACTGACGCAGAATTTGTGCGACAATGCCATCCGCTACAACCGCCCGGGCGGCCATGTGGAGCTGCGCTGCGGTGTAGGCGGCGACGGCTGCCCGTATTTTGAGGTCGAGGACAACGGCATCGGCATCCCGCAGGACAGCCAGACCCGCGTGTTTGAGCGGTTCTACCGCGTGGACAAGAGCCGCTCCAAGGCCACGGGCGGCACGGGCTTAGGGCTTGCCATCGTCAAGCACATTGCCCTGCTGCACGACGCAAAAATTGACCTGCAGAGCCAGGTCGGCACCGGGACGACCATACGGGTGACGTTCCCGAAGGGGTAACAAAGAAGCGGAAAGCCAACCGCAAAAGTGTTTTCAACGGAACAGATTGCACATCTGTTCTGTTTTTGTGTCAGTCAAATTTCATTATGCTCCTTGCATTTTATCCTACCGTGTATTAAAATAACTATATATTGTATTTTACTACAGAAAGGACGCGAATCCATGAAAACTCACCGCAAGCTCCTCGCGATGCTGCTGGCGCTGGTGATCTGCTGCACCGCGCTGCCACTCTCGGCTTTCGCTGTCACCCCCCCCCACTTATAAATCGTGGGACGGCACAAGCGATGTAAGCTGGTACAACGACACCGACACGGAATTTCACCTCACCACCGCCGAACAGCTGGCGGGTCTGGCAGAAATCGTCAATGGCGGCAACACCATGGCCGGAAAGACGATTTATCTGGACGCTGACCTCGACCTTGCCGGGCATGAGTGGCGTTCCATCGGTATCGGCGACAATCACAGCCTATTCTTCGGTGGTACGTTCGACGGCCAAAATCATTACATTACAAACCTTACTTCCAAGTCCAGCGCCGACCGGCAGGGCTTGTTCGGTATCCTTTCTGACGGAGCTTTGGTGCAAAACCTGAACATACTGAACGCTGACATCTACTCCGCCAACGACCATCTGGTAGAGGGCATTCTGGCTGACTGGGCCAACGGCTCCACCGTTCTGAACTGTTACACCTCTGGCCGCGTCGAGAGCGCCGCTGGCGACAAAATGCTGGGCGGTCTGGTCGGCCAGTGCACATGGAGTTCCAAAATCATCGGCTGCGGTTCCGATGCCGTCGTCGTCAGCACCTACTGCGAGGGCGAGGACTGCGACACTGTAGGCGGTCTTATCGGCCAGTGGGAGAACTCTAACGGTGATTCCTTGATTTCCGACTGCTGGTTCGGCGGTTCTGTCTCCTGCGGTTATATAGATTCCGCTGTCGGCGGCATTCTCGGCGCAAACTTTGACTTCGGGGGTCAGCCGGGTGTCACCATCCGCAACTGCCTTGTTTCTACCAACGACTTCACCTGCGCCATGCCAGAAAACATCACCTTTATTGCGGCTGTTGTAGACAGCAGCGTCAGCAACTGCTACTGGCCGACCAGCCTGCCCGATGGAAACACCTGCGCCGCCGTTGTGCGCTTGATCGTTGACTGGGATGCAGGCACTGCCGGTGCTGACCCCAACTTCGACGAAAGACAGTGCGGCCAACCCACCGACGATTTCAACTCCGACGCCATCATCGCCGCGCTGAACGCAAACGCCTATCCCGGCGTTGTCTGGCAGGCGGGCGCAAATCATACCACCTTTGGCTGGAACGCCCCCACGCTCCCCGCTGATTATACCGATGTGGACGCTGCTCTCGCCGAGGTCAACGCGCTTGACCGCAGCCTTTACACCGACTTTTCCGCTGTGGATGCCGCCGTCGCCAACGTTGTGCGTAGCTGCAATGCTCTCCAGCAATCCGACGTCAACGCTATGGCGCAGGCCATCCGGGGCGCTGTTTCGGCGCTGGTGCTGAAGGACGCCGACTACACCGCCGTGGACGCCGCCCTTGCCAAGGCCGCTGCGCTGAACCGCGACGATTACCTTGACCTGACCGCGGTGGACGCCGCTGTCAATGCGGTCATCCGCGGCAAGAAGATCGACGAGCAGAGCGTCGTGGACGCCATGGCTAAGGCCATTGAGGACGCACTTGCCGCCTTGCAGACGAAGCCCACGCCGACCCCGGCCCCCACCGAGGCCCCGCAGGCCACGGCAGCGCCGACAGCTGCACCGACGGCAACGGCAGCCCCCACCACGGTCCCGACAGCAGCACCCGCCGTAACCGCTGCCCCCGCCGTACAGGCGGCCAGCGCGATTCCTGCCACTGGCGACGACGTCAACCTCGCCCTGCTGTGGGCACTGCTGGTAATTTCCGGCGGTGCGGCTGCTGTGCTGTATAGCAAGCGTAAAAGAGAGTAACGGGCGCTGACGCAAGGCCCGACGGAATCCCTCCGCCGCCTTTGGCGGCACCTCCCTTTGACAAGGGAGGCTTTGCACCCACCAAACAAAAAAGCTGCTGTCCCCCCATGCCGGGAGACAGCAGCTTTTTATTTACAATGTTACGCCAGCACGAATATCTGCAGGGCCCAGACACCCAGGACGACGATGCCCAGGGCGATGCGGTACCAGCCGAAGGCCGTGAAGGTGTGCTTCTTGACGTAGTCCATCAGGAAGCGGATGGCCAGAATGGAGACGACAAACGCCACGATGCAGCCGACCAGCAGCGCGCCGATCTCGCCAACCGTAAAGACGCCGCCGCCCGCCAGGAACTTGACGAGCTTGAGGCCCGACGCGCCCGCCATGACCGGGATGGCCAGGAAGAAGGTGAACTGGGACGCGCAGGCGCGGCTCATGCCGCAGAGCAGGCCGCCGATGATGGTGGAGCCGCTGCGGGACGTGCCGGGGATGAGCGCCAGCACCTGCCACGCACCGACGATAAGCGCCTGCCTGTAGGTGATGCGGCTCAGCTTGGTGGTGGTGGGCACACGGGGGCGGCGCTCGATGAGGATGAACGCGATGCCGTAGACGATCAGCATGACCGCGACGACGACGCTGTTATAAAAATGTGCATCGATCCAGTCGTCCAGCGCCAGGCCCAGCACGGCGGCGGGCAGGCAGGCGACGATGATCTTGAACCACAGCCGCATGACTGGCCAGCGGATGTGCTTCGCCAGGCCGGAGTCGCGGCCATTGTCAACGCAGAAGGGCCACAGCTTTTTGAAATACATGACCACAACGGCCAGGATCGCGCCCAGCTGGATGACGACGCGGAACATCTCCATAAATTCGGCGCTGAAGCTGAATTTAAGTACCTGCTCGGCCAGGATCATGTGGCCGGTGCTGGAGATGGGCAGCCACTCGGTAATGCCCTCGATCACACCGTAGATGACCGAACGCAGCAAATCAAAAAACAAATCCATTCGAGAAACCTCCTTACGTGCTACCTTATATAATACCATAAATCGTGCAAATGGGAACAGCTTTTTGAGAATTTACATCTTTTTTACGGTAAATGGGCGCGGCGGCTTGCTGTTTTCGTCAAATGCAACTATAATAAGAGTGATTTCTTGTGCAAAGAGGTTTTGAGAAATGTATAAAACCGTACTGTTTGATTTGGATGGGACCCTGCTGAACACGATTGACGACCTGGCCGACTCCGCGAACCGCGTCTGCGCCGCCCACGGCTGGCCGCAGTATGAAACTGCGCAGTACCGCTATTTTGTGGGCAACGGCATCCCGAAGCTGGTGGAGCGGTTCAGCCCCGCAAGCTGCCGCAGCCCGGAGCAGCTGGCCGCGACGCTGGCCGAGTTTGATAAGGTCTACGGCGCGCACATGCACGACAAGACCGCGCCGTACCCCGGTATGCCGGCGCTGCTGGCCCGGCTGAAGGCCGCCGGGGTGCGGATGGCGGTGTTCTCCAACAAGGCGGACGAGTTTGCCCGCGCCGTGGTCGCGCGGTACTTTGACGCCGACCTGTTTGAGGTCGTCCGCGGCGCATTGCCCGACGTACCCACGAAGCCCGCCCCCGAGGGGACGCGCGCCCTGATGGCACACCTTGGCGTCGAGGCCGACGGCAGTGTGCTGTACGTCGGTGACAGCAATGTGGACGTGGAGACCGCCCACAACGCGGGCCTGCCCTGCTGCGGGGTGCTGTGGGGGTTCCGGACCCGCGAGGAGCTGACCGAAGCCGGGGCAGAATATTTGGCCGAGGATACCCAGGGGTTGGAGAAGGTTGTTTTGGGGTGACGTGAGTGACCAGGCCACCCGAAACGCCTGGAATGCCGGGAGATTGCCCGGAGACGGGATTTGACCGGACCGTTCCGGGGCGCCCCCGACGCCCGCGTAGCAGAAGTTTACGGACCATACGTAGGGCGGCCTGCCCACAGGCCGCCGTGCCCGTTTGCGATAAGGAGAAGCCTTGCGGATCGTTGTAGGGGGCGGCGTCCCCGACGCCCCGCGGAGGGGTCAAGACCCCTCCCTACG
>OOBN01002809.1_pt1 | contig 10087 bp, 8 predicted proteins | sample 1671091 | NCBI WGS metagenome assembly OOBN01 (sample SAMN06348121, study PRJEB24527) | human gut metagenome | biome: human gut; feature: ankylosing spondylitis patient; material: feces | host: Homo sapiens | place: China | collected 2015-10 | reverse complement strand
CAGCGGGTCAATGATCGATTGCGTCATGGTGAACGTTTCGTCCCAGTTTTCAATGTGCTCCGCGGCAACGAGGACAGTCATGACCTTCGTCATCGAGGCGGGGTAGATGCGCGCGTCGGCGTTTTTCTGGAATTCTGCCCAGCGCGCATCAACCTGCGCACCGGCCTCAGCCAGGATCCTGTCTGCCTGTGCCTGTGCGTCCTGTACGATCTGCCCGGCCTGCTGCTTTGCATCCTGCATGATCGTCTCGCGCTGCCGCTGCGCCTCGTCCGTCTTCTGCACCATTTCGGCTGTCGCAGCCTTGACGGAGGCAAGATACTGGTCGGCAGCGGCCTGCGCAGCCTCGAATACGCCGTTTACCTGAATGGCCGCTTCGGCAATAGAGCCGGCGGACGCAATGCGCAGCGTCCGGTCCTCCAGCTGCTGCCGCAGCGCCTGATTCTCTGCCAGACTGTCCTCATAGCGCTTCCGCTGCTCATAGAGAATGTCCAGCAGCTCCGCACGGCTGAGCCGTCTGAGATCCTTATCGGTCATGATATCTGCTCCTTTCCTGTTTCTGCACGGTCAAACGCATCCGCGCGCTGCCTGCCAGAACGCCTTGGCAAAGGCGAAGACCTCGCGCAGCGTGTAATTGACCTTCAAGATCCACGGCCAGGTATCGCTTGCTTGGCCGTATGGCTCCATGGAGAGCGTCCGCGCGATATACTTGGCGCGGCACATATGAAAATCGCTCGTAACGATCAGCACGCGCGACGTATCAAGCCCCGCCGCCTCGGCAAGCTTCGCCGAAAACAGCAGATTTTCCCGTGTGTTGGAGGCCTTGTCCTCCTCGATGATCCGGGACGCGTCCGCGCCGTGCTCGATCAGGTACCGGGCCATGACGGACGCTTCCGTATGGGCCTCGTCCGGTCCCTGGCCGCCGGAGACGATCACGGTCCTGTCCGGGTGCTCCTGCATGAATTCGAGCGTTTTATCCAGCCGCTTTTTTAGCGTCAGCGACGGCTCGTCGCCCTGTACCTGCGCGCCGAGTACGACGACAAACTCCGGCGTCTCGTCCTGCGTCATAACGCTGTCCTGTCCCTGCATGGCAATATACCCCATTGCGCCGAAGATCACCGCCATACCTGCGGCGGTCAGGCCGGTCAGAAGACGGCTCCAATGCTTCGGCGCGTTCTTTTTCTTCAAGAGCCTCGGTGATATATTTTATCGTCTCGGTGAACTGCGGGATCATGATATTATCGAGCGCATTGGCGCGCTTCTGCGTTTTCTTTATCGCGTCGGCAAGGCGATAGACGCTGTTCTCTATCTCCGCAAGCTCTGCGGTCATACGCTTGACCTGCGCGAAGCTCAGATATGCTTCGTCAAGCTGGGAGTTGGTCGAGTTGAGCCCGTAATACATATCGAGCTTCTCCTCGCCGAGCGTAACAACCGGCAGCTCAACGCCCATGACGCTGCGAAGGTCAATATCAAGCGACTCGTCTATCGGTATCGCCTGCGCGAACTCAGCACACATACCGAGCGTGACGTTCGCACGCTGGAGCGCGAGATAGGCCTTTGAATAAGTCTCGTCTATATCCCGCTGAATCTTCGACGCCTTGTCTATGAGCTGCATCATCTCGTGCACGAGTATATTTCTTTTGCGGTCGAGCAGATCATAGCCGAGCTTGGCGAGATCCAGCGACTTCTTCGTGCTCATCAGATTGCTTTTTGTCGGGAACACCTGTGCCATGACGCTCTCCCCCTTTCTTTACTGCTGTGCGGGCTTGTAGTGCTCCTTGAGAACGTCCTCATCAACACGGTCGAGCTCGGATTCGGGCAGCATGGAGAGCAGCTCCCAGCCGAGGTCGAGTGTTTGGTCTATCGTTCTGTTTTCATCGTAGCCCTGATTTATAAATTTCTCCTCAAACGCTCTGCCGAACTCCATAAGGCGCTTATCCGACGCGGAGAGCTCATCCTCGCCTATGACGGACGCAAGCGCCTTGGCATCCTGCACCTTTGCATAGGACGCGAAGAGCTGGTTTGCGAGCATACTGTGGTCGGAGCGCGTGTAGCCCTCACCTATGCCGTCCTTCATCAGACGCGACAGCGACGGCAGAACGCTGACGGGCGGATAAATGCCCTTGTAGTCGAGTCCCCTGTCAAGCACTATCTGACCCTCGGTTATATAGCCCGTAAGGTCGGGGATGGGGTGCGTGATATCGTCGTTTGGCATGGTGAGAATCGGTATCTGAGTGACAGAGCCCTTCTTGCCCTCGACTATTCCCGCGCGCTCATAGAGCGACGCCAAATCGGAATAGAGGTAGCCGGGGAAACCCTTTCTGCCGGGAATCTCGCCCTTTGACGAGCTGAATTCACGCAGAGCCTCGGCATATGAAGTCATATCGGTGAGGATAACGAGCGTCTGCTTGCCCAAATCGAATGCGAGATACTCGGCGGCGGTCAGGGCACAGCGGGGTGTTATGATACGCTCGATTATCGGGTCGTTAGAGAGGTTCATGAACATGGTGACGCGGTTCATGACGTTGGCGTTTTCAAACGAGGTGCGGAAATATTCCGCGACGTCGTTCTTGACGCCCATGGCGGCGAAAACAATTGCGAAATCGTCGCCGTCGGCAACGTTCGCCTGGCGGACTATCTGAACGGCGAGCTCGTTATGCTTCATGCCCGAGCCCGAGAATATCGGGAGCTTCTGGCCTCTGATAAGCGTTGCGAGCGCGTCTATAGAAGATATGCCGGTGTTTATATAATTTCGCGGATAAACACGCGAAACGGGGTTTATGGGCGAGCCGTTGACATCGCGGCGGCACTCGGGATATATCTCGCCGAGGCCGTCTATCGGTCTGCCGAGACCGTCGAAAACTCTGCCGAGAATCTCGGGCGACAGCGGCATCTCCATGGGTCTGCCGGAGAGCACGGTCGTGCTGTTGCTCATAGATATTCCGCGCGTTCCCTCAAAGACCTGAATGACCACAAGCTCGCCGTCTATCTTGACTATACGCCCCGCACGCGAGGTGCCGTCATCAAGTCTGAGCTCGACCATTTCCTCGTAGCTCGCGCCCTTGACGCCGTCAAGCACGACGAGCGAACCGTTTATTTGATTTAAACCGATGTGTTCAAAAATCATAGCTGTTTAAATCCTTCCTTGCCTTCAGAATAAGCGGGCTCAGCGCAGAAGCGGAGCGAGCGCTTTGTCTATCTCGGTGCGGTAACCGTCAAACATATCGAGTCTGTCGTTGGGCACATCGTACTTTATCTTGACGAGCTTATCGAACAGACCGAGCTTCGTTATCTTGGAAATCGGCACCTGCTTTGCGACTACCTCGCGGCATTTGTGATAGAGATAGAGGATAATTTCCATCATCTTCATCTGCTTTGCCAGAGGAACATAGGTGTCCTCCTTATGGAACGCATTCTGCTGCAGGAAGCCGACTCTGATGACCCTTGCCACTTCCATGACAAGCTTCTGGTCGTCGGGCAGAACGTCCGCGCCGATGAGCTTGACAATCTCCATAAGGCTGTTTTCCTCGAGCAGAATCGAGCACAGCTCGTCGCGGTAGTTCATGAATTCCGGTCCCGCGTTGTCATAGTACCACGCGGACAGGTCATTCACATATTCGGAATAGCTCGTGTTCCAATTTATCGCGGGATAGTGACGCGCATAGGCGAGCGACTTGTCAAGCGCCCAGAAGCAGCGGGTGAAGCGCTTTGTGTTCTGGGTAACGGGCTCCGAAAAGTCAGAGCCCTGCGGCGATACGGCGCCGATTATCGTTATCGAGCCCTCCGTGCCGTTTAGATTCTTGACATAGCCTGCGCGCTCGTAGAACTCGGAAAGTCTCGACGGCAGATAAGCCGGAAAGCCCTCGTCGGCGGGCATCTCCTCAAGGCGTCCGGATATCTCACGAAGAGCCTCCGCCCAACGGGATGTGGAATCCGCCATAATAGCTGTGTGATAGCCCATGTCGCGGTAATACTCGGCGAGGGTTATACCGGTGTATATGGACGCTTCACGCGCGGCGACGGGCATATTAGAGGTGTTCGCTATGAGCACCGTTCTGTCCGTCAGGGGCTTGCCCGTGCGCGGGTCGGATATCTCGCCGAACTCTTTAAGAGCCTGAGTCATCTCGTTGCCGCGCTCGCCGCAGCCGACATATATGATGATATCCGCATCGCACCACTTTGCAAGCTGATGCTGCGTCATGGTTTTGCCCGTTCCAAAGCCGCCGGGTATTGCCGCCGCGCCGCCCTTTGCTATCGGGAAGAGCGTATCTATGACACGCTGACCGGTTATCAGCGGACGCTGCGCGGGCAGTCTGCGGCTGACGGGGCGCGGGATTCGGATAGGCCAGCGCTGGCAGAGCGTCAGCTCATGAGCGTTGCCTTTTTTGTCCTTTAAAGTAACTATCGTATCGTTTATTTTATATTTTCCGTCGGGCTTGACTTCCGTAACCTCTCCCTCAAGTCCGGGCGGAACCATAAATCTGTGCTTGACAACAGGCGTTTCGGGGCATTCGCCGTAGATGTCGCCGCCCTTGAGTCTGTCGCCGGGCTTGACGACCATATTGCCCTGCCACTCGCGCTCCTCGTCGAGAGCACTCTCGGCGCAACCCTTTGATATGAACGCGCCGTTGTGTTCGGCGATAGCCGAAAGCGGGCGCTCGATTCCGTCAAATATATTTCTGATTATTCCGGGGCCGAGGGTGGCGAACATCGCGCCGCCGGTAGCATAGACCGGCTCGCCGGGCTTGAGCCCGGTCGTCTCCTCATAGACCTGAATGGTGGTGAGCTCCTTATCAAGGCGTATGACCTCGCCGACAAGACGCTTCTCGCCGACATAGACCATCTCCATCATGCTCAGTCCCGTCTCGCCCTTTACCGTAACGACGGGGCCGTTTATTCCGTATATAACATTATTTTCAGACAAGCCGTTCACCTCCGACCGTTAAAGTATTACTGACATTCCCGAATTTTCGAGGAACCACTCGCGCTGCGCCTCAAGGCGCGTGTCGAGCGTATCGTCAGCTACGGTGCTGCCGCCGGCAACTCCGGCGCGGCATCCGCCTATAGTTATTTCGTCGCAGCTCTCGACCCTGCAGGCTCTGCCGAAAGCTCTTTTTATCTCATCCGCAAAGCGCATATCGGCGGGACGGAGATAGACCGTCACGTCTCCCTGCGGGAACACGGCGGCGAAGCCTGCCGCGCTCCTTTTGAGAAACTCCGCGTAGCCGTCGGACTCTGTAAAGCTCAGCAGCTTGTCACGTGCATCGCCGAAAACTCCGTCCGTAATGGCGCTGCGCTTGTCGGTCAGACGGGCGCGCTGACGGGTTCTCTCATCGGCGACGGTACGGTTGAACTCCTGCTCCTTTAGCATACGCTCGCGCTCTATTCTCGCCTGAGCCTGGGAATGCGCCTTCGCCTTTGCCTTTTCAAGGCCGCTGTCAACCGTCTCGCGAGTCTTGCGGGTCAGCTCCTCGTGGCGCTCCTCGGCGTCCTTTGTTATGGCGTCAAAAAACTTTGCGGCTCTCTCTTCCTGATTGAGCATTGGTCAAACACCTCAAATCTTTATGCCGATAGTGTCGCGCACATAGCGCGTAATGGAGTCGCTCCTCTGTGAACCGTGGCGGTCGGGGATCTCGACTATCAGGGGCTTATCGTAGCTGCGCTTTGTCTGCGTTATAAAATCCTCGCACAGCTCGCAAAGGCGGTGCGTGATGAGAATGATGCCTACCTGCTCATCGGCAAGGCAGCGGTTGACCGCGTCCTCGACCGCCTGAGCGTCGTGCACAAGCTCGCCCTCTATACCCGCAAGGCGCATTCCGACAAGCGTATCGGCATTGTCGCTTATCAAATAAAAACGCATGGCTTTTGTTCCTTTCAACGCAGTGTAAAGCTGCTGCGCTTTACACTAATGCTCCTCAGCCTCGGAGCGTCAGACCTTGTTGAGGATAAGGATGGAGATAACGACACCGTAAAGGGCTATCGACTCGCCGAGGGCAACGAAGATAAGCGCCTTACCGAAAGCCTTGGGATCCTCGCTCGTTGCAGCGATAGCTGCGGGAGCGCCGGCGGCAACTGCGATACCGCCGCCGATACCGGCAAGACCGGTAACAAGACCTGCGGCAAGAAGTCCGAGACCCTTGGAGTTATCCTTGGCGGAAGACTCAGTGCTCTCGGCCGCCGTGTCGGAAGCCTGCGCGGCGGTGGTGTCCGCCGGAGCTGCGGCCTTGTCCTCGCTGCCGGTTGCGAAAGCGCCCATGGCACAGCCCGCGACGAGCAGAAGCATAACGGCAAAGGTGGCCGCGTTCATGCGAAGGCTCTTCCTGACGCTCTGACCCTCAGAGTGCTTCTTCATTGTGTATACTACGGATGCGAGAAGCACCGCTGCGGGAACTACGATCATAACGGAATAAAAAAGAGTTGTCATTTTACTTTACCTCCGATTAGTCTTTATTTGCTAAAGCCCTTTGGGCCTTTTTGTTGGCAATTTTTGTTTTTATATTCGACTGAGCCTGCTCAAGCTTTGCGGGAGTGAACGCCTTGCCGCCGCCCTCATAGAAGCGGCTGAACATCTCGTAGAACTCCAGACGCAAGCCCTGAATGCCCGAGAGCAGACCCTCAAGGGCGATGACGATGATATTGCCTATGATGATAACGGGGATGTTGCTGCCGTTACCGCCGAGGGTGAACACGACCATCATCATGCTGGCATGGACTATAACAAACGCGCCGACACGAAGGAAGGACACGGTGTTGCTGAAATAGGACAGGACATATTCGATAAGCTCAAACAGGTTCTGGAGCAGGAAGTCAACGACGCTGTCGGGCTTCCAGTCCGGATGCTTGTCTATAATACCTATCGGTATCTCCTTTAGGTAGAGCAAAACGGCGCACACGCCCATAATACCGAACAGGACGCTGTTCGGAAGCACCTTCGGGCCGTTCATAAACGCTACGCAGAACGCAACGCCCGCCAAATAGAACACTATTCCGACAAGTCCGTTGTTGCTGAATATCGCCTCGCCTATCTTCTTATGCTTGAGGCAGGACACGACATTTAGGAGCATAGCTGTCACAACAAGGACAACGCCTATGCCTATGGCGACTATCAGGACGGTGTTTATCGAGTCCATAACGCTCAGCGGCTTTGAGGCCATACCCAGCGCATGGTAGACGGGGTCGAGCATATCCTCATAGCCAAACACGGAGCCGAACACGAAGCCGAACACCGCGCTCGAAAGTCCGCACGGGATAAGAATACGTGCAAGGGACATCTTCTTTATCCTCCAGCCGAGGATACCGAGCAGGAAGAGCACAAGTCCCTGACCGAGGTCGCCGAACATGATGCCGAACAGCAGCGTGTAGGTTATTGCAACGAAACCCGTGACATCGATATCCGAATATGACGGCAGGCCGTACATATCAACGAAGAATTCATAGGGCTTGAATATCAGTGGATTCCTGAGCTTTACGGGCGGGGTCTTTGAGCTCTTGTCGGGATCGTTCTCCTCGACCTCGACGTGCGGAATGGCCTCCGCTTTTTTCTCGAACGCCTTTGAAACGTGGGCCGGTACCCACCCGACATAGAAGAAATATTTATTGTGGCACGCGGCATAGCGGCGAAGCTCAAAGACGGTATTTAAATCGACGAGCTTCGTGTATATCTCGTTGCAGCGCTTGCGGTTCTCTTTCCAGAGCGCCGCGGCTCGCTCGTCAAGCTGCTTCAAGTCGCCCTCGATTATCTCGATGTTGCTCTTGAGCTGGTCTATGACCTCCTCGACGGTGCCGACTGCCGACGGTATCTGCAGGCGCTCGAAGTTAAGTCCGGCGAACACGCTGTCAACCTCGTCAACCCGCTCTCTCGGCACGCAGTAGACGCCCCAATAGTCGGTGGCGTCGGTAGAGCACGGGATAAAGAGCACATAGGGGTTATCCTCATATGCAACAAGCTTCTCGTAGCTCTCCTTGGGCATATGTCCGAAGCGGGTCTTGATAAACTTGCAGTTAAACAGCTCATCGAGACCGACATCGAAGCCCGTGAAGTGCTCGTACTGCGCAATGCCGTCGCGGCACTGCTTAAGCTGATCCTCAAGCTCTCTGTACTCGTCGTGCAGCGCGGAGAGATTTTTGTCAAGCTCGTCGATGTAGGCGCTGGTCTTATCGTCGAGCTGAATCTCGCGCGAGCGGTCGCCGACTATCGTCGGGTCGGGAGCGGAATCGTTCTCGCGGATAAGCTCCTCTATTTTTTGCAGCATCGGCGCATACGGGTTCTCCTCGCTGAGAGTCAGATAACCCATTGACGCAGACATATACTGCGTTGCCTGCTCGGGCTGGAACGAGCCGTCCAAGCAGCAGGTCGAAATGAAATTGTTAAGTTTATCGAGCGGACCCGTAACTTTAACAAGCTTCATTTTTGCAACTGCCAAGGTTTATCACCGTCCTTTTAAACTCTTGAAACACATTCAGTCGCCCACGCCTAACAAAAGTCGGCTTATTTCTTCGGGCGGAATATTATATCTTATACCCTCAATAATGTGGGTCAGATTTTCTGCTTCATTCTCCGCGAGCGCAACATAGCTCATCATCACAACGCTCGGGTAGGTCGAAAAACGCACAAGGCTCTTTGCGCGGTCATATCTGAGCTTTGCGCTCACCTGCTCAACGGAGAGGTCGCCGCGCTCGGCAAAGGCGGCATACGCCGTGCCCTTGAGCGTCTTGAGAGCCTCTTCGGCGTTCGGCGCTTTCATAAAGCCCGTGAGCTCCTTTTCTCCGAGCGTTCCGCCCGGCAGGAGCATGGTCAAAAGCACGCTCTGCGGCATATTCGTGAGCCTCTTGAGCCTGTAGAGCGAGACGATGTTTTCGGCGTCCGTATCGAACGCGTACATTGCGTCAAGCTCCTTGCGCGCCTTGCCGCTGTAGTTCTTTTTGATAAGCGCCTCGGCCTGCGAACGGAGATATTTGTTGAGCGCCAGCTCCATGCCGAAATAATCGGGTCTGCCGGCCGAGACAAACGGAGCGAGCACGGCCTTATATGGCGAGCCCTCGACCGCCGCCAACAGCAAATCGGCGTTTGTCGCAGTCTCGAGCGCCGCGGCGTTCAGCTCCGAATGGCGCATGAAAAAGTCCGGCACCTTGGCGAGATTGTTCTCCGGGTGGCGGCTATTCAGATATCGCACCGAATGCAGCAGCATATCGACGTCGGAGAGCGTAACGAAGTATTTGTAGAAGCCGTCGCCGATTGACTTTTCGTATCTGCAAAGGGAAGCGAAGTTATTTAAAAGGTGCTCTCTGAGCAGTATCTCTATCTGCCGACGTCTTACGGAGCCCATGGTCACGCCCTCGAATGCGTCGGCGTAGGCCGTGTGAGCTTTAAGATAAGCCGCCGCCTCGTTGACCGTGCGGCAGGCGAGCAAATCGGTGTAGTTCTGCGCGGTAAGGCGTTTGCCGTACATAGCACGAGCCTTGGCGAGCACTGCGTTTGCGGCGGACGAAACTGTCATACGGCACACTTCCTTTCAAAAAAATCTTATCAGTCGGCGTTAACCGCTCTGTCTGCAAGCACCTGCGCCCATTTTGCGCGGTTCTGTTCACTCTGCACGTCAAGCGCATCGGACACGGCACAAGCTTTTTTATCTATCGCGGCAAGAGCTTCTTTCAGTTTCGCGTCATACTCCGAAGCGGTCTTTGCTATCTCGCTGTCGGCGCGCTCCTGCTCCTCGGCCTGCATATCGAGCACCTGTCCGCCGACCATGCCGAGCTCGCCCGCCTGCTCTGACAGAATGCGGATAGCCCTGACGATCACGCCAGGGTCCGCAGGCGCGTTCGCAGCCGTTTCAAACGCGGCGGTCAGCAGACCGTCGCCCGCAAGCACAGCCAGCGCCTCACCGAAGACCTTGTGATTGGTGAGACGGCCGCGGCGGTAATCGTCATTGTCCATGCAAGGCAGATCGTCGTGGATGAGGCTGTAGGTATGGATCATTTCGAGCGCGCAGGCAAAGGGAACGGCGCTCTGCCAATCTCCGCCGCAGATGCGGCAGAATTCCAGCGTCAGGATGGGCCGCAGGCGCTTGCCGCCCGCGGTGAGACTGTAGCG
>OOBN01002807.1_pt1 | contig 10090 bp, 9 predicted proteins | sample 1671091 | NCBI WGS metagenome assembly OOBN01 (sample SAMN06348121, study PRJEB24527) | human gut metagenome | biome: human gut; feature: ankylosing spondylitis patient; material: feces | host: Homo sapiens | place: China | collected 2015-10 | reverse complement strand
ACTGGGGCGGATGAGGGGGCAGGTCTAGGACCTTTTGTAGGAGCGGCCCCATGTGGCCGCCTGTTCCCAGTGGGTTGTGGCACTTTGTAGGGCGGGGGCTGAAGGTGAGTTGCCCAGAAAGGGCAAGAGAGGCCACCCTGGGGTGTGCCCCCGCCGCCGGACGCGGGATTGTGTCATAGGGCACCCCCTCCCGGACACGCCGCCCGCTTACTGCTCCCGTTCCTTCAACACCTCCGGAATACACCCGATCAAATCCTCCGGCGTCATGCCGTATTCCCCGAACTTCTGGGCCGCTCTATCTCCGGATAAGCCGTGGAGGTACACCGCCGCGGCGGTTAGGGCTGCCGGAGACCCAAACTCCAACTGCTTCTGCCCCAGGAACGAGGTGATCAGCCCCGCCAGCACGTCTCCGCTGCCCCCTTTGGCCATGCCCGGGTTGCCGCTGGTGTTGATCCAGGTCCGGCCGTCCGGGGCGGCGGTGATGGTCCGGTGGCCCTTGAGCACCAGAATGCAGTGGTGGTCTCCGGCAAAGGTCCGGGCCGCCGCCAGGCGGTCTTGGATGGGCAGGGCGCTCCCGGTGAGCCGGGCAAACTCCCCGTCGTGGGGGGTGAGCACGGTGAGGGCCTTCCGCCCGTCCAATATATCCATATGCCCCGCCAGGGCATTTATGCCGTCGGCGTCCAGCACCACGGGAATTTCCAAATCCTCCAGCAGCGCGCGGACCAGCTTCTCCGTCTTGGGCGCTCTCCCCAGGCCGGGGCCGATGAGGGCCGCGTCACAGGAGCGGGCCTTCTCCAGAATTTCCCCGTACCGCTCCGGCAGGGGGAAGGGCATAGCCGAGGAGCACTTCACCGCCACGATGGGGTAGATCTCCCTGGGCACGCCCAAAAAGACCAGCCCCGCCCCGCTGCGCACCGCGGCGGAGGCCGCCAGCACCGGCGCGCCGGTATAGCCCTCACTCCCCGCCAGAAGGAACAGCTTTCCGTAGTCCCCCTTGTGGGTATTGGGCTTCCGCTTGGGCAGACTCACTCCCGCATCCATGGTCTCCACATGGACGCGGTCCCCTCGACCGTATTGCAGCTCATCTGGAATCCCGATGTCATAGACCCGAAGTTTTCCCGTATGCTCCGCCCCGTCCCCCAGATAGTGCCCAGGCTTGGCAAAGGTGAAGGTGACGGTCACCCCGGCGCGGACGGCCTCTCCCAGCACCTCCCCGGTGTCCGCGTGGATACCGGATGGGATGTCGCAGGACACCACCCGCCGGAGATCGGGCCGGTCCTGCATCAAGTGGACCGCAAAGAGGAAATCCCCCTCGATGGGCCGGGACAGGCCCACCCCAAACAGGGCGTCCACCAGGCAGTCGCACTGTGACAGCCAGAAAGACTGCTCCTGGTCCCGGGGCCGGTAGTCCTCCAGCACGCCGCCGGCCTCTTGGAGCTTCTCCTCCATGACCCGCTCGTCCGGGGTCATCTTGGACCGGTCCCCCACCAGGAAGGCCCGGACCCGGCAGCCCATGCCCATGAGGATGCGGGCAGCGGCCACCCCGTCCCCGCCGTTGTTGCCGGGGCCGCACAGCACCCCCACCCAGGGGGCCTTGTCCCGCTTCTTCTCATCTAAAATTGCCTGGAGCCTCTGGTGCTCCTGCTCCTTCTCTGCCCGTTTTTCTTCCGAAACCGTATCTGATGAGCCCATAATAATGGCGGAAACCGCTCCGCCAATCAAGGGATTTTTATAGCCTTTCAGCAACTCCCGCACCTCATTCGCCACCGCCTGAGCAGCGTGCTCCATCAGGTCCAGGGACGGGATGCCGTATTCCTCAATGGCCTGCCGGTCCAGCTCCTTCATCTGGGCCGCCGTGGCAACCATCATCGCTCCTCCGCTCCTTTCCAGTCTTTGGGCAGCAGCTCCGACAGGGGTACCAGCTCCACCGCCTGGGCCGCCGCCTCCTTGGAGGGGTAGAGAGTCAGTTCTTGGGCCGGCTCCCACAGCTCCCTCCAGTCCTCCCCCGCCAGCAGGCGGCGGGCAAACTCCTTCATGCTGTTAGACACCTGAAAGGGCGCCCCCTCTGGTATGATATAGTAAACTTCCTCCTCGCCTTGGTTCGACGTTCCAAACCATCCGCCCTCCCGGTCCCGGGCAAAGAGTTCCAGGTGAGGCACCGCAAAAAATGGGAGTTCCGGCTCATCCCGGTCCGAGAAGAAAAAGAAGATGCCGTACCGCTCCTCTACCTCCCCATACTGGGGCGTCCTCTCCCGCTCCCGGGCGGACATCACATTGAAGGTGGTCCCGGCGGGGACCACATTGACTTCACTGCTGCTAATGCCAAAGACGCCGCTGTTAGGCGAAAGCTCACTCATATCCCAGTAAACCGTTTTCACCCGGTCCCACACCTCCGCTTCTGTTGTTGGGTATTGTACCACACATTCCGCCTTTATGGTACCACCCAGGGGACAAAAAAGAAAGGGGCGGCGAATGGAGTTTTCTCTCCGCCGCTCCTTTCCTGTTTTTCCGCACAACAGCGCTTTATTTTTGCTCCAGCAGAGAATCATAGAAGATCGCATTGTCCGACACACTGATGATCCGCGCCAGCGGCTGGAGGTATTCCGTGCCGCCGATCTGAATTACCACTGCGATGGTCTCACCCAGCCCGGGGACAACCGGAACCTGTGCCGAGTAGACGCCTCTCGTCCCAGGAACAGCCTGGCCATCCACCTGCCTCGCTTCTGCGCCGGCCCCGTACACCTGAAAAAAGACCGTCTGTTCCTCCACCAGGTCAGTGCGGGAAAGGGACACTGTGACGGTAACATCCCGATACAGACGGGCGGAGTCCATCTGGCTGGAGTACACCGCGCTTCCCACCTCCAGCTTGCAATCTGCCACCAGGTTTTCCAAATCTGCGGCAGACTGGGCGGCCTCCAGCTGGCTGACGCGCAGCTCCAGCCGGGCAATGCGGTCGCTGAGCTGCCCCATCGTCCGTCCGAAAGAAACCACCATGGCAGTCAGGCCCAGAAGCAGGGCCAGAACAGCCAGACCTGGAAGCAGCCGCCGAAACCAGCGACGCCCTGTTCCGCCGTCTCCGCGGTCTTGCGGAACCGCATCCAGAACGTGCTCCGCCGCCGGGTCCGCTCCCTCCGGCCCCTCCACCTGGAGCAGCTCGTTGAGGGTGAGCCCAAAGAGCTTTGACAAGGCAATCAACTTGTCAGTATCCGGCACAGCGGCGTCCGCCTCCCATTTGCTCACCGCCTGGCGGGACACCCCCAGCCTTTCCCCCAGGGCCTCCTGGGACAGCTCCAGCCGGAGGCGGTGCTCCTGAATCCTCTGTCCTAGCGTCATGGCGCTCACTCCCTTCTTCCGTCTCTATCCTACCTCATGGCGGAATATTTGGCAAGCGGCCGGCCCTTACACCCTGTCAACCGGCAGTTGACAGGCGCGTACACCCCATTTTTTTGGCTCCGGCCGGTCCGGCGGTACTTTTTCACTCCGATTCAGAACGGCTCCAACAAAAAGCGGCGCAGTCACAGTCCGCCGCATCAAACCCTCTGGACCGGCAGGTCCTTCCGCTGGGTTGCAAAAGATATTCAGGGCGGCAGGGACGGTAAGCCTCAGGCTGAACCTATCCCGCAGAAAAGTCCCTCTGCGACGCCCTCACTGCTTCTCCCATCCGGCCTCTATCTTGCGGAGCAGCTCCTCAAAGGGGCGCAGGCCGCCGAGGGCGTCGTAGGCCTCCACACAGCTGGCCCCCGTGGCCGCCGCAAGGTGAAGGCAGTCCTCCACGGAATATCCGTCCATCAGCGCCTTCAGGAAGGCGGCGATGCTGGTGTCCCCCGCACCGGTGCCGGAGAGGACCCGCTCCGGTTTATAGCTGCGCTCAAAGAGCTCCCGCGTGCCGTCGGTGTAATACAGGCCGGGGGCGCCGCACTTGATGAGCAGATTTCGGGCGCCCATGGCCAGGACCTTCCGGGCCAGAGGGCGGATATCCTCCTCCCAGCGGAGGACGGCGGTCACATCCCCGCCACCCGCCCGGGCCAGCCACTCCTGGTACCGCTCCCGGTCAGCCATGAAGCACAGCTCCTCCGCGCTGGGGACAAAGTAGTCCACATAGGGCAGGACGTTTTTGAGAATTTCCTCCCAGTCCGCCCGCGCCGCCTCCGATTCCGGGTCCACCGCCGCCATGTCCAGGGAGGTGGTAAGGCCCAGCCCCTTGACCCGGCGGAAGATCTCTGTCAGCTCCGCCCCGCCGTCTTCGTACATGTGCCGCATGATGGGGGGATAGCCGAAATGGAAAAAGTCCGCCCGGGCAATTTTGGCGAAGTCCAGGTCCCGGGCCCGGAAGGTGTTGTTGGCCCCCGGGTTGTGCAGAAAAATCCGATCGGTGCCCGGCGGGGCGATGACGATGGAGTAGGAGGTGCCGCTGTCCGGAGAGACGATCATGCTGCCCTCCTCCACCCCATAGGCGCGCAGGCGGTCCAGGACGATCCGGCCGAACTCGTCGTCCCCCACCTTGCCCATCAGCTCCACATCCGCCCCCAGCAGCTTCAGGGCCAGGCCGGTGTTGGCCACGGCGCCGCCGGTGTTGATGTTCACGTACTTCATCTGGACCAGCTTTCCGGGGATCAGCACCTGGGAGAGAGGCTGTGCCCGGTCCGACTGAAAAATCGGCGTAATGTCCAGGCAGATGTGGCCCGCCACAATGATCCTTCCCGCCATGGCGTTCTTACCCCCTGCCGGCGCTGCCGAAGACCCGCATTTTCTTCATGGTCTCCTCCTTCACCGCCTGGGTGATGCCGTCTTGCAGGTCGGTGAGGCCGCAGCCCTCCCGGTAGCCGTCGTGGGCCGCCCGGGCCGCCGCACAGTTGATGTCTGTAAAGATGTTTACCTTGCAGATGCCGTTGGCCACGCAGTTTTTAAAGTCCTCGTCGGACAGGCCGCTGCCCCCGTGGAGGACCAGGGGTGTGGAGACGGTGTGGGCGATCTGGGAGAGCCGGCCGATGTCCAGCTTGGGTTTCTCTTTATAGGCTCCGTGGGCGGTGCCGATGGCCACCGCCAGAGCGTCCACCCCGGTGCGCTCCACAAAGTCCCGGGCCTGCTCCGGCTGGGTGTAGATGCCCTCGTCGCCGGAGCCCGTCTCATTGGCTCCCACGTGGCCCAGCTCCCCCTCTACGGTGGCGCCGAACAGATGGGCGATCTCCACCATCCGGGCCACCCGGTGCACGTTGTTCTCATAGGCGTCGGTGGAGCAGTCGTACATAATAGAGGAGAACCCCAGGCGCAGGGCCTCCATAATCTTCGGCTCGGTGAGGCCGTGGTCGTAGTGGAGGACCACCGGAACTGAGGCCTTCCGGGCCATGGGCAGCAGGAAGTAGGAGAGCTCCTCCAGGCTGGCGGTGGGCAGCAGCACCTCCGCCGTGCCGATGATCACCGGGCTTTTCAGCTCCTCCGCCGCGGCCAGCACGCCCTTGGCCATCTCCAGATTGACGGTGTTGAACAGGCCCACCCCGTATTTCTTCTCCTGGGCGTCCTTCAGCACCTCTCGCAGTGTAACCAGCATGTCTTGTTCACTCCCGTTTCCTTACACAAGCCCCATGAGCAGGTTCATCACGTACATCTCCAGGGCCTCAAAGTCCCGGTTCTCCACGCACTTCCTCTGGAAGTCGTAGTCGAAGCGCTCCACCTTCTCCTCCAGGGCCTTGAAGATGTTCAGGCTGTTCTCCAGGTGTTTATAGCAGTCCTCGTCCCGGGTGGTGCGCATGGCCTTCACGTCCAGGCCCACGTACTCCCCGTGGCTGCCGTAGTCGTTCTCCTTCAGCACTTTCACCTGGTTGAAGGCGGCCCGCAGGTTCTCCACACCGAAGGTCTTGTCCTGGTCATAGCGGATGCCGTTCTGGTCGTTGAGGTGGACGGTCATCAGCTTGCCCATGGCCATGGCGAAGCCGATCTCGTGGGCCGGGTCCAGGCCGGCCAGGATGGCGTGGGCGCTCTCCAGGTTGCCGCCCACCCGGGCGGGGTCGATGGTGGCCGCCGAAATGGCCATCACGTGGCCCATGGTGCCGCAGATGCTCCGGTCAATAGGCTCGTTGGGCTTGGGCTCGATGCAGATGCGGATTTTGGGGTCGTACTCCAGCATCTTGTTGATGGACTCGATGAGCATTTTGGTGGCCCATACCGGGGACTTGCTCTCGGCGCACAGGGTGCCCTCCCGAGCCAGCCACAGCACCACCAGGTCGGTGCCCAGCTCGTTGGCGATGTCGATGGAGCGGTAGGAGCGCCACATGGCGTACTCCCGGTCCTCGGCGGAGGTGCTCATATAGCCGCCGTCCACCGTGTGGGGGTCCATCCACAGGCGAGGGGCCACAAACTCCGCCTTCAGGTTGTACTTGTCCAGGGTTTTCTTCAGCTCCCGGGCCTTCTCCTTGATCTCCTCCTCGGTGTAGTCGTTGATATTGGGCACCGCGTCGTCGTCGTGGAACTGGACGGCGGAGAAGCCCAGCTCGGCAAACTTCTTGAACTTCTCCTCGATGGGGATAGTGCTGCGGGTGGCGGGGCCGTAGGTGTCCGCCCCCTCATGTACGTTCCAGGGGCCCACGGAAAATTTGAATTTGGTCATAGCGCACCGGCTCCTTTCTGTCAATGGTCAAAACTTGTCTCAGTCTGTTTTCATAGCGTCGTCAAAGGCCACGTTGGAGGGGGAGAAGTTGATCTTCTTGGTAAACGCACAGGCCTCGGTGCCGCCGAAGATCCGCTCCATGCCGCTGTCCTCCCACTCAATGGACAGGGGGCCGTCGTAGCCGATCTGGTTGAGCACCCGGATGATGTTGTCAAAGTCCACGTCCCCGTGGCCGGGGGAGACAAAGTTCCAGCCCCGCCGCTGGTCCCCGAAGGTGATGTGGGAGCCCAGGATGCCGTTGCGGCCGTTCAGGTTCAGCTTGGCGTCCTTGATATGGACGTGGTAGATCCGGTCGGCAAAGTCGAAGAGGAACATGGCTGGGTCCAGCCCCTGCCAGATCAGGTGGCTGGGGTCGAAGTTGATGCCCAGGGTGGGCCGGTACTCGAAGGTCTCCAGCAGCTTCTTGGTGCTCCAGTAGTCGTAGGCGATCTCGGTGGGATGGACCTCCAGGGCCAGCTTCACTCCGCACTGGTCATACACGTCCATAATGGGGGACCACAGCTCCTTGATGCGCTGATAGCCCGCATCCACCTGCTCCTGGGAGGTCTGGGGGAAGGAGTACCACATCTTCCAGATGGGGGAGCCCATGAAGAAGGTGACCACCTTCACCCCCATGTTCCGGGCCGCCTTGGCGGCGCACTCCATCTGATGGACGCCCCAGGCCCGGATCTCCTCCGGCTTGCCCGCCAGGGCGGAGGGGGCGAAGTTGTCCAGACGGGGATCGTAGGCCCAGGTCTCCGCGTCGCCCACGCACTGGCCGGGCAGGTGCATGCCGATGGCCCAGCAGCCCAGGCCGTACTCCTCCAGCTCGCCCTTCAGCTCCTTCACATAGTTCAGGTCCTCGGCTGCCTTCTCCACGTCGATCTGGCCCCAGGAGGCGATTTCCAGCCCCTCATAGCCCATCTCCTTGGCGGTCCTGCACATCTCCTCCATGGGGAGGTCCGCCCACTGTCCGGTAAAAATGGTCACTGGTCTTGCCATAGCTGTCTGCTCCTTTCCAAACATTTCATCCGTCTGTGTTCGGGTTTACAGGGTTACCCACACATTGCCCTTCTCGTTGCTCTCCAGACAGGCCTCCACGTACTTCAGGCCCTGGATGCCCGCGTCGATGGTGGGGTAGTCGATCATGTCCTCCGTAAAGGTGCCGGCCTGCTTGGCCGCCACGCACTGGGTAAAGCTGTCGTACAGGTTGCCCATGGCCTCCAGCCAGCCCTCGGTGTGTCCGGCGGGAAGCCGGCCGTACTTGGCCGCGGCGGGAGTGACCGCCTTGTAGCCCCGCTTGATGGTCCGGGCGACGCCGTCCTCCCGGATGAGGGTAATCTCCTCGCACCGCTCCTGGTCCCAGAGGATGGTCCCCTTGGAGCCGTAGATGCGCAGGCGTAAACTGTTGTCACAGCCGATGGCGAACTGGCAGGACCAGTTGACGCCGGTGGCTCCCCCCTCGTACTCCACCAGCACCTGGTCGTTGTCGTCCAGCTTCCGGCCCGGAACCACCACGTCCATTTTGGCCAGCAGCCGCTTGATCTTCAGCCCGGTCATGGTGGCCACCGCGTTCTCCACGTGGGTGCCGATGTCCCCCAGGCAGTTGACTCTGCCCGACTGGGCGGGGTCGCACCGCCAGGCCCCCTGCTTGCCGCCGCAGTCGTCCTCGCTGTACAGCCAGCCCTGGGGGTACTCGGCCATCGCGGTGCGGATGGTCCCGATCTCTCCGGCCCGGATCAGGTCCCGGATGTACTTGGCGGTGACATGGCCGGTGTAGGTGTAGGTGACCATGAAGAGAAGCCCCTTCTCCTGGGCCAGCTGCTTCAGCTCCTCCCCCTGGGCGCTGTCGGTGGCCAGGGGCTTGTCGCAGGACACGTGGATGCCCGCCTCCAGAAAGGCCTTGCAGATCTCATAGTGGGTGACGTTGGGGGTGACCACCACCACAAAGTCGATGCCGTCCTCCCGCTGTGCCTCGGCCCGGGCCATCTCCCGGTAGTCGGCGTAGCACCGCTCCGGGTCCAGGCCCAGCTCCTCCCCCAGGGCGCGGGTCTTCTCCGGACTCCGGGAGAAGCACCCGGCCACCAGCCGGGCCGAGCCGTCCAGGGCGATGGCCTTCCGGTGGGCCTCCCCGATAAACGCACCGGGGCCGCCTCCCACCATACCATAGGTCAATGTTCTGCTCATGCTGTCAGCCTCCTTTTCTGGGACGCCTGCCGGCGCCGCTGTTCTTCTGCCTCCCACAGGGGGATTCTTCTTTTACTATAAGACAGGGCCGCCTGTTTTTCCTGGATTAGTTTGTGATTCTCTCCTGACAAATTCACTTTTTTGATTGCCTATCCGTGTATTTTTTGTATACTTTGTCTAGAGGTGATGGAGCCAATGTGCGAGGAATTTGAAGTGATCTCCAATGGGAACATGGACTATAATATATTCCTGAACAACCTGCTCTACCGCACGCCGCATGTGCACAAGGAGTTTGAGGTGTGCCTGCTTCTGGACGGCTCCGTGCAGCTGCTGTCACCCAGCTCCAGCCGCGCCTTCTCCGCCGGCAGTCTCTGGGTCATTAACCCCTTTGAGAGCCACGAGCTCATCGCGGAGCGGCCCGCCCTGATCCTGTCCCTTCAGATCGCCCCGGCTTTCTTCTCCGGCATTTTTCCCCAGATGGAAAATATAGAATTTTCCCTCTCCCCCGCTGCGGGCGGCGATGAAATTTCTCCGCTGGCCGCATCCCTTCTGGAGATCGCCCGCACATATTTCTCCCCGGAGGAGTACGCCCCCCTGCGCTGTGCCGGGCTGATCTGCCTGTTTTTTGAGCAGCTGCTGGAGGCGGCTCCCACCCGCTGCATCTCTGAGAAGGAGCGGCAGAGCTCCGCCAACCGGGCCCAGCGCATTCGGACCATCAGCAGCTACATCGACCGCCACTACTCGGAAAAGCTGCTTCTCACCGATCTGGCCCGTGAACTGGGGCTGACCATGGGATATCTCTCCGCTTTTTTCAAATCCGCCTTTGGCCTGTCCTTTCAGTCCTATGTGCGCAAGCTGCGCTGCGAAAAAGCGCGGCAGCTCCTGCTCTGTACCGACCTGTCCCTGCTGGACATCAGCCTCGCCTGCGGGTTTTCCGATCTGAAATACTTCAACCAGGGGTTTGCGCAGCAGTTCGGCTGCTCCCCCCGCCAATATCGTCTGGATGCTCAGCGGGACAGCCATGCCCCGCGGCAGGACTTCACCTTCACCACCCAGGAGTTTCTCTCCCCCTCTGCCAGCCGGGACGTGTTGGAAAAATACCTCTCTCCCCCGCCCCACATCCCCGGTTAGGCTCCCTCCGCCCGGAACGCTCTGCCGCCCCGGAACATATGACACAGTTCCAGGGCGGCAGAGCGGATGTATCAATCTATAAAATGCGGGCAAAATGAAAGAAGCTCGTTTTAACTTTCGTTAAAACGA
>OOBN01002804.1_pt1 | contig 10110 bp, 9 predicted proteins | sample 1671091 | NCBI WGS metagenome assembly OOBN01 (sample SAMN06348121, study PRJEB24527) | human gut metagenome | biome: human gut; feature: ankylosing spondylitis patient; material: feces | host: Homo sapiens | place: China | collected 2015-10 | reverse complement strand
CCTCATCGCCGCCGATTTGCAGCCCACTTGTAATATTCACCGAGGAAGCAAATACACTGACAGGAGAAAAAGAAAACACTGCCGCCAAAGCCAGACCAATGAGTTTTTTTCTATATGCTTTCATTCCTGTCACCTCCTCTGCAATCTCGTCATATTCGGAAAAGCCTTTCCATTCTATTGTATGGAAATTTCTGCTTTCTGTCTACTATGATTATATCGCACGAAGATTACAATTATGTTACAACGCCCTTACAGTTCTATAACAATCTGCTCAGACAAGCGCGCCGCGGTTAAGCCATTTGTCTGAGGTGCTGTTTTCTCCTGTATTTCGGCGTAATATTATGCCTTCTGTTCCTCCCTTTCATATTCCAGAATCGGGCGTTCCTTCGGGAACCACATAATCATCGTTGTTCCCTTGCCATATTCGCTTTCTGCCGTCAGCTTACCGCCGTGGCTTTCCATAATTTCCTTTGCAATGGCAAGCCCCAGACCTGTGCCGCCCACCGCCTTGGAGTGGCTCTTGTCCACCCGGTAGAACCGCTCGAACACCCGGGACTGGTCCTCCACCGGAATGCCGATGCCGGTGTCTTCCACGGTGACCTCGGCCGACCCGTCGTCGGCGGGGGCCACCGTCACATTGACGGTGCCGCCCGGATGGTTGTACTTGATGGCGTTGTCACACAGGTTGTACACCATCTCGTCCAGCACGCTGGGGATGCCGCGCACCTCCACCGACAGGCCCATCACCTTCAGAGTAACTCCGGCCTTCTGGGCGGCGGAGTCCAGCCGCCGGGCCACGTCCTGGGCGACGGAGAGGAGATTCACCGGCTCCCGCTCCAGACTCTCGGCCCCCTCATCCAGCCGGGAGAGGCGGATGATGTCCTCCACCAGGGCAATGAGGCGCTGGGCCTCCTGGTAGATGTCGCCGGCAAAGCTCTGGATATCCTCAGGCTTGACCATGCCGCTCTGCATAATCTCCGCAATGCCGGAGATGGAGGTGAGGGGGGTTTTCAGCTCGTGGGAGACGTTGGCGGTGAACTCCCGCCGAAGCTCGTCCCGCTGTTCCTGCTCGGTCACATCCAGAAGCACCAGCACAGCGCCGGCGGGTTTTCCGTCGGCCAGCACCGGGTTGGCCAGCAGTTTGCAGTACCGGCCGTTCAGATGGAGCATCTGTTGGCTGCGCTTGCCTGAGAGGGCCTCGTCCACCGCCTGGCGGAAGGGCTCCTCCCGGTTGAGCACCAGCACATTGACCTCACCCTCCGGCTCCTCCACGCCCAGCAGGCGCAGAGCGCCCGAGTTGTGGGAGAGCACGTGGCCCTGCCGGTCCAGGAGCAGAAAGCCCTCGGACATGTTGTCGGTGAGAGCGGCAAACTCGGTCTGCCGCTGCTTGAGCAGATTCATCTGCTGCTGGATGGTGTCGTTCTGCCGCTTCAGGCGGGAGAGGAGGGGGGTGAGCTCGTCGTAGGTCTCACAGTCCTCCGGGTGCTCCAGATCCAGGCTCAGAATCGGCTTGATCAGCCCCTTGGACAGCCGGGAGGCCAGCACCGCCGAGAGCAGCAGAGACAGCACCAGGATGATCAAAATGGGCTGGATCATGGAGATGAGCAGCAGTCCCACCGTCTTCTGGGCGCTGGCCAGACGGATCACCGTCCCGTCGGAGAGCCGCTGAGTGACATACAGGGTCTGCTCCGACAGAGTGGAGGAGAAGCGCTGGGCGGTGCCCGTCTCAGAGGTCAGGGCCTCCCGGATCTCCTCCCGGTCGGCGTGGTTCTCCATGGTGGAGGCGTCCGCCTCATTGTCGTAGAGGACTGTGCCGTCGGCGGCCACCCAGGTCACCCGGCTGGTGGTGTGCAGGCCGTTGAGGTAATCCATGCCGTCCAGCTCCACCCCGCGGGACACCAGCCAGGTCTCGCTCTCCAGCTCGGTCATCATCTGGTCGCTGAAATACTGGTACAGCATCCCCATAAAGAGGGCAATGGACAGTACCATCACCGATACTGCCACTGCCATGGAAGTACGAAAGAGTTTTGCCGTCATGTCCGCTCCTTATTCGTTCCGGGCCGTGCCCGCGGAAAGGTCTGTGCTGATCTTATAACCGATGCCCCGCACCGTCTCGATGCAGTCCCCGGAGTGTCCCAGCTTCTGCCGCAGGGTGCGGATGTGCACATCCACCGTGCGGCTGGCCCCGTCGAACTCATAGCCCCAGATGGTGTTGAGCAGCTGGTCCCGGGTAAAGACGGTGCCCGCCCGCTCCAGCAGGAGGCAGAGCACCTGAAACTCCTTCAGGGTCAGGGTGACCTCCCGGTCCCCGTCCCGGACGATGTGCCGGGCCGGGTCCACAAAGAGGGAACCCAGGGAGTAGGTCTTTTCCTTGGGGGCCTCCTGCCCGCCGTGGCGCAGGGCGGCCCGGATGCGGGCCATCAGCTCCATCATGCCGAAGGGCTTGGCCACATAGTCGTCGGCCCCCTCATCCAGGCCCAGCACCTTGTCATACTCGGTGCTTTTGGCGGTGAGCATGATAATAGGCACGCCCTTGGTGGCCGGCAGGGAGCGCAGGCGCTTGAGCACCTGGAGCCCGTCCTCCTCCGGCAGCATGATGTCCAGCAGGACCAGCTCCGGCGTCTTTTGCTCCAGCGCCTCCCAGAACTGGGACGGGCGCTCGAAGCCCTCGGCCTCCATACCCTGGCTTTGGATGGTGTAGACCACCAGCTTCCGGATGCTGGCGTCGTCCTCCAGTATATAGATCACGGCGTTTCAACCCCTTACATGTATCTGATTGAGAAGGAGCGGGCGTCGTCCGTCCGCTCCTAAAATATATTTGATTAGTCCTCGCTGTGCTGTCCGGTGAGGGAGTACTCCACCCACTGGGCGATGTTCACCGCATGGTCGCCGATGCGCTCCAGGTACTTGGCGATCATCAGCAGGTCGATGCACACCTCGCCGTCGTCCCCCTGGCCGATGAGGCGGATCAGCTCGTTCTTCACGTTCAGGAACAGCTCGTCGATCTCATCGTCCTTGCGGACCACGCTCTGGGCCAGCTCCAGGTTTTTGCGCACATAGGAGTCAATGCTGTCGGTGACCATGCCGATGACGCTGCGGGCCATCTCCGCAATGGATACCCGGCTGGTGAGGGGACTGTCGGCAATGAAGCGGGTGATCTCGGCGATGTCCGCGGCCTGATCGCCGATGCGCTCCATGTCGGAGATCATCTTCAGGGCCGCCGAAATGGCACGCAGGTCACTGGCCACCGGCTGCTGCTGCAGCAGCAGCTTCATGCACAGGTTTTCAATGTCCCGCTCTTTCTGATCGATCTCCCGCTCGGCCGCCATGGCGGATTCCCGAAGATCGTCGTCCTGATCCAGCAGGGCCTTGGTGGCGGCGGAGATGCCCTCCTCGCACAGGGCGCCCATCCGAATGAGCTCTACATTCAGCTGCTCCAGCTGTTCGTTGAATTTGTCCCGCATTATCCGAACCTCCCGGTGATGTAGTCTTCCGTCTTCTTGTTCTTGGGCATGGAGAACATCTGTTCGGTGTCGCCGAACTCCACCAACTCTCCCAGCAGGAAGAAGGCGGTTTTGTCGGAAATACGGGCGGCCTGCTGCATGTTATGGGTGACCATGATGATAGTATAATCCTTTTTCAGCTCGGCGGCAAGATCTTCGATCTTAGAAGTGGAGATGGGGTCCAGTGCGGAGGTGGACTCGTCCATGAGCAGGACGTCCGGCTTGACGGCCAGGGCCCGGGCGATGCACAGGCGCTGCTGCTGGCCGCCGGACAGGCCCAGAGCGGACTTCTTCAGGCGGTCCTTCACCTCGTCCCAGATGGCGGCCCCCCGCAGGGACTCCTCCACGATCTCGTCCAGCTTTACCTTGCTGCGGATGCCGTGGGTGCGGGGACCGTAGGCCACATTGTCATAGATGGACATGGGGAAGGGATTGGCCTTCTGGAACACCATGCCGATCTGCTTGCGCAGCCAGGTGGTGTCCACGCCGGGGTCGTAGATGTTCTGGCCGCCGTAGTTGATCTCCCCCTCGATGCGGATGCCCTCCACCAGGTCGTTCATGCGGTTGAGGGTCTTCAGGAAGGTGGACTTGCCGCAGCCGGAGGGGCCGATGAGGGCGGTGATTTCGTGCTCGGGGATCTCGATATTCACATCGTGGAGGGCGTGGTGGGCCCCGTACCACAGATTCAAATTCTTGGCTTCAATGATGGTGGACATATTCTGATTCTCCCTATTCCGAATTATTTCTTGAGCTTGCGGCCCACCAGGCTGGCGGACAGGTTGATGACCAGGGTCAGCACCATCAGGATGGTGGCGATGGCGAAGGCCACGTCGGTCTCGCCACGCTCGCTGGCATAGACGTACAGGGCTACGGTCAGGCTGGCGGAGGAGGACTCCAGCGAAGAGAAAAAGTTGTTGAGCACCAGGCCGAAACCGGCGGTATACAGCAGGGCGGCGGACTCGCCCACGATACGGCCCACGGCCAGGATGCAGCCGGTCACGATGCCGTCGATGGCATTGGGCAGCACCACGGTGCGGATCATGTGCCACTTGCCGGCGCCCAGGGCCAGGGAGCCCTCCCGGTAGGACTGGGGCACCGTCTTCAGGGACTCCTGAGTGGTGCGGACGATGGTGGGCAGGATCATCACCACCAGGGTCAGGCCGCCGGCCAGCACGCCGGTCTGCCAGCCCACCAGCTGGATGAAGAACAGCATGCCCACCAGGCCGAAGATGATGGAGGGGATGCCGGTGAGGGTCTCGGTGGCGAACTCGATGACAGCCACCAGACGCCGGTTGGTGGCGTACTCCGTCAGATAGATGGCGGCGCCCACGCCCAGGGGCAGCACGATCACCATGGACAGCAGGATGATATAGAGCGTGTTGAGGATATTGGGCAGGATACCGATGGTGTCGTTGATATAGCTGGACTGGGTAGACAGCAGCTCCCAGCTGATGAATGGGACGCCCCGGTAGAAGATATAGCCGATGATCAGAACCAGCAGCGCGCAGGTGAGGAAGCCGCAGAAGTACAGCACCACCCGCAGGCCCTTGTCGTACAGCTGGCGCCGGGGGGACAGGGTATGAGATTCCATGTTCGGTCAGTCCTCCTTTTTCCGCTTGATAAAGACGTTGAGGAACACATTGATCAGCATGATGAAGAGGAACAGCACCAGGCCGATGGAGAACAGGGCATTGCGGTGGAGGGAGCCCACGGAGGCGTAGGACATCTCCGAGGCAATGGCGGTGGTCAAAAACCGCACCGGCGTCAGCAGGCCCGGCATATTGGCCACATTGCCCGCCACCATAATGATGGCCATGGCCTCACCGATGGCCCGGCCGATGCCCAGCACAATGGCGGTGGCGATGCCGCTGCGGGCAGCGGGCACGCTGACGCGGAACACGGTCTCGATATGGGTGGCCCCCAGGGCCAGAGACGCCTCCTCATACTCCCGGGGCACGGCGCGCAGCGCCGTCTCCGACACGGAGACGATAGAGGGCAGAATCATCACCGCCAGCACGATGATAGCCGCCAGGAGCGTGGCGCCGGAGGGCAGGTCAAAGGCCACCCGGATGGCGGGCACCAGCAGGATCATACCCACCAGGCCGTACACCACGGAGGGGATGCCGGCCAGCAGTTCCACTGCCGCATGAACTACGGCGGCAAACTTAGGCGGCGCCACCTTGGACAGGAAAATGGCCGTCATCAGGCCGATGGGCACCCCCACGAGAATGGCCCCCGCCGTGCCCGCGAAGGAGGTGAGGATGATGGCGAAGATGCCGAAGTCTCCGGTAGAGGCATACCAGCGGGTCCCGAACAGGAAGTTGATGGGCCCGATCTCCAGAATGGCCGGCAGGCCCGAGATGATAAGGTAGATGCTGATGAGGAGCACGAACGCCACAGCCACCATGCCGCAGATAAAGAAGAGGGCATTCATCACCCGCTCCATGGCCTTCAGGGCTTTTTTCCCGGTCATGGGCTCCTTTTTCCTGTCGGCGGTGCCGACCAGCGCGCCGTCCATGGCGGCCTTCACAGCCTGCCCCGCGATTTCATGTTCCATAAGGTTCTCCTTTGTTCCCGGACAAGGCGTCCGTCCAGATTTCAGCGGAACGGCCGCCGCCCCAGTGGTGGGCACGGCGGCTGACCGTATATATGAGGGTGGAAAACAAGCGTTGTCTTACTGGGCCACGGGCACGGCGCCGGCGTTGGCGATCAGGTCGCTGGCGGCGGTGGAGGTGGCGAAGTCGAAGAAGGCCTGGGCCGCGTCCGACAGGGCCTCATCGGTGCGGGTGGCGAACACGAAGGGACGCTGAATGGCATAGCTGCCGTCCAGGACCGTGGCCTCAGAGGGAGCCACGCCGCCCACAGTCAGGACCGTGATGCCCTTCTGATCCTGCACGGCGGAGAGGGAGGCATAGCCGATGGCGCCGGGGGTGGTGCGGACCGCCTCGATCACGGCGCCGGTAGAGCTCAGCTCCTGGGCCAGCACGCACTGGTCCTCAGTGCCGGTGATAGACTCGAAGCCGTCACGGGTACCGGAGCCGGACTCACGGCCGATCACGGCGATGGCGCCGGCGTCGCTGCCGAACTCAGACCAATCGGTGACAGCGCCGGTGTAGATGGAGGCGATCTGCTCCAGGGTCAGGTCGGAGACGGGGTTCTCAGCGTTGACGATCACGGCGATGCCGTCCAGGGCCACGATGGTCTCAGTCAAGCCGCCCGCCTTCTCGTCATCGGTCAGTGCGCGGGAGGCCAGGCCGATGTCGCAGCTGCCGTTGGACACGGCCTCGATGCCGGCGCCGGAGCCGGTGGGGTTGTAGCTGACGGACACGCCGGTGTCAGCCTTGAACTGCTCGCCCAGCACGCCGATCACGGACTCCATGGAGGTGGAGCCGTCGGTGGAGACGGTGCCGCTCAGCTGAGTGCCGGTGGACTGGCTGCCGGTGGAGGCGGAGGCGCTGGAGCCGTCGGCAGCGGAGCCGCTGCTGCTGGTGTTGCCGCCGCAGCCGGCCAGCAGGCCGAGGGCAAGGACCATGGACAGGCCAACGCAGGTAAACTTTTTCATTTTCATCGTTCTCCTTTATTGAAGTGATTATGTAGTTTCTTCTTCGGATTACGGTTGCCAGTATAAAAAGCCAATGTAAAATTGGAAACAGCCTCAATGTTAAATACATGTAAAATGAAATTTTATTTTGTAAAATCTGGCCTTTTTGAACAAAAGAACAGGTTTTTGAACATTATGACATGTAAAATAAGACGGCCGGGATACGAGATCCCAGCCGCCCTTCTAACAGAAAGGTTCCGCCCCGTCCGCGGGTCAGTTTTTCTTGTCCGACATATCCCGGAACAGCAGAGAGATGCACCACACGGCGGACAGGCCCACGATGGTATAGATGATCCGGCTGATCATGCTGGCCGATCCGCCGCAGGCGAAGGCCACCAGGTCGAACTGGAACAGCCCCACGCTGCCCCAGTTCAGACCGCCTATGATCAGCAGGGCCAGGGCGATTTTATCAATAATCACGGTTTCTTACCTCCTCCGAATTGGGCTTCGCAGGTAGTTTGTCCCGCTGGGGGAAAAACATGCAGGAAAGAGGGGGCTGGTGGAAAAATCGAGGGTACAGTCAGAACCTGCCGCACCGGGAAAATTGTTTGTTTAAACGCTGTTAAAGTAAATACTGTGGTTCAATTCAAGGAGGAGGGGGCTGGGAAAGCGTGTGTATTTTGCCTGCCGGTTTTCGGTCAGGGGGGTGAGGGCCGGAAAGACAGATTCATAATATAATGAACAGCAGCGGCGGGCCGATCGTGGGATGGCCTGCCGCTGCTGTTCATATATCTGAAAATTATGTGCCGGAGATATTTCTCAAATCATAGGGGGTCGTCTGATATACATAATAATTGAGCCAGTTGGTGTAGAAGAGCTGACCCGCAGAACGCCAGCGCACCACGGGGGATTGGGTGGGGTCGTCATTGGGAAAATAGTTGTCCGGGATGTTGATGTCGATTCCCTTGTTCACGTCCCGGAAGTATTCGCTGGCCAAGGTCTCCGGGTCGTACTCCGGATGGCCGGTGATAAAGAACCGGCGGTTGTCCGAGCTCTTGACGGCAAATACTCCGGCCTGCTCCGAGACGGCCAGCAGCTCCAGCTCGGGCACCTTTTGAATGTCCTCCAGCTTGTTTTCCGTATAGCGGGAGTGGGGGACATAGAAGATGTCGTCAAACCCCCGGAACAGGGGGGACTGGGGACGGACCATGGTGTGGGGGAAAACGCCAAAAAGTTTTTTGCCCAGGTTATACTTGGGGATTCCATAGTGGTAGTAAAGCCCAGCCTGCGCTCCCCAGCAGATGTGGAGGGTGGAGTGGACGTGGGTGGTGGTCCAGTCCATGATCTGGCACAGCTCATCCCAGTAGTCCACGTCGGTGAAGTCCAGGTTTTCCACCGGAGCTCCGGTGATGATCATGCCGTCGTAATTCCGGTCCTTGATTTGATCGAAGGAGGTATAAAAGGAGGACAGATGCTCCGCGTCGGTGTTCTGAGAGACGTGGCTGAGGGTGTGGAGCAGTTCCACCTGTACCTGAAGCGGGGAGTTGGACAGCTTCCGCAGCAGCTGGGTTTCGGTCACGATCTTCGTGGGCATCAGATTCAGGATCAGCAGCTTCAGCGGGCGGATGTCCTGGTGCATGGCCCGGTACTCCGTCATGACAAAGATATTTTCGCTCTCCAAAGTGGCGGTGGCGGGCAGAGAGTCGGGAATTTTGATTGGCATGGGAAAGACCTCTTTCCTATTTAAATATAGTATCGTAAGGATAGATTCAAGGGTATCATAATTGCGGTGGTTGTGCAAGAGAGAATTTCGTGGAGAAATGTGCGCCATACACGGACAAAAAGGAAGAAAAGAGCCCTTTGAAGAAAAAACGCGAAAAAGAGGAAAAAAGTGCTTGACAAGGGGGATGGTGTGTGGTATCCTACGTAAGCTGTCCGCGAGGGCGGTAGAAAACTCCCTTCTGAAGCGAGTTGAGCGCGAAAACAAATCGAAAAAGATTTGAAAAAAGTGCTTGACAAAGCGAGGAAGCGGTGGTAATATAAACAGGTCATCCGCGAGGGCGGCCGGGGAGTGAGCCAGACGGTTTCCTCTTGGAAAAGCGCTGAAAAAAGTTTTGAAAAACTTGAAAAAAGTGCTTGACAAGGGCGAAACGAGATGGTAAAATAAACTCCCGCCGCTGAGAGCGGTGTGCACCTTGTAAATTAAACAACGTAACAAACACGAAGCACCAGATTTGGATTTGGTTGTTCAAACAAGCTTAGCTTGAAGGACGACCGTTAAATTTCTTTGAAGCTTGAATTGAGCTTCAATAAAGTGATTTGAAGAGCTTCGGCTCTTTAGATACCATTTTATTGAGAGTTTGATCCTGGCTCAGGATGAACGCTGGCGGCGTGCTTAACACATGCAAGTCGAACGGAGAGCGTATGACAGAGGATTCGTCCAATGGATTACGTTTCTTAGTGGCGGACGGGTGAGTAACGCGTGAGGAACCTGCCTCGGAGTGGGGAATAACACAACGAAAGCTGTGCTAATACCGCATGATGCAGCTGGGTCGCATGACTCTGGCTGCCAAAGATTTATCGCTCTGAGATGGCCTCGCGTCTGATTAGCTGGTTGGCGGGGTAACGGCCCACCAAGGCGACGATCAGTAGCCGGACTGAGAGGTTGGCCGGCCACATTGGGACTGAGACACGGCCCAGACTCCTACGGGAGGCAGCAGTGGGGAATATTGGGCAATGGGCGCAAGCCTGACCCAGCAACGCCGCGTGAAGGAAGAAGGCTTTCGGGTTGTAAACTTCTTTTGTCAGGGAAGAGTAGAAGACGGTACCTGACGAATAAGCCACGGCTAACTACGTGCCAGCAGCCGCGGTAATACGTAGGTGGCAAGCGTTATCCGGATTTACTGGGTGTAAAGGGCGTGTAGGCGGGATTGCAAGTCAGATGTGAAAACCACGGGCTCAACCTGTGGCCTGCATTTGAAACTGCAGTTCTTGAGTACTGGAGAGGCAGACGGAATTCCTAGTGTAGCGGTGAAATGCGTAGATATTAGGAGGAACACCAGTGGC
>OOBN01002802.1_pt1 | contig 10114 bp, 8 predicted proteins | sample 1671091 | NCBI WGS metagenome assembly OOBN01 (sample SAMN06348121, study PRJEB24527) | human gut metagenome | biome: human gut; feature: ankylosing spondylitis patient; material: feces | host: Homo sapiens | place: China | collected 2015-10 | reverse complement strand
AAAATGCAGGCTTTCCTTAGGGCAGGCCGCAACACACGCAGGTGCCAGCCCCTTTTCCCGCAGCGCAAGACAGGTATCACACTTTTGCGCATATCCGCTTGTCTTGCTGAGCGACACCTCGCCATAGGGACAAGCCCAGTAACAACGGCCGCATCCGATACAGGGGCCGTCATCGTGCAGAACAAGTCCATCCACTGTAATACGCATTGCACCGGTAGGACAGGCTGCAACACACGCAGGATGCTCACAGTGGTTGCAGCTGATGGAAAACGGAACAAGCCTCTGTTCCCCGCCGATACGCATACTGCGCATTCCAGCGCGCCGGAAATACTCGTCCGGCAGCAGATTGTGACTGTCCTTGCAGGCCACCTGACACGAGCCGCAGCCGATGCAGGTGTTCATATTGTAGAAAAATCGCTTTCGTGGACTCATAGCTGTTCACTTCCTGTTCAGATCCTACCCCAATGTATACATTTCTTCAACCAAAAACACATATTCCGTTAATATAGGTCTTTTCCACGCTAATCATATCGATCTTTTCCGGATCGATTGCAAGAATATCATCACTGAGGACAATAAACGATGCCTTATAGCCGCTGCGAAGCTGGCCCAAGCAAGTAAACCCGCCGATTTCCGCCGCTTCGCGTGTATAAAGCTCAATGGCCGTTTCAACACTGATGCGCTGTTTCACCCCGCAATCTGAGCCGTCATATGCTTTTCTTGTCACAGCGCACTTGATATTCGGGAACGGATCAGAGGGAGACGCCCAGCTTGTTGCAGGTGCATCAGTGGAAAGCGCCGTTTTGATCCCGGCATTCAGCAAGCGCGGCAGAGGATATGTACGCTCAATCCATGCATCGCCAAGATTATTGCGATAACTCTCAATTTCGGAGTAAAGAAAGATAAGCTGCGTGCAGAATGCAATTCCATGTTCCCCAGCAAGCGCGATGGCTCGCTCCGACGGATCGGTCACGTGCTCAATTCTAATGTGCGGCGGGTCGCTTATCCAGGGGGCTTCCTGTGAGGCGCGCAGCAACACACGGTCAATCGCACATTTCCCCATCGCATGAATAGAGAGCTGGCATTCATTCTCCTTGCAGAATTGAATTGCACTGTCAAGTTCTTCATCGGTACAAACGCTGATTCCATATTCATCAGAGCTTCCGGCATACGGTTCACTCATCCACGCGGTGCGCCCGCCAACGCTGCCGTCAGAAAGCAGCTTAATTCCGCTTCTATGGATCTGCTGATTGCGGATTGCTTTATCCCGCGTCCAATGGAAATCCGGATTCTGTCGAATCATATCCCACATATAGTAAATGCCAAGCTCCTGATGAAAGCCGCGCTTTGCCGCCTCGATATAATCATCATAATAGTCATCAGAGGTAGAGAGATTTCCAAGATCCATCACAGCGACGATACCCTGTTTGCACAGCAGATTTCCCAACTGCACAATCTCGTCAATACGCTGTTCCCGCGACTTGACAGGAAGAATTGTATTCAAGAGATGTCTTGCATTTTCGCGCAGCACGCCTGTCGGTTCGCCAAACGCATCGCGTTCGATCTCTCCACCAACCGGGTCTGGTGTGTCTTTTGTGATTCCAGCTAATTCAAGGGCTTTGCTATTAACCGAAACTATATGCGAACACGAACGCATCACTTCGATTGGATGCATAGTTGATGCTTTGTCGAGATCCCAGCGGTTTGGAGCGCGGTGTTCCGCAAATTTTTCTTCGTCATACCCCCATCCCATGATCCACTCACCGGGCAAGGTTTCCTGTGCACGCTGACGAACTTTTTTAACAAGCTCGGAAATTGAATAGACATTCGGCGGCAGGCAGGATATCTTTTGCGCACAGTCCGCCAAAATAATGGGATGCATGTGAGCATCTACAAACCCTGGCAGCACACGCCTGCCGTGCAGATCGTTCACCGGACCGTCAAATGCCGGCATATCCGCCTGCTTACCGATCCAGCAGATTGTGCCATTCTCCACAAGCATGCTATCGGCATAGGGGCGGTCTTTACAGGAAGTAAAAATTTTTGCGTTGATAAAAGCTTCTTTCATTGCTGTACCTCTTTCGTGAAATTGGAGTTCTGGGCGTGCACAATCAGGCGGCAACGCCATAAAGCGGTTGCCGCCTGATCGGCGCTATGCGGTATGAAGGATGGGAGGTAAAGAGGGGATTAACTTATTCAAAATAAGCATGAGACCATTCTTCCCAGCCCCACTGACCAGCACCTTCAGTAGGCGCGTTTCGAAGCTTGACATTGATTCCCATATAGGATGCATACTCGACAATATTGATGTAGGGCAGGTCCTCAACAATAATTGCCTGCATCTCATCATAGTAAACCTTGCGTGCATCTTCCGAGGCTTCCGCGTTTCCGAGAGCAAGCAGCTCGTCGATGCGGGCGTTGCTATAATCGCCAACGTTAGCCCAGCCGCCGGTACCCACCTTATTCACCATCGTCGCAGGATCAGGTCCCATGAAGCCGCCCTGCAGCTCAATGCTGAAGTCCTTCTCGATTTCAACCTTCTGAGACCAGGAGTTGTACTCATAGACCTGAACATTGACCTCGATCCCCGCCTTCTTGCAGTTATCTGCAATCAGCTTAGCGGTATCCGGGTTGCCGGGAACCTCAAATGTATCGATCGTAAGACCGCGGATGTAATAGCCGTCAGCATCCTTGGTATAGCCAGCTTCCTGAAGAATGCTCTCAGCCTTGGCGATATCGCAGGAAGGATAGACATCCTCTTTATTAGCGGCCCAGGACATAGAGGGGTATGCAGAATACTCAACTGGATAAATGCCGCCATAAGCCTTGGCAGAGATGTCCTCTCTGTCGATGCAGTAAGCGATGGCCGTACGCACGGCAGGATCAGCAAGGGTCTCATTGTTAAAGTTGAATACGAGACGCTGCGGAGAGGGCAGCGCATTGAGCGCTAGACGGACATTCTCGCTGTTTTTCAACTGCTCGACAGAGGCAAACGGCGTAGAGAGCGTATAGTCAAGCTCACCGTTAAGCAGTGCCTGCATGGCGGTAGCTTCCTCGGGGACAATGGAATAAACGATCTTGCTGATCGTCGGAGCGCCATCGTGATAGTCGGGGTTGGCGACAAGCGTCAGGCTTTCACCCATTTTGTACTCAGAGAACTTGAATGCACCAGAACCGATGGGTTTTTTGAGCGTGGCGTCATTCTCGCTCCAGTCCTGCCCGTTGTCGTAAATATGCTGAGGCAGAACATAGCAGGAATACCAGCTAAGGTTGGCGATAAAGCCCATATCGACGATATTCATGTGGAACACGGCGGTATGATCATCCACTGCCTCAATGCTGTCGACTTCTGCCATCGCTGCACAGAGCGGGTAGGAGGTATTGGCCTTGATCGTCTCAAAGGTGTACTTGACATCGGCGGCAGTAACGGGCTCGCCGTCATGCCACTTGGCATTTTTCTTGAGATGGAAGGTCAGGTCATAACCGTCATCGGAGTACTCCCAGGATTCGGCAAGATCCGGAATGATGTTGCAGTTGGCGTCCAGCTTGACAAGCTTGTTGTACATGTTTTCCGCTGCGTGATACAAGTTATCGTCGGAGAGAATGTCAGGGTTGAAGGTCATAACGTCGCCATAGATTTGAGCAATAACAGTGCCGCCCGACTTGGCGCTGTCGCCATCGTTGCTTCCGCCGTCTCCGGTGGAATCCTTCTGACCGCAACCGGACAGAAGAGCCAAAAGTGTTGCTGTTGCGAGAATCAGAGCAAATAGCTTTTTCATGTTGGTTCTCCTTTTTTTATTATTATTCTGCCGCTTTGCTGCAAACGGCATAATGACCGGATTCTAACTGCACTGGCTTGGGGTAGGCGCGGAAGCAGGCATCGCAGGCCTTGCTGCACCGCGGAGCAAAATAACATCCCGGGCCAGGGTTGACGGGGGTAGGCGGTTCGCCGTGAATCGTAATAGGTTCACGGTGCTCATCAATATCTACGGAGGCACAGTTAGAGATCAGCGCCTGTGTATAAGGATGCTTTGGAGAAGCGATCACATCGTCCACATTTCCGTACTCAACGATTCTTCCGAGGTACATGACGGCAATTTTATCGGAGATGTAGCGGGTAAGCGCAATGTCATGGCTGATAAAAGCGAGCGCTGTGTTCTGCTCGCGGGTGAGTTGCTGGAGCATACGGATAATCTCCGTACGCACGGAAACATCCAGCATTGACACTGGCTCGTCCGCAATGATAAAGCTTGGCTTGAGCAGCATCGAGCGCAGGATTGAAATGCGCTGAAGCTGTCCGCCGGAAAGCTCGTGCGGATAGCGGGACATAATGTCCTCCGCAGGCTTCAGCCCGCCGCTTTCCAGCGCTTCGATGCAAATTCTGCGGCGCTCGTCATCATTCTTGCCAATCTTGTGGTTGCGCAGCGGACGCATCATGATCATCTCAATCGTGTCGCGCGGGGTAAACGTGTCAAAAGGATTTTGGAAAACGATCTGCACCTGACGGCGGAAAGCGCGGAAATCTTTTTTGAGCAATGCCTGCGAGGAGACACCGCCGATGCGTACATCGCCGGATGTCGGCTCTTCCAGACGGGCGAGGAGTCTGCCGAGCGTAGACTTTCCGCAGCCGGATTCGCCGATGATGCCGAGCACTTCTCCGCGCTCAATGTTAAGGCTGATGGCGTCTACGGCCTTGACCCACTGCTTTTCCTTTCCAAGATGAAAGAGCTTATCCGTCTTGTGCGGATACCACTTTGTGATGTTGTCGATCTCAATATAGGAAGTCGTATCGTTCATCTTGCGTCACCTCCACAATGCCAGCAGGCCGCAGCACAGCCGGGGGCATAATCGTGCATCTGGGGCCGTTCATCACGGCAGCGCCCGTCAGCATAGGGGCAGCGAGAAGCAAAAACGCAGCCCTTCAGCTTGACCGAAAGATCCGGCAGATTGCCGGGAATCGAGCGCAATTCCTGCCGCGGACCGTATAGCGTGGGGAACGATTGCAGAAGTCCCTGCGTATAGGGATGCATGGGGTGTTTGAGCACACTTTCGGTAAAACCGATTTCAAGCATTTGGCCGGCATACATAACGGCCACTTTTTTGCACGATGCCGCCACAACGGACATATCATGCGTGATCATAATGCGCGTCATATTTAGGTTTTTCTCAAGGCGGACAATCTCTTCAAGGATCTGCCCCTGTGTCACAACGTCCAGCGCAGTGGTAGCCTCGTCGAAAACCAGGAGCTTTGGCTGGTGCAGAAGGCTGATAACGATCGCAACTCTCTGCAGCATACCGCCGGAGACCTCATGCGGATAGAGTCGGTAGACGCGCTCCGGCAAACCGACCATACGGAAAAGCTCCATAGTCCGATCCTTGATTTGCTGGCGGGTAGCCTTCGGTGCATGCTCGCGGTAAATATCTTCAATCTGTGTGCAGATGCGGTGTACGGGACTGAGCGCATTCATCGCCTTCTGAAAGACGATAGCCATCTCTGTCCAACGCATTTCACGTAGCGGCTCAGGAGGAAGAGAGAGAAGCTCTTTTCCGTTCAAATAGCATTCGCCGCTCACCTTGGCGGTTTGCTCGGACAGAAGGCGCAGCAAAGCCATAACGAGCGTTGATTTGCCGGAGCCGGACTCACCCACGATACCGATAGAGTCACCTTCGTTCAGAGAGAACGAAACATTCTGCACAGCGTAAACGCTGCGCTCCTTGTTGCTGTAAGTGACGCACAAATCTTTCACATCCAGGACTTTTTTCACTGTGCATCCCTCCTCACTGATACGAGTACTTGGGGTTGAGGACGTGGTTGAGTCCATCGCCCAGCAGGTAGAAAACAATGACCGTCAGGATCGTTGCAATGCCGGCAAACGTCGAGACCCACCAGCCGGTAACAAGATAGCCCTTGCCGGCATAGATCATTTGCCCCCACGAGATGATATTCGGATCGCCGAGCCCGAGAAACGACAGAGATGCTTCGGTGAGGATCGCACTGGCCATGCCGCGAGTCGTATTTGCAATGACCGGGAAAATCCCGTTCGGTAAAATGTACTTACAAAGAATCTGCGTTTTGGTTTCGCCCATAGTCACAGCGCTTTTGACGAACGTTCTCTCGCGCAGTGACAGCGCCTGGGCGCGCATCAGCTTGGCATTTCCCGGCCAGCTGGTGATTCCTATGACGATCATTACGTTTGCAATGCTGTTGCCGTAAAGAGCGACGATCACGAGGATCAGGAAGAACGTCGGGATCATCAAAAAGGCATTGATGATCTCAGAGATTACAAGATCAACCTTTCCGCCAAAAAACCCTGCCACGCCGCCAATGATGATGCCAAGCGCACCGGAAATGAGCGAAGAGATCAGTGCAACCTTCAGCGAAGTACGAATACCGTAGACAAGCATGCTGTAAACATCTTGGCCCATGTGGTTTGTGCCGAGGATATGCCCCTTTTCACCGATGCCAACTAAGGAATCCGGACCGTATTCGAAGGGATTGTAAGTTGTCAGAATCGGCGCAAGTACGACGAGCAGCAGCAAGATGATGACACCGATCACGCCTGCGCGAAACTGTCGGTCTTTTTTCAGCGCCTGGCAAAATCTGGCCGCAGCTGTATTTTTGCGTGTTGTTTTCACGGAAATCCCTCCTTATTCATAGCGAATGCGCGGGTCGAACAGCGCATACACAATATCCACAAGAATCATCACTATGGAAACGGAGAGTGCAATAATCAGATAAATTCCGAGCAGCGTCGGGTAATCTCTCTGTGTAATGGCGGTCATCGTCAGCCGTCCCATGCCGGGCCAGGCAAAAACGATCTCAATGAGCGTCACGCCCGTGATAAGGAACGCCATCGTGATACCAAACACCGTAATCGTGGGAAGAATCGCATTGCGGAAGACATACTTATTGAATATCTTACGCTCGCTCATACCCGTAGCGCGCAGGGTCGTGATAAACTCCTCGTTGCAGACCTGCAATACAGAGGATTTGGCGATCCGAAAATATCCGGGCATGGTGACCGCGGTAAGCGTCACCGTGGGCAGCACCATATGCTTGAGTATATCAAGATAGTAGGCAGTGCCCGTATAGTCTGCACGCTGATCCGTCATTCCGCTTGTCGGCAGCAGACCGAGGTTGTTGGCAAAGATGATAATAAGCATCAGGCCCAGCCAGAATGAGGGCATGGCATCAAATCCGTAGGATATCGCGGATATTACAGTATCCAAAAAGCTGCCCTCGTGCCGTGCACCGTATATACCAAGCGCCGTGCCTAGCAGCAGTGCAATGATTGCAGCCGTAATGCCGAGTAGCAATGTGGGAGCAACCTTTTCACCGATCATTTCGCGGACGGGACGGTTGAATGTAATGGAGGTTCCGAGATCCCCATGCATGGCATTGCCCAGGTAGCTGAAGAACTGTTTATACTCGGGTTCGTTTAGCCCCCACTTTTCTTCCAGTGCCGCACGCAGCTCTGGGTCATTGTTGTCCTTGCCCATCAACGTTTTGATCGGATCACCCGGTGCCGCTTTGATAATGATGAAGCTCAGCGCAAAAACAACCAGCACTGTCAATATCCCGCTTAAAATACGGCGAATAATGTAGCGTTTCATGAAACCTCCCCCTTCAATTCTATTTGACCTGATCTTGTTTTTTCAGATAGTCAATGACCCGCAGCCCGCTTTCCAGCTGAACACGGATCAGCTTTTTGATTGGAACGACCTGGTAGTTCACATTGCTCTCGAGGAATGCCGTAATTTTCTCAAAGCCGGCCAGCGCCGCATCAAATCCCTTGCGCACAGCGGCATATTTCTCCGGCTCGAGCGATGCGTCAATATTTGTAAGCTCGGTTTCATTTGCACGGATCAGCATACCGTAGAGGATCATCTTATAAAACTTTCCGATCACCAATTCATCAAGCTTTTCAGCGTATGTAATTTTCTCGAGGAAAGCCGGATCGTTCTCCGCACAATTCAGCTCAGCGTCGCTTCCGTCATGAGAGAAATCAGCAACCGCCTCTACATACGGGTTATCCTTGCTCAGATAATCTTTCGACAAAGCGAGAATGCTGCGCAGGTCTTCATTGATGGCCCGAATCTCAGACGTTTTCTGCCGCACAATGTCCAGCCTTGTCATGTCAGTCAAACGCTGATCTTCAATGCTGGGATCGAAGAAATAGGGAAGCTCCGTCAAAAGAGTGAAAGTTCCGTAGTGTTCGTGGGCATAGGCGGCACTGCAATCCCCGGTGTTGATTTCACGTACGGCCGCATCCTCTCCGACATACTTTTCAATGTAGTCGTACATTTCCTGAATACCGAGATCCTGATAAATTGCGGGCGCATTTGCCTTGCAGGAGGGGGATTCCGCGCTGCCCAGGCTCAATGGCAGCTGTTGGCGGCCGGGAATTTTATGCAGCTCGTCATATATCTCAGGAGTCGGCTCGCTTTCATACCAATAGACGCCGCCAAAGCCGGAGTTGTGGAGTGCATAAATAAAACGGGGCTGAATCTCATCAATCAGCTTCTTCATTGCTGCGGTTTCTGGCAGCATATTATGGAAATGCAGCTTTTTGTAGTCGATTGGAAACGTCCAGTCTACCTGAGAGAAGCCCGCCGGACGGAAGAAGTTCCGCCCATAATTGTAAATGTTGAAGGGCCCTTTGAGCCATCCCTCATTTTTTACATATCCATCAGCGTCCCAAGCTTTAACAAAATACCACGTGTAGCCCAACCGTTCCCGCAGGTCCTCATCCTTGGCAAGCTTCTTCGTCAGGTATTCGAGCATCATCGCGCCGATCGGTTCATTTGGATGCGGACATCCGAACATCAGTGCGTTCTGCGGGCCGCTTCCAATCTTCAGACACAGCAGCGGACGATCCTCCCGCGTGCGTCCAATCTCCATTAATGTGGTGCTCTCAGGATGCTCCGCAGCTAATAGACGCGAGTTTGCATCCATCTCATCAAGGGTCAAGAAAGAATCATAATCGGGAATATCTCTGAGCAATGCCTGAAATTGTGCATCCATAAAGCTTCATTCTCCTTCGGTACAATACGATTTTTGAAAGTGCTTTCTTTTAATAAGATTTTAAATGGAAATACCGTGTCTTCGGCTGAACCAATTGGCTCTGTACGGTCTGTACGCGCTGGAGGACCGCATCTCTGCTACACTCCTTAACAGCTCTTGCCAGAAGATTGATATAGGCCGTTACCGTTGTCATGGAGTTGATGTGCGTTTCCGCATCGCCAATGATGGGGATCTCGATGGTACAATCGGACATCTGTGCTCCCTTTGAAAAGGCGGAATCTGTAATGGTGATCATATATGGGGCCTTTTTCTTTACCTGCTCCATCAACTCAAGCGTTCCCGGGCAGTAAGGATGATAGAGTACGGAAATGATAGCGGAACGGGAATTTAACTCCGCGATTTCACGGAAACCAATGCTATTTTCACAGTAGTAGCTTACATTAGGGCGAAGCGCTTCGAGTATGAGATAAAGCTGATAAGCAACTGTGTGCTCGCCATAGTAGCCAAAAATCATCACACGATCGGCAGTGACAATATGGCGTGCCGCAACCTGTATCTGCTCAAGATTATTCAAACTGCTGCGCATATTGCTTAGCAACCGAATTTCTTCTGTAAGTACGCGCTGATATTCATTCAGATCATCCTCATCAATCGACGCTTCTGAAATAATGTGCTCTGATTGAGCAAGCATATCTTCCCGGATTTGTTTTTGAAATTGCATAAATCCTTCATATCCAAGCGCATATGTCAAGCGGATCACCGTCGTATCGCTAACCCCTATGGCAGCACCGAGTTTTGTCGTTGTCATCACCGCAGCGCGGGTTGGATTTTCAAGTATAAAATCCGCAACTTTTCTCTGCATTTTGGGAAGTGCATCATAATGCATCAGGATCTGTTCACGTATCATAAGTCACCTCCGATATGAAGAATTTTATTCTCTTATCTCCTTGATATTATTATACTTGATTGGTCTATTTGTTTTCAATAAACAATGATTCCGATTTTTTTGCCGAGTTTTTATTCAAACAGCACTTCCTTTTTTGAAAAGAAGAAGATTGGAAGAGCGTCGTGTAGGGAAAGAGTGTAGAT
>OOBN01002796.1_pt1 | contig 10118 bp, 7 predicted proteins | sample 1671091 | NCBI WGS metagenome assembly OOBN01 (sample SAMN06348121, study PRJEB24527) | human gut metagenome | biome: human gut; feature: ankylosing spondylitis patient; material: feces | host: Homo sapiens | place: China | collected 2015-10 | reverse complement strand
CCAGCTCCTCCTCTGTTTATAGAGGAGGTGGCACGAAGTGACGGAGGAGTTTTTGATATACAAATGACTTTTTGGACAGCCCCGTAATTTTTATAGCTTGTATTGATACAATTGAGCTAATATACTGTGATATTCTTTTTCTACATCCAGATAACTTTGGTGACTATCATAGATTGTCGTGAGTTCCGTGAAATAATCAATCACGGAGAGTTGTCCGGCATTCAGGGCTTTGTTGAGTAATTCGATATTACGTTGTTGTTCCAATACTTTGGCATAATCGGCGCGAGAAATCTGTAATGCCTCGGCTTGTTGGTAAAGCTGTTGAAGATTCGTTTTCAAATTCAAGCGATTGTCTTCCAATGAGGCCGTGGCAAATTCAGCTTGTGCTTTTGCTTTTTTCACCGTGTTCTTGTTCTCGAACAGGGGGATAGATACTCCTACCATAAATCCATTAGAAGCCACGTGGTCCGAGGCCGCATTACGTTTGTACCCGACATCGAATTTCGGCAAGGTAAGGGAACGACTTAATTTCACTTCCCGGTTGGCAATCTCTTGATCTCCGGTAAGGCTTTTCAAATTCGGGTCAGCCTCCATGAAGGCGGCTTGTAATTGGTCAAAATTGATGAGTTCTTCTCCCGCCGGGTAGTCCGTTGCGTCAAACGTGATCGGGTTCCCCCCGTTAAAATTGCGAAGTTGCTCTTCGGCAGCGGTTAAGGCAGCTTTGTTCAAGCGGCTTTGATTTTGGGCATTCAACAATTCCAACTGGATTTTATTTAATTCCAATTGGTTCGCGTCACCGGATTCAAACCGCTTTTTGTAGAGAGCGAACATGGTTTCTGCATTAGCTAATCGTTCGTCCAAGAGGCTCTTTTGTTTCCGCAAGTAGATGATCTCTATACAAGTCTGTTTGGCATTTAAAAGCAATTGTTGGCGATAGGCGGCGGATTGAAAACCGATCGTGTTTGCTTTTAAATTTGCCAGTTTGTTTTTGTTGGAGTAGGTTGTTGGGAAATCCAGCGATTGTTTTACCGTCAACGTGTACTCCGAACCGGGATTGTTGCGGTTACCCCACATCTGTTCCCATTCCACCGAGGGGTTGGCAAGGAACTTTCCGGTTTGGGCGTCCAATTTTTGGGCATCGGTCATTTTCGTGTTGGCTTGCAATGACTTGTTGTTGGTTTCAATGCTTTTCAGCACTTGATCGATGCTACTTTGGGCTCTCGTGGTGAGAGTTCCCAAAAGTATCGATCCGAGTATGTATAATGTATATGTTTTCATTTCTTTATTTTCAAGAGGTTATATTTCCAGGTTCTCGATCTCTTTTTGCTCGTGATTAAGTAACAAATACATGATCGGAACGACAAAACCGTTTAATAAAGTAGAGCTTAATAGTCCGCCTAGAATGACCTGGGCCATGGGGCTTTGGATTTCATTGCCCGGAAGATCACCTCCTACTGCTAACGGGATTAAGGCTAGGGCAGAAGTCAATGCTGTCATCAAGATCGGGTTCAACCGGTCGAGAGAACCATGAATGACACTATCATGCAAGGACATGCCTTCCGAGCGCAGGTGGTTGTAATGAGACACGAGCAGTATACCGTTTCGGGTAGCGATACCGAACAGGGAGATGAATCCGATGATGGCCGGAATGCTGATAATACCCGATGTAAACCAAATACTTAATATACCTCCGATAATTGCCAACGGCAAGTTCAACATGATGATACCGGATAGCGGCATGCTGTGAAATTCGTTGAATAGTAGCAGGAAGATCAGCAAAATGGATATCACGGAGGTCAAGAATAGCGTGCGTGAGGCGGCTTGTTCGCTTTCGAATTGCCCGCCGTATTCCACGTGATACCCTTCCGGCAAGGTGATTTGTTCTCCCACGGTCTTTTGGATGTCTTTTACCACGCCGTTCAAGTCGCGTCCGGCAACGTTGGCCGAGACAACGATTTTCCGCTGTACGTTTTCACGACTGATGGTGTTCGGACCTACCAAGGGGAGGATTTCAGCCACGTAATGAAGTGGGATTTTTTGCCCGTTGGCATCAATCATTAAGTTCCCGATCTGTTCCATGTTGGCCTTGTCGTCATCATGTACTTTTACGGTGAGGTCGAACACTTTGCCGCCTTCGTATACTTGTGACACGACTTTACCGGAAAGAGCCACGTTAATGAATTCCGAGAATTCAGGCAGCGGGATTCCGTATTTGGCGAGCATGTCCCGTTTGGGTTTGATTTGCAATTGGGGGCGCTCGATTTGTTGTTCCAGGGTCAAGTCGGCAATTCCGTCAATTCCTTGGATGGCTTCTTTGATTTGTCCGCCGATGTTGTATAGTTTATTCAAATCGTTGCCGAATAGTTTGATGGCAATGTTCGCTTTTGTACCGGAAAGCATGGCATCAATACGATGAGAGATCGGCTGACCGATTTCGATGTTCACTCCCTTTAGTTCTCCCAGCCGTTGACGTACGTCAGCCAAGAATTCATCCCGGGAACGTTTGTCCAGTTCAAAAGGAGCTTCCATTTCAGAAACGTTTACTCCAAGAGCATGTTCGTCCAGTTCGGCACGTCCGGTTTTGCGGGCTACGGTTTGTATTTCCGGAATATCCAGAAGGATTTTTTCTGCCATACGTCCCATGTTATCAGATTCTTCCAGGGAGATTCCGGGCATGGTACTGATGTTAATCGTGAGTGATCCTTCGTTGAACGGGGGCAGGAAGCTGCGTCCCAATCCGGTCATGATGATGATCGAGAAGACGAGCAGGGCCGCACAGGTCCCGATAACCACTTTCTTGTGATGGAGAGCTCGTTCCAAAGCTTTTTTATATCCTACTTTCAAGGTACGGGATACGAATGGTTCTTTTTCATTTTTCTTTAGCGCCCGCTTGGTGGTCAACATGTAACTACACAATACGGGGGTCAAGGTTAATGCCACTACTGTTGAGGCAAACAGGGCCACGATGAATGCGATACCCAGCGGGATCAACATACGTCCTTCCATTCCGGAAAGGAAGAATAACGGCAAGAAACAGGCCACGATGATGAGTGTCGAGTTTAGAATCGGCATGCGCACTTCGCGGGAAGCTTCGAATACCACTTTAAGCGTGGAAAGTCTTTCTTCTGCGGGTTTTAATTGATTTTCCCGTAGTCGCTTGTACACGTTTTCCACGTCGACAATGGCATCATCTACGAGTGAACCGATGGCAATGGCAAGTCCTCCCAAGCTCATCGTGTTAATTGTCAAACCAAGGCCGTGAAGGGTCAATATGGCAACCAACAGGGATAGGGGAAGGGCAACGAGTGAAATGATCGTGGTTCGCACGTTCATCAGGAAGAAGAAAAGCACGACAACCACGAAAATGGCTCCCTCGAATAGGGCTTCCTGTATGTTGGATATGGAACTTTCGATAAAGCGGGATTGACGGAATATGTCGGAAGAGATTTTCACGTCAGAGGGTAATGTCTTCTGTAGATCCACGATGGCTTGATCCAGTTTGTCGGTTAGTTCCAGCGTGTTCGTGTTCGGCTGTTTCGTGATGGTTACCAGTACGGCAGGTTTTGCTCTTTCGGAGGCAAGACCTAATTTGGGTTCTTTCGGCCCGATTTGTACGGTGGCGATGTCTGATAGAAGAACGGGAATGTTATTCACGGTTTTTATCACTCCTTTACCGATTTCTTCTACATCATTTGTTGCCAAGAGGCCTTGCACGATATATTCGTTACCGTATTCGTATAGAATACCTCCGGTGGAGTTCTGATTCATGTTGTCCACGACGGCCAGCACTTCATCCATGCTGATTCCGTAATGTTTCATCCGCGCAGGATCAAGAAGTATCTGATATTCCTTTATGTCACCACCGATCACGGCTACCTGTGCCACTCCTCCCGTGGATAGCAAACGGGGACGGATGGTCCAGTCGGCAATCGTACGCAAGTCCATTTGGGTTGTAGGGGCGATTCGTGAACCACTCTTACTATCATCAACCGTCAGCCCGATAATCATCATTTCCCCTAAAATGGAAGACTGCGGGCCCAGCGTCGGTTTCCCGACATTCTCCGGCAGGCTCTCACTGACGACAGCCAACTTTTCGGAAACGATCTGACGGGCCCGGTAAATATCCGTTCCCCAATCGAATTCAACCCACACGACAGAAAAACCTGTCGTAGAAGACGAACGGACACGGCGCACATCCATCGCACCATTCACAGCCGTCTCTACCGGAAAAGTAACCAGACGCTCTACCTCTTCTGGCGCCATACCGTTTGCCTCCGTCATAATGACAACGGTCGGCGCATTCAAATCCGGGAACACATCCACATCTGTATGGAAAGCGGTATACGTACCGGCAATCATCAGCAGCAAGGAACAGATCAATACAACCAACCTGTTATGCAGCGAGTAATATATTATCTTATTCAGCATAATCTTTTTTAATTGTCAATTCATTAATGATTATGTGTATGTGCGGGAATTGCATTAGAAGCAGAAGCCAGCTTGATCTGGTAAGCACCGACCGTCACAACTTCGTCACCTGCATTCAGGCCGCTCAATATCTGGACTTCGGAGCCGTTGTCGGCACCTAATGTCACAGGAACCTTTTTATAGGCTTCTTCATGCACGCGAACAAAGACTGAATAAACACCCTGCTCCTCGATAAGGGCGGAAACAGGGACACTGATGACATTCTGCATCGGAGCCGTAAGCAGATAGATCTCGACAAACGAGCCGGGAATAATAGCTCCCTTATTATCAAACTCGAATGTAACCGGAACATAAAAAGAGTTAGTATCGGAGGCCTTGCCATAAGAAAGCAGACGTCCACGCAGATCGGACAGTTTATAAGTCACGTTATCGTACGGCGTACGGAAATTAGCGGACTGTATAGATGGCAAGTAGTTGTAATATTTCTCTGAAACCTCCGCACGCAACACCAGGCGGCTATTCTGCGAAATCGTGGCCAACGGCTGGCCTACCGTCACATAATCACCCTCTTTCACTTGCAAGTTTTTCAGATAACCGTTTATTGGCGAAACGACCGACACCCCGTTAGCAGTCTGTTTTCCTGCTACCGCTTCCCAAGCCACCTTCGCATTCTCGTAATTCAGACGTGCCTGTTCAAAATCTTTGGCAGAAACGATCTTATCCCCTATCAGGGTTTCCATACGTTCATATTCTTTCTTTGCATTCTCATACGCATATTTGGCTTTAGCCGCCACATTACCGTCAGACAAACTGCTCGAAGCAAGACTCAGAATAGCCTGTCCCTTGCGAACAGCCGTTCCATCGACAAATGACAGGTTGCCGAATGTTACCACACCGGGAACCGTAGCCACCACAGTCGACTCCTCTCCCTGCGCAGCCATCACCCGCCCGCTTGTTTTGATCACATCGGTAAAAACACCCGGCTCAACCTTAGACGTCTGCAATCCGACTGCTTCCGCCAATGCTTTTTTAAACGAAATTTCACCGGCATGTCCTTCTCCGGTCTCTTCATGTTCATGATCATGTCCCTCATGTTCATGGTCATGCCCTTCGTGATCGTGGTCGTGTCCTTCTTCGTGTTCGTGGGCTTCATGTTCATGCTCTCCATGTGCCGCAGTATTGCCATTGCAACCTGCCAGGATGTAGGCGAAAATCACCCACACTAAATATATTTTTTTCATTATGATGTATGAATTTTGATTTATGAGTTATGAATAAAAGAAGGTTCATGATTTATGATTTATATCATCAACACATAAATCATAAATCATAAATTATAAATCAAATTCATACGGAGGCGCACGAAGCCCTGACGCAGAAACAATCCACGTATCATGCAGGGACTCGATGTAGTAGGCCCGGTCATTCTCGAACAAGAGCTTGTAAAAGACCGGAACAGGAGGGTTTATATAATCAAACAATACAAGCAAAGGGAAAAGAAACTGATTCACGTTTCCATCTGTCACATGCGAGAAAATGGAAGTGTAGAGTGCGATGTTATGCCCGTTGCATCCGCAATCATGTGATTCGGAACTTCCATGCCCACCATGAGCCGCCTCGGCTGAAAGTGATTTATAGCAAGGCAACCCGTTACTATGGTGATGGTGCGGTACGACTACCGATATAAGCATCACGATACTAACAAGCAGCATCACATATTGGTATATTTTCTTTTTCACTCTCATACTTCCGATACAAAAATACGAAGTTTTTAATTACTACGCAATTATGCCTCCTAAATTAAGAAACTGTTTTGTTTTTTACCAAACCAAGCGGTTTTCATTGTCTGGCAAGGCACTTTAGTTGCCATACATCCCCATGTTCCCTCCCTTTACACCCGGGTGTACCCCCCCCTCTTCACCCAGATGTAAAGGATGGCAACATGGGGGTGTTCGTGAAATTATGTGCTTATTTCTGCCAAAAAAAGAGATAGCTTTTGTGGAATGAAGAACCATATTGTTTTTCAATCATATGATAAAAGCTCCATATTTCATGAGTGCCAAAGGAGTGACAGAGTAGTGATAGAGGAAAATGTCATCTATCACTACCTCTAACGTTTAAATATCAATAACTACAGGCTCGTCAGTGATAGAGTGATAGATGAAAACAGTTTCTATGATTTCTCCCGATAGAGAAGAAAGGTATGCCAAGTGAAAACTTACTTACGAAATGACATAAATCAGGCATGGATATAAACCCATATAATCCATGCCTAAAAAATCGTGATGAAGATGTGTTTTGACATCTCCTTGTTATTCGGAAATAAGCCTTTATTTGTCCAGCTTAGCACAAATAAGTTCGGCCGCCTTCTTACCGCTCATCAGCATACCGCCAAAGATCGGCCCCATGCGGAAACTACCACTCACCCCATTGGCAGCCATACCAGAAACGAACAGTCCCGGATAGATTTCCTTCGTATTTTCTACGGTTGTAGACTCACCCAGCTCGACATTCAGCGAACGTTCGCCGATCACGCCCCCAGTCGGAGTATTCAGCTTGATATCGTTCTTGCGAGCAACCACGCGTGCGATTTCACAGTCGTGGCCGGTTCCTTCCAGGACAGCCTTGGACATGATTGTCAGCGGGTCCACATGCATACCTTCGCGGATAACCGGAGCCCAGTTCACAACCACACCGGCTACGGCATCGTTATGGAACACTACATCTTCTACGGAATAGCAGTTGAAAATAGTCGCACCGGCTTTCGTCGCACCATAGATCAAAGCCGAGGTCGTGTGTACGGAATCCATGATATAAGTACCGTTTCCGGCATCCTTATAACTTACACCCAACTCACGCACGATCGGCATAGCCTCTTCCTGAACCACGATATCGTTGAACATCATGGCGCCCCCCCACATACCTCCACCGGGGGCCAGCTTACGGTCGAACAAAGCCACCTTCTTTCCGGCCTTAGCCAGATAATAAGCGGCTACGATACCAGAAGGACCACCACCGACAATAGCGACATCAATAGACAAATTGCTCTTTAACTTCGCAAAGTAAGAGTCGATAATTCCTGTTGAAACAATCTGTTCCATTACAAAATAATAATTAGAGTTTAAACATCGGAAAGCACATAGAGGTAACGCTTCCCTTTATTTAGTAATTCTACCTTTTCCCTTCACGGCGTTATCCGGCAGGTTCAATGGGTATAATCTCAGCCTGTATAGTAAGGCACCCCTATGATAAGTCGAAGGCAAAGATATAATAATTATCCGAAATGCGGCGGACGCTTGTCCATTTTCCGTTCCACAAAATTCTTCATGAACGCAACCGTCTCGTCTATCCCCAAGACAGAGACATCTATCGAAAAGTTGTAGGTGGATGCAACGCCCCATTCCTTATTCGTATAATAGTTATAATAAGCAGCACGCGACTTGTCGGTCTTCAGCATCAATTCCTCCGCCTGTTCGACCGTCAGGTTCTGGCTTTCGATGATCCGTTGAATACGGTTTTCCTTGTTGTTATGAATAAAGAAACTCAGGCAGTCAGGATTGTCACGAAGGATATAGTCGGCACATCGTCCGACAATCACACAAGAACCTTTTTCCGCCAGGTTACGGATCGTATCGCTCTGATACAGGAACAAACGGTCGTTAGACAGCACATCGGCATACGGCGGGAACAACCCCATATACGAATAGCCCATCGTAAAAGCATACGCCAAACCACTGGAAGCCTTCTCGTCCGCTTTCTCGAAAAACTCCTCGCTCAATCCGCTTTCCTTCGCGGCAAGCGCCATCAGTTCCTTGTCATAATAGCCGATGCCCAGCTCTTTTGCCAGCTTCTGTCCTACCTCGCGACCACCGCTGCCAAACTGCCGGCCGATGGTCAATATGATTTTATTATCCATGTCTATCTATGTTTTTGGTATCAAGACAAAGGTAAATAAAATTTATTTAGAATGAAACTTCCTGAACTGGTTTATCAAGACGAGAGCCGTAACAATCGTAGCTGTCGTGTCGGCGATCGGGATGCTGATCCATACGCCAAGTGTTCCGAACCATCGGGGAAGAATCAACAAGCAGGGAACGAGGAACAGCATCTGCCGGGTGAGCGAAAGGAAGATCGCCTTCTTAGACATCCCGATGGAAAGGAAAAAGTTTGTCGCCACCATCTGGAAACCGACAATCGGAAAGACCGCAAAGACGATATGCAAACCGTACACCGCCGCCTCGATCAGCTCCGGATCGGTCGTAAACATGCGGACGATCACCGACGGGAACAACTGACAGAGCAAAAACCCTGTTGTCGCCACCCCTATCGCCCACTTCATCGTCAACTTCGTCACTTCCGTCACACGCGAATATTGGCGGGCACCGAAGTTATAACCGGCAATCGGCTGCATCCCCTGGTTGAACCCCATGATGATCATAATAAAGAGGAATACCACCCGGTTCACGATCCCGTATGCGCCGATCGCCATATCGCCGCCATGCTCTTTCAGTCCCCGGTTAATCAGTATTACGATCAGACAGGCACAAAGATTCATCAGGAAAGGTGACATTCCGATATAAAGAATCCCCTTCACGATTTCGCTTTTCAGCCGGTAAATGCCTTTCTTGAAATGCAACAACTCCTTCGGACGGGAAAAATGAATCAACTGTCCGGTCAGCGAAATGACCTGAGAGATGACGGTAGCCCATGCCGATCCCTTGATCCCCCAACCGAAACCGAAGATAAAAAGCGGATTCAGTACACAGTTGATCACCACCGACGCCAACGTCGCATACATCGCTAATTTAGGGAAACCGGAAGAACGCAACACCGCATTCAGTCCTAGATACATATGAGTAATCACATTTCCTATCAGGATCACATTCATATAATCGCGGGCATACGAAATCGTGTTCTCGCTCGCCCCGAAGAAATAGAGGATCGGATCGAGCAACAACATAAAGACCAACGTAAATGCGAGTCCCAAAACTACGTTCAGCACCAGTACGTTTCCGAGCACCTTGTTCGCCCCTTCATAATCTTTCTGTCCCAACTTCACGGACACCAGCGTTGAAGCCCCCACCCCAACCAGAGAACCGAAAGCAGCCGCAAGGTTCATCAATGGAAAAGTCAAGGCCAAGCCGGAGATCGCCAACGGTCCTACCCCGTGTCCGATAAATATACTGTCTGCCATATTGTAGAGCGAAGAAGCGGTCATGGCGATAATGGCCGGTATGGCATACTGTGTCAACAACTTGCTGATGCGCTCGGTTCCAAGCACTAAAGGAGAATTTTGTTTACTCATGTCACAAAGATACGCAGAATCCGAAAAAAAGGTTACTTTTGTTTTCTTATAAAGTATAAAAAATGGCGGAAAATTTAATAATCAACGGTGAGAACAAGCGGGAACTATATGAGACGCTGCTTCATCAATTGCAATCGCTGACAGCGGGAGAGACGGACGTCGTCGCCAATATGGCGAATGTCGCCGCTGCCCTGAAACAAACATTCGATTTCTTCTGGGTAGGCTTTTATGTGGTAAAAGAAGAGATGCTCGTGCTTGCCCCGTTCCAGGGGCCTCTTGCCTGCACGCGCATCCGGTACGGGAAAGGTGTATGCGGAACAGCCTGGAAGGATGCACAAACAATCGTTGTCCCGGACGTAGAGCAATTTCCGGGACATATCGCCTG
>OOBN01002776.1_pt1 | contig 10177 bp, 6 predicted proteins | sample 1671091 | NCBI WGS metagenome assembly OOBN01 (sample SAMN06348121, study PRJEB24527) | human gut metagenome | biome: human gut; feature: ankylosing spondylitis patient; material: feces | host: Homo sapiens | place: China | collected 2015-10 | reverse complement strand
GCATACGAGATTCAAGTGTGACTGGAGTTCAGACGTGTGCTCTTCCGATCTGCGCGGAACTCGGCAAGCAGCTTCTTGTCGTCGTAGAATTTCAACTCCTCGCCCTTGATCTCGTAGCCGTCCACCTCGTCGAGCATCTTCACGAAAGCGTCCTCGTACTGCATCTCGGGACAGGCCATCCGGGTCATGCCGAGATTCTCGAACTCAAGCTTCTGCCCTTTCAGCTCGTACTTGCCGAAGAAACGGTTGCAGTTGGTACGGCCCGACACGAGCGTATCGGCGGCGCTGAACTGCAGGGTGAAGAAATCGGCCTCGGCGTCGATGGCCTTGGCGGGAATCGCCTCCATTTTGGCAAGTTTCCACGTCGTGCCCTCCAGCGGAAGGGCCTCTTTCTGCGATCCGCCACAGGCGGTCATGGCTAAAAGCAGCGCTGCGGCTGCAAAAATCTTTTTCATAATTTCAAAATACGTTTGTTAACCGAACAATTCATTCAAAACACGCGCCAGACGATAACCGGCTGCCGGCACCTGCCCCTCGGCAGGAGGCTGTACGGCCATCAGACAGGCGTCCGCCCGGGCTTTGTCGAACGCATCGCCGGGTTTGATCCAGTCATGGACGGCTCGGCAGCCGCGGGTGTTCCCGTCGGCCCGTCGGCGGGGCGTGCCGGCGGCAAGGGCGCACGGCGTGCATCCAATCCGCAAGGCACAGCAGACGATCAAACGGCGGCGAGCAGAGAAAAGCGTTTCTTCGCCTCGGGCCTGTTTCCGTCAGACAAATATAGGCAATATATTCGGGTTGCGCAACAACCGGCTGCCGAAAAGGATGAAAGCACGGCCTTCCAACGCCGGCGACGCTTCGGGCGTTCGCGGAATACCGCCCAAAAAAGGCCGCACCCCGTGTGGGATGCGACCCTTACAGCGGGAACAGACGGTTAGTACTCCATCTGCGCGAGACGCTTGTAGCCGTTGTAACGCCACTTGGCGTTCTCCTCCGCAGCGGCGAACAGTTCGTCGGCCTCGGCAGGGAACGACTTCTGGAGCGAGGTGTAGCGCACCTCCTTCAGCAGGAATTCGCGGAACTTCGACCAATCCGGCTCTTTCGAATCGAGCACGAACGGGTTCTTGCCCTGCTCCTCAAGCAGCGGATTGTAGTGCCACAGGTGCCAGTAGCCGCAGGCTACGGCCTCCTTGCCGACGGTCTGCGTGCGGGTCATGCCGCCCTTGATGCCGTGGTTGATACACGGAGCGTAGGCGATCACGAGCGAAGGTCCGGGATAAGCCTCGGCCTCTTTGAGCACGTTGAAGAGCTGCTGCTGCGAAGCGCCGATCGAAACCTGCGCCACATAGACATAACCGTAGGTCATGGCCATAGCGCCGAGGTCTTTCTTGCGGATGCGCTTGCCGCTCGATGCGAACTTGGCGACGGCGCCCACGGGAGTCGATTTCGACGACTGACCGCCGGTGTTCGAGTAAACCTCGGTGTCCACGACGAGGATGTTCACATCCTGACCCGTGGCCAGCACGTGGTCCACGCCGCCGTAACCGATGTCGTAACCCCAGCCGTCGCCGCCGATGATCCACTGCGACTTCTTCACGAGCCAGTCCTTGTGCTCGAGAATCTCCTTGCAGTAGTCGCAGCCGCAGGCCTCCAGCAGCGGGATCAGGCGCGCCGTAACCTCGGCCGATTTGGCCGACGAGCCGCGGTTTTCGATCCACTCCTTCATCACGGCTTTCAACTCCTCGGAGCACTTGGTGCAGTTGGCGATGGCCTTCTCCATCGTCTCCTGGACGCGGTCGCGGAGTTTCTCCACGCCGACGTGCATACCCAGACCGAACTCGGCGTTGTCCTCGAAGAGCGAGTTGGCCCATGCGGGACCCTGGCCGGCGGCGTTGGTGCAGTAGGGCGTCGAGGGAGCCGAACCCGAGTAGATCGAGGTGCAGCCCGTGGCGTTGGCAACCATCATCTTGTCGCCGAACAGCTGCGAAATGGCCTTGATATAGGGGGTCTCGCCGCAGCCTGCGCAAGCGCCCGAGAACTCGAACAACGGCTGTGCGAACTGAAGGTTCTTGACCGACTTGGTCTTGTCGACGACCTGCTTGTAACCGATATTTTTGGTGATGTAATCCCAATTCTTCTGCTGGGGCATCTGCTCCTCCAGCGGGCGCATCACGAGCGCCTTATCCTTGGCGGGGCAGACGTCGACGCAGTTCGAACAGCCCGTACAGTCCATCGGCGAAATCTGGATGCGGAACTTGTACTCCTTGGTCTCGCCGAGGCCCTGCTTCCACTCCACGCCCGAAGCGGCGGCCTCCTCCTCGGTGGCGAGGAACGGACGGATCACGGCGTGGGGGCAGACATAGGCGCACTGGTTGCACTGGATACAGTTCCCGATCTTCCACTCGGGAACGTTGACGGCGATGCCGCGCTTCTCATAAGCGGCCGTGCCGTTGTCCCACGTGCCGTCTTCGCGGCCGTTGAAGGCCGAAACGGGCAGCAGGTCGCCTTTCAGGGCGTTGATCGGGTCGACGATCTTCTTCACGAAGTCGGGACGCGCGGCATCGGCCGTGTGCTCCTCCTCCTTCACGACGATATTCGCCCACTCGGCCGGAACCTCGACCTTCACCACGGCGTTGCCGCCGGCGTCGACGGCCGCATAGTTCATGTTGACGATGTCCTCGCCCTTCTTGCCGTAGGATTTCAGAATGGCTTTCTTCATCTCCTCGACGGCCTTGTCGAACGGAATGACATTGGCGATCTTGAAGAAGGCCGACTGCATGATGGTGTTCGTACGCGAACCCAGACCCAGCTCGGCGGCGATCTTCGTGGCGTTGATGATATAGAAGTTGATCTTGTTCTTGGCCAGGTAGACCTTCATGTGGTCGGGCAGTGTCGCGCAGGTCGTCTCGGCGTCGTGCACCGAGTTCAGCAGGAACGAACCGCCGGTCTTCAGCCCCTTCAACACGTCGTACTTGTCGACGTACGAAGGCACGTGGCATGCCACGAAGTCGGGGGTGGTCACCAGGTAGGGCGACGTGATCGGCAGGTCGCCGAAACGCAGGTGCGACGAGGTGTAGCCGCCCGATTTCTTCGAGTCATAGGAGAAATAGGCCTGGCAGTACTTGTCGGTCGTGCCTCCGATGATCTTGATCGAGTTCTTGTTGGCGCCCACCGTGCCGTCGGCGCCCAGACCGAAGAAGAGGCCCTCGAACGTGCCGGGCTTCGCGAGCGAAATCTCCTCGCCGACGGGCAGCGAACGGAACGTCACGTCGTCGACGATACCCACCGTGAACTGGTTCTTCGGCTCGTTCATCTTCAGGTTCTCGAACACGGCCAGCATCTGCGCCGGAGTGGTGTCCTTCGACGAAAGGCCGTAACGCCCGCCGATGACGAGCGGCTTGCGGTCGCACGGGCAGGCGGCGAACGCCTCCACGACATCCATATACAGCGGGTCGCCGTTGGCTCCCGGCTCCTTCGTGCGGTCGAGCACGCAGACGCGCTTCACGCTCTCGGGAAGCACGGCCATCAGGTATTTCACCGAGAACGGGCGGTAGAGGTGCACGGTGACGACACCCACCTTTTCGCCCTTGGCCATCAGGTAGTCGACCGTCTCCTTGATGGTCTCGGTCACCGAACCCATGGCGACGATCACGTTCTCGGCGTCCTTCGCGCCGTAGTAGACGAACGGCTTGTAGTCGCGTCCCGTGATCTTCGAAATCTCCTTCATGGTGTCGGCCACCATGTCGGGAATGGCGTCGTAGAACTTGTTCGAAGCCTCGCGCGTCTGGAAATAGATGTCGGGATTCTGGGCCGTACCGCGCGTAACGGGGTGTTCGGGGTTCAAAGCGCGGGCGCGGAACTCCTTCAGGGCGTCGCGGTCGAGCAGCGCCGTCAGCGCGGCTTCGTCGATCAGTTCGATCTTCTGGATCTCGTGCGAGGTGCGGAAACCGTCGAAGAAGTGCAGGAACGGAACGCGGGCCTTCAGCGACACGAGGTGCGCGATGCCGGCGAGGTCCATGACCTCCTGCACCGACGAGGTGGCCAGCATGGCAAAACCCGTCTGGCGGGCCGCCATCACATCCTGATGATCGCCGAAAATCGACAGCGACTGTGCGGCCAGCGCACGCGCCGAAACGTGGAACACGCCCGGAAGCAGCTCGCCGGAGATCTTGTACATGTTGGGGATCATCAGCAGCAGACCCTGCGAAGCGGTGAACGTCGAGGTCAGGGCGCCGCTCTGCAACGATCCGTGCACGGCGCCTGCGGCTCCGGCCTCGGACTGCATTTCAACGACTTTAACGGTCTCTCCGAAGATATTTTTACGGCCCTGGGCGGCCCACTCGTCCACGAGCTCGGCCATCGTCGACGACGGCGTGATGGGATAGATGGCCGCGACTTCCGAGAACATGTAAGCCACATGGGCCGCAGCGTAGTTACCATCACAAGTGATAAATTTCTTTTCTGCCATTTTAGTTGAAATTTAGATGATATTTGTGTGTTTTTCCTAACAATCCAGACACAGCCCGGAAACACGGGCGATGCAAAGATAGCAATTTCAGCCGAGAATCCGCACTTACTTTTGTTCAAAAAAGCGTTATTTTTCGACATTTCAAATGTGAATCGAATAACAGCCGGGTTGTTATTCAATTAACAACAAACTGCCGGGAAATCACCGAGTTGCAGAACTGGCTAACCAATAGTGAATTACCCGCAGGCGCACGCATCCCGAGGGCGGAAACGCCGCGTCCGGACACGGCGCGCGGCGCGCGGACCGCAGGCCGGACGGACGGAGCCGCAAAAATAAGGTTTATGAATAGGACTTTCGGACACATTGGCCGCAAACCGGGATTTTTTATTAACTTTGCCCTCGGAAACACGTTTGCATTCGTTCTTTAAATATCGTTATTGAAACGGTTATATTGGGGCTCCTGAAATCTGGTAAATTTTTTGAAAACCCACAATGGATCGTACCCGAAGGGTGCGCGCTGATGTGAGGGGTTTACAGGCTTTACCAGAGCCGCAGGAGCCAGGATCTCGGCAGCACTCTTCTCGTTTCTGCCGATGTACCGGTCATGCAGCGGCGGGAGCGATGGATTCCTATCCCAAACTTCTTCATAGTCACCGAATCCATTTTCCGAACAATGAGGCGTCACTTGTATTTCCCGCCGCTGCTTTTTTACGGTCCCCGGGGGCGCGACCGCCCTTTTATCTGCCGGAAGGTTCTACGGGACAACCCCACGCAATCCCGGTTTGCAGCCACCGGACTTTTTCGTACCTTTGCGCAACTATGATTCCATACACCAGAAAAACACTCCCCAACGGGCTGACCGTCGTGGTCAACCGCGACCGGGCGTCGAAACTCGCCGCCGTGAATATCCTCTACCGGGTCGGCGCGCGCAACGAAAACCCCGCACGCACGGGATTCGCCCACCTGTTCGAACACCTGATGTTCCGCGGAACGCGCGCCGTGGAGAATTTCGACCTTCCGGTGCAGATGGCTTCGGGCGACAACAACGCCTTCACCAACAACGACTACACGGATTTCTACATCACGCTCCCGAAGGACAACCTCGAAACGGCCCTCTGGCTCGAAAGCGACCGCATGGAGGGACTCGACATCACCCCCGCCAAGCTCGAAGCCGAGAAGAAGGTGGTGATCGAGGAGTTCCGCCAGCGATACCTCAACCAGCCCTACGGCGACCAGACGATGCTGCTGCGGGCGCTCGCCTACAAGGTCCACCCCTACCGCTGGGCGGCCATCGGCCTGGCGACCGACCATATCGCCGGAGCCACGCTCGCGGACGTCGAGTCCTTCTACCGCACCCACTACCGCCCGTCGAACGCCATTCTGTCGATCTCGGCCGACATGGAGGAGGAGCGGATGCTGGAGCTGGCCGAAAAGTGGTTCGCGCCGCTCGCCGACCACCCGTCCGCGACGGCCGCCATCCCGCAGGAACCCATGCAGACACAGGCCCGCCGCCAGGAGGTCGAACGCGACGTGCCGGCCTCGACCGTCACCGTAGCCTATCACATGTGCGCACGCACCAAGCTCGATTTCTACACCGCCGACCTGGTTTCGGACCTGCTCTCGGGCGGCGACTCGGGACGCCTCTACACGCACCTCGTCAAAGAACGCAACCTGCTGTCGAGCGTCAACGCCTACATCACGGGCGACGTCGATCCGGGACTGTTCGTCTTCACGGGCCAGCTGCTCCCGGGCGTGACGCCCGAAGCGGCCGAAGCGGCTTTCCGCGAAGAGATCGAAGCCCTGCAAACGACCGTCGCGACCGCATACGAAATCGAAAAGGTCAAGAACAAATTCGAAGCCAACACGCTCTTCGGCGAACTGAACGTGATGAACAAGGCGATGAACCTCGGGTTCTACGAGATGCTGGGCGACCTCTCCCTGATCAACCGCGAGGTGGACCGCTACCGCGCCGTCACCGACGAGGACATCCGCTCGTTCAGCCGCCGCACGCTTCGGCCCGAAAACAGTTCCACACTCATTTACAACGCCAGGAAATGACACAACCCCGCATAACTCCCTCGCAGGTCGAGGTCGCCGAAGCCCGCCGCACGACGCTGCCCAACGGCATCGGACTCTACACGCTCGCCTCCGACGATTTCGAGGTGCTGCGCATCTCGTTCGTCTTCCGCGCCGGATCGGCCCTCCAGCAGGCGCCCTTCTCGGCGTCGGCCGCCGCCAACCTCCTCTCCGAAGGCTCACGCGACATGACGGCGCACCAGATCGCCGAACAACTCGACTACTACGGCTCGTGGTACGACGTGAACGTCGACCGCGACTACGCCTACATCAATTTCGCCACCCTCTCGAAATTCTTCGACCCGACGCTCGCCGTAGCGGAGCAGATCCTGCTCTGCCCCGCATTCCCCGAGGAGGAGCTGCGCACCTACGCCGCCAAACGCAGACAGCGGCTGGCGGTCGAGCGGGCGAAGATCGACGTGAAGGCCCGCGAGGCCTTCGCACGGGCGCTGTTCGGGGAGCGGCATCCTTACGGCGTCTCGTCGCACGAGGAGGCCTACGACAGCCTCACGCGCGACGACGTGGCGGGATTCTACCGCCGGTTCTACACCGCCGAAAACTGCTTCGTCGTGTGCAGCGGGCGCATCGGCGACCACGAGCTGAAGGCCGTGGCGGAGCTTGCCGGACGGATTCCCCGCGGCGCGGCCGAAGCGCCGCCCGCCTTCCCCGCGCCCGAGACCACGCATACGGCGTTCGTCGAGTACCCGGGGGCCGTGCAGTCGTCGCTGCGCATCGGCCGCCTGCTGTTCCCGCGCACGCATCCCGATTTTTTGGGCATGCAGGTCGTGGCGACGGCCCTGGGCGGCTATTTCGGCTCGCGCCTGATGCAGAACCTCCGCGAAGAGCACGGCTACACCTACGGCGTGGTCTCGGCGATGGTCAACTTCGAACGCGAAGGCTATTTCGCCATAGCGGCCCAGGTCGGCGCGGACGTGACGCAGGAGGCTCTGCGGGAGATTTACGCCGAGATCGAACGCCTCGGCGCGGAGCCGATGCCGGAAGCGGAACTGGAGCTGGTGAAAAACATGATGACGGGCGAGATGATGCGCATTCTCGACGGGCCGTTCGGCATCGCCGACGTGACGATCGAAAACATCCTCTGCGGCTGCGACAACACGGTGATCGGCAGCAACATACGCCGTATCCGGGAGATGACGCCCGCCGGGGTGCAGCAGCTGGCCCGGAAATACCTCCGCCGCGAAGACCTGGTGACGGTGGTCGCCGGGGCGGAAAAACCGGCCGGCATGTAACGGCAGGCCGGAGCAAAATGCGTTTTCGATTTTAGAGGAACAGATTTGTGCTTAAACGAAGAGCGGCACGGATGGGTAGTTATCGAAATACGTCACATTCGTGCCGCACGAATGCAAGTGCAAAGATGCCCTATAAAATCGAAAATCGCGAAACCCAATTCGTTAGCTCCACGAACTCGGCGACGCCCAGCTGCTCGGCGCGCCGGGTGAAGAAGGGGTGCTCGGCCCCGCCGAAATCGCCGAACACGGACTTCAGCGAGTTGCGGATCATCTTGCGCCGCTGGCCGAAGGAGGCTTTCACCACCTTCACGAACAGGGTTTCGTCGCAGCCGAGACGCTCCGTGGCGTTGCGGCGCAGGCGGATCACGGCGCTCTTGACCTTCGGAGGCGGATTGAACACCGTCTCGTTCACGGTAAACAGATATTCGATGTCATACCACGCCTGCAGGAGCACCGACAGGATGCCGTACTCTTTCGAGCCGGGAGGCTCAGCCAGCCGCACGGCGACCTCCTTCTGGATCATGCCCACGCACTCGGGAACGAGATCGCGGTTTTCCAGCACCTTGAAAAAAATCTGGGACGAGATGTTATAGGGGAAGTTGCCGATGATTTTCAGTCCTTCGGGAAAGCGTTCGCGCAGGTTCATCCCGAGGAAGTCGCCCGCGACGAGCCGCGGCGCGAACTCCGGGTAGTGCGCGTGAAGGTATGCGACGCTCTCCGGGTCGATCTCGGCGCCCCAGGTCACGATGTCGCTGCGCCGCAGCAGGAACTGCGTCAGCACGCCCATGCCGCACCCCACTTCGAGCACCGTACACGGTCCGCCGGCCGCACTGCCGCCCGAAAGCGAATCGCAGATTTTGCGCGCGATATTCAGATCGACCAGAAAATGCTGTCCCAGCGCCTTTTTTGCCCTTACTTCTCCCATAAACTTTACATTGTAGGCAACAAAGATAAGAAAAAGCCGGCTCAAAACCGAATCGCCGGCGAATTGCAAAGCACTCCGGCAAACAAAAGCGCCGCTGCGGCGCCAAAGACAGGAATTATCGCTACCTTTGGGTCCATACGACAAAAAGATGAAACGCCTCCTCCCCACCCTGCTCGGTCTCTGCTGCATCGCAGACGCTTCGGCACAACTCAAAGTCCAATCCGTCCTGCCGCACGGCGCCGCGCCGGAGAAAACCGCGCCGGCGGTATACGATTCGACGGCAAACATCCGCACGGGCGGCGACGCCGCCTATTACGAAAGCCTCGTCGGGCAACGCATCCTGTTCTATCCCCGGGACATTCACGCCGATCTCCGCCCGGCCGCCTACTTCAACTTCCTCGCGGAAACGCCCGCCGTCGTGCGCGTCGACACGGTGTGGCTGCGCAAACCCCGCAGAAAGGTCCGGCCCGAGGATTTCCGGATCGACACCCTTTACAGCGATACCTACCGTCCCCGGTTCTACAAAGACGAAACGACAGCCGCCTGCGGATGCACGACAATGGAGTCGCACGTTCTCGGACGGAACCTCTTTCCGACGGCTCCCGAAACGGGCTGGTTCACCCCGGCGGAAACCATCGAAGGAAAAACCTTCGAAATAATCGGTCTCAAGACACACAGAATCCAGGGAGAGGCGTTCCGGGTTTTCCGGCTCCGATCCGAAGAGGGAGAAACACTCTATTGGTATGCACATACGGGAAAAGACAAAACGAACCTGCGGGATGAATATTATCCGGTCGTCGTCGAAGGGCTGATCGAGAAGTACCGTGCGGCGTACGTCGGCAGGGAGTTCTTCCTCACGAAGCGCAAACCCGAAGCTCCGGGATATGTTTCCGGATACTTCGGATTGCAGGCCAAGACCATGCAGGGCGAAGAGAACCGGCTGAATTTCGGCACGGAGCTGAAGTGCCTCGACCTCCGGCTGATCGGCGACGGAACGGGTTACGCCGTGCCGTCGTTCGTATTCGAACGGAAAGAGGACAGCGTGCGGATTTACATCCCGCTTTGCCGCTACCCGACACCTTTCGGCGTCGAAGGATACACCCTCGGCAGCGACCGCGCCTTCATGGAAGAGCTGATCTTCACCCCGTCCGAAGAGGTATACGCCCAGCGCGCCGAGGAGGCCCGGAAGCGCGAAGAGGCCCGCCTGCAACAGGAAAAAGAGCAGAAGGAACGTAAGGCTGCGCTCTACCGGAAATACGGCAAGGCTACTGCCGAGCTGATCCTGGAGAGCAAAGTCCGGATCGGTATGACCCGGGAAATGTGCCGTGAGGCATGGGGGTCGCCCGAAGACATCAACACCATGTCGGGCAGTTGGGGCGTACACGAACAATGGGTCTACGGAACAAACAGCTACCTTTATTTCGAAAACGGAACGCTCTCCTCGATTCAGAACTGAACATG
>OOBN01002775.1_pt1 | contig 10178 bp, 11 predicted proteins | sample 1671091 | NCBI WGS metagenome assembly OOBN01 (sample SAMN06348121, study PRJEB24527) | human gut metagenome | biome: human gut; feature: ankylosing spondylitis patient; material: feces | host: Homo sapiens | place: China | collected 2015-10 | reverse complement strand
ACGATATCGTACTCCTCGGTCTCATCCTCGCCGCCGCTGCCCAGCATCTCGTAGAGCACGCCGAGCGCCTTCACGCGGTCGACGAATTTCACCTCCACCGCGCCGTTGGCGCTCCGCTTGAACTCTGCCACCGCCGACAGGTCCATGCGCTGCACCCTCTGCGGCGTCGCCTTTTCCAGATACGCCAGCTCAACGCCATGGTTTGCCCTGCCGAAGGCGATCTTCTTCAGCGCTTCGACGATGTCCTCGCGCCGCACTTCCTTTTTCCCCATTGTGTCCCCCCCATTTCGTATTTCTCTTTTCACCTCCACCCTGCGAGCCCCATTTTGTTGCACGTTCTCATGCACGTCTTTTCTTTTTTGCAAAAAAATAGGGGCAGACCGCTTTTTCAGGCGGTCTGCCCCTATATTCTTCTCTGTTCTTTTATTCTGCCAGCAGCAGCGCTTCGAGCTGCCCCGCGTCATCCGCGATGACCGTCGCGCCGGCCGCGAGGATGACCTCGCGCGGCCGGAACCCCCAGCTCACCGCGATGACCGGCAGGCCAGCGTTCAGCCCTGTCTGCACGTCCACCTCGGAATCCCCGATGTATACCGCGCCCTCGCGCGGCATCCCCATCGCCTCGAGCGCCGCGTCCACCATATCGGGATACGGCTTGCAGCGCCGCCCCTCCTTCGGGCCGATGGCGTAATCCATCCGGTCACCGAAATATTCCTCGCTCAGCTTTTTCACCGCCTCGTCCGGCTTGTTCGACACCACCGCCGTCTTCACCCCATGCGCGCGCAGCGCGTCGAGCACTTCGAGCATCCCATCGTATACCTTGGTCTTCACCTTGCAGTGCGCCTCATAATACGTGCGGAACATCCCCAGCGCGGTCCGGATCTCCCCCTCCGCTGTGTTCTCGGGCATCGCGCGGCGGATGAGCTCCTCCGCCCCATTTCCCACAAATCGCCGCGTCTCCTCAAGGCTTCTCTCCGGGTGCCCCAGCTTGCGCAGCACATAGTTCGTGCTGTCGCACAGATCCTCGAGCGTGTCGAGCAGCGTGCCGTCCATATCAAAAAGAACTGTCTTATATGCCATCTTCCGTTCCTCTTTTCATTGCTTTTTGTCATTTCGCCGCCCCATTATAAGCGCCGAGCGCACAAAGTTCAAGGCCCGATTCTCTCATATCTTTACTTCTGTACCATTGCACACTTCTTTTTCATCTGATATAATTTTTCTATCAATTTATAGACAAGGAGCGCTTTCATCATGCACGAACTGGAACGTCTCTATCATATCCACTGCGCCCAGGGCGAGGTCGGCCGCTATGTCATCCTGCCCGGCGACCCCGGCCGCTGCCCCTCCATCGCCGCCCTGTTCGACGACGCCCATCTCGTCGCGCGCAATCGCGAATACACCACCTACACCGGCACCCTGCTCGGTGAAAAGGTCTCCGTCTGCTCCACCGGCATCGGCGGCCCGTCGGCCTCCATCGCCATGGAGGAGCTGCACCAGCTCGGGGCCGATACCTTCATCCGCACCGGCACCTGCGGCGGCATCGACCTTTCCGTCAAGTCCGGCGACATTGTCGTCGCCACCGGCGCCATCCGCTACGAGCACACCTCGCTTGAATACGCGCCCATTGAATTCCCTGCCGTCGCCGATTTCGACATTGCCCTTGCCCTGCGTCAGGCGTCCGAAGAGCTCGGCTACCACACCCACACCGGCGTTGTCCAGTGCAAGGACAGCTTCTACGGCCAGCACAGCCCCGAAAAGAGCCCCGTCTACTACGAGCTCCTGCAAAAGTGGGAGAGCTGGAAGCGCCTCGGCGTCAAGGCGAGCGAAATGGAATCCGCCGCGATGTTCGTCGTCGCCGCCGCGCTCGGCTGCCGCTGCGGTTCCTGCTTCCATGTCGTGTGGAATCAGGAGCGTGAAAAGGCCGGTCTTGACCAGAACATGAGCGAGGACACCTCCGCCTCCGTCAAGGTCGCCGTTGAAGGCCTCAAGCGCATCATCCTGCGTGACCGCGAGCTTGCCGCCCTGCCCGAAAACGCGCAGAAGCTGCTCGAAAAGAAGGAAAAGGGGCTCCTCCATGAGTGATAAAAAGGTCATCGGCATCCTCGGCGGCATGGGCCCTCTCGCCACCGCCGACCTCTTTCAGAAGATCACCCTGCACACCGCCGCCTCCTGCGATCAGGAGCATCCGCGCGTGTGCATCGACTCCAACACCAACATTTCCGACCGCACGGCGGCGCTCCTGCACGGCGGCGCCGACCCCGTACCCGAAATGATCAAGAGCGCCAAACGCCTTGCGTCCATCGGCGCCGATCTTCTCATCATGCCCTGCAACACCGCGCACAACTTTTATGACGCGGTCGCGTCCTCCGTTTCCATCCCCGTCCTGCACATGATCGCCGTCACACGCGACGCGCTCAAGGCCCGCGGCATCAAGTGCGCCGGTCTCCTTGCGACCGACGGCACCGTGCAGACCGGCATCTACCAGCGCACGTTCGAGGGCAGCGGCGTAACGCTCCTCACGCCCGACAACGCGGACGATCAGGCCGCCGTCATGGATATCATCTACAACGGCGTCAAGGCGGGCGACCTTGCGCACGACGCGACCGCGTTCCGATCGGCCTGCGAGCATCTGCTCGCGCGCGGAGCGGAGGTCCTCATCCTCGGCTGCACGGAACTGCCCCCCGCGTTCGACATTTACCACCTCGACTATCCCAACGTCGACCCCACGCTCGAGCTGGCGCTCGCCGCCATCCGCGCCGCGGGCTGCCAAACGAAGTAAGGAGGCCCCCCATGAGCTACGCCGATCAGGTCTTCCGTGCCAACTGCCTCGATATCCTCAATAACGGCGTGCGCGATGACGACCTCACCGTCCGCCCCCATTGGGAGGCCGGCGCCCCCGCCCACACGATCAAAAAGTTCGGTCTTGTCAACCGCTACGACCTGCAAAAGGAGTTTCCCATCCTCACGCTGCGCCGCACCTACCTCAAAAGCGCGGTGGATGAGCTCCTCTGGATCTGGCAGAAAAAGTCCAACAACGTCCGCGACCTCTCCTCCCACATCTGGGACGCCTGGGCGGATGAGACCGGCTCCATCGGCAAAGCCTACGGCTACCAGCTTGGTGTGAAGCACCGGTACAAGGAGGGTATGTTCGACCAGGTCGACCGCGTGCTTTATGACTTAAAGCACAACCCCGCCTCCCGCCGCATCCTGACCAATCTCTACAATTTTGAGGACCTGCACGAGATGCACCTCTATCCCTGTGCCTACTCCATGACCTTCAACGTCTCAAACGGCACGCTGAACGCCATTCTGAATCAGCGCAGCCAGGATATGCTCGCCGCCAACAACTGGAATGTCTGCCAATACGCGGTACTTGTGCATATGCTTGCGCAGGTCTCCGGGCTCAAAGCCGGCGAGCTGGTCCATGTCATTGCCGACGCGCACATCTACGACCGCCATATCCCCATCATCGAAAAAATGCTCTCCGAGCCCGAGCATCCCGCGCCGAGGTTCGCCCTCGACCCTGCCGTTACGGACTTCTATCAGTTCACCCCCGACAGCATCCGGCTCGAGGGCTACGAGTACAGTCCCTTTGAAGAAAAGATCCCCATCGCCATCTGACGTTTTCGCCGGGCGTAAGATATCCTTTAGAAAGTCTGGAGCAAATTATGACTGCTATTGTCTGCGTTTCCAAAAACTGGGGCATCGGCCGCGACGGTGCGCTGCTGTTCCGCATTTCCGCCGACCTCAAGCGCTTCAAGTCTCTCACCGTCGGCAAGACCGTCATCCTCGGGCGCAAAACGCTCGACACCTTTCCCGGCGGCAGGCCCCTGAAGGACCGCTGCAACATCGTCCTCTCTCACCGCGAGCTTGACATCCCCGGCGCGGTGGTCGTTCACTCCTTCAGCGAAGCCGCCGCCCTCGGCGGCGACGATGCCATTGTCATCGGCGGCGCAAGCGTCTACATGGCCCTGCTCGGCCGCTGCGACCGCGTCTGCGTCACCAAGGTCCTCGCCGACGCCGATGCCGACAGCTTTTTCCCCAGGCTCGATGACAATCCCGATTGGCGCGTCGCGTCCGAGAGCGAGGTCTTCGAGGAAAACGGTCTCAAGTTTCAATTTGTCGACTATGTCCGCAATCATTAAAAGAGAGAGCTCCGCTCGGAGCTCTCTCTTTTGTTCTATCCATTTGCTTCGTCCCGGTAAAGGAAGCACGTCACAAGCGCACCGTCCGCGCGGGTATAGAGCCGTCCGTCTTCGGCGTAAAACGACTCATTTTCTCCGTCGCACTCCACATACCAGCGCAGCCGCCATACGGTCTCGACCCCGTTTTCGTCATAGCCGTAAAAGCCGAAGCAGCCGACCTCGTTCAGCTTCTTCACATTTTTCCCGAGCTTCAGCGTCACCGTGCAGTCGACGATCTTCGCGTTCGGATAGTCCTTTTCCGCGTCCGCCGCAATTTTCTCGTCGCCGAAGACGACCTGGGTATTCCATATCTCCGGCGCGTTCAGCGCAAACGCCGTCGGCACACCGCGGCCGATATACCCGCCGAGCGCCGTCACCTTGTAGCCGTGCACTTCATCGGGAATGACGATCACCGCGCCGTCGCTCCCGTCCCAGTCAACGTCCGCCGCAAAGGCTTGATGCGTCACCAGGTTGCGGTAGTAGCGCTGCCCGTCTGTGTCTGTCCAGTCCGCCGCGCGGTATCCCTGCGCACCGGTCAGCATCCATAAGAGGCCTCCGACCGCCGCGGCGATCAGCGCGACCGGCAGCGCGATCGCGCCCATCTTTCCGGAATGTTTCTTCTGCATGACAATACTCCTTTCTTCATCCTTGCAAAGGGTCTTTTCATTTCCATCCAAGTTGATTATAATAGAAGACACCGCATTTGTAAAGGAGGTTCACCGCATGGCGACGCTCAACACCGATATCCGCTATATCAAGGGCGTGGGCGAAGCGCGCGCCAAGTCGCTCGCCAAACTCGGCATCACCGACCTGCGCTCCCTCCTTTCCTACTTTCCCCGCGCCTACGACGACCGCCGCGCGTACAAGAAGATCGCCGACCTCATCCCCGGCGAGAATGCCTGTGTCTGCGCCGTCATCGCGGGCGAGCCCAAGCTCTCGCGCATTCGCAAGGGGCTCGACCTTATCAAGCTCCGCGCCGTCGACGAGACCGGCGCGCTTGAACTTACCTATTTCAACCAGTCCTACCTCAAAAACACCTTCCACACCGGCGACGCCTACGTCTTCTTCGGCCGTGCCGAGGGCACGCCGAGCCGCCCGCAGATGACCAATCCCCTCTTTGAGCGCGAGGGCGCGCACCAGATCACCGGCCGCATCATGCCCATCTACCCGCTCACCGCGGGTGTCAGTCAGTCGATGCTCTATAAGGCCGTCGAACAGGGGCTCGCCGCCTGCGTCGACGAACTTCCTGACATCCTTCCTGAGGACGTCCGCCTTGTCTACCAGCTCTGCCACACCCGCTTTGCCTACGAAAACATCCACTTCCCCACAGACGACGAAGCCCTCTCCGCCGCGCGCCGCCGCCTTGCGTTCGAAGAGCTTTTCCTGCTCGCGCTCGGCCTCAAGCTCCTGCGCGAGCGCCGCACGTTCGTCGCGGGAAAACAGTGCAGAAAAGTCGACCTTTCGCCCTTTTTCACCTCTCTCCCCTTTTCCCTCACCGGCGCACAGCGCCGCGCCATCGGCGATATCGCGCGCGACCTGACAGGTCAGCGCCCGATGAACCGCCTCGTGCAGGGCGACGTCGGCTCGGGCAAAACGATGGTCGCCGCCGCCGCCATCTACATGGCCGCGAAAAATGGTCTCCAATGCGCCCTCATGGCCCCGACAGAAATCCTTGCCGAGCAGCACTATCGCTCGCTCGCCCCGCTTTTGGAGCCTCTCGGCATCCCCTGCGCGCTGCTCACCGCCTCGACCAAGGCCAGGGAGCGCCGTGCACTGAATGAACGTCTCCGGTCCGGTGAACTCTCCCTTGTCATCGGCACGCATGCCCTGCTCTCGCCTGACGTGCAGTACCAAAACCTCGGGCTCGTCGTCACCGACGAGCAGCACCGCTTCGGCGTCGACCAGCGCGCCGCGCTGTCCGCCAAGGGCGACGACCCGCACCTTCTCGTCATGTCCGCCACGCCCATCCCGCGCACGCTCGCGCTGATGATCTACGGCGATCTCGACGTCTCCATTCTAAATGAGCTCCCCCCCGGACGGCAGAAGATTGACACCTTTGCCGTCCCGTCGAGCTATCACGAGCGTATCTACGCTTTTTTGCGCAAGCTCGTCGCCGAGGGCCGTCAGGCCTATATCGTCTGCCCCATGGTCTCGGAAAACGACGAGCTCCCCGATGAGCGCAAGGCCGTCACCGCCTACGCAGAAATGCTGCAAAAAGAGGTCTTCCACGACCTTCGCATCGCCCCCATCCACGGCAAGATGAAGCCTAAGGAAAAGGACGCCGTCATGCGCGCCTTTGCCGCGCACGAGATCGACGTGCTCGTCTCCACCACCGTCATCGAAGTCGGCGTCGACGTGCCGAATGCCGCGCTCATGCTCATCGAAAACGCCGAGTGCTTCGGCCTCTCCCAGCTTCATCAGCTGCGCGGCCGCGTCGGTCGCGGGCAGCACAAATCCTACTGCGTCCTCGTCTCCGACAACAAAGGCGAAGAGAACAAGACCCGCCTCAAGGTCATGTCCTCGACGAGCGATGGCTTTGCCATTGCGGAAGAGGACCTGAAGCTGCGCGGCCCGGGCGACTTTTTCGGCTCCCGTCAGCATGGTCTGCCGTCGCTGCGCGTCGCCGACCTCTCGTGCGACTTAGCTCTCCTGCACGAGACGCAGTCCGCCGCCGAGCAGCTCCTTGCCGCCGACCCGGAGCTTCGGGATCACCCGCTGCTCAAATCCCGTGTCGAACTGCTCTTCGCGCTCAATGCCGACGCCATGAACTGACAAAAAAAGTCAAGCCCTGTGCGATTTGGGCTTGACTTTTTTCTCCCGCGTTGTATGATTAGTATAACTAATCATACTTCAGGAGGTCATTCTATGGAAGTTCCGCAGGGCAAGCACGCCTGGATGGTCAAGATCGGCGAAAAGGGGCAGTTCGTCATTCCTAAGGAAGCACGCGATATTTTCGGCTTCCACCCCGGCGATGAGCTGCTCGTCCTCGGCGACGACGAGCGCGGCATCGCCATCCTGCCCAAGGCCATGCAGCGGGAATATATGCTGCGCATCTTTTCCGAAATGGACAACGGAGGCGACAAACAATGAGCAAGATCGTCTTTTTCTGCATTCCGGCCTACGGCCACACGAATCCGACGCTCGGCGTCGTGCGCGAGCTCGTCGAGCGCGGCCACGAGGTCCGCTACTACTCCTACGAGCCGATGCGCCCGCTCATCGAGTCCGCAGGCGCTCAGTTCGTCGCCTGCGACCCCTATGACTGCGAGCAGCGCCTCACCCCTGCCGACGGTGCGCGCGTCGGCAAGGATATCGCTTTTTCGACGCATATTCTGGTCGAAACCACCCTTGCCCTCGATGAATTTGTCTGCGCCGATATGCGCGCATTCGCGCCCGACTGCATCGTCGCCGACTCCATGGCTGTCTGGGGCAAGGCCGTCGCCAAAAAGCTCGGCATCCCCTTTGTCTCCTCCACTACGACCTTTGCCTTCAACCGCTATTCGGCCAAGATCATGAAGCAGAGCGGCGGCCAGATGCTCAAAATGCTGCTCTCCATGCCGAAGATCAATCGCGATCTTCAGCGTCTGCGTGACCGCGGCTATCCCATCAAGAGCATTCTGGATATCATCCAGAACGACGATCAGACCGACACGATCGTCTACACATCGCCTGAATTCCAGCCCTGCGCCGACACGTTTTCGGACAAATACGCCTTCGTCGGTCCCTCCATCCGTCCCGCAGCAGAAACGATCGAAAAATCACGCGATACGCTCGTCTACATCTCCATGGGCACGGTCAACAATGACCTGCTCCCCTTCTACCGCGCCTGCATCACAGCCTTTGCGGATTCGCCCTATCAGGTCATCCTCTCCGTCGGTACGCAGATCGACCCTTCCGCCCTCGGCGCGCTCCCCGAAAATATCGCCGTCTATCCTCATGTCGACCAGATCGCCGTGCTGCAAAAAGCCGACGTCTTCCTCTCCCACTGCGGCATGAACAGCGCGAGCGAAAGCCTTTATTTTAGCGTGCCGCTCGTTCTTTTCCCGCAGACAAATGAACAGGGCGGCGTCGCCGCCCGTGTCGCCGAGCTCGGCGCGGGGGCAACGCTCGAAAAGACCGACGCCCTCTCCATTCGCGCGGCGGTCGATACCGTACTGCAAATGCCGTCGTACCGCGCAAACGCGCAGAAGATCAGCGAGAGCTTCCACCGCTGCGGCGGTGCAAGGGCCGCAGCGGAGAAGATTCTTTCTCTCTGTCGATGACAGAGCCTTTTGCCCCTGCACGGCGCAGGGGATGCGTAACAAGGGAGGGATATCTCTTTTTGAAAAAGAGATATCCCTCCCTTTGACCCACCCAGAGAAAACTGCATTGGCAGCTTGCAGCTCGAAGGGGTGCAGTGCCTGGGGAATGAGATTGCCCTGCGTGGCGGCATCGCTGCGCTCGCCGCCATTGGTGGTGCGAGACGATTTGGTGTACTTCTATTACCCGCTGCCGCTCTGCTGATCTTGCACCGGTGCAGCCTAATCACCTTCTACCGATAGTGCAACAAATGCGGCGAGCGCAGCAATGCCGCCCTGGTAGGCACCTGCAAGGCTGATAACATCCAAAGTAGGCGGAAATTGCTGAAGACTGCCGACACGCAGGCAGAGCGGCAGCGGGTAGTAGAAGTAAGTCAAATCGTTTAGATACAAAAAACAGCAGGCATTCGATTCCGCAGGCTGAGCAGCTCTTCAAGCGCCCGACTGCCAATGCGGGGGTCGAGGGGGGACGCCCCCTCGCCTTTCTCTGGGGGATACAAAGGGGGGATTCTCTTCGGAAAGAGAATCCCCCCTTTGAACTGCCGTTTCTGCACAGTGCGGAAATACTACACTCCTGCACAGGGCAGGAAAAACGTCGCTATCCCTGACGTTTTTTGAACGTCAGATACCCCTCCAGCATCAGGCTCGCTGCCACGGCGTCGACGGTTTTCTTGCGCTCCTTGGCGCGCTTGCCGTTGTTCAATAAAATATTATGCGCATCGACGGTCGTGCGGCGCTCGTCCCAGAGCGTGACGGGGAGCGATGTGGCCGCGCGCAGCATTTCGGCAAAGCCATCGGCCTTTTCCGCGCGCGGACCGCGCGTGCCGTCCATGTTGAGCGGGTGGCCGAGCACCAGCTCGCTCACCTCGTGCTCTTTGATGAGCGGCAGCAGCTTTTCGATGACCGCCTCGGGCCGGTAGGCGGTGATGACGGTCGAAAAGCCCGTGAGCGTCAGCGTGCGGTCGGAGATCGCGACGCCGGTGTGCGCGTCGCCGTAGTCGATGGCCATGATCTTCATAAAATTGCCTCCTGAGCGTTTCCTTTGCCTGCCAGCATACAGGATTTTTGCTAAAAAAGCAAGGGCGAGGCGGGGAGGAGACGTGCTGCTGCGCGAAAATACGTTTGGGACCCTCCGCAAGGAAGAAAAAATGTGGGAAAGGGCGGAAATTCGTGCAATTTTCTGCAAAAACGTGCAAAAAGTGCTTGACGGCGGGACATATCGTGTGGTATCATCTTAGTTACCTGTGAAAGAGGGCTTTCCTTTTGCGCGCTTTTGCTTCTCGGCACGCAAGAAAAAGCGCCCCTTAAATTTGAAAGCAGGGAGGCAATCGCCAGCTCCGCGCCCTTGGGGTAAACGGAGCTGAGTAAATAAGGAGGTGCCGTTAGATGCGCATTAAGATCACGCTCAGATGCAACGAGTGCAAGCAGAGAAACTACAACACGATGAAGAACAAGAAGAACACCCCGGACAAGCTTGAGCTGAACAAGTACTGCCCCTTCTGCAAGAAGCACACCGTCCACACCGAAACCAAGTAATTAGGAAAGGCTGTTGAAACATGGCAGAAGAAAAGAAGAAGAAGGACCGCGCCAAGTGGTTCCGTGAAATGAGAAGCGAACTGAAAAAGGTCGTATGGCCCACTAAGAGCCAGATGATCAACAACACGCTCATCGTTCTGGCCTGTGTGCTGGTCGTCGGCATTTT
>OOBN01002763.1_pt1 | contig 10204 bp, 18 predicted proteins | sample 1671091 | NCBI WGS metagenome assembly OOBN01 (sample SAMN06348121, study PRJEB24527) | human gut metagenome | biome: human gut; feature: ankylosing spondylitis patient; material: feces | host: Homo sapiens | place: China | collected 2015-10 | reverse complement strand
GTGATCGTTGGTCGTAACAATCCAACCGTCGGAGCCCGAGCTCACATGGTTGGAACCCATCGTAACCATCGGCTCGATGGCAATGACCATGCCGGCCTGGAGGCGCACGCCCCTCCCCTTCTTTCCATAGTTAGGAACGTTGGGGTCCTCGTGCATCACACGACCAATGCCATGGCCCACATAGTCGCGAAGCACGCCGTAACCGTGAGACTCGGCGAGAGACTGAACGGCATAACCGACGTCCCCGATATGGTTACCGGGAACAGCCTGCTCGATGGCAGCCTTAAGGCAATCGCGCGCAACCTCGCACAGGGCCTTGGCCTCAGGCGTAGGGGTGCCGACGAAAAACGTCCAAGCGTTATCGCCAACCCAACCGTCGACAACGGCTCCCGTATCGATGGAGATGATATCGCCATCGCGCAGAATCATGTCGGGGTTGGGAATACCGTGGACCACAGCATCGTTGATTGATGCGCAAATAGTCCCCGGGAACCCGCCGTATCCCTTAAAGGCAGGGATGCCGCCATGCATGCGGATAATCTGCTCCGCGAGCTGATCGAGCTCAAAAGTCGAAACGCCGGGGCGCACCATGGCTCCAACGTGGCGGAGCGCCATCTTAGATAGCGCTCCTGCCTTCTTCATCTGCTCGATTTGCGTTGCAGACTTAATCTTGATCATAGACCGAGGGCCTCTTTGACATCCCCGTACACGGTCTCGCGAGCCTGGTCACCGTTGACCGACTTGAGCAGACCCTGGCCACGATAGTAGTCGACGAGCGGGCTCGTGGACTTCTCGTAGACGTCGAGACGATTCTTGATGGTCTCGGGCTTGTCGTCGTCGCGCTGATACATCTCGCCGGCGCACTTGGGGCAGGTAGCATCGGCAGCGGTGCCGGTGTAACCGCAGGCGCGGCAGGTGCGACGCGAAGACAGACGATCGATGATGACCTCGGGGGCCACGTCGACCAGAAGGGCGCAGTCGATCTCGCGACCCATCGCGGAGAGCTCGGAATCGAGCGTCACGGCCTGGGCGGTGTTGCGCGGGAAGCCGTCGAGGATGAAACCCTGCTGGGCATCATCGGCGGCAAGACGCTCCTTGACAAGATCGATCACGAGCTGGTCGGGAACGAGCTCGCCAGCGTCCATGTACTTCTTAGCCTGAATACCAAGCTCGGTGCCGCCCTTGACGGCAGCACGCAGCAGGTCGCCCGTGGAAATGTGAGCGACGCCAAACTCGGCGACGAGCTCCTGTGCGACGGTGCCCTTACCGGCACCCGGAGCTCCGAGCAATACGAGGTTCATGAGCAATCCTCCTCTAGCCTATTTAAAGAATCCATCGTAATCATACATCTTGATCTGGCCTTCGAGCTTATCGACCGTGTCGAGCACGACGCCGACCATGATGAGGATGGACGTGCCGCCAAATGCCTGGATCAGCTGGTTACCCGTGAAAGAGAAAATGATCGAAGGCACGATGGCGATGAGCGCCAAAAAGACAGCGCTGGGAAGCGTGATCTTGTTGAGCGCGTTCTTGATGTAGGCCGCGGTAGCTCTACCCGGACGCACGCCCGGAATAAAGCCGCCCTGCTTCTTAAGGTTGTCTGCCGTGTCATCGGGGTTGAACACCATGGAGGTGTAGAAGTATGCGAAGAACACGATGAGGACAACATTAAGCACCCAGTTGAGCCAACCGGTCGAAAGCGCAGAGGCAACTGCCTGAATCCAGCCGATGCCGGGGAAGAACACGGCAATCTGAGCCGGGAAGTACAGCAGCGCCGAAGCGAAGATGATCGGCACGACGCCCGCGGTGTTGACCTTGATGGGCAGGTAGGTGGTCTGGCCACCCATCATGCGACGACCCACGACGCGCTTAGCGTAGGAGACCGGAATGCGGCGCTGGCCGCGCTCAAGGAAAACAATCAGCGGGATAACCAGCAAGATGATGGCGCAGATGATCACCATGGTGATGATGCCACCGGCATTGCCCTCGGTGCTGGAGAAGATCGCCTGCGGCAGACCGGCCATGATGTTCGCAAAGATGATCAGCGACATGCCATTGCCGATACCGCGCTGGGTGATGAGCTCACCAATCCACATGATCAGCATGGCGCCCGCGGTGAGCGTGCCGACGATCATGAGGTCGAAGATGATCTCGGGGGCGCCGGCGCCAGTAAAGCTGATGCCGAAGCTCTTAAAGAGGAAGAGGTAACCCACGGAGTTGAGGATTGCCAGAGCCAGGGTGAGGTAACGCGAATACTGCGTAATCTTGGTCTGACCGACCTCGCCCTCGCGGGCAAGCTCATGCAGGGAAGGCACAACGGCCTGGAGCATCTGGAGGATGATCGAGCTGGTGATGTAAGGCATGATGCCCAGGGAGAACACCGACACATAGCTCAACGCGCCGCCAGAGAAAAGATTCAGGAGGGCCATAGCACCTGCGGCGACCGAATTGTTATCGGTCGAGAAAAGGCCCAGCATCCCCTGGAAGGGAATGCCGGGCACAGGAACGTGCGCACCAATGCGGTACACGACGAGCATAGCTATGGTAAAAAGAATCTTTTCACGCAATTCTTTGATGCGGAAAGCATTCTTAAGACCATTTAGCACGGCAGCTCGACCTTTCCGCCAGCGGCCTCGATCTTGGCCTGCGCAGAAGCGCTGACCTTGTCGACCTTGACCGTGAACTTCTTGGTGAGCTCACCATTGCCGAGCACCTTGACGGGCTCGAACTCGCTCTTGGTGATGCGAGCGGCCTTAAGAGCGGCACCGTCGATCACAGCGCCGTCCTCGAACTTACGCTCGAGACGCTCAACGTTAACAGCGGTGTACTCGATACGACGGGGGTTGCGGAAGCCCGGAAGCTTGGGCAGGCGCATAGCCAGCGGAGTCTGGCCACCCTCGAAGCCGGCACCCTTGGTGCCGCCAGAGCGGGAACCCTGGCCCTTCTGACCGCGGCCAGAAGTGGTGCCGTGACCCGAAGAATTGCCACGGCCGACGCGCTTGCGGTTCTTGGTGGAACCGGGCGCGGGAGTAAGATCGTGAAGCTGCATTTGCTACTCCTCTACAATCTCGACAAGGTGCTTGACCTTGAAGATCATGCCGCGGACGGACTCGTTGTCAGCAATCTCGCGAACCTCGCGGATCCTGTGGAGACCGAGGGCACGGACAGTACGGACCTGGTCCTGCTTGCAACCGTTGGTGCTGCGGACCTGCTTGATCTTGATGGTGTCAGCCATGCTTAGTTCTCCTTACCGACGAACATCTCGGAGACCGTCAGGCCACGGCGAGCCGCGACGTCCTCAGGGCTGGAGAGCTCCTTGAGGCCCTCGACGGCAGCCTTGATGATGTTGAGGCCGTTGTCGGTACCGAGGGACTTGGACAGGACGTTCTTGATGCCAGCAAGCTCGAAGAGGGGACGCACAGCGCCGCCGGCGATAACGCCGGTACCCTCGACAGCGGGCTTGATGATGATGCGGCCGGCACCAAAGTGGCCGAGAACCTCGTGCGGGATGGTGCCCTGCTCGGTCACCGGCACGTGGAACATGTTCTTCTTGGCATCGAGAGACGCCTTGGAGATGGCCAGGGGCACCTCAGCGGACTTGCCCATGCCAACGCCGACGTTGCCCTTGCCGTCGCCAACGACGACGAGAGCGACGAGGCTCATGCGACGACCGCCCTTGACGGTCTTCGACACGCGGTTGATGTAAACGACGCGCTCCTCGAACTCGGAGGCCTCGCGCTGCTGCTTCTGATTACGAGCCATGTGCTACATACCTCCTAGAACTCGAGACCGGCGGCACGAGCACCGTCGGCGAGGGCCTTGACGCGGCCATGGTAGATACGGCCACCGCGATCGAAGGCGACCTTGGTGATGCCGGCCTCGATGGCGCGCTTGCCAACGAGCTGACCGACCTTCTCCGCAGCCTCCTTGTTCGAGGTGTGGGTGCCCTTGAACTCGGCCTCGAGGGTCGAGGCAGAGACGAGCGTCAGGCTGGAGCCCTTGCTGTCGTCGATGATCTGGGCATAGATGTTGGCGTTAGTACGGGTCACGCGAAGACGCGGACGCTCGGAGGTACCCGAGACCTTGCCGCGAACACGACGCTGACGACGCTTGAGGCCTTCCAGCTTCGCCTTATGCTTGTTCATACGTAAACTCCTAAAAAGGTTGATCTTGCCAGCACCTGACGGGGTGCTGGTCTTATGCGAGTGAGTCGGTTACGACTACTTGGCGGCCTTACCCAGCTTGCGGCGGATGTGCTCGCCAACGTAGTGGATACCCTTGCCCTTGTAAGGCTCGGGAGGACGATGGCCGCGGATCTCAGCGGCGATCTGACCGACCTGCTGCTTGTTGATACCCTTGACGTTCACGTGGGTGTTGTCGGGAACCTCGAAGGTGATGCCCTCGGGAGCCTCGACGATCACGGGGTGCGAGAAGCCCAGGGAGAACTCGAGGTTCTTGCCCTTCTGCTGCACGCGGTAACCGACGCCGGCGAGCTCGAGCTTCTTCTCGAAGCCCTCGGAAACGCCAACAACCATGTTGTGGATGAGTGTTCTTGTTAAACCGTGTAATGATTTCATCTTCTTTAAATCGTTTGGTCTTGTAACTACGACTTCAGAGCCCTCAACCTTAATATCCATCTCTGATGGAAGAGTTCTCTCCAAAGTACCCTTTGGACCTTTTACAGTCACATGATTATTTTCTGCGATCTCAACTGTTACTCCAGCTGGAATTGCGATTGGCATTCTTCCTATACGTGACATGCCCGTACCTCCTAAAATTCTCCGCCGCCTCGGCGGGTTGATTTGTTTTTTTGTATGTCCGGTCAGTCGGACCGGTTTATACTTTAGAGTTGCTATCTTTTCGCATACATCGGTGTGTATGCCTGGGGAAGTTCCTTCCTCACAAGGATGTTCTGTTCGCTAAGCTTGCCCTCCTCATAAGGATGTTCTGTTCGCTAAGTAAGGAAGTTCCACTCCACTAGCGCGCTGCTCTCGCTTACACTCGGCACCGCTAAGTGTCGGGAACGGCTTTCTCACTAGCTTCGAACTTCGTCTTCGACTCGTTCTCATTAAGTGTTTCCGGCCTACCAAACGAATGCGAGAACTTCTCCGCCTACCTGAAGCTTTCTTGCTTCCTTGTCCGTGATGATACCCTTGTTGGTGGACAGGATTGCGATTCCAAGTCCTCCCAGGACTGTGGGGATCTCATCCTTTCCGGCGTAGATACGAAGTCCCGGCTTGGAAATTCTCTTGATGCCGGTAATGATCTTCTCGTTCTTGTCAGCGCCGTACTTCAAGGTAATACGGATCGTCTTGAACGCTCCCTCGTCGATCAGGTCATACTTCTCAATAAATCCCTCGTCCACAAGAATATCTGCAATCGCGATTTTCATCTTGGATGAAGGAATATCTACGGTATCATGTTTTGCAGTGTTTGCGTTACGGATTCTTGTAAGCATATCTGCGATCGGATCACTCATTGTCATGATTCTCTTTCCTCCTGTTTTGTTCTGGGGATGTGAATAAAAATTATTTCTTTTTAAGGAAGTTCTTTTCGCTAAGCTCGCCCGCGCCTGCGGCTTGAGCTCGCTAATCTCAAAGAACGACCTCGCGCTAAATTCGTACTGCGCCTGACGGCTTGCACTCATTAAGCTGCTTTCGGTCATTAAGTGCTTCCGGTCACCAGCTGGCCTTCTTCACACCCGGGATCTGTCCCTTATATGCAAGTTCACGGAAACATACTCTGCAGATTCCATATTTTCTCAGATAAGCATGCGGACGACCGCAAATACGGCAGCGGCTGTACTCTCTGGTGGAAAACTTCTGCTTGCGCTGCTGTTTTACCTTCATGGATTTCTTTGCCATATTCCAATTCCCTCCTATGACTACTTGGCAAACGGCATGTTAAACAGTCTCAGCAGCTCGCGTGCCTCCTCGTCTGTCTTTGCCGTCGTAACGAAAATAATGTCCATTCCTCTGACCTTGTCAACCTTATCGTACTCGATCTCCGGGAAGATGATCTGCTCTTTGATTCCGAGAGCGTAGTTACCTCTTCCGTCAAAAGCGTTGGGGTTGACACCGCGGAAGTCCCTTACTCGGGGAAGAGCCAAATTGATCAGGCGATCCGCGAACTCATACATCTTCTCGCCGCGAAGGGTCGTCTTGCATCCGATTGCCATTCCCTCTCTGATCTTGAAGTTTGCAACGGAGTTCTTTGCTCTCGTCACTACTGCCTTCTGGCCTGTGATGGCCTCCATGTCGCTCATGGCAGCGTCCAGGATCTTCGCGTTCTCCTTCGCTTCGCCAACGCCCATGTTTACCACAATCTTGTCAAGCTTCGGCACTTCCATAATATTCTTATAACCAAACTTCTGGATCATGGCATCCACGATCTCGTTTTGGTACTTGTCTCTAAGTCTGCTCAACTGACTGGCCTCCTCTCAATTAATCGATCACTTCGCCGGTGGCCTTAGCGTAACGGACTTTCTTGTCTCCGTCCATCTTAAAGCCAACTCTGGTTGCTTTGCCGTTGTGAAGGAGCATCACATTGGAAATGTCGATGGGTCCTTCCTGCTCAATGATACCGCCATTCTGGTTTGCCATGCTGGGCTTGGTGTGCTTCTTGATCATGTTGACACCCTCTACCAGAACGGTGTTGTTCTTCTTATTGACAGCGATCACTTTGCCTTCGTTGTTCTTGTCAGCGCCGGCAATCACTCTGACCATGTCGCCCTTTTTAATCTTCATTGTTGCCATCCTGCTACCTCCTACAATACTTCCGGAGCAAGAGAAACGATCTTCATAAACTGTTTCTCACGAAGCTCTCTAGCTACTGGTCCAAAAATACGGGTTCCTCTTGGAGTTTTGTCATCTTTGATGATAACTGCAGCATTTTCGTCAAATTTGATGTAAGAACCATCTTTACGACGAGCGCCTTTAACAGTACGAACTACTACGGCCTTTACTACATCACCTTTTTTAACAACACCGCCTGGTGTTGCATCTTTTACAGAAGCAACGATGACGTCACCGATACTTGCGTATCTTCTTGTAGATCCGCCCATAACTCTGATGCAAAGTAATTCTTTAGCTCCTGTGTTATCAGCAACTTTAAGTCTACTTTCCTGTTGAATCATGCTGTATTCCTCCTATCTCTATATAAGGCCTATTTAGCCTTTTCAATAATTTCAACAAGTCTCCATCTCTTATCCTTTGAAAGTGGTCTTGTTTCCATAACTTTTACTGTATCACCGATACCGCACTGGTTTTCTTCGTCATGAGCTTTTAATTTGTAAGTTCTCTTAACGATTTTGTTATATAAAGGATGCTTTACATGATCCTCTACAGCAACAACGATTGTCTTATCCATCTTGTCGCTGACAACTTTTCCTGTACGTGTTTTTCTTAAATTTCTTTCCACAACAATTCTCCTTTCTTAATTAGGGATTAACCTGTAACTATTCAGCAGCATTTGCCTTTTCAACTATTAAAGTCTGAATTCTGGCAATGTTTTTTCTAACTTCTTTAATTCTGCTTGTGTTATCTAACTGGTTTGTTGCGTTCTGGAATCTTAAATTGAAAAGTTCCTTTTTAGCAGCTACTAATTCTTCATTCAGCTCTGCAGCTGATTTTGTTTTTAAATCTTCAACAAATGCATTAATTTTCACTGTTATCACCGCCTTCTAAGTCTGCGCGAGAAACTACTTTACATTTACATGGCAGCTTGTGAGTTGCAAGACGAAGAGCCTCTTTAGCAACTTCTTCCGGTACACCTGCGATCTCGAAAAGAACGCGTCCCGGTTTAACAACAGCTACCCAGTATTCTAAGGTTCCTTTACCAGAACCCATACGTGTCTCAGCTGGTTTCGTAGTTACAGGTTTATCTGGGAATATCTTGATCCAAACTTTACCACCACGTTTGATGTAACGTGTCATAGCGATACGGGCTGCTTCGATCTGGTTAGAACGGATCCAGCAAGGTTCCGTTGCAACGATACCATATTCACCGTTTGTAATCTGGTTACCGCGAAGAGCTTTACCCTTCATGGTACCACGGAATTGTTTACGACGTTTTACTCTTTTTGGCATTAACATGATTATCTATCTCCTTCCTTAACTGTTTTCTCCGGAAGAACTTCGCCTTTGTAGATCCAAACTTTAACACCAACTTTTCCGTAAGTTGTGTTTGCTTCAGCGAATCCGTAGTCAATGTCTGCTCTCAGTGTCTGAAGAGGAATTGTTCCCTCGCTGTAGAACTCTGTACGAGCCATATCAGCTCCACCAAGACGTCCTGATACAGAAGTCTTAACACCAAGTGCTCCAGATTTCATAGTTCTTGACATGCATGATTTCATTGCACGTCTGAAAGAAATACGGTTCTCAAGCTGTAATGCGATGTTCTCAGCTACTAACTGAGCATCTTTATCCGGTCTCTTGATTTCTTTGATGTCAACGATTAACTTTTTATCTGTAAACTGTGCTAATTCACCTTTTACTTTCTCGATCTCTGCTCCGCCTTTACCGATTACAACACCAGGTTTTGCTGTGTAAACGATAATCTTTACGCGGTCAGATGCTCTCTCGATTTCAATTTTAGAAATACCAGCACTGTATAATCTCTTCTTAAGATATGTTCTGATTTCATGGTCTTCCACTAAGCAGTCTGCGAAATCTTTCTCTGCATACCATCTTGAGTCCCAGTCTTTGATAACTCCGACTCTCAAACCATGAGGATTAACTTTCTGTCCCATGTTTGCCCTCCTTATCTTTCATCAAGCACGAGTGTAATGTGGCTCATTCTCTTTTCGATTCTGTAAGCTCTACCCTGTGCTCTAGGTCTGATTCTCTTCATTGTTGGTCCTTTGTTTGCATAAGCCTCTGCAATGTACAGATTCTCAGCATTCATGCCGTTGTTGTTCTCAGCATTTGCAATTGCAGACTCTAATAATTTCTTTATTAAACTAGAAGCATATCTTGGATTGTATGTCAAAATACCAAGTGCTGTTGTTACATCCTTACCTCTGATGGCATCTAATACGAAGCATGCTTTCTGAACAGAAACTCTTGCGTAAGATAACTTAGCAGAAGGTCTTGTATCTTTGTTAGCATTTCTTTCTCTTTTAATTTGGGATCTATGTCCTTTAGCCATGGATGAACCCTCCTTTCACAATCTAATTATCTAACTTTGGATTTCTTTTCGTCTTTTCCGTGTCCTCTGTAAGTTCTGGTTGCTACGAACTCTCCGAGTTTGTGTCCAACCATATCTTCAGTAACATATACAGGTACGTGCTTTCTTCCGTCATGAACAGCAATTGTGTGTCCGATCATGCTTGGGAAGATTGTAGAACGACGGGACCATGTCTTGATTACAGACTTGTCTCCAGCCTCGTTCATAGCATCAACCTTTTTAAGCAGGCTTGCGTCTGCGAATGGTCCTTTTTTAATAGAACGTGCCATAGGTTCTAACCTCCTTATGAAAACTATTTAATTGCTTTACCATCTCTTCTTCTTACGATCATCTTGTTAGAAGCTTTATTTTTCTTTCTTGTCTTAAGACCAAGTGCTGGTTTACCCCAAGGTGTACACGGACCCGGACGACCGATTCCTGTCTTACCTTCACCACCACCATGCGGATGGTCATTCGGGTTCATAACAGAACCACGAACTGTAGGTCTGATTCCCATATGACGTTTACGTCCTGCTTTACCAATGTTGACCAGGTTGTGATCACCATTTCCTACAACTCCGATAGAAGCTCTGCACTCAAGCGGTACCATTCTCATTTCTCCTGATGGAAGTCTGAGAGTTGCATATTTTCCTTCTTTAGCCATTAACTGAGCACTGTTACCTGCGGAACGAACCATCTGTCCGCCTTTTCCAGGATGAAGCTCGATGTTGTGGATCTGAGTACCAACTGGAATCTGTGCTAATGGGAGGCAGTTACCGATCTTAACTTCAGCTTCTGGTCCATTCATAACTGTCATTCCGTCTGTCAGTCCTTCAGGTGCGATGATATATGCTTTTTCACCATCTTCATAGCAGATCAGAGCAATGTTAGCTGTTCTGTTTGGATCATATTCGATACCAAGTACAGTAGCGTGGATATTGTCTTTTCTTCTCTTGAAGTCGATAATTCTATATTTTTTCTTAGCTCCGCCTCCGCGGTGTCTAACTGTGATTTTTCCTTGATTATTACGTCCAGCCTG
>OOBN01002754.1_pt1 | contig 10231 bp, 7 predicted proteins | sample 1671091 | NCBI WGS metagenome assembly OOBN01 (sample SAMN06348121, study PRJEB24527) | human gut metagenome | biome: human gut; feature: ankylosing spondylitis patient; material: feces | host: Homo sapiens | place: China | collected 2015-10 | reverse complement strand
GCGGCTTCAACTCCAACCGCTTCGACCTGCCGGTGCTGGTCGAGGAGTTCCTGCGCGCCGGCGTGGACGTGGACTTCAAGCGCCGCAAGTTCATCGACGTGCAGAACATCTTCCACAAGAAGGAGCAGCGCACGCTGGTCGCGGCCTACAAGTTCTACTGCGACAAGGACCTGGAGGAGGCCCACTCGGCCGAGGCCGACACGAAGGCCACCTACGAGGTGCTGAAGGCCCAGCTGGACCGTTACGACGATCTGGAGAACGACATCGACAAGCTGGCCGAATACTCGTGCCGCGCCGAATCGGCCGACTACGCCGGGCGCATCCTCTACAACGAGAAGGGCGAGGAGGTCTTCGGGTTCGGCAAGTACAAGGGCCGTTCGGTGGCCGAGGTGTTCCGCATCGAGCCGAGCTACTACGCCTGGATGATGAACGGCGATTTCCCGCTCTACACCAAGAAGGTCATCACCGAAATCCGGATGCGCGATAAAATGAAATGACGATGAAACGACTCTGTGCCGCAGCTCTGATGATCGTGTGGGCTTTCTGCGCCGTTGCGGCGGGGAAGTCCGCAACGATCGTCTACATCAACGGTGCGAAATACTACATCCACACGGTGCAGGCGGGCGAGACGCTCTACGGGCTTTCGAAAACCTACGGGGTGGGCGAGAAGGTGATTCTCGAAAACAACCCCTCGATCGCCCGCGGCCTAAAAACCGCCGAGAACATCAAGATCCCCTTCGTGGCCGACGTTCCCGAACCCAAGTCGGACAAGAAGCTGCGCAAGACCTTCGACTTCCATTTCGTGTCGAAGGGCGAGACGCTCTACGCCATTTCGCGGCAGTACGAGATTCCGGTGAAAACCCTTCTGGAGGACAACCCGAACCTTGACCCGCTGCACATGCGCCTCGGCGAACGCATCCTGATCCGCAGGAAACAGATCGGTTCGGAGGACGAGGCCGGCACGAAGGAGCAGTGGGAGGAGTACCGGCAGTCGCTGAACAGCGTGGCCGAGGAAGGCACGGCCTACCACATCGTCCATCCGGGCGAGACGTTCTATTCGCTCTCGCGCCGCTTCGGGATCACCGAGGCGGAGTTCAGCGCGCTCAACGGCGGACTGAAACCCGCGGACCTCAAGGCCGGGGCCATGGTCAAGATTCCCGCGCCCGAGGCCGGACAGATTCCGGAGGGCGCCGACAGCCTCCAACGGCAGGACAGCGTGCCGGAGACCGGGCAGCAGGTCGTGCAGATCGACTTCCGGGCGCTCCGGGCCGGCGACCCGCTCGACGTGGCGCTGCTGCTGCCCCTCGCCACGGGCGGCGAGCCTAACGGCAACTACCTGGAGTTCTATCAGGGTTTTCTGCTGGGGCTGGACAGCGTGAAGCTCAAATACGGACGTTCGGTGAACGTGGACCTCTACAACACGGCCCGCGACACGGCGCGCATCCGCGAAATCGTCGAAAGCAACGCCTTCCGGAAAGCCGACCTGATCGTCGGCCCCGTCTACGAGGAGGGGCTGTATCCGGTGATCCGCTTCGCCGAGGAGAAAAAGATTCCCGTGGTGTCGCCGCTGGCCAATATCGAGGGGATGAACAGCGACGTGCTGTTCCAGCTCGCGCCCGACCCTTCGCGCAAGTACGAGAAGGCGGGCGATCTGGTGAACGGCGACAAGCGCGTGACGCTGATCTGCACCGAGTCTGCCGACAAGGAGTTCGAGCGCGAGATGCTCGCGCTGCTGGGCGATTCGGAGTACCGCCGCTATACCTATAAATACGAGCATCCCACGGCCCGCTCGGCCGACAGCCCGAGCGACCTCACGCCGCTGCTGGAGAATACGGACGACAACGTTTTCATCATCCTCTCCGACAACGAGGTGGACATCGACCGCATTCTCGCGGCTCTGGCCTCGGCCGATACGAGCCTTACGAGCCGCGGCCGCACGGCGCCCCGCTTCGTGGTGCTGGGCAACACCCGCTGGAACCGCTACAACACCGTCGACCGCGCGATGTTCTTCAAGAACCGCGTGATCTTCTTCTCGACCTACCACGCCAAACGCGACTCGGAGACCGTGCGGGCGTTCGACGACGCCTACATCCGTTCGTTCGGCGCGCTGCCGACCCTCTTTTCCTACCGGGGCTACGACACGGCGATGATCTTCGCCCCGGCCATGTACGGCGACATCGAGTACGACCTCGAAGACCGCCGCTACACGCCGTTGCAGACGACCTATCGGTTCGGACAGAACGAAGGCCGCGAGAACCACGTCAACCGCAACTGGACGCGGGTCAACTACAACAGCGACTTCACCATAACCATCGAATGACAGAGCCATGGCAACTTTGACGAATACGATTCCCGAGAAAACCATCGAGCGATTGAGCGAGTACCGCCGCACGCTGCTCGCCAGCCATCGGCAGGGCATCACGCATATCTTTTCGCACGTACTGGCCGGCATCCACGGCATCACGGCCGTGCAGGTGCGCCGCGACCTGATGCTGATCGGCTTCTCGAGCGACACGAAGAAGGGCTATGACGTGCAGGTGCTGATCGAGTACATCAGCCGCATCCTCGACAGCCCCTCGCCCATGAACATCGCCGTGCTGGGCATGGGCCATCTGGGCCAGGCCATCACCAAATATTTCAACGGCAAGGGGCTCAAGCTGAAGATCACCGCGGCGTTCGACGTCGACCCCGAAAAGGTCGGCAAGACGATCGACGGCATCCCGTGCTACCATATGGACTCCTTCGAGGAGGTGGTCGAGGACAAGGACATCTCGATCGTCATCGTCTCCTCGCCGACGAAGGTGGCTCCGAATCTCGTGCTGCCGATCATCAATGCCGGCATACGGGGGGTGCTGAATTTCACCTCCACGCCGCTGAACTTCCCGCAGGGGATCATCGTCGAGAATTACGACATCACCACGCTGCTCGAAAAAGTCGCCTACTTCGTCAAGGAGAGCGACGGGAGCAATTCGTAACCGTGTGCCGGAGAGGGAGAGAGAGATGAGGGTATTTCACGGTTTCGACGCACTTCCGCACTTCGTCCGTCCGGCGGTCACCGTCGGGTCGTACGACGGCGTGCACCTGGGCCACCGCGCCCTGATCGGGCGGCTGATCGCCGAGGCCCGCGCCAACGGCGGCGAAAGCATCGTGCTGACCTTCGAGCCGCACCCGCGCATCACGCTGGGAAAGGCCGAAGGGCTGCGGCTGCTGACGACGCTCGACGAGAAAACGGCCCTGCTGGAAGAGCTGGGGGTGGATAACGTGATCGTCATTCCCTTCGACAGGGCGTTCAGCGCCTTGTCCGGAGAGGAGTTCGCGGACGATTACCTGATCGGAAAGGTCGGCGCCGAAACGCTCGTCGCGGGCTACAACCACCGTTTCGGCCACGACCGGATCGACTGCGACACGCTCGCGGCGTCGGGACGGCTCCGCGTCGTGAAGGTGGGTCCGTGCAGGGTCGACGGCGAGCATGTCAGTTCGACCGTGATCCGCCGGCTGCTGGATGAGGGGAAAACCGCAGAGGCCGAATTGTTACTTGGATATTCCCTGCAAACCGAAAAATAAAAAAACATGTTAAGTCACGATTGTCAGATACGCGTGTGGTACAAGCACACCGACCAGATGGCCATTTGCCACCATTCGAATTACATCTGCTACTACGAAGCCGCCCGCAGCGAGTTCCTGCGCGCGCTGGGCATGTCGTTCGCCGAGGTCGAACGGCGGGGCATTATGATGCCGATCCTCGAAGTGCAGTCGAAATACCGCAAGCCGGCCTATTTCGACGAACTGCTGACCGTGCGCATCATCCTCCGGGAAATGCCCTCGACACGCATCAATTTCTTCTACGAAATCTACAACGAGCGGGGCGACCTGCTCAATACGGGTATGACCCAGCTGGGCTTCATCCACAGCGATTCGCGGCGTCCGTGCCGCTGTCCGGAATGGTTCCTGGAGCTGATCCGCAGCCGCTGGACCGAATAAGACGCCCCGTTTCGGGTCCGATTCATGCCGCTTCGCCCTGCGAAGCGGTTTTTTCTGCGCCGTGACGGCATTTTCATCGCCCGGAAAGTCCCTCCCCGCAGTCCGGATTCCGGGACCGCTCCGTCGGGGCGGAAGCAAACCGGCGTTCGCTTCTGCACCCGACTTTTCGTACCTTTGGATACTCCCGCTCGGCAATGTTCAAGTAAATTTGACATTGCCATCGCTTATTCGTACCTTTGCGGCTCAATTTGCGACAACTTATGATTTCAATAGACGGCCTCACCGTAGAGTTCAGCGGCACGACGCTTTTCAAAGACATCTCCTTCACGATCGGCGACAAGGACCGGATCGCCCTGATGGGCAAAAACGGAGCGGGCAAATCGACCCTGCTGAAGATCATCGCCGGAGTGCGTTCGGCCACGCGGGGGCGCGTGACCGTGGGCGAAGGCGGGAAAGTGGGGTATCTGCCCCAGCACCTTCAGGTGGAGGACGGGCGCACGCTCGTCGAGGAGGCGTCGCGGGCCTTCGAACACCTGTTCGAAATCGAGCGGCGGATCGCGGCGCTCAACGAGCAGCTCACGACCCGCACCGACTACGAAAGCGAGTCGTATATGCGGCTGATCGAGGAGGTCACGGCCATCTCCGAGAAGTTCTATGCCGTGGACCTCACCAACTATCAGGAAGACGTGGAGCGCATTCTGCTGGGGCTGGGCTTCGAACGGAGCGACTTCACGCGCCAGACCTCCGAATTCTCGGGCGGCTGGCGCATGCGCATCGAGCTGGCCAAGCTGCTGTTGCAGAAACCCGACCTGCTGCTCTTGGACGAGCCGACGAACCACCTCGACATCGAGTCGATCGAGTGGCTGGAGGATTTCCTGATGAACAACGCCAAGGCCGTAATGGTCATTTCCCACGACAAGGCTTTCGTGGACCACATCACCACGCGCACCATCGAGATCGCCCGCGGACGCATCTACGACTACAAGGTCAACTACTCCCATTACCTCGAACTCCGCAGGGAGCGTCGCGAGCAGCAGCAGGCGGCCTACGACAACCAGCAGAAGATGATCGCCGAGACCCGCGAGTTCATCGAGCGTTTCAAGGGGACCTATTCGAAGACCAATCAGGTGCAGTCGCGCGTGCGGATGCTCGAAAAACTGGAACTCATCGAGGTGGACGAGGAGGACCGGTCGGCGCTGAACCTGCGCTTTCCGCCCGCCCCGCGTTCGGGTTCCTATCCGGTCATCACCTCCGAACTGGGCAAGGCGTACGGCGACCACCGGGTGTTCAGCGACGTGTCGATCACCATCGGGCGCGGCGACAAGGTGGCTTTCGTGGGGCGCAACGGCGAGGGCAAGTCGACGATGGTCAAGGCCATCATGGGGCAGATCGACTTCGAGGGCGAGATCCGGATCGGCCATAACGTCCGGATCGGTTACTTCGCGCAGAACGAGGCGTCGGGGCTCGACGAGTCGATCACCGTCTTCAAGACCGTCGACGACATCGCCGTGGGCGACATCCGGACCCGTATCCGCGACATTCTGGGGGCCTTCATGTTCGGCAAGGAGGCCAGCGAGAAGCTCGTAAAGGTGTTGTCGGGCGGCGAACGGACGCGTCTGGCGATGATCAAGCTGTTGCTGGAACCGGTCAACCTGCTGATCCTCGACGAGCCGACCAACCACCTCGACCTGAAGACCAAGGAGATTCTCAAAGAGGCCCTGATGGCTTTCGACGGCACGCTGATCGTCGTCTCCCACGACCGCGATTTTCTCGACGGGCTGACATCCAAAATCTACGAATTCTCCCACGGCCGCGTCACCGAGCACCTCGACGGGGTCTACGGTTTCCTCCGGAAGAAGAAAATTGAAAATATCAGCGAAATCGAACGGCGCAAGGCGTAGACGCCGCGCCTGTGAAGTCCCGGACCCTCGGGATTCCGTGCCGCCCGTCCTTGGCGCAGACAAAACGGCCGCCCTGCAAGGGGCGGCCGTTTCCGTTATTCGATCATCTTTTTGAGCGTCTTTTTCAGCTTGTCGTGGTTGCGCAGGTCGTTGCGCAGTTTGCTGTTGCCGTCCCGGTCGACGAGCACGTAGGAGGGGATGCCGTCGACTTTGAACTTTTCGCACAGATATTTCCATTGCTCCTCGTTCAGCCGGTAATGCTTGCCGGCGATTTTGCCGATCTGGGTCTTGTAGGTCACCAGCGGCGAGGTCTCGTTGGCAAGGTAAATCCACACGATGTCGTCCGATTTCAGTTCCCCGGTTTTCAGCGGCTCGTTGGCCTTGATCGCCGCCTGGCAGGGTCCGCACCAGGTGTTCCAGAAATCGACCAGCACGACCTTGCCCTTGCAGGGCGCGACGATGGCGTCGAAAAGCTTGTCGGGGGCCACGTCGGGCGTCTCTTCGATCTTCACCTTGCCTTCCAGCGCCGCCAGCTCCCTGCGCACCCTGGCCTGAATAGCCTCGCACGCCTCGGCGTAGAACGGATTCTTCAGCGAACGGAGCGAGGCGAGGTCAGCCTCGGTGAGTTCGCAGTTCGCGGCTTTCGCGGCCATCGGAACGGCTTTGCGCAGATCTACGACAAGACCGTTCTCTGCATGGATAATATCCGCCCAGTCGAAAGCCGAGTAGCTGATGGCTGTCCGGTAGTCGGGTTCGAACTCGCCCATCAGCAGTTTCGGGTCATTGATGTCGAACAATCCGCAGACAGCGGCATAATGTTTCGGCTCCAGTGTGGCAAATTTGTAGTCGATCTTTGCATTGCGGTCCCAAAGATTGTTTACCGAGCGGTAGTTGTGTTCGAGAAGACTGCTGCACGTTACCATGACACAGAGAGCCTCCTGCTTGAGCGAGAGCAGGTTCAGTTCCTTCATCATCTCCGACATGCCGCTGCGGGCGACGCTGTCGGTCAGCATTTTGTATTTGGATACGATCATCTGCGCATATTCGTCCGCCGTCATCCGGTAATCCGCGAATTTGCCCGTATAGAAATCGAACCCGATCTGTTTTTCGGCCCTCATGTCGTACAGCATATTCAGGTCGGCATAGGTTCCCGTCGCATACAGCTTACGGTCGTGTGAGGCTTTTCGTTCCTTGCCGCGGCGCTGGACGATGGATTTGCCCTTCTCTGTGAGGTCAACGTAAATATCCGCGGTTTCCCCGGGAGCCGTCCAGAAATTCAGGTGCATCGAGCCGGGACCGGCCGGATTGCCATAGATCAGCGACGGGCCGTACTGCCCGAATTTAAAGGTCGCAACGCCCGTCTCGGGGTCGATGGGAGCGTCTTTGCGCTCGTGACCGGTCAGCATCGAATTGATATAAAGCGTCATGTCCTTGTACATCCCTTCGCGGAATCCTAACAGGTGGATGTTGACCCTCGTTTCGCCGACGGCGAAGATCGGATCGGGCACCGGACCGTCCTTCGGGGCCTTGCGCAGCTCCCGGGGCAGCCCCTCGGGAAATTCGGGGTACTCCGTTTTGCCCGTCAGGTCCACGCCGTAGAGTTTGAAACAGTCGTCGCAGTCCGATTCGATGAAGTCGAACGACTTTGTTCCGCGGGGCAGGGGAGGAAACCGCAGCACGAACGACGCGCGGCCCGACTTCGGCATCCAGAACAGCGAGTCGGGCGTTATGCCTTCGGCCCCGGTGAGCATGAATCTCCGGGCGGGGATTTGCAGATAGCTGTCCGACGAAATGACGATCCAGTTTTTGGGCCGGTAGTAGGCGTTCACGTGGAGCACGGTCGCCGTGTCGCTCAATTCGACTTTCACGATGTCGAGCGTCCGGGTGTTGGCCGTTTCGATCAGCGGGTTTTCCACGACCCGGTCGGCCGGGGTGCAGGACGGCAGCAGCGCACCGAGCGCCGCTGCGATCAGGAACAGAAGGTTTCTCATGGCAGGTTGGTTGGGTTTGTAGTGACAAACAAATGTAGTCTTTTTTTGCTGTTTTTGCAACTGTTTCCGCAAAAAACGGTTGGATGGCCCGGAACGGAAAAGGGACCGCACTCCGAAAGTGCGGCCCCTTCTCTGCAAACCCTTCAAAAACTATTTTCCGATCAGCGAAATCGAACGCTGGATGAAATCCGTCAGGTTCTTGCCCTTGAGCATGCCGTTGGTCAGCAGCGCCAGGTCGATGATCTGCTTGACGAGGCGGTTTTCGCCGCCGATCTCGCGCAGACGCTGGTTGCGCTCGTCGCGCAGGGTGACGATCTTCTTCGACAGCTCCTCGCGCGTGGATTTTTCCTCGGACGAAAGTTCCTCCTCCTTCTTGCCCTTCACGACCTCGTCGAAACGCTTCTCCTCGGCCACTGCGGCGTCGATCTTCTTGGTGATCGACTTCAGTTTGTCGCCGTAGGACTTCTCCACGTCGGCGAGGATGTCGATGACGATGGGGTGGTTGGCGTTGACCGCGATGGTGAAGTTGTCGGGCATCTGTCCGTAGAACTGGCTCATGCCCCCGCCGCCCGTCTGGGCCATCTCCTTCATGCGGCGCATGAACTCGTTCTGCGTGATGACGACGGGCGCTTCGCCGGCTGCCATCGGCTCGAAGGCGATGTTGTAGTGGATCTTCTCGTCGTGCGGCATCTGCGCTTCGAAGACGGGGCGCAGAATCTCCTGCTGCGCCTCCGAGAGCGACATTTTGAGCGAGTCCTCCTTCTGGATCAATTTGTCCACGATGTCGCTGTCGACGCGCACGAAACGCTGCTCCTTGTGCTTCGACTCGTACCAGTTGACGTAGTGGTTGTCGAGCGGGCCGTTCATTTCGAGCACGTCGTAGCCTTTGCCCTTCGCGGCTTCGAGGGCCACGAGTTTGGCGACGGGGTCGTCGACGTAGAGGAAGACGAGCGTCTGGTGCTTGTCGGTCTGGTTGGCCTTGACCAGCTCCTCGTATTCGGCGGGCGTGAAGTATTTGCCGTCGGTATTCTTCCACAGCATGAACGACTGCGCCTTTTCAGCGAATTTCTCATCGGTGAGGATTCCGTACTGGATGAAGATTTTCAGGTCGTCCCACTTCTTCTCGAATTCGGGGCGCATGGTGTTGAACAACTCCTGCAAGCGGTCGGCCACCTTGCGCGTGATGTAGTTCGAGATCTTCTTGACGTTCGAATCGCTTTGGAGATAGCTGCGCGAGACGTTGAGCGGGATGTCGGGCGAATCGATCACGCCGTGCAGCAGCGTGAGGTACTCCGGTACGATTCCTTCGACCTGATCCGTCACGTAGACCTGGTTGGAGTAGAGCTGGATCTTGTTCTTCTGAATCTCGAAGTTGTTGCGGATCTTCGGGAAGTAGAGAATGCCCGTCAGGTGGAACGGATAGTCGATGTTCAGGTGGATCGAGAAGAGCGGCTCTTCGCCCGTCGGGTAGAGCTCGTGGTAGAACTCCTTGTACTGCTCTTCGGTGATGTCGGCCGGCTTGCGCATCCACAGCGGATCGGTGTCGTTGACGATGTTGTCCTTGTCGGTATCGACATACTTGCCGTCCTTCCACTCCTTGACCTTGCCGAAGGCGATGGGAACGGGCAGGAACCGGCAGTATTTGCGCAGCAATTCCTCGATTTTGGCCGCTTCGGCGTACTCCTTGGCCTCTTCGGAGAGGTGCAGGACGATCGTCGTCCCGCGGTCGTGCGCCTCGTCGCTCTCCTCCATCGAGAACTCGGGCGAGCCGTTGCACTCCCAGTGCACGGTTTTGCTGCCCTCCTTGTAGGATCTGGTGATGATCTCCACCTTGTCCGCGACCATGAACGCCGAGTAGAAGCCCACGCCGAACTGGCCGATGATGTCGGTGTCGGCGGCCTTGTCCTTGTCGAGCGTCTGCTTGAACTGCAGACTGCCGGAGCGGCAGATCGTGCCGAGGTTGTTTTCCATCTCGTCCTTGTCCATGCCGATGCCGTTGTCGCTGACGGTCAGGGTGCGGGCGGTCTCGTCCGGCTTCAGCTGGATGGCGAAATCGCTGCGGCTGAGGCCGACGTTTTCGTCGGTCAGCGCCAGATACGCCAGCTTGTCGATGGCGTCGGAGGCGTTGGAAATGATTTCACGCAGGAAAATTTCCTGATGCGTGTAAATGGAGTTTATCATGAGATCCAGCAGACGCTTGGATTCCGCCTTGAACTGTTTCTTTGCCATAGTAAATGTCACGTCCTTTGCAGATTAGCACTCATACTATCTGAGTGCTAACTGTATTCTAGCACACTTTTCCTCGTTTGCAAGGGGTTTTTGCAAAATTCATAAAGCGTTCACAAGCGGCTGGATAGG
>OOBN01002741.1_pt1 | contig 10268 bp, 4 predicted proteins | sample 1671091 | NCBI WGS metagenome assembly OOBN01 (sample SAMN06348121, study PRJEB24527) | human gut metagenome | biome: human gut; feature: ankylosing spondylitis patient; material: feces | host: Homo sapiens | place: China | collected 2015-10 | reverse complement strand
ATGTAAAGCTTTACACAAATTTTCCAAATGGATAAAACAAAGCTTGCGTACCCAATCGTTTTTCGGAACAACAGAGAATATTGTATATACACAGATATGAATTGCGGTCTGTGACTACTTGCTACTTATCATCATTAGTATCCACTAATAGGACATCTACTAAAACCCTCCTGTTTTATTAGGGCACTAATATTATCCCACCATTATAATCAAGTAAAATAATGATTTTTCATAATCATCTGATAAGTCATACTCTTTGTATTAGTAAATATGGTACAAAGGTATTAGTTTTATTTGAAACTATTGCTCAAAACGACTATCTTTGTGCAAAGATTAAGATATAGATAAAAGATTTGACTATGAAATATGATATTTCCTATATGACAACAGAGGCTGTAAGCCTGCTTAAATCACTGATTAGCATCCCTTCCATCAGCCGGGAAGAAACCCAAGCTGCGGATTTTCTGCAAAACTATATTGAAATGGCAGGTATGCAGACCGGACGCAAGGGAAATAATGTGTGGTGCCTCAGTCCGATGTTCGATTTGAAAAAGCCCACTATCCTGCTTAACTCTCACATTGACACTGTAAAACCTGTCAACGGTTGGAGAAAGGATCCGTTCACTCCCCGCGAAGAAAATGGCAAATTGTACGGGCTGGGCAGCAACGATGCCGGTGCCAGCGTTGTTTCGTTATTACAGGTGTTCCTGCAACTATGTCGCACTTCGCAGAAATACAACCTCATCTATCTTGCCTCGTGCGAAGAAGAAGTTTCAGGTAAGGACGGAATTGAAAGTGTATTGCCGGGACTTCCTCCTGTCTCATTCGCCATAGTGGGCGAACCGACGGAGATGCAGCCCGCCATTGCCGAAAAAGGCTTAATGGTGTTAGACGTCACTGCAACAGGTAAAGCCGGACACGCGGCACGCAATGAGGGAGACAATGCTATCTACAAAGTATTGGATGACATCGCCTGGTTCCGTGACTATCGTTTTGAAAAGGAATCTCCGCTACTAGGTCCGGTGAAGATGAGCGTCACGGTGATTAATGCAGGTACTCAACACAATGTCATTCCCGACAAATGTTCTTTCGTCGTCGACATCCGGAGCAACGAACTTTACTCAAACGAAGAACTGTTTGTGGAAATCAAGAAACATATTTCCTGTGACGCCAAAGCGCGTTCATACCGCCTCAACTCTTCACAAATTGATGAAAAACATCCGTTTGTTCAGAAAGCAGTAAAGCTTGGCCGTGTTCCTTTCGGTTCTCCAACTCTGTCTGATCAGGCATTAATGTCCTTCCCTTCGGTAAAGATCGGTCCGGGACGCTCTTCACGTTCGCATACAGCAGAGGAATATATCATGCTGAAAGAGATCGAAGAAGCTGTCGGAATTTATCTGGAGTTATTGGATGGGCTTCTGATTTAGTTACATCAATGTATATACAAATTACTTTCTATAAAAATATCCTATCGGGCGTATTCAATCTCGCATATAAAGAAGAAAAAAGCGAACGTTTCTTGCACAAACGTGTTCCATGTTATTAATAAACTTTTGAGGGGTTTATTAATAACGGTATCTAAGTTTATTATAAACTCTCAAATAGAAATTTAGAATCTTAGCATCCATTTATTACAACAAAAAAGACTGCAATTCCTATAAAGATTGCAGCCTTTTGCCTATATTAATCATTCCTGTCTCTGTACAAGGGTAGGACAGTTAGCTATATTTGTTGTAATATCTCACTATTTTCATACTCGATTTTATATCTTTTTTCTCATTTATTCATTAATAACTCAAGTTTCACAAACACCCTGCATAGTTTGAGGTTGAGAATAAGTCAGTAGTATCTAATATTCTCCTCCTTCAGGAAGGAGGAGTACCCGTAGGGGGAGGTGGTAGGTCTCCCCCCTTATATTCTCAGACTACAAATATACAACATTTAAAGCCGTTTGTCAAGTCCTTGTGGCATGCTTTCTGGTAATTACTGCATTTTCTCTTTTTCAAGAAAGCCACAGACCTGTATTCACTTTCTTCAATAGTTTACCTAATCAAGCAAGAACCTTTCCGCACGTCCCGGAGTCAACAACTCCCATAAAGAAGCAACCGTCCATCCCGGTGCAAAGATATCATTATAGTACCCTTTTCCGTTCTTACCATAATCCCAATTAGTGTGCTGAACGACTTCCGGATAGAAACCGGATTTTGCAATGCCGCATAAATGCCCTTCATAAGGTAGCAACTGACGCATAGATGTAGATATCACCTCCGCAAAATCAGCCATACGAGGTTCAGCATATTCCTTTGACAACCATTGAAGTACAGATGCAAACTCAAAAACAAAAACATCAATATGGTTATTCTCCACAGAAACATTTCCCCAACCACGAGTTTTAAGACCTATATCACCCAGCATCTGTCCCGGTGCGAAAGGAACGTCCCACAAATAATACCAGGATAAAGCAAAATAAGCCGCTTTTTTTGTCAAATCGGCATAATGCCTATGTTCTTCTCCCTTTGTTATCAATGAAAGATAGTAAGTAGCGGTAGCAGCATAGAGAGAAGCCTCTTTATCCTCGCAGTTCGCATCCAATGTAGATGAGAAATAATCAGCTTTCGAAATCAGCTCTTTCTCTAAATAGTCTGCCGTCCGTTTGGAACTGGCCAAATAACGCTTATCTTTAAAATATTTATATCCCATAACTAATGGCAACGTAGCAGATGGGGTACTTCCCCCACTCGGATCGACAATAGTTAAATCATCACGAAACTTACGGGGGAAACTACCATCAACATTCTGTAACTGTAAGAACATATCCAATATTCTTTTCAACTTTTGCTCCCACTCAGGATGACGGCGTCCGTTCTCTTTTTCATAAGCTAAGAAATGGAACATGGCATAGACGCCTTCCGACTGACGCCGGATACTATGGATCGGTTCCTCATATCCCTTGTCAAAATTCACGGATTCCTTGAAAAATCCCGCTTGTGTGAAACCATTCTTCAAATAACTATCAAATATCTTTGTACTGTTCACTTTCAGTTCTTCCCGGTTCGATTGCCAACCGTATTCCCATGCATTAAATGCATTAAGAAGTACACGACCGATAAAACCAACCTCAGCCTGACCGTTTCTTTCACAGTCACTTACCTTCAGATGTATTCCGGAATTATAAACCAGCGGTTGATTATCGACCAAACTATTTACAAAAAAGCAACTAAGCACTTGCTTCATATCCGCTATAGAATATGAATTCTCCACAGGTTTTGGTGCATAGGTATCATAACAATGCTCCCATGTATGCTGTATAAAGTCTGAAAAATCATCCGCACCACTTTCCATTATTTCCCATGTCAACAATACCGACTCACCTTTCTTCATCAGTTGAAAAGCCTCCACCTCAGGTGCTAATGTTAATTTACGAATATAACTTTTAGGAGCCTCCCGATAGGGAAAACCAAAAGAAAGCATAGCTATTCCCTGCTGATTCTCAAATCCGGTAAATCCCAAGGAAGTCTTCCCTGAAAGAATGATCTCTCCTTCTTTATGTGTAGCTAAAGCATCCATAGAAAAATCATCCAAACGATTTACTGTCATAAATCGTTTTTCTTTTTCACTAAAAATCCCCGTAAGTGGTGCGCTCAACCTGTCTTCACGAAGCAACCAACTATCCGACGTATGGAATGATGGAGCTTTTTTAGGAGAACGCAAATTACGGCGATACCAAAATCCCGGCATATAAAACTGACAGTTATCATGGCGATAGCCCGTACTCAACAATTGACGATAGTTGAAGTAAACATCCTGTGCAGCGGTAAGCTGTACAGTCAATCGCATACAACTATCCCGTTCTTCAACTTTATGAAAAACCGTTATCGGCAATTTATTATCCGAACGCCACTCATAATCAAAATAGCTATTCTCCAACTTATCCGGATGCAGTTTATAATTCACAGCATTATTACCCGGAACCTTTAAAGATAGTTCTACCTTCATATTCTCAGGAACATACTTCACTGCTCCCATACAGGCAGTACCAAACAAAATCGCTGTACAACCCACAAATGTCCTTAATATCGTTTTCATACCTCTTATCTATTGTTCTATTATACCTTCATTTCCATTCAGAATCTAATGAGTTATCGGCCAATATACCGCATAACGTTCAAAATGAACTTTATAAAAAGGTTCCAGCACTATATGCTCAAAACCTTTCAAGTTTATGCCAAACTTCAATGGTTCTCCTGAAACAACCTCCACATGAGTTGGAATCCGTTCTACAGGTTCTCTGAATACCGGGACTTTTGCCATGTCCATCTTATTCATAGCCGTATTGTTCATCTTTCCCCAAAAAGTAGTAGGAAGATTTTCCTTTCCCATACGCCCGGCAAGCACGTAAGGCCCATATAATAATGCAACATAACGGTCAGTACCTGTTAAGTTCTCTGTATATATATGCATCGGAAGTCGTAGTGTAATCACATTCTTCCGCTCCCACACTCTGTCTATAATCCAATACCCATCACTGCCAAGCAGAGGCTGTTCTTCTTCTCCATTAATTATAAAAGTAGCCTTATCAGTCCAATCAGGTTTACGAATGCGCAGAATCAGTTTCTGCTTTTTCTTTAGATTCAATATAAGGTCAACTTGTTCGGATTCCGGAATCCGGCTTTGCTGAATAAGCTCGACTCCTTCTTCTTTCCAAGAAAGAATGGAAGGAATAAACAGATTCACTCTTATATCCTTTTCTTGATGCCTATTCGTCACTTTATGGCTATAAATAAACTTACCCAGCTTCGCCGGACTTTCCAGCCCTGTATGTCCACAGCACCAGAAAGAGCTATCACGTGAAGCATAAATACGATAATGCCCCGGTCGCATGGAAGTAAAATAGCAGCACATACCCTTCACCGGGTCATAGGCTGACAAGATATGATTAAATAAAGTTCTTTCATAATATGCCGCCTTAGTCGCATCCGGTTGCTGCATGAACAGAGCTTCGGTCAAACGTAACATATTTACGGAATTACACGTTTCCGGTCCGCTGATATGGAGCATCCTATCAATGAACTCCTTTTTAGAGAAGAAATGTTCTCCGGTACTGTTACCACCTATTACCCAAGTATGGTTTTGCTTCACAATATTCCAGAAATTAGTCGCCGCAAGAAGAAAGGCCCGATCACCGGTAAACATATAATATTTATGGAAACCCGTAAATTTCGGGATCTGTGTATTGGCGTGCCACCCGAATAAAACATCCTTTCCTTCAGACAAAGGAACCCACATAGCCCGATCATTTAAACGGCGGGCCCAATCAAGGAAACGCTTTTGCCCCGTCAACTCATAAACCTCAACGTAAGACTCATTAATCGAACCATGTTCACAAATCAATAATTGCTGAATCTGTTCATCAGTCAGCTTATCCAATACCTGAGAACCAAACCAATCGGCCAACCGTACTAATATCGGCAACGCTTCTTTCAAGTCACACTGTGTATAAGCAGCAGAAAGCCCGAGCAGCATCTTATTAATCAGATAAACAGGTGCCCAGGCACCATTGACCGTAGGATTATTCGTTTTTATCTTTCCTGAGGCTACTTCCCTGAATAGTTCCCTGCCTCCTTTCACACCTAACAGGAAGCCATCTTTACCGGCTTCCTGACATAGCTTCAATTCTTTCAGCACATATTTCAATCGTCTCAGTAACTCTCTATCGCCTGTAGATTGATACATCATCGATACGGAAGAAAGATAGAACCCAAGAAATCCACCCCGAAGCGGGCCTGCTCCCCATACGTCTTGCGACTCCCAGCCGGCATAAGGTCCGGCTTTCGATGACAATCCCGCTTCAATCCGATAAAAATGAAGCAAAGAGTCAGGATTCAGCCAAAGAAGATATTCTTTGCCTTTTTGTTGCAAATCAAGAAAAGGACCATCTGACAAACGTATTTCTTTCAATGGAAAATAACTTTCAAAAGACGTCCCCAGCGATGTCTCCCCTTTTCGTAACACAGACATAGCAGGATTCACCGAGCCAAAGATTAGCAATAAGCTCAATAGCATTCTTACAGATGTCTTGGCTACTATACGTTCGCACATTATCATATCCATTATTCAAATTCTATTTTCTTCGCAGGAATCAGCCGAACAGGACCTATTAACCCCGATTCTATCAATGGCGAGTCTTTCCGGTAATGTTTCCAAGTAGTGAATGCCACTCTTCCGCCTTCCGGTTTATTTACTCCATTTCTATACCAGTCCGGTAGCTTTCTGATAGCCCCACGACTCAAAGCAGCAATTCCATTTACTCCTCCTCCGGGTACATACTCGTTCTCCTCCGGTAACTGTTCATCCCCAATCAAACGATTCGTCCATTGATTAGTCACCTTAATTTCCAATGTATTTTCACCCGGCTTCAGCACATCAGTGACATCAATTAAATACGGACGGGACCAAAAGATCCCTTTATTTACTCCATTGACAATCACCTCCGCCATCACCTCTACTGCACCCAAATCAAGGAAAACAACTCTATCCTCAGACATCATAGAAGGTTTCACAACAAAGTTAGTTTTATAAGTAGCTGTACCAGAAAAATATTTAACGCCCTCATCTTCGTGTCTATGCAAAGAGAACAATTTGGGCAAACTTATTTTTTCCGGTGCTCCCAGCCCTTTCGGGAAGCTAACCTCCCATTTCTGATTTATCATCACCGGACTTCCTGTTTTTTCAACCTTTACCTCTCTTTTTATACCGTCCGATGTAACAAATTCATAATTCCCATCACTCCATGCCAACAGAGAGCGGGTATCCGCATAAGGTATCCAGTCCAATATACGCTCATCAGTATTTCTTGTATATCCTTTGGCTACCAATTGAGAAATCTCCTTATCTGATAATACTTTAGAAAACAACACCGGAACAGACATATCCCCATTATAATAGGAAGCTCCTTCTTTTAAAGAAGTAAAATTCAATCCAGGATGAATTGTCTGCAAAGACTTCGTCTTATAAGCTATATGCTCTCCATTGATATAAATATGCGGAGCCCCTTCCCTATAAACCAGACAAATATGGCTCCAACCGGAAATAGGTTTTTCCACTCCCATTTTAAACTCAGGATATCCTTTCTCATTCTCCCATACCGCAACTCCATTTCTACCTACAGCCAGTCCACAAGTGGCATGTCCTGCGCCATATAACAGTTCACCGCCCGACGGATAGATTGCATAATATTCCGTCCAAGGGTACGGTATATATCCCATTGGATTATCTATATTCAACATGGCATCTGATTCCGGTTTCACCCACAATGAGATTGAGAAATTATCTCTTATGTCAGGGTATGCCGCCTGCTTCCATTCTTCGGTTGATATAGCAGAAGCATCTATCAGACACTTCCCATCTTTATGAATAGAACGAATAGCCTTCTGTTCAGGAAGGTCAGAACGAAAGACGACGAACACAGAACCATACGCTTCCAGTTGAACAGGCACCGATATGGTTTCTTCATTCGTTTGATATACCATAGCCCGTGTTCTTTCACCTGATATAGGATTCCAAAACTCAGGAATCTTTCCTTTCACACGAAAGTTACAAATCAGCTCTTTCGAAGTCCGTTGCTGGTTAGCAACAAAATAAACATCCGCCTCTCCTATCTGCCTATGGATATAACGTATTGGGGCACTAATTGAATCTGTGATCACTTCAAAGTCAGGTCTTAACTGAATCTTCTCAAGTACTTGTTCCAAGTTCAAAGAGGTTTCCCAGAAAATCCTACCTTTCCCTACGCTACGATCCACCACTGTAGTTGCGGCCTTTCCCCATAGTTCGTCACAAAGTTGTTCAAACTCTTTTTCTTCAATAACTGAATAAGATTGCAACCCTACGGTCTGTTGCGGACGGGCACCGACAATTATCAATCCCTGTTCCACCATATTCCGCAGTTTCCTCAATAGACCCAACGTAATATGCGATTGTTCCTGTAAAACCAATACACGATAATTCATTCCGTCCGGAAGCCTTAAACGCCCGCGTTCTACCCAAGCTCTATTCAATAACGTTTCCGTATTCATCAAATCGTAATCATATCCTTCCGGTGGTACCGGATTCAAATCTCTTCTATGCACTTTCGTGTATCCTACAATATTATCACCTGTAAAGTATGCAAAATCAGCTACGAATAGTCCCTCTTGCAATAGAGTTTGACAACGGTTCAGATAATCTATCCAGGCACGTCCCGGCTCCCACCAGGTATTAGTTCTGTCAAAATGTATTCCCCAAGGGCCTAAAGTCATAGCGGGAGCAGCATCCGGATGAGGTTGCATTGCATAACGATGAATCACCATCCGATTAATCCCCTCTGTAAACGCCTTATCACCAACAGCCTTCAAAGCAAATGGGTATTCCTGCCATCTTCCCGACTCAGGTTCAGAAGTATATGCTTCGGCACCCACCACTTTCTGACCGTTGATATGAGCTATCGAAGACGCCAATTTTGTAGTACGCCGCATCATCAAGTTGTTCTGGAAAATAGCAGATAACCCATTCCAAAACTCTCCCATAACTCCATCTACCCGTGAGCCTATTTGTAATTCTTCCATTGGTCCGCGGTCATAAGGTTCGCAATAGGATACCAGCCCATATTGATTACATAGATTCCGAAATTCACCATAATAATTATCTGCCAACAAGTCAGCCTGTACACGACGAATATCCCATAAGAAACGTTCTGTCATTTCTTTGCTTCCTACAATCTTACCTGTCATAGCCGGCAAATATTTAATCAAATCATATCCGGTCCTTTCACAAAACTCACCTTCAAATCCGGATGTCCAGTTTTGCATACCGACTTCCCAACTATCTATCTCCAGTCCTATCTGAATCTGGTGAACATAAGGTTTGATTAGTGGATACAATAAATCCATCATTTTATTAAAATGAAGCTGAATCGCCTGTTTGCTAAACTTATCGCATTCAAGCCCCACGCCTGTATCCGGAGCTGCACAGTTTTTTCTTCCGGTAGAAGTATGTCCCAAACGGATGACAGTCCAGTTTCCCAAAGGTGCCTCCCAATTCAGACGTCCCAAAGAATCAACCTGATTCGTCAAGTCAATAATATCTTCCAAGCGAATAACTTGTTCTTTGTCATACGTTTGTATACCGATCTTCCCTCTATGATTAAAAACACTGTTATTCAATAACTGCCAATCAGAAAAGCCCACAGGTTTACCATTCTTGAAAGAAGGGAAAGCTAACACAGCTATATCTCTATAATATCCTAATTCCGTTGCCGGCCGGAGTAATAAAGTATCCACCCGTTTACCGCCTGCCACCTCAGTCTCACTCCAAGTCAATTTTTGCATTGAATACTCAGGAGTAATCCAAGGACCACCACTTGACGACCAACCCGGACAATTATGCATCACATAATCAATGCCTAAACGAGCTGCTTCTTTTATAGCGTGTGCTTTTAATTCCGACCACTCCGGACTTAAGTAAGTAACAGGCCCCTTTGGAATTCCAGTTCCCCCTTCCAGATTGAAAACACCACCTATCCCAATACGATGCATCGCCTCCAGATCCTTTGTAATGCCTTCCTTTGTGATATTTCCATTCATCCAGAACCAATATGTATAAGGCCGGGCAGTCGAAGACAATTGGGTAAAGTCTTTTTCCAGCTCACTCATCGGCTTAACTTTTACAGGATGAGCAGTGCCTGAAGGCAAAGGAAGTTTCTCGCTTACCGGAAGCGGCTTCCCAAAACATGGAACGCCAGATGCATCAAAAGTAAACTTCTGAAGACGAATATCCCGTTTCCAACCGGGTTTTCTCTCTTTTTTCGTATGGTAATAAATATAATGTTCCCTGTCATCAGGAGAAGTTGTAAAACTGGCATGCCCTACCCCAAATACTTGATCGGTACCTTCAAATACAGGTTTATCACTTTTAATCCAGCTTTTCGGATCTAACAAATCTGCGTCCGGGTCCTTCAGACGCAAATAAGAAAGTTTATATGTATCCAGCCATGATTGCCCGCAGGAATAAACAACAAACACATCTTTCCCGTGTTTTAAAATCTGCGGTCCCTCATTCAATGGCAACTCTCCTTGTTCATAATAGCGGTCCGGCGACGATATTTTTACTCTTCCGGAAGCCATTGTCCAAGGATTCTCCATTTTTGCGATATAAAGATGTTGCTGAGTTTTGTCAGTCGGTTCACTATTCTCCCAACCGGACCAGACAGCAAGATCGGAAGAGCACACGTC
>OOBN01002733.1_pt1 | contig 10296 bp, 9 predicted proteins | sample 1671091 | NCBI WGS metagenome assembly OOBN01 (sample SAMN06348121, study PRJEB24527) | human gut metagenome | biome: human gut; feature: ankylosing spondylitis patient; material: feces | host: Homo sapiens | place: China | collected 2015-10 | reverse complement strand
AAATCGCCGATGGCCGAACTGACCCGCAGCGAGAACGCACAGGTCACAGGCACCGAGACGACCACGATGATGAAAGTGTTGCGCAAAGCGCCGATGAAGATGGGGTCTGCGAACAGCTCTGCGTAGTTGGCAAAACCCACAAAGACGTCGGCACGGTTCATGGTCGAGTCAAAAAAGCTCGTGACCACGCAGAGTATCATGGGGTAAATGACGAAGCCGAGAAAAAAGATGAGGCTGGGCAGAAGGAACAGGTAGGAAGCGATGGTCTCCTGCCGAACCAGTGCGCTGCTGCGCTTCGGCTCTTTGATGCTTGCAGTCTTTGCAGCCAAAGAAATCACCAGACCTTTCGTTCTGATTGGGTGCTTGTCTTACACAAAATGCCCCTCCCTCGCCGGGATGTTCGAGGGAGGGGCAGTCATTACTTATTTGCCCTCAGGCGGAAAAGCTCAGGCTTCGGCGGCGGCTGCGTTGGCGTTCTGGACAAAGGTTGCAACGGAAGTGGCAACGTCTTCGCCAGTGCCTACACGCTGGAGCATGTTCCACCACTCGGTGCGGGCAGTTGCCCAGCCCGGAGTGATCTGGTAGTAGTCGCCCAGATAGGCCATGAACTTGGTGTACTCGCTCATGATGGCGTTGTCGGCGTAGATGTCGCCCACGCTGGCGCGGACCGGGAAGTAGGTGGAAGCCAGGACGCTGTCCTTCACCTGGTCAGGGTCAGCAGCGATGAACTCAATGAAGGTCTTGGCTGCCTTGATCTTTGCCTCATCGCCGTTGTCGAAGACGCCAAAGCCCCAGATGCCGCCGCAGAGCTTCGGGTCGCCGCTTGCAGTCGGGAATGCCATGGGCATGATCTCGTCGCCGCTGTTGGTCAGGCCGGCGTCGTTGTTGTCGCTGTTGAGCTGCTGGGCAATGTTCCAGCAGAAAGCCATCTGCAGCGTGCCGTTGCGGAACAGAGTGATCTCGTCGCCGCCGGCGATGGAAGCGTCGAAGTTGATGCCATCGGTGTCGTACAGGGTCTGGATGGCCTTGATGTTCTCGGCAGAGTCTGCGGTGTACTTGGTGTGAGCGTCGTCGGTGAAGGTGCCGCCGTACATATTATTGATAATAGCGCGGGTACCCTGGTCGCCGCCCTGACCGCCGCAGTAGATGGCTGCCACATTCTCGTAGCCGCCCTTGTACAGAGCGTCAACGGTGTTCAGGAAGCCTTCGGTGCTCCAGGTGTGCTTATCGGTGTCGAGATACTTGTCAGCGCCCACTTCCTTGACCTTGGTCATGTTGACGGCCATGCAGTGCGCGGTCATGCACAGGGGGTACTCGTAGTAGTCGCCCTTGTCGTTGTGGCAGGCGGAGTTGACGGACTCGTAAATGTCCTTCTTGGCGTCGTCGGTCCACAAATCGTTCAGCGGAGCCATGACACCCTTTGCACCCCAGTTGGCCACCAGACGCTCGGGGCCTTCCATGATAAGGTCGGGTGCGCTGCCGCCCTCGATGGCGGTGTTCACCTGGTCATCGCCGTTGGTGTAGTCCAGATACTCAACGGCCACTTTAATGTCAGGATACTTTGCGTTGAAGCTGGCGATGAGCTCCTGCACGGTCTCGTCCTTGCCCCAGCCGCCGATGGGGTATGTCCACAGCTTGATGCTTGCGCCGGATGCAGAGCCGGAAGCGGCAGTGGAAGCAGCAGTAGAAGCTGCCGTGCTGGTAGAAGCGGACTTGCCGCCGCAGGCAGCCAGCGCACCCGCTGCGCTCATAATACCAACGGCCTTCAAGAAGGAGCGACGAGAAATGGCATTCTTCATAATAAGTTCTCCTTACCTATCATCATATCGGCGGTCCTTCATCCCTGACCGCTCTTGTTGGCCTTATTATAGAAAACTTCTTTCATTTTGTCCATCGGTCGCATACACAATTTTCAGAAAGTTTTCTTGTATATTCCGCACAAATATCTGGGATACCAGCCAGATTTTGGCCACTTTCACCAGTTTTGCCGCCAGTTGTAGCCGTTTTGTAATCATTTCTGCGCAGTTTGTCATTTTCTGTTTGAAAATCATTTTCGTTCTTCTTGCCGCAATTTTGAAATTTATTTTCAGCAAAAAGTCCTACTTTTCCTCGATTTTTAGATGCTCTGCACAGCTTTTTCTTCCGAATTATGGCGAAAGGCACACTTGTCAAGCGGCCAGACTTCTTTTATACTTTTTATAAAGATGCCCCCTTCCCTGTGCAGCGGAAGGGGCAAAAGAAGGTATAAGGAATAGTGCGGGCATTGCGGCCCGCTCGAAGGAGCTTGACCATGGGTACAAATTTTTGGGAATTGCTGCATCAACGACAGGACCAGCTGACCAGATCCGGTCACGCGGTCGCTGACTACCTGCTGCAGCATGCGGACGAAGCGCAGTATCTCTCCATTTCCTCGCTGGCCCGGGAGTGCAACGTCGCCGAGGCGACAGTGTTCCGGTTCTGCCGGGCTTTAGGGTTCGACGGCTACCATGAGATGCGCATTGCGCTGGCGCAGGCCAACGCCACCGGCACACCCTCCAGCCAGAGGGAGCTGCAGCCCGGTGCCACCACCGCAGAACTTTGCGAGCACGCATACGCCCGTTTCCTCACCGCCATCAACGGCACCCAGAACGCCCTCTCTACCGAAGCCGTGGACGAGGCCGTACACCTGATGCAGGAGGCCAGGCAGGTGTTCTGCCTCGGACAGGGCGGCAGTATGCTCCTGGCAAACGACATCTGCGCCCGCTTCGCCAGCCTTTCCACCAAGTTCCGCACCGCAGGCGACAGCCATTTACAGCTGCTGACTGCCAGTCTGATGAACGAGGCCGACGTTGTGCTCTTCGTCTCCTACTCCGGCGCGACCCGCGACATGATGGAGACACTGCGCACCGCCAAGGCCGCCGGGGCAAAGATCATCCTCCTGACCCATTACGAGGACTCCCCCGGCGCATTGCTCGCAGATGTCGTCCTTCTCTGCGGCGCACAGGAAAGCCCGCTGGACTCCGGCAGCATCCCCATCAAGGCAGCATTCCTCTATGTAGGCGAAGTTCTGGTGCTGCGGTATATGCTGGATGACCCTGCCCATAGCAACACCGCGCAGGACCTCACCAGCGAGGCTCTGACCGTGAAAATGCTGTAAAAAATTCTTTTCCATGTACTGCCAAAATTGCCCGGAACGACCTTCTCCTAGCGTTCCGGGCAGTTTTTTGTGTTATGCAATAAAAATGACAGCAGCACGCCCGTTGACTCATCTGATTCAAGGCATTATAATCGACGTATGGCAAAGTTTGTCGAAGAGCAGGAGCGAAAAAAGTATGGATCATCGTCACCGCGATCGCACCTACAAAAAGAGCCGCTTTCAGCAGGAGCTGGAGCAGAGCGTCTCCCGTAAGCTGATCTCAAGCCTGCTGCTGGGATGTCTTTTGTTCTGCATTGCGATCGCTGTTGTGAATGCTCTCAACCAGAACGCCCGGCGGGAAGACCATCTGGAGAGCGTCGCCTCCACCTTCCATGAGGTGTACGATAACACGTCAGCCTTTCTGCTGGACGCTGGACACACCGAGCTGTTCCTCTCCGAGCTGCGGAAGGATCAGGACAACCTGCGTTATCTTATCAGCCATTACAACGTCTCGGCTCTTGTGGAGATACAGCTCATCCTTACCGACTCCAAAGGAAATGTTCGGTTCACGACCTTTCCGGAGGGAGAGATGAATCTCCACCGGCAGGAATTCAACGGCATCGCTGTGGACAACGCCTGCCATCTTATGCGGGCCGTCTACACCACGGTCTACCACTTCCGAGCCAACAGCTCAGAATACGTTATGATCCATCCGCTCTACCGGGATGGCGAATATCAGGGTGCTGCGGCAGTTTATCTGAATGAGAACGACTGGACAAAACTGTTCAGCCAGTACCAGTACGATGCTATCCTCACCAAACCCAACGGTGATGTCATCGCCTGTTCAAACTCCTCCTTCCTCTCCCAGAAGAACGCCAACAAGTATCTGCCCGCCGATGCGGCGCAGTATATGCGAGTGAACGGGAACCGCTATCTGCGCAGCAGCCGCTCGCTGGAAAACGGCACGGTGTTGGCTTACTCCTTCATCTACTCGCCCACGAATTACAGTTATCTTTTCGTGGGTCTGCTCCTGATCGTACTGCTGGGACTGAGTTGGGCGGCCATGTTCGCCCGTATCATGCACGCTATGACTGAGCAGATGGTAAAGTCGGTGGACACTCTCGTGCGGCAGATCCGCATCATCCGCAAGGAGGACCCTGATCACATCATCGAGATCGACACCGGCGATGAGATCGAGGAGATCGCTCGTCAGGTCAACAAGATGGTCCGCAGCATTCAAGAGCTGAGCCAGCGCAACATCGCTCTTGCCGAAGTGAACAACCGGATGGAGATGCAGAATCTTCAGGCGCAGATCAATCCCCACTTTATTTATAATACGCTGGACAATATCCGCTACCTTATCCCGACAGACCCCCAGCGAGCCCAGCAGCTGATCGGGCGGTTTATCGGCATCCTGCGCTACAGCATCAACAACACAAAGCACAATGTCCCTGTTAAAGATGATCTGAAATATCTGCAGGATTACCTTGTGATCCAGTCCACCCGCTTCGGTGCGAATTTCTCCTACGAGATCGACATCGACGACGCCTGCATGGAGTTCATCATCCCGAAGCTGCTTTTACAGCCCTTGCTGGAAAACAGCATCAAATATGGATTCCAGAAAAAGCCCTGCATCCATATAAGAGTACGGGGCTGGCTGGGGGAGGATGCGCTCTATTTCACGGTAGAGGACAACGGCGGAGGCGTGGACGAGACCATGCTGGAACAGCTGCGAGACATCCTGCGCTCGGATGAAGTGAACATCGAGCACAATGGTCTGCAGAACATCAACCGCCGCATCTGGCTGGGCTACGGCGGTGACAGCGGACTGACCATCGACAGCACCGAGGGCGAAGGCTTCACGGTGAAACTCAAGCTCCGGCTGGGAGGAATGTAAACCATGTATCGCGTTCTGCTTGTAGAAGATGAAGAGATCATCCGCAAGGGCATTCGCTACTCGGTACCGTGGGAGGAGTGCGGCTGCTCGGTGGTGGGCGAGGCAGAGAATGGGGCAGCAGGTGAAGAAAAGATCGCTGAACTGCAGCCTGACATCGTCATTACCGACATTACCATGCCGGTAAAAAACGGTCTTGAGATGATCGCCGACACCCGGGAGAAATTCAACTATATCGCCATCATCCTGACAGGCTACTCGGAGTTTGAGTACGCCCAGCAGGCTATCCGGAACGGCGTATCGGATTATGTGCTCAAGCCTCTCGACATGGACGAGATGCGTACTGCGCTGGAGAAGGCTGTCCGCCTTGCGGGGGATAACCAGTACCTCCAACAGCGGGAGGACGAGGCAGAGGCCGTCCGCAGCCGGACAGCTCTGCCGCCATTAAGCGAAGATAAGGTCACTGACCCGCTGGTGCTGCGCATCGTAGACTATCTGAAAGAGAATTACCGGAGCAAGATAACACTTGCTGACCTTCAGGAACAGTTCCACTACTCGGAACGGTACATCAACCAGAAGTTTCAGAAAGAGCTTGGCACAACGGTCATTGACTACCTCAACCGCTGCCGTATTCAGAACGCTCTGGAACTCATCCGGAAAGGAAAACTGCCCATCTCCCAGATCGGCTGGGAGTGCGGCATTGGTGAGTACAAATATTTTAACCACGTTTTCAAAAAATACATAGGCTGCTCGGTGCGGGAGTACCAGAGCACCTTGAAATAAGTGTCTATGAAAAAATACCGGACAGCCGCTGTTCGGTATTTTTTCCATTTGTTCTGCAATTTGAGTATTATTTTTATGCTAGAAGCATTAAAATGGGACTATCGAAAGGTTTCAGGTAAAAAATGGAGGTTTTTACTATGGCTACTTATAAAATTGTTTCGCACGGTGGGACCGGTCTCCCGTTGAATGTCTACGGCACCGGCACCATCACTTCGCGCCGTAACGTTTGCATTTGGACGGACACTGGCAGTGTTGATCAGCAGTGGGCCATTGACAGTCTGGGTTCCAATCAGACTGTTAGATCCGTGAACAACCAGAGCTATATGCTTAATGCAAACCGTTCTGGTTCCACTTGGAACTGTGATGTCTATACTCTCAATGCTGACTGCTATGTGAATTTCATCTCACTTGGTAATAATGTGTATCGAATTCAGCTCAAGAGTGACACCACTAAATACCTCAAGGCACTTGGCACTTCGAGCAATTCTGATGTCAGATGGGCTGTTTTGGATACTGCTTCTAACGCGCAGAGCTGGAAGATCACCGAAGTGTCCGGTGGTTCTGTTAATCCTGGTACGGGTTCTGTCACGACGCTAATCGCCGCGGCAAACGCTTGTATTGGGAAGAATTTAGCACAGTGTGCCAAATACTTCGGCGTTTCGAACCCTAACTGTGAGTGGTGTGCATGGTTCGTTCGTCAGTGCGGTATCAAAGCAAATATGAACTTCGGTACTTCAAATCTTGCCTCTCAGGTCAGGGGTGTAAATGGTAACGTAAGTTTTTCTGCTACAACCCCAAAGGTTGGCGATCTGGCACTTATCGATACGCACGGCGGGAGCAGTGTTGGACACGTAGGCATTATCACAGCCATTACAGGCAATAAGATTACTACTGTTGAGGGAAATATGAGTGGTTCGGTAACGACCAGTATCGTGAAGAATGCCTCCTATGATGCCTCTGGATACAGTTCTACTTTTGGACGGATTGTTTATATTGGCAAAAATAGCTAATAATACAACATAAAAATCTCAAAGAAGACTCGGGGAATCCCCCCGAGTCTTCTCTACTTTTGTTTGATACGCAGTACGAGCAGCGATATGCAAGGTAAGTAGTCACTACAAAATTGACAGGAAATCATTTCGCCGCTATTCATCGTGGGATAACTTTTAAGCGAGCTCAAGCCAGTGGAAATCTCTATCCAAAATGTGCCCCAACAGTCAAGTAAGCGCCTGCAGTGGGACATATATGGAATGGGAGTTTCGCTGGCAAACGTCAAAGTAAGTAGGTATTCTTCCCTGAAAAATCGCCTTTAGAATATAACATTTCGAGACGATGTTTCACCTTGCTTTGCGCTGTGTAGAAAGTCAAATTAACAGATGGCCTTTATGTGAGCAATAATAAAATCTTGCTGCGCAGCAAGGGCTTGGTAGGCTTCTGCCAACGCAGAATCGGACTCACTGTATTCGACATCGCTCGGTGTTCTGAGCAGATATGTATAGTCTTCCGTTTGCGCAACAACAACACTATGGCCTGCTATGACCGGCGGGTTGTCTTCACTCCATTCGCCAGGATAGCAGTCGATAAAGAAAAGAATTCCACCCTCGCCGTTGTCGTGGGTCGGTTTGTGATAAAAGGTAATGCAATTCCCGCCATTTTGGTGATGAAGGCCATATTCCTCTTTGATTTCAACTTGCCCTATCCAGTCGAGAGGCAACTCTGCGGAAAAGCCTAGGCGTTGATTCACATAAAGGATTGCTGATGAGTTCTCAGGGAACGTTAGCTGAGCCTTTGCAGCATCTGACATATATGTTTGATACTGCGTTTTCTGATTTTCCGAACACGAGCTCAAGCATAACGTAAGTGTTAGCAACACTGCAATTCCTATAAAGAAACGGTTGGATTTCTCTTGCTTTAGCGTTTTCAAATTATCTTTCATTTCCTGTCTCCGTGTTAATAAACTTTTCTTGCTTTGCTTGCAAATCGATAGTAATTTGATGTAATTGCAAGGATGATAGCCCTTAACTTGACGTCTTGCGCCTGAGTTTTTAGTGCGCTTCTGTTGCTATTGGCACTTTTTTGTTACGCTTTGCTCAGGCTGGGCAACGCCATTGACGCTATAGTTCAGTTTCAGTGTATAGCTCTTCCCTCGGGTTACGCTGTGTTGTCCAGAGGCAATCGCTCTGTATGTTCCTTCGCTGCTCCACGAGTCTATATAGGTGCGCGTGTACTCATAGCTTGTTTCCAGCCGCTTGTCGCGCTCATCATCGGTTTCGTCCCAGCGTGGATAGGGATAAGAGTAGTGCGCCGTCACCGTGAAGTCGATCCGATCATCCGTCTGTGCAGTCAGAGTAAATTCGTCGGGAATGTTGCTGTTGTAATACTGGTCGCCGTAGGCGCAGTCGAGGATAAAAAGCCGACCGTCATGCTCAATGTAGATCGGCGCGTTGCCGTCGTCATTGCAGGTAGACCAGAACGTATCGGTGAACAGCGCGTGGACTACTCGGTCAAAGTCAGCCCAGGACTGCCAACGGCTGTGGGAGCAGATATAGGTATAGTCGGAGCCGTCCGGCGTGTACTCGTCGTACTCGGTTTGGCCGCCTGCGGCGGGGAAAGCGTCGTCGATGCCGGTCGTTTCGCCGTCAAACATCGCGCTATAGAGCGCAAACGCCTGACAATACAAGAACTGCTGTGTTTCGTCGAGGAAGTTGGGTACAGCGTTTGGCTGACCTTCCTGCAACGGAAAATCTTTTTGGGAAAGGTAGTAGCACTCCGTATCATTCTGCTTTGGAGCAGTAGGATCATCTTTCTGTCCACACCCCGAGAGCAAGAAAAGTAGCGCGGACGTTATAGATATCAGACGTTTCATATAATTCTCCATTTCTTTCAATGTGTGTTAACACTACAGGGCAATCAGCAAGTCGCATTGCTTCGACATAATCCTATTACAAAAGTTTCATCAACTCTGTGTTGCAGAATTCTCAGTATAAAAGTAAATTATGCCATTTTGCGACAACAAATCTCGCTGCACGATAAGCACTCAAACCTCCCCTGCTCGCACAGAATCTGTAATTTATTATGCCCGGCATTACTTGGTTCCCTACGTGAACTTAAAAGCGCTATAAGTGCAAGGGAAGTTACTTGCCCTAGAAAGGCATCAGCATTTTTCTTTAACACTTTTAGACGAATTGCAGTTTATAGTCTCCGCACAATGAATTATTACTGTTAGTTGACTTGATACTTTGCGTATTCATATGAGTCTCCCCAAGACCTCATCTACTTTTATTATGTCATTAGGATTCTTCAAAAGCACATAAAGAGAAAAATTTTGTGGTGGCACGGTTATGCATTGAATACCGCCACTTTTAACCTTTGTTTACTTTTGTAGCTCTACGATCTCTTTATAAAGTAGATTGTGCGCTTAGTCTTTCTCCCCAAGACTTCCAAAAACAATTTGGGAGTGAACGTTATGCTGGCAGAAACTATTTGCAAAGCGCAAAAAGGAGATGAAAAGAGCACTTTAGAACTGCTTACACTGTTTAATCGCTTAATGACCCGATATGCCTACCTGCTAGAATATGAGGATGCAATAAATGATCTGACGCTCGATTTTATAGCATTGCTAAAACAAATAAACACGACAATTTTTGAGGGGAAAAGTGATGGCGTTGTTGTAAATTACATAGCACAATCAATTAGATATAGTTATATTCGTCTTTCAAAGCAACAAGCCAAGGTCAATTCCAACGAAACTCTTTTTGAAAATTTGAGTGAAGGCCAACGATACTATGTTGAAAATGCTAATACCTGTACCAATAACGAACTATTAGAAATTACTGAACTTCTTTCAGGCAAAAATCTTACAGATAGCGAGCGTAATGTACTTATTTGGGAATTCTGCTTTGGCATGACCAGTGCTGAAATTGCCCGGGCAAAATCAGTATCACGGCAGAGTATCAATCAAATAAAAAAGCGAGCAATTCAAAAGCTGCGAAAGGAACTTGAGCGTGACGGAATACCGCTTCACGAAGAGCTATCGTAACAAAAATATATCCATTCAACTTAAAACCTGGATGGATATATTTTTTTGCTTCAATAAAGCAAGATATGATAAAACTTCATCTCTTGTCAAAATAATAAATACTGTAATCATCTTTCCTTCTTAGGCCCTATTATCATTGGGTGAAAAAATCATTGAAATCATATCATCAAGAATATATACTATAACAAAAGCGCAAGTATAGCTACTACATTTGCATTTAAACAATCGGAGGATCTCATATGCCGAGTCAAGCGCAGCAATACATAGATGACGCGCGTCGATTTCAAAAAAACGGGAATTACGAACTCGCAATCGCTTTGCTAACACAAGCTTCTCAACAAAAGCTCTCGCCAACACATGAATTAGAAATTCAAAAGCTCCTCAGCTTTAACTATCGCAAAGCTGGAAATTTTGATATGGCCCTATTCCACATCGCTCCTGTCAGAAGTTTTCTAAACAGATTTG
>OOBN01002729.1_pt1 | contig 10303 bp, 8 predicted proteins | sample 1671091 | NCBI WGS metagenome assembly OOBN01 (sample SAMN06348121, study PRJEB24527) | human gut metagenome | biome: human gut; feature: ankylosing spondylitis patient; material: feces | host: Homo sapiens | place: China | collected 2015-10 | reverse complement strand
ACGATTTGCAGGCAGCCCCTCCGATACGGCTTTCCGGCCGCAACCTCACCGAAATCCGGCGTCAACGGTTGCGGTACATCTCCTCATAGTATTTTTCGTACTCGCCGGAGGTGATGTTGTCCATCCACTCCTGGTTGTCGAGATACCAGCGTACCGTCTTCTCGATTCCCTCCTCGAATTGCAGCGAGGGTTCCCAGCCCAATTCATCCTTCAACTTGCGCGAGTCGATCGCATAGCGCAGATCGTGTCCCGCGCGGTCGGTCACGTAGGTAATCAAATGCTCCGACGCACCTTCCGAACGCCCCAGCAGCCGGTCGACCGTGCGGATCACCACGCGGATCAGGTCGATGTTGCGCCACTCGTTGAACCCTCCGATATTATAGGTATCGCCGACCTTTCCGCGATGGAAAATCGTATCGATGGCACGTGCGTGGTCGACCACGTAAAGCCAGTCGCGGACGTTTTCACCCCTGCCGTAGACGGGCAGCGGCTTTCCGTGGCGGATATTGTTGATGAACAGCGGAATCAGTTTTTCGGGGAACTGGTAGGGCCCGTAGTTGTTGGAACAGTTCGTCACCAGCGTCGGCATTCCGTAGGTATCGTGGAACGCCCGCACGAAATGGTCGGACGAAGCTTTCGACGCCGAGTAGGGCGAATGCGGATCGTATTTGGTCGTCTCCGTAAAGAGCGTGCCGTCGAACTGCAATGCGCCGTAAACCTCGTCGGTCGAGATATGGTAGAAGAGTTTCCCCGCCCAATCGCCGTTCCAGCAGACCCGGGCCGCCTGCAACAGCGAGAGCGTACCCATGACGTTGGTGCGCGCGAAGGTAAAGGGATCCTTGATCGAACGGTCGACGTGCGACTCGGCGGCCAGATGGATCACGCCGTCGATTCGGTACTTGCGGAAAATGGCGAGCACCTGCTCGTAATCGCAGATGTCGCACCGCTCGAAACTGTAGTTCTCGGCCTGCTCGATGTCTTTCAGGTTGGCCAGATTCCCCGCATAAGTCAACTTGTCGAGATTGACGATGCGGTAGTCGGGGTATTTGGTGACGAAAAGCCGCACGACATGGCTCCCGATAAAACCGGCGCCGCCCGTTATCAAAATGTTCCGTGACATAAAAATCCTGTTTTGTACGAGTCCGCCCGAAGAGATTCCCCATCGGCGGGAAATCTCTCCGGGCGAAATAGCACTCCGTTTACTTGCCGATCAGCGCTTTCAGCTCGACGGGATTGTTCGTCGTAATGAAATCCACGCCCAGGTCGAGCATCGCCTGCATATCCTCCTCCTTGTTGACGGTCCAGACGTTGACCTTCAACCCGAGGTCGTGCGCCTGCTTCACCCATTCGGGGTGCTTTTTGATGACTTTCAGGCTGTAATCCAATCCGTTCATGCCGGCCTTCTTCAACTCGGCGGGCGACTTTTCTCCGTTGAGGTAGTAGACTACGGCCTTGCGGTCGGCCTTGCGTATCTGCTCGCAGATGTTCCAGCTGAACGAGATGTACTCCACGCGTTTTTCCAGCCCCAGCTCCTCGACCATTGCCATCGTCTTGGCCACGATCTCGTTTTCGCGTTCAGGCGTGGGATGTTTCTTGATCTCCAAAATCAGCTGCGTCGACGGATCGCTCTTTCCTGCAAGCAGATATTCGCGCAGCGTCGGCACTTTCTCGCCGTTGCCCAGCAGCGTATTGCGCACCTTGTCGAAGGTCGATTCCTGGATGACGAGATCCTTCACCACGGGATGCTTCGAACCGTGTACCACCACGATCGAATCGTCGGCCGTAAAGTTGATGTCGAACTCGCTGCCGTAGATACCGAAATTCATGGCGTTGTCGATCGCCTTGATCGAGTTTTCGAACGCCCCCGGCGTATTCCAGTATCCGCGGTGCGCGATCACGATGTTCTTGGCCGTGCGGGGCGCAGGTTTGTACTTCTTGGCTTCGGCATTGCCGCCTGCCAGCAACAGCATCAGCAGGCTCATCATAACTACTTTCATGATCTATAAGTTTTTAAGGTTTTTCATACATACTTTGAGCGACTCCGTCCAGTGGGGGATCTTCACCCCGAACGTCGCCTTGATCTTGCTCTTGTCCAGCACCGAATAGGCCGGGCGCTCGACTTTCGACGGATATTCCGACGAGTGGCAGGGTTCGATCGTGCATTGCGTGTGGCCCGCCTCGGCGGCAATGGCGTGGGCGAAGTCGTACCACGAGCAGACCCCCTCGTTCGAAAAGTGGTAGATACCTTCGCGGCCGGCATAGGCCCCGCTCTCGACGATGTCGAAGATCGTCCGCGCCAGATCGCCGGCATAGGTCGGCGTCCCCGCCTGATCGAACACCACCGTCAGACGGTCGCGTTCGGCCGTAAGGCGCAGCATCGTTTTGAGAAAGTTGTGTCCGAACTCCGAATAAAGCCATGCTGTTCTGATAATAAGCGATTTACATCCGCTTTGTTCGACCTCCGCTTCACCCGCCAGCTTCGTCCGGCCGTAAACGCCGAGCGGGTGCGTTTCGCACGTCTCGTCGTAGGGCCGGTTGGCGTCGCCCGAAAAGACGTAGTCGGTCGAAACGTGGATCAGCGTGGCGTCCGCAGCCGCAGCCGCACGTGCCAGATTACCCACCGCCAGCCGGTTGATCCGATCGGCTGTCGCCTCGTCCTCCTCGGCCCGGTCGACGTTGGTGTAGGCGGCGCAGTTGACGATCACGTCGATCCGCCCGTCGCACACCGCCCGCCGGACGGCTTCCTCGTCGGTAATATCCAGCTCCGCCACGTCCGTAAAACGATATTCGTTCCGCGACGTCGCTCCCAACAGCCGCATGGCGTTCCCCAACTGTCCGTTGGCACCCGTTACGAGAATCCTACGCATAATAGTCCGTATTATAATCGAACAACTCCTTGCACTCGGCCAGCGTCGGATGACGGCTGTCCTTCGGCGAGAGGATCACCTCCTCGGGGCGCAGCCGCCAGTCGATCCCGATCGCGGGGTCGTTCCAGGCGATCGCCCCCTCACTTTCGGGAGCATAGAGGTTGTCGCATTTGTATTGGAATACCGCCTCGTCGCTCAGCACCGAAAAACCGTGGGCGAACCCGCGCGGAACGAAGAACTGACGTTTGTTCTCTGCCGTCAGCTCCACGGCGACATGACGGCCGAAGGTGGGCGAGCCGCGGCGGATGTCGACCGCCACGTCCAGCACCTTTCCCTTCACCACGCGCACCAGTTTCGACTGAGCGGCGCGGCCGCACTGGAAGTGCAGCCCCCGCAACACGCCGAATTTCGATTTCGATTCGTTGTCCTGTACGAAACGCACGGGACGCACGGCGGCGTCGAAGCGCGCCTGATTGTAACTTTCGAAAAAGTAACCCCGATCATCGCCGAATACGTCCGGCTCGATAATCACCACTCCTTCGATCTCTGTTTGAATGACTTTCACGTTCTATCTAAACTGACGATACGGCCGCAAGGGCCGCATCCGGTTCAACGGTCTATCTGTTCCAGCTGTTTCAGAAGATACTGCCCGTAGGGGTTTTTCGCCATGGGCTGCGCCAGCTCGCGCATCTTTTCGGCCGTGATCCACCCCTGGCGGAAGGCGATATCTTCCAGGCAGGCGATCTTCAATCCCTGCCGCTTCTCGATGACCTCCACGAAGATCGACGCCTCGGCCAGCGAGTCGTGCGTCCCCGTATCGAGCCATGCGAAGCCCTGCGAAAGCGTCTGCACTTTCAACTCGCCGGCTTGCAGGAACTCCTGGTTAACGGTAGTGATTTCCAACTCACCGCGCGCCGACGGCTTGATCCGCTTGGCGACGTCGACCACCTTGTTCGGATAGAAATAGAGCCCCACGACAGCATAGTTCGATTTCGGCTCCTTGGGCTTCTCCTCGATCGACAGGCAATTGCCCTCCCTGTCGAATTCGGCCACGCCGTAACGCTCGGGGTCTTTCACCCAATATCCGAACACCGTAGCCTTCCCCCCTTCGGCGGTGCGGACAGCCTCGCGGAGCATTTCGGAGAAGCCCGCGCCGTAGAAGATATTGTCTCCCAGCACCAGACAGGCCGTATCGTCGCCGATGAATCGTTCACCGATCAGGAACGCCTGCGCCAGCCCGTCGGGCGAGGGTTGTTCGGCATATTCCAAACGGATGCCGTAGTCCGAACCGTCGCCCAGCAACCGCCGGAATCCCGGCAGATCCTGCGGGGTGGAGATCACCAGAATATCCCTGATTCCGGCCAGCATCAGCACCGAAATAGGGTAGTAGACCATCGGTTTGTCGTAGATCGGCAACAGTTGTTTGCTGACTCCTTTGGTAATGGGATACAATCGGGTGCCCGATCCTCCCGCCAATACGATTCCTTTCATTCAGGTATGGGTTTTACGTCTCTGTCAAGCTGTTCTCTCCTCTTCCAGTTCCCGGTCGTATACCTCGAAGCGGGAGTTCTGCGAATGATACTCCGGAACGATGCGTTTCATCAGCCGCACGACGTTCGGAATATCGAACTCGCGCGCCAGCCGTTCCAGCTCCTCGACGTCGCGGCACGCCTCCTCGTAATCGTATTCGCGCACCTTGGCGATGCGGATCTTCTCGTGTGCGGTCGGCAGGGTATTTTCCGTATTGCTCAGCACCTCTTCGTAAAGTTTCTCGCCCGGACGCAGTCCCGTGTAGACGATCCGGATGTCCTGATCGACCCGGAAACCCGCCAGTGCAATCATCCGCCGGGCCAGTTCGGCGATCTTGACGCACTCGCCCATATCGAAGACGAAGATCGTATTGCCGCGGCCGATCGTCGCGGCCTCCATCACCAGCCGGCACGCCTCGGGAATCGTCATGAAGTAGCGCCGGATCTCGGGATGCGTCACCGTCACGGGGCCGCCGTGTTCGATCTGCTCGCGGAAACGCGGGATGACCGACCCGTTCGACCCCAGCACGTTGCCGAAGCGGGTGGTGATGAACTGCGTGCGCCCTTCGATCCGCCCGCTTACGATCGCCTGTCCGAGACTCTGTACATAGATTTCGGCCAACCGTTTGGTACAGCCCATGACGTTGGTCGGATTCACGGCCTTATCCGTCGAAATCATCACCATCTTCTCCACGCCGTAGCGAATACAACGGTCCGCCACGTTGCGCGATCCGACGACGTTGACCAGCACCGCTTCGCAGGGATTCTCCTCCATGAGCGGCACGTGCTTGTAGGCCGCGGCATGGAATACCACCTGGGGCCGATAGGTACGGAAGACGTAATCCAGCCGTTTCGGAATCCGCACGTCGCCGATCACGGGGACGAATTTCAGATCGGGAAAACGATCCTCCATTTCGAGGCGTATCTCGTGCATCGGCGTCTCGGCGTTGTCGAACAGGATCAGCTGCCGGATGCCGAACGTCGCCAATTGGCGGCACAGCTCCGATCCGATCGAACCGGCAGCACCCGTCACCAGCACGGTTTTGTCGCGGAAATTGTCCATGATCTCGCCCAGCGAAATCTTTATCTCCTCGCGTCCCAGCAGGTCTTCGATCTTGATGTCGCGGATGCCGCCCTGATGCGCCAGTTTCCCGTCGACGATCTCGTCGATCGGCGGGGCGATCAACACCTTGACGCCGTGCGTCACGCAATATTTGATCAGGCGGTCCGACTCGGCCTTCGCATTGGCGTAGTTGCCGAAAAGAATGGCTTCGATTCCGAACTTGTCGAGTACGTATTCGATATTCTCCTCCGTCTCGAAATAATAAACCGGCCGTTCGGCGATCTCGTAATATTTGAGCCGGCGGCCGTAGGTGATGAATCCGCACATGTCGTAATGCGGCGAGTTCTGCAACCGCATGACGAGCGCCACCTCCTTCGACTCGACACCGTATACCAGCGTGCGGATACGGTTCGTCCGCCGGATGTGCGAGAGGATGATCGCATCGTAAAGCAGAATCATCAGCACGCGCACCGTAATGAGCATACAAACCGTCACGAACAGATCCAGCACCACGCAGAGGCCGATCGCCTTGAAGGTCATCCCGTCGGGCCAGAACCATAGTATGAGGAGCATCAGCAGCTCTTTGAGCAGGGTAGCGGCCCCGAGCTTCCATACTTCGCGCAGCGACGAATGGCGGATGACGGTACGGTAGGTACGGAAAATATAGAATGCGACGGCGCTGCAAAAGAACGCCGACACCAGCAAAAACAGATAATGAAGCAGGGAAAAGCCGGAATTCCTGACGAAATAATCGATACCCAGAAAAGCGACCAACGTCGCCGTGGCGGATACCGCGAGATCGATGGCCAAAATCAACCACGACCGGATATAACTGCCGTCCAGATGCAGCCTTTTAACCAAAGAGAAAAACATGAATATGAATCGGTTTCGCTGTCGTTTGCAACTTAACTTAAATACATTCGCCGGAGTACGGCATCCCTGCCGCTCCGGAAGCGGACGGCGTCATACTTCTTTCACGCGCTTTTTCAAAGCGCGCCTCGGAACGCTCCGCCTACGGATCACAAAGGTAGGACTTTTTCCCGAACTAACAAACTTATTTCACAGTCGTTTCGCCCGTCGCAAACGCCGCAAAGCCCATGCCGCGACCGGAGCGGAACCGGCGAATCACGCCTCCGCGAACCATTTCGTTAAGCCGAGTGCAGAGCCGAACGAAGTTCGGACTATGCCGAGGCGAGAAATGGACGAAAGAAATTCAACCGAAAACCGCCGCCGCGAGGAGATTTTTCGTAAGAAATGCTTCCCTTCGTCCCGGCATAATCAAAAAGGTTGCTTCTGCACTCGACTTTCCCTATCTTTGACTCCGTCTTAGATACTCCTGCTCGGCAATGTTCAAATAAATTTGACATTACCCTCACTTATTCGTATCTTTGTGTTCCGTATCGCACAACCGCCGCCAAACGAAGAGCGTTTTCGTTAAGCCGAGTGCAGCACCGAACTCGTTCGGGTTATGCCGGGGCGAGAAAATGTCCGTTGAAAACAAACCTAAATACTACGTCATTATGTGGAAATTTCTACAACCGGCAGCACACAAACCCGAACTGCCCGCCGAAAAGGTCGACAAAGAGTACTCCCGCCTGCGCCGTCAGGTATTCTGGGGTATCTTCATCGGCTATGCCGGCTACTACCTCGTACGCAAGAACTTCTCGATCGCCATGCCGGCGCTCGAATCCATGGGCTACGACAAGGCCGACCTGGGCTGGGCGCTCTCGGCCGTGTCGATCGCCTACGGTATCAGCAAATTCGTCATGGGCACGGTCTCCGACCGCAGCAACGCCCGCGTCTTCATCCCGCTGGGATTGATCGCCTCGGCACTCATCATGATCTTCATGGGCGTGCTGCCGTGGGGGTCGATCTCGATTCCCGTCGCCATCATGGCGATGTTCTGCCTGCTGTTCGTCAACGGCTGGATGCAGGGCATGGGCTGGCCCCCCTGCGGGCGTGTCATGACGCACTGGTTCTGCACCAAGGAACGCGGCGTGAAGATGTCGGTGTGGAACGTGGCGCACAACATCGGCGGAGCGGCGATGGCTCCGCTCGCCGCATTCGGTATTACGTTGGGGTACACGCTTTTCGGAGACCCGCTGGGCGGCGCTTTCTATGTTCCGGCACTCGTCGCGCTGGCGATCGCCGTAATCGCCTATCTCATGGTGCGCGATACGCCGCAATCGTGCGGCCTCCCGCCCATCGAGATTTGGAAACACGAAACCAAGCAATACTCCGCCTCGAACGAGAAGGAGATGACCGTGCGGCAGATTCTATTCGAAAATGTATTGAATAACAAACTGTTGTGGCTCATCGCCTTCGCCAACGCCTTCATCTACTTCGTCCGCTACGGCGTGCTCGACTGGGCGCCTTCCTATCTGACGACCTCCGTCGCCGACGGGGGCAAGGGCATGGCGCTCGACGGCAGCAGTTGGTCGTACTTCATCTTCGAGATCGCCGGCATCTTCGGCACGATCCTCTGCGGCTGGCTCTCGGACAAGGTCTTCAAGGGACGCCGCGCCCCGGCCACGATCATCTACATGGCGCTGGTCATGGTGGCCGTCTACGTCTACTGGCAGAGCCGCTCCGAACTGGTGACCAACGTCGCCATGGGGACGATCGGCTTCCTGATCTACGGCCCCGTCATGCTCATCGGCGTCTCGGCGCTCGACCTGGTGCCGAAGAAGGCCGCCGGCACCGCCGCCGGTTTCACCGGTCTGTTCGGCTACCTGATCGGTTCGGCGTTCCTGGCCAACATCGGTATGGGCTACATCTTCCAGCATTTCGGCTGGGACGGCGGCTTCATCGCCCTGATCGGCGCCTGCGTCCTGTCGATCGGATTCAGCGCCTCGACATGGAACCGCGAGAAACAGTACATCGCTTAAACTTACATAGATTGAAATGACCAAAAAGATTCTCTTACTGGGCTCCGGAGAACTGGGCAAGGAGTTCGTGATCGCCGCCAAGCGGCTGGGACAATACGTGGTGGCCTGCGACTCGTATGCAGGCGCACCGGCCATGCAGGTGGCCGACGCCTGCGAGGTCTTCGACATGCTCGACGGCGACCGACTGGAAGCCGTCGTGGCGAAGCATGATCCAGACATCATCGTTCCCGAAATCGAGGCGATCCGTACCGAACGGCTCTACGCCTGCGAGGAGCGGGGCATCCAGGTCGTGCCGAGCGCGCGTGCAGTCAACTTCACGATGAACCGCAAGTCGATCCGCGACCTGGCCGCCGAAGAGTTGGGGCTGAAAACCGCGAAGTACTTCTACGCCAAGTCGTTCGACGAACTGAAAGCCGCCGCCGAACGGATCGGTTTCCCGTGCGTCGTCAAGCCGCTGATGTCCTCCTCGGGCAAAGGGCAGTCGCTGGTGCGCACCCCCGACGAACTGGAACACGCCTGGGAATACGGGTGCAGCGGCAGCCGCGGCGACATCCGCGAACTCATCATCGAGGAGTTCATCCCCTTCGACAGCGAGATCACGCTGCTCACCGTCACGCAGCAGAACGGCCCCACGCTCTTCTGCCCGCCGATCGGCCATGTCCAGAAGGGCGGCGACTACCGCGAGAGCTTCCAGCCCGCCCCCATCTCGCCCGAGCATCTGGCCGAAGCGCAGGCGATGGCCGCCAAAGTCACGCAGGCATTGACCGGCGCGGGACTGTGGGGCGTGGAGTTCTTCCTCAGCCACGACAAGGGCGTCTACTTCTCGGAGCTGTCGCCGCGTCCGCACGACACGGGTATGGTGACGCTTGCCGGTACGCAGAATCTCAACGAATTCGAACTGCACTGCCGCGCCGTACTCGGCCTGCCGATCCCGCGCATCACGCTCGAACACACCGGCGCCAGCGCCGTCATCCTCTCGCCGATCGCAAGCAGGGAACAGCCTCGTTACCGGGGCGAAGAGGAGGTCTGCCGCGAGGAGAACACCGACCTGCGCATTTTCGGCAAGCCCTCGACCAAGCTCAACCGCCGCATGGGCGTCGTCGTCCGCTACGACGCGCTCGACGCCGACCTCGACGCACTGCGCGACAAAACCAAAGCCGCAGCCGCCAAGGTCGAGGTCTACTGACCTCCGACGGTCGGTTCTACTAAAAATGAGGATTCTATTTATTTCCGTTCGCCCGAGCAGCGACGCTCTACCGAACGCCGGAGCCTGAGCTCGATCAGAAATTCGAAGAAGATAAACAGTCCCATCATCAACACGATAAGTGCTATTATCTGAAAGCCGAGAACATCTCTGTTTATGCCGGAGGCTTGCAAAAGACTGTTTTTCATTATTTCCAATCCAATATAGCCTCCCAATCCCCCTCCAAAGACCGCCATGCCGACCCGCAGGAACCAGAGGTTGCCGGCGCTGCGCCTCTGACGTTCGATCTCGATCTCGGCATCCACGCGCCGGATGTCGGCCAACTGCTCGGGCGTCATACGTTCCAACATCGTCATGCTCTCGCGCCGACGCCCCCATTCGCGGTAGATAAAATAACCGACGATCCCGAAAGCAACGCCCATCCACATAATCTGTTCGAGGACTTCTTTTATTTGATATCCGACACTCATAACATTATTGTTTTATAGGTTAATAACAAATTTCATCTATTAGACAGCTTCAATCGCAAAAGGTTACAGCCTGTGCAGAATTTCCGTCGCCCGGTCGCCGCAGGCGACCACCATCGCCGCAACGGCTCCCGCCAGAATCGCCAAGACCTGCAACGCCCCCTCCGGCGAATCGACCGACCGCAGGCAGACGAACGCCACGACCATCACCGCCGCGACGGCAACCGCGCCGTCGAAGTCGGCGAGATCTCACGCGGCCTCAAGGTGCTTGCGAAGGAGATGGAC
>OOBN01002719.1_pt1 | contig 10330 bp, 8 predicted proteins | sample 1671091 | NCBI WGS metagenome assembly OOBN01 (sample SAMN06348121, study PRJEB24527) | human gut metagenome | biome: human gut; feature: ankylosing spondylitis patient; material: feces | host: Homo sapiens | place: China | collected 2015-10 | reverse complement strand
TGTAACCGTTAATCGCCCACTTCGTCTTGCCGTAGAGCGAAACATACTCTTTCAGCAGTTCATTGAGCGTGTTGCAGGTCGGAATGGTAAAATGATCAGACATAATGAAGTTATCCAAATCAAAGGGTCAAAAAAGCTGCCAACCCGGCTTATCTAAGCAGGATTGACAGCGGCAAATAACGCTTTATTTTAGGACGACATCAAAAGCGTTGTAGAAATAGAAGCGGCTCATCAGGGTCTGGTGGAGTTCGCCGGAAATGCTGTAATACAGGTTATTCTCCGCGGGATTTGTGCCATAGCTGAAATCGTCGGTATCGGCCACCATGGCGGAGATCAGGGCGGCGTTCACGTCGTACATCATGTCGCGTTTGCCGCCGCAAGCTGCGTAGATGAAGAAGTTGTCCTTAAAGTCTGCCTGAGCGTTGAGGGCGTCCTTGAGCAGCTGCATCTGTTCTTCCACAGGCATATCCAGGCCCATTTCCGTGGCACTGCTGATGTTGGCTGAGAAGGGCATGTACCACTTGGCATAGTCCAGGCTATGGAACAGCTGATGCCAGCAGGCGTAACAGCCACGGGAGAAGCCGGAGAAGGCGCGATGATCCCGGGAGGCGATGAAGCCTGCTTCATCCGCGGTTTCGGCATAGGTGCGGTAGGCGCTTTCCACAGCGGGCATGATATCGTTGCGCATTTCCTTGGTAGAGAAGGCTTCCATGTCGATGGAACGGGTTTCGTAGTCGTAGTAGTAGGTGGGGAACACCATGATGAAGGGCGCAGTGACGCCCACTTCGATCATGTTATCCAAGGCGTTCTTGGCCTTTTCATCTCCGATGAAGCTGTCCTGGGTTTCGTTGGTGCCGTGGAGGAAGTAGATCACGTTGTAGCGTTCGGTGCCGTTTTCATCATAGCCGTAGGGCAGGTACACATTGACCCAACCGGGCTGCTCCGCGCCGTAGGCGGTGGTGGTGTAATCCAGGCGCACCACGGTGCCGGGCTGGGTGGATGGCGCGTCGTAGAATTTGTTGTCGTATTTCTTGAACACAGTCTCCGCGCCGATCACGTCGTCGGTGGTGATGACCTTCTTGTCTTCGGGCTTTTCCCGGCTTTCCGCCAAGGCGGGGAGGGCGCTCAGAATCAGTGCCAGCGCACACAGCAGAGCAATGAACTTTTTCATGGGGGAAATCCTCCTGTCATTCAGAATACGCATTTTATTTGGTTTTTTCGGAAGGGGCCTGGGAAACTTCGTTACGCGGCCTGCTTCTTGGCCTTCCTGCTGTCCAGGATAGCGATGACCAGGAACAGGGCGGCCAGCACGCCGGTGCCGATCTGGCCGTAAGTGATGGCGTCCTGCCACCAGCCGTGCACTTCTTCCACAATGGTGTTGAAGCCCATGCCGTTCATGGCGTTGGAGTTGGCCACGGTATAGAGGATGTGCTTGGTGGCTTCCCGCATGGCGGACACTACCTGGGGATCGTCGGAATAGGTCTTGAGCTTAGCGGTCCACTTGGAGGCGTCGTTGCAGTCCCAGCCGTCGCCGCCCGCCAGCAGACCCTGGATCACGTCCATGAAAGCGTTGTTGTTGGAGAAGTCAGTGAGCACGAAGCCGGGCATGCCGAACTCGCCGCGCAGGATGTTGGTGATGAGGTTGTAGTCACCGCCGGCCCAGGTAGCGCCCAGACGGTTGAAGGAGGTCATCACGCAGTAGGCGTTGGCATCGGCAATGGGATATTCAAAGGCCTGCAGGTAGATTTCGCGGGCGGCCTGTTCGTTGGTCCATACGCAGATACCGTCGCGGCCCGTTTCCTGATCGTTGAAGGCGAAGTGCTTGTTATATACGTACACGCCCTTGCTCTGGATCCCAGCGGTTTCGGCGGCGCAGGTCTTGCCGGAAATGAAGGGGTCTTCCGAATAGTATTCAAAGTTGCGGCCGGAATAGGGGGTGCGGTGGATGTTGGCCCCGGGGCCGTAGATGCCGGAGTAGGCCTTGCGGTTGGCCATCAGGCAGTCGTTGCCCATGGAACGGCCCACGGCTTCGGCGATGGCGGTGTCAAAGGACGCGGCCATTACGTCTTCGCTGGTGTAGCTGGTGGAGGAGGAGCCGCCGGTCAGGGTGGCAGTGATGCCCTGGGGGCCGTTTTCATCCTTGGTGGCGGGCTTGCCAACGGACTTGACCGCGGCAGTGGCATGGTAGGTCTGGCCGATCAGCTTGGTCATTTCGTTGAACTTCACCTGATCCATCAGGTTGTCCCAGGTGTAGGTCTGACCATTCTGCAGGGTGATGGAGCCGTCCAGCGGCACGCCGATGAAGTGGGCCAGGGTCAGTTCGCCTTCCTTGCCCAGGGTGGGCATGGTGCCCTTCTTTTCGGAATCGATGATGGTGTTCAGGGCTTTCACCAGCTCGTCGTTGGCGGCCATCTGCACAGCGGCCTTGTAGGTGTTGCTGGAAAGATCGGCTTTGGGCATGGTGCCCGCCCAGTCGGCGCGGGTCAGGTACTTGATATCGTTGCTGGCATCGGCGTCAAACTTGTTCAGGTCACCGTGATCCAGCTGGTTGGTGATGGCAAAGCCGGTGCGGGAGGTGGCGTAGGTGGTGGTGTCCTGCTTGGCCTGCTTGTAAACCACAGCCAGGTCAGCCCGTCCTTCGCCCACCATCTTGGCGGAGTCCACAGCGCCGTTCAGGGTATCGCTCTGGGCGGCCTTCTGCATCAGGATGTTGTTCAGGGCTTCGTGAGCGCCGTTGCCGGTGGCGAAGTAATAATTGCCCTCGTCCACGATATAGGTCTTGGCGCCGTTGGCGTCATAGGCGCGCATTTCGCTCTTGGCCACGGACACGTTTGCGGTCACGGTCTTGCCCGCGGGCACGTCGATCTTGGTGTAGCCCACCAGCTCCACGGCAGCCTTTTCGATGCCGTTCTGCTTGTCGTAATCGGTATAGGGGCTCTGCATGTAGATCAGCACCGCTTCCCGGGCATCCCGGTCAGAAGGGTTGGTGACATCCACGGTGAAGTCGAAGGTATCGCCGTTTTCCTTCATGTTCAGCTTGCCGTAAGAAAGATTGCTGTAATTCAGGCCATAGCCGAAGGGGAAGGCCACGGTCTTGGCATAATCGTAATCGCCCACGTTGGCATTGCCCAGCACGGCGTCTTCGTAGCGGGTTTCATAGTAGCGGTAGCCGATGTAGATGCCTTCCTGATAGACCACATAGTATTCGTTATTGGTCTTGGCGAAGGCCAGGCCCTTTTCCGCCGCGTTGGTGTAGGAGGTCACATAGGCGTTCTGCACAGCGGGAGAGGTGGTGTTGTCGTAGCAGTAGGTGTCCACCAGACGGCCGGAGGGATTGATCTTGCCGCTGAGCAGATCGCCGATGGCGCGGATGCCGCTCTGACCCACTTCGCCCACCCACAGGCAGGCGTCGATGCCGAAGTCCTCGCCGCATACGGCGGGCTCGATCACGTCCAGCTCCACGGCGTTGGCGGTGTTCAGCAGCAGCACGATCTTTTTCAGGGAACCGGCGGCTTTCAGCTCAGCCAGCTTGCGCAGGATGTCCTTTTCCTCGGCACTGATGGAGAGCATGTTGCCGCCCGCGTCGGACGCGCCCACCACGGGCAGGTCCTTGCCCTCGCCGCACACACGGCCGATGACCATGATGGCGGCGTCGTCGTACTGGGAAACGGAATCCCATTCCGCGGCGGAGAAGGCGCTCAGGGGGGCTTCGTTGACGGCGAATTCTTCGTTCTTGAAGATGTAGTTATTCAGGGAACCTGCGGCGCTCTTCTGGCCGTAATCCTTGCCCGCGCCTTCCCGATAGAAGGCCCACAGGGTGGGGTTCACGGTAAAGCCGTCCTGCTCCAGGGCGTCCTTTAACGTCATGGCCTTGGAGGTGTCCATGCCGCCGGAGCCGGTGCCGCCGTAGACGAACCGGGCGGAGGAGGTACCCAGCAGGCTTACCTTTTCATTGCCGGACAGGGGCAGGGCATTGTTCCGGTTCAGCAGCAGCACAGCACCATTGGCGACCACGCTTTCGCACACCAGGTCGGCGGCGGCAGCCTGGGCCGCGCTGTCCTCAAAGTCGGATACGAAGCGGGGCGGTAGATCCTCCGCCGCGTCGCCCACGATGGTGCTCCCCTCGATGCCCAGCACCATGTTGATGATGGTGGCGTAGTTATTGGCGATGGGGCCGGCGATCATAAGGAACGCGAACAGAAACGCGAATACGCTACACAGAATTTTCCATATTAGCTTGCCCTTGGGCTTGTTGTCCTTGACCATTGTAATTCTCCTTTGTTGTTATACTATTTCCAGATTCACCTGCGCCATCTGCTTGCGCTTTTTCCATTCTGGCGTCCGCTCATTCCACTTAGCGTAGCGCTGCTACGCTGCGTTTCATTCACGTTAGCCAGAATGAAAAATTCGCGGCGCATCTTGGCGCATTCTTATCTGGAAATAGTATTAAAGTGCAGCAAGCGGAATCTATCTTGAGAAAGAAATCAAGAAGTATCGCTTATTGGAGTCCAGAGGGCGAAGCCCTTTGGCGCAGGTTTGGGGGCGCGGAGCCCCAAAAAGGCCGCCGCACTTTTCGCACGGCGGCCCAAGGAATTCAGGTCAGGCAAGCGGGATTATTCGGTGATGTTGAATACATCGATGGTGTCTTCCACGTTGGAGCAGGCAACGATCTTGTTTTCCAGGGTCACGTCGTCCAGGTCTTCGCGCAGGTCTTCTACGGTGATCACGGTGCCGGCGATGTTGTGGTTGGTGATGAAGTCGGCAGCGCCGTCGTCAGTGCCATCGGGGAAAGCGATGTCGCTCATTTCGTCGGTCCAGTTGAAGGTGTCCAGCACCATGGCATAGCCCAGCACGTTGCGGCCGAAGGATTTGCCATGCTGTTCAAAGTAGATGCCATCCAGGGTATTCAGGGTGATGTCGAAGTGGCAGGCTTCGTCGTCAGCGGATTCAGCGGAGGAATAGGTGCCAGAGTACACGATCAGCTTGTTGCCCTTCAGGCCGGGATCAGTGGTACCAAACACATATTCGCGGTAGAACAGTTCATAGTGGGTATCGTCACGGAGTACCAAGCTCAGGTCGCGGGTCCAGTACCAGCCAACCTGATCAATGAAGCCAACTTCGCTCAGGTTATAGGTGCTCTTGATGGGTTCAGCGGAAGCGATGCTCATCATGGACAGGGTCAGGATCAGGGCAGCCAGCAGGGCAACGATCTTTTTCATGGGGAATCCTCCTTCATTATATCAACCTGCTTTGGCAGGTCGTCTTTGTGGTTATACTGTAACAAATGGGCGATTTCATTACAAGGCGTACATCGTAACTGATGGATTTTACATCGTAATTGTGTTATTGAAACAATCCGTCCAGGAACGCGTTATAGAGATAATAGCGGCTGGTCAGGTCCTGGTGGATGTTGTCGGACAGGCAATAGAAAAAATTGTTTTCTTCGCGGCTCGGCCCATAGCTGAAATGGGGATCAGCCGCCAGGGTTTGGGCCAGGGCGTTGCAGTTTTCAAAGGCCAGGTCCTCCGCGCCGCCGCAGGCCATGTAGATGTAGAAAGGTTCTTCGTTTTTTTCAACGGCGGCAATCATGGCTTCCGTGTCCTGCATGGGGCCCGAGAAGGGAAGGAAAGAAGCGCTTACGTCCAGCATGTGGGGAAACAGCGCCCAAGTGGTCATGCTGCCCATAGAGAAGCCGCAGATGGCGCGATGATCCCGGGATGCCCGGAAGCCCACTTCATCGGCGGTTTCGGCATAGGTACGGTAGGTGCTTTCCACCAGGGGCATGATTTCCTCCCGCATTTCCCGGGGAAACTGCTCCCAATCGTAGAGTAAATGACGGGCGTCGTAGTAATAGGTAGGCGCGACCAGAATGAAGGGCTTGGCAACGCCGGTGGAAATCATATGGTCAAAGGCGTTCTTGGTTTCCGGGTTGCAAAGAAGGGTGGTGGGGTCGCAGCCCCGGCCATGGAAGAAATAGATGACCGGATAGCGGTCCGTCCCATTTTCATCATAGCCATAGGGCAGATACACGTACATCGTTTTTTTGTAGTTTTTTTCGCCGTACATATTGGTGTTGTACTTCATCTTGACCACGGTGCCGGGCTGATCGCAGGGCGCTTCGTAAAATTCCCGGTCATAGAGCAGGTAGTGGGTGGGCACGCCCGCCAGGTCGCTTGCGTCCAGCACGGTGGGGGTTTGAAAGCCCGTCTCCTCAGCATATGCCCCCCACGCGCAGCACAGGAGCGCCAGCAGCAAAGCGAAAGACAAAATTTTCTTCGTCACGATTTCCCTCCTGAATTCATAAAAAGGCAGGGGCAAAGCGCTCCCTGCCCATGGGTTGATATTATTTGAACAGCACGTCCTGGAAAGCGTTGTACAGGTTAAAGCGGCCCTTGAGGGTTTGGTGGATTTCCTTGGAGATGGCCGCGTAGCAGTTGTTCGCGGCGGGATCGGTGCCGAAGGAGAAAGCGTCATCCGCGATCATGGCGTTGATCAGCTCCACTACGCCGTCATAGGCGATGTCGCGCTTGCCGCCGGAGCAGATGTAGAAGAACACGTCGCTGGCATACTCGTTATCCTTCATAGCTTCCTTGAGCGGCTCGAAGTTGTTCATGCTGGAAGCGGACATGGGCACGAAGTACTTGGCGTAATCCATGCAGCGGTAGGTCACCTGCCAGCAGACGGAGCTGCCCTGGCTGTAGCCGGAGTAGGCGCGATGGGCGCGGGAGGCAATGAAGCCCGCTTCGTCAGCGGTTTCGGCATAGGTGGAGTACTTGGTTTCAACGGCGGGCATCAGGTCGTTCCGCACCTCGTCCACGAACACGGCGTGGTTGGTGGCGCGGTCGGCGTAGTTGTAATAGTAGGTGGGGCACACCATGATGAAGGGCTCGCAAATACCCATATCAATCATGTTGTCGATAGCGTTCTTCACCAGCTCGTCGCCGATGAAGCTGTCCTGGGTTTCATTGGTGCCGTGGAAGAAGTAGATGATGTTGTACTGCTTGGAGGCGTCGTAGCCATAAGGCACGTACACGTTGGCCCACTGGTTCAGGGTGTCGCCGTACACAGAGGTAGTATATTCCAGCTTTTCAATGGTGCCGGCGTGGTCGCAGGGCGCTTCCCAGAACTTGGGGGCATAGTTGCGGAAGTGGGATTCGTTTCCGCCGTCCAATTCGGTGACGGTTTCCTTCCGGTCTTCGGGGGCTTTCCGGCCTTCCGCCAGGGCGGGGATCATGGCGCACAGGGCCAGCATCAGGGCAAGAACCAGGCAAACGAGCTTTTTCATCATGGGTTCCTCCTTCTCCTTGGGAGATTTTGTAATGCTATTTTACAAAGGCGATAGGGAGTCAATCAAGGTGAACCGCGTAACTGCGCTTTTTTACATCGTAATTGTTTACTGGATGGTCAGAGTGGACCGGAAGATGATTTCGCCCAATTCATCTTCCTGATAGGTGAGCACGCCGGTTTCCTCGCGGGTGATGATCAGGCTGCCGTCCTCTGCGGTTTCCATAGAGGATGCGCCTTCACATTCCATGCCATATTCTTCCTCGCTGAATGTGAAATAGAATTCCCGGCTGCTTTTGCCGTCCTCGTTGGTGATGCCGTCCCACAGGCTGTGCACGTTGCCGGGGCCGGTAATGTAACCGATGTCGATTTCCACCTGGCAGTCATCGGGAGATTCGCCGGACGCCTTGCAGGTGAACCGGATCAATTCATGATCAGGACCGGTCATGGTAACGCTGAACATGCCTGCCGTCCGGGTGATCACCGGGGCCAGGGCGGCCCAATCGCTGGAGAAGGTTCCATTCTCGATCAGGTTAGTGTCAAAGCGCACGCCGTCTTTCGTGGCGGTGGCGTTCAGGTAAGCGTCCCCGTCGCAAGCGGCGGTCAACAGGATCTCATCGTTCTCCTGCCGCAGGGTGCAGGTGACGGCGCCGTATTGGGCAATCACGTTCGCCAGTTCCTCCGCTTCGGATTCGGCGGTGACGGTGAGGGTAAAGGTCCGGCCGTTCATGAGATGCGTCAGAACATCATACACGGATTCGGCGCTTTCGGCCTGGGCGAAACAGCCGCCCAGGAAAAGTATCATTAGCAGCAAAGCAAACATTTTCTTCAAGGGAAGTCCCTCCTTTTCACGCTTTCAACAGCGCATCTTTAATAATGATCGTACAGAAAAACGCGGCCCGCCGCAAGGCAAACCGCGCAATTGATAGGTTTTACATCGTAATTATTGTTCCGGATCCAGCAAAAGAATATCCAGGAAGAACATTTTTCCCCGCTGCTCGGCAGTGAGCATGCCGTTGTACTTTTCCGCGATGCGGTTCATGCTCTTCATGCCGAAGCCGTGCCAGTCCGGATCGTTCTTGGTTTGGGGCAGGCCGTCCACAAAGGCAATATCGTCCTCACAGGGGTTTTCCATGTGGATAGTGAGCATGTTCCCGTCCCGGACGGAGGACAGGGAAATGAAGCGCTCCACCCCCTCCGGCAGGGCGGACACTGCGTTGATGGCGTTGGTCAGGGCGTTCTGGAACAGGGAGTACAAGTCCAATTCCTCCACGAAGGAAAAGCCCGTCATGCCCAGGGAGCAAGTCAGCACGATGCCACGCTGCTGGCAGATGCCGATTTTTTCGGCCAGCAGCACGTCCAATACTTCATTGCCCGAATTGGCGGGCCGCTCGTAAGCGGCGATGGATTGCTTGAGCTTATCCAATTGCTCCTGGGGAACCGTGCCCCGGAAGGATTTGATCAGGTGCTTTAAGTCGTGGTACTTTTCGTTGATCAGCTGGGCGCTTTCCTTGCTGGCCTCGTACTGCACCCGCTGGGTGTGCACCAGCTCCCGCATGGTTTCCATGTTGCTGGCGAGCCGCGCCTGCTCCATCACGCCGAACTGCAGGGCGATCACCAGCACGTCGATCACGATCTGGAACAGCGCTTCGGCGATCACGGCCTGCTGGTTCCGGTCCGGGTTATCCTGGGTGAGCCGCGCCATACCGATGCACAGCAGCAGCACGAACACGGAAAAAATGGCTTTCAGCTTGTTGTCAAAATTGTCCTCCCGGTTTTTGACGAAGGGCCGCAGGGCGAAGAACATCAGCGTATACATCGCGCCGTAACAGATCAGATCGACGATCAGCACGCCCTCCGAACGGCTGGAAAAGCTGTTCATCCATGCGATTTGCCGGGCCAGGGTTTTCACGGTGCCCGCAATGTCCTGGACGATATACCCGGTGGCCGCCATGAACAGCACCGTCCAGATGCTTTCATCGTAGCAGAACCAGGTGATAACATTCAGCGTGAGATACACCAGCAGCGCGGCGGCAGCATGGGTGACTATGGCCAGGGGCGTGCTGCCCACGATGTAGATGCCCCGGGCGAAATACTGCACCGCGCAGCCCGCCAGCACGGACAGGATCAGCCGCGGATAAAAGTGGCTCCGCCGCTTCAGGGGATAGGATACCAGCAGCAGCCCGATCACCGATTGCAGCAGCAGCAGCGCGCTGCGCCCCTGCTGATACCACACAGGCATATAGGTCATTACCGGCTCCCCCCTTTATATTGGGCCAGGGCCGTAAGAAATTCCTTGCGTTTGCTGCTGCTGATGGGCAGCTCGTGACCGTGCACCATCACAGTGCTTCCATTCACCGCCCGCACATATTTCAGGTTCACCAGGAAGGAAGCGCTGCAGCGGATAAAATGGACCGGGGCCAGCTTGTCCTCATAGCTTTTTAGGTTGCCCCACTGCCGGATGATTTCGCTGTCCGTATGGATGAGCACGTCATGGTTGGATACTTCGATAAACGTGATTTCGTCCGCGTTGACGCGGCGGATCTCTTCCTTGGTACGCACCTCCAGGGTCATGGAGGTGTTCTGGTGGGCCAGCATCCGGCACGCCCGGTCCATCTTGGTGGAAAATTCCTCGTAGCGCACGGGCTTGAGCACATAGTCGAACGCACATACAGAATATCCCTCGATGGCGTACTGGGTGAGCATGGTGATAAAAATGATCATCACCCGGTTGTCCATCTGCCGGACACGCTTGGCCGCGTCGATGCCCAGCATATCCGGCACTTGAATGTCCATGAACAGAATGTCCGCGTCGCACTTGTATTCAGTGAGGAAGGGAATGGAGCGGTCATACAGCTTTAATTGATAGGAAAAACCTTCATGGGCCTCCGCATATTTTTTCAGCATCTGGGACAGGCGTTCCGCCTGTTCCGTCTGATCCTCCAAAATGATAATATTCAGCATTCTTATATCCCCTCGTTTTGAGCATTGATACTATTTCCAGATTCACCTGCGCCATCTGCTTGCGCCTTTTCCCTTCTGGCGT
>OOBN01002717.1_pt1 | contig 10341 bp, 9 predicted proteins | sample 1671091 | NCBI WGS metagenome assembly OOBN01 (sample SAMN06348121, study PRJEB24527) | human gut metagenome | biome: human gut; feature: ankylosing spondylitis patient; material: feces | host: Homo sapiens | place: China | collected 2015-10 | reverse complement strand
CCGCGTCCTGCACGGGCAGGGCGGTCTGGACGAGCGCACGCTCCTGCGCCGCGCTATTGGAGAGGGTGCAGACACCGTAACCGACGCGGGAAACGCCGTAATTATGGCGCGGTTCTGAATCTGAACCTAAAAAAATATCTGTTTTTGCATCTTTTTATAGTACCAGCATTGGATATAATCAGGGTATCTTAACAAGAGAGGTACTCTGGTATGAAAAAGAGAAACGAAACCATCCGTATGCTGGTTCTGAGCGCGATGTTCGCGGCGCTTTGCTGCGTGGCGACGATGATCGTGCAGATCCCGACCGTGGCGGGCTATACGAATCTCGGTGAGTGCATGTGCCTGCTGGCCGGTCTGGTGCTCGGCCCGTGGTACGGCTTCTTTGCCGCCGGGATCGGCAGCGGTCTGGCCGATCTGCTGGCCGGATATGCCCACTATGTCCCCGGTACGTTCCTGATCAAGGGTCTTGTGGCGCTGATCGCAGCGCTGCTGCTGCGGCCGCTGCTGAAGAAGGGCGAGAAGATCCCGTTCTGGCGTCTGGCTGTGATTGAGCTGCCGTCCGAGGTCGTGATGGTGCTGGGCTACTTCGGCTACAAGGCGCTGATCTTGGGCAAGGGCCTGTCCGCCGCGGCGTCCATCCCCAACAATCTGGTGCAGGCGGCCATCGGCATCGTGCTGTCCGTGCTGCTCTATACCGCGCTTTCCAGGGTCCCGGAGATCCACAAAGCATTCTGGAAGGGTGAATAACACATGTATGAAGAATTGACCGCGCAGGCCCGGCAGGCCGTCACGGAGCTGCTGGAGGCCGCAAAGCTGAAGCCCGGCAAGATCTTTGTCGTCGGCTGCTCATCGAGCGAGATGGTCGGCGCGCGCATCGGCAAGGGTTCGAGCCTTGAGGCCGCACAGGCCGCGTTTGCGGGCATTTATCCCGTTTTGCAGGAGCGCGGCATTGAACTTGCCGTGCAGTGCTGCGAGCACCTCAACCGCGCCCTGATCATGGAGCGCGCCGACGCGGAGCGGTTCGGATACGAGATCGTCTGCGTCCGCCCGCGGCCGAAAGCCGGCGGCTCGTTCGCAACGGCGGTCTATGAGGCGATGGACGATCCCGTCGCGGTCGAATTTGTGAAGGCCGATGCCGGCCTCGACATCGGCAATACCATGATCGGCATGCACCTCAAGCATGTGGCTGTACCACTGCGCCTGTCGGTCAAGACGATCGGAGAAGCGCCGGTCAATGCTGCCCGCACGCGGCCGAAGCTCATCGGCGGCAGCCGCGCAGAGTACCCGGACTGATACCGGGCAATCCAACCAAAAAGTGAAAAAGCGCATCCCCCAGCAATGCCGGGGGATGCGCTTTTCTGCAGCTGTGTGCCGGAAATTACGCGCCCTTGTGCATCAGGACGGTCAGCACCAGCGTCAGGACAACAAAGACGAGGCCGAACCACTTCGTCGCCTTGGCGAGCTTGGCATCGAGCGTCTTGGCCTTGCCCTTGGAAAGGAACGTTTCCGCGCCGCCAGCAATGGCGCCGGACAGGCCGGCACTCTTGCCGGACTGCATCAGCACGATCACGGTCACGGCGAGACCGGAAATCAGCTGGATAATCGTCAGAATCAGTTCCAAAGTAGTCATGGTATTCATCCTTTCATGGTAGGGGAAATCATCTAATATATCTAATATAACGGAGTTACTATATCACAACATCTGGTGCATTGCAAGAGACTTTTTGCAAAAAATGCTGCTTTCTTGCATCTATTAAGTGTCCAGAAAGTAATCGCTGTCAATACGTTTGATTTGATATGTTTTTTGCGCTGATACACCCAAATTATATTCAATCATGAGTTCGGTCAACTTTTCACCATCAACAAGAATGATATGTTGCGCGTTCGCAAAATCTCTTGCACCTTGAGAAAACTTGGCAGTCGTAATAAAAAGCCCTTTATCCACTTTTGGCGGTCCCATCATCGCACCGGCAAATTTCTGAATTTCCGGCTTTCCGATGGTCGTGTCCGTGGCCCAGCGTTTTGCCTGAATATAAATCAAATTAAACCCAAGCTTATCTTCGTGAATAATGCCGTCAATCCCGCCGTCACCACTTGTTTTTGTAACAAATCCGTCGCCATATCCCATAGCTTTCATTAAATCTACAACAAGAGCTTCAAAGAATGTTGGCGTTTGATCCATAATAGCAGCAAGCAGTTCATCTGCCAGCTGCTCATTGATGATGGAATAGACTCGCTCAAATGTTTCCTGCGGTGTTTCGGAAGCATCCCGCTGCACTGTTGCATCGGAATCGGTATTTTCGCTCTTTTTTCCTTTTACAAACGCTTCAAAGGCGGGATAATGCTGCTGAAGATAGTGATTTGTAATATCAACATCACTTTCTAGCAAACGCTTTCCCTCATCGGTTATTTGACAATGGCCCTTTTTCGGCGCGATCACAAGTCCTGCTTTTTTCAAGTATGTATTTGCCCAACCGACCCTTGTCGACCAGACGGATTGCATACTGTTAGAAAGCAAAAGTGAGAGATCATCTTCTGAAAGGCAAAGATAGGATGCCAGCTTGGCCTTAATTTCTCTTGTAGAATAAACAGCACCATCTTGTATTACTGTTAGAAAAGGAAGATATAGTTCATTATACTTCGGTAAAGACATTTTTTCACCGCCTTATTCAGATATTCTATTCAGCAGTGCCACAGTCTCAACATGCGGCGTCTGCGGGAACATGTCCACGGCCAGCGCCTGCGTGAGCGTGTAGCCGTGCTGTGTGAGCTGCTTCACATCGCGCGCGAGCGTGCCCGGGTCGCAGGAGACATAGACGATGCGCGGCGGCTGCATGGACACCATTGCGTCAATGGCGTCCGGGGACATGCCTTTGCGCGGGGGATCGACCACGATGCAGTCCGGCCGGACGCTGCGCCGGGCCAGCTCCGCCGCTGCGGCGCCGGCATCCGCGCAGAGAAACTCCACGTTATTTATGCCGTTTCGCTCCGCATTCCGGCGCGCATTCTCGATCGCCTCCGGCACGATCTCCGCGCCGATGACGTGCGCAGCCTTTCGTGCCAGACACAGGCTGATCGTCCCTGCGCCGCAGTACAGGTCCAGCACCTGATCCGTCGGCGCATGGACGGCGTATTCCACCGCGCGCTCATACAGCCGCTCGGCCTGCACGGGATTGACCTGATAGAAAGCCTGCGGTGAGAGCGTGAACGTCAGCCCACAGAGCCGGTCAGTCAATTCCGACGAACCCCAGAGTGTATAAAAATCTCCCGCGAGCACAACGTTGCCTTTCTGCTTGTTGACATCGAGCACGATGCCGGTCAGCTCCGGGCAGTGCTCGCGCAGGTAGGCGATCAGGTCGTCCGTCTGCGCGCCGAACCCACGTGCGGAGACGATGCACAGTACGGCGTCTGGCGTGTGCATGGCGCAGCGCGTGAACAGATGCCGCACCGTGCCGCGGCCGGTGGCTTCGTCATACGGCGCAACGCCGCGCAGATCCATCCAGTCGCAGACCGCCTGCGCCGCCTTGTCCGCGAGCGGGAGCTGGAGCAGGCACTGCTCCACAGGCGTAATGTCATGGCTGGACGCGCGGTAAAAGCCCTTGACCACGCGGCCGTCTTTCGTGCCGACGGCGTAGATCGCCTTGTTCCGGTAACAGAGCGGATATTCCATGCCGATGATGTCCTGTACCGGCATCGAAACGCCGCCGATGCGCGTGAGCGCATCGTTGACGCGCTGGAGCTTCATGCGCAGCTGCTCGTCGTAGTCCATATGCTGCAGGCTGCAGCCGCCGCAGGTGCGGTAAACCGGGCAGGGCGGCTGCGTGCGCGCCGGGGCAGGGGACAGGCACTGCTCTGCCTTGCCATAGACGGCATTTGCCGTCACCTTCAGGATACGGACCTGCCACGTCTCGCCGGCGAGCGCGCCTTTCACGAACACGGCGCGGCCGGCAATGTGGCATACACCTGCACCGTCGGACGTATAGCCCGTGATCTCGGCGGTGTGAAGTTGGTTTTTCGCAAGCTGCTCCATGATTTATTCCGCTTCCTGACCCGCGATGTGCATATACTCGTCGTACGTGCAGCGGCGGTCGATGATGCCGTCAGGCGTGATCTCAATGATGCGGTTGGCGACCGTCTGCGTGAGCTGGTGGTCGTGGCTCGTGAAGATGATATTGTAGGGGAAGGCGGCCATGCCGTTGTTGAGCGCCGCGATACTCTCCAGATCGAGATGGTTCGTCGGCTGGTCGAACACGAGGAAGTTGGCCCCCGAGAGCATCATCTTCGAGATCATGCAGCGCACTTTCTCGCCGCCGGACAAAACCTTGACCTGCTTATAGACATCATCGCCGGAAAACAGCATCCGGCCGAGGAACGTGCGCAGGTAGCTCTCGCGCTTATCGGTGGAGAACTGGCGCATCCAGTCGATGAGGTCATAGTCGCAGTTTTCAAAATAGCTGTTGTGGTCCTTGGGGAAGTAGGCCTGCGTGGTCGAGACGCCCCACTTGACTGTGCCCTCGTCCGGCTCTTCATCACCCATGAGGATCTTGAAGAGCATCGTCACGGCGAGCTCGTTCTTGCCGAGAATGGCGATCTTGTCCTCCTTGCCGACGATGAAGCTCACGTGGTTGAGCAGCTTTTCGCCGTCGACGGTCTTGCTGATATCCGTCACGAACAGGCGATCCTTGCCGGGCTCACGCTCGGCCTTGAAGCCGACCCACGGATAGCGGCGGCTGGAGGCGGGCATGTCCTCAACGGAAATCTTTTCGAGCAGCTTGCGGCGGGATGTGGCCTGCCGGGACTTGGACTTGTTGGCGGAGAAGCGGGCGATAAAGGTCTGCAGCTCCTGGATCTTCTGCTCGGCGCGCTTGTTCTGATCCTTGACGAGCTTCTGCATGAGCTGGCTGGATTCATACCAGAAGTCGTAGTTGCCGACGTACATTTTGATCTTGCCGTAGTCGATATCGACGATGTGCGTACAGACGTTATTGAGGAAATAGCGGTCATGCGACACGACGAGCACCGTGCCGTCGTAATCCATCAGGAAATCTTCCAGCCAGACGACGCTCGCAAGGTCGAGATTGTTCGTCGGCTCGTCGAGCAGGATAATGTCCGGGTGGCCGAAGAGCGCCTGCGCCAGCAGGACTTTCACCTTCAGGCGCGGATCCATGTCGGACATCATCGTCTCGTGATGCTCCGGCGCGACGCCGAGCCCCTGCAGGATGCGGGATGCATCCGACTCCGCCTCCCAGCCGCCGAGATCGGCAAACTCCTCCTCGAGCTCGGAGGCGCGGATGCCGTCCTCGTCCGTCATCTCGTCCTTGGCGTAGATGGCGTCCTTCTCCTTGCCGCAGTCATACAGGCGCTGGTTGCCCATGATGACCGTGTCCATGACGGTATAGGCATCGTACATCGTCTGATCCTGCTTGAGGACGGACATTCTGGCCTTGGGGTCAATATAGACGCTGCCGGTGCTCGGCTCGAGCTGACCGGAGAGGATCTTCAGGAACGTGGATTTGCCGGCGCCGTTGGCGCCGATGATGCCATAGCAGTTGCCGGGGGTAAACTGCAGGTTCACCTTGGAAAACAGCGGGGCTCCGCTGTACTGCAGCGAGAGGTCATCAACAGTGATCATTTTGGAAACTCCTTCGTTACAATAGATAATGTATTAGTTTATCATATTTTCCCGCGCTTGAACAGCACAAATAAACAGAGTCGGCGATTTTCCGCCGACTCTGCGTTTCGTTTATTCTGCAAGCACCTTTTTCAGCCGTGCATAGCGGGGAAGGCCATTTTCCAGCGGGATTTCCGGCACGCCCTGAATGAGCGGCAGGGCATAGTCGATAAAGTCCTGCGTGACGTTGTTGCCCTCCGGTACGATCCATTCCACCGGGACTTTCTTTTCATAGTTTGCGACATCGGAGAGCGGAATGAGCTTCATGCGGCAGGCATACTGACCGTCTGCCATGACGCGCTCAAACGCGACCATCTTGCCGGTCTCGCCGGAGAGCGCCGCCTCGACAGCCATCTTACCGGCGGCAAACGCTTCGTCGATATCCGTCTGAGAGGCAAGATGCGCGCCCGCGCGCTGCAGCAGCGACAGTTCAATGCCACGCACCTTGGCGTGTTCGTGTTCTTTGATCACCTGCGCCAGACGCGCCGCCAGACCGCCGAGCTGCGCATGGCCGAAGCCGTCGGTCGCGGAGGCCTTGGCCTCGGAAACGAATGAGCCGTCCGCGTAGTGGATGCCCTCGGAAACAGCGATGAGAACGTTATTTTTCTCCTCGTAGATGCGGTGCACATCCGCAAGGAACTGCTCCATGTCAAAATCGACTTCCGGCAGATAGATCAGATCCGGACCGGAGCCGCAGGCCGATGCCAGCGCGGCGCTGCCGGCCAGCCACCCGGCGTGGCGGCCCATGATCTCCATGACCGTGATCGTGCCGGTGTCATATACACGGCAGTCCTTGGACACTTCCATGCAGGAGGTCGCTATGTACTTGGCGGCGCTCGCAAAGCCGGGGCAGTGATCGGTGCCGAAGAGGTCGTTGTCGATAGTCTTGGGCACGCCCATCACGCGGCAGTCCCAATCGTGCGCCTGCATATAGCGGCTGATCTTGTTGCAGGTATCCATGGAGTCGTTGCCGCCGTTATAGAAGAAGTAGCGCACGTTGTATTTCCGGAAGATCTCCAGAATACGACGGTAATCCGTATCGTCCGTGTCCGGGTCTGCCATTTTGTAGCGGCAGGAGCCCAGCTCCGACGACGGCGTGTGCAGCAGCAGGCGGAGCTCGTCCGGATCCTCCTGAGCGATATCATACAGGCGGTCATCCAGAACGCCGCGGATGCCATGGGCCGCACCGTAAACGTTGGTAATGGCATCGGATTCCAACGCAGTCTTGAGCACTCCGTAGGCGCTGGCATTGATGACTGCAGTCGGCCCGCCGGACTGCCCAAAGATACACGCGCCTTTTAATTCACCGGACATAACGTACCTCCATAAATTCAAAGAATTGATAGATTTTACTGAAACATTGAATTCCACTATTGATATTATCTAAAAACATGTGTAAAATAAATTGAACCGATGATTTGTTTTGCATCATATTGACATTCTATATATTATATGAAAGTGAGTTGACTTGTCAATGTCGATTGTAACTTCTCAGGAAATGTTTGCAAAAGCGTATGCAGGCGGCTATGCCATTGGCGCCTTCAACGTGAACAATATGGAGATCATTCAGGGCATCACGGAGGCTGCCAAGGAGTGCAACGCGCCGGTGATCCTGCAGGTATCTTCCGGCGCGCGCAAGTATGCCAACCGTACGTACCTGGTCAAGCTGGTGGAAGCCGCCGTGATCGAAACCGGCCTGCCGATCTGTCTCCATCTGGACCACGGGGACTCGTTTGAGCTGTGCAAGGCCTGTGTCGATGACGGCTTTTCTTCTGTCATGATCGACGCTTCCTCCAAGCCGTTTGAGGAAAATGTCGCGCTGACGCGCCAGGTCGTGGAATATGCGCACGCACACGGCGCCGTCGTGGAGGCAGAGCTCGGCACGCTGGCCGGCATTGAGGACGATGTCAAGGTCAAGGCCGAGGATTCGTCCTATACGCGCCCGGAGGATGTGCAGGAATTCGTCGAACGCACCGGCTGCGATTCGCTTGCGATCGCCATCGGCACGAGCCACGGCGCTTACAAATTCAAGCCCGGCACGAAGCCGCAGCTCCGTTTCGATATTCTTGAGGAAGTCTCCGAGCGGCTGCCCGGTTTCCCGATCGTGCTGCACGGCTCGTCGTCCGTGCCGCAGGAATACGTACAGATGATCAACGAGTTCGGCGGCGCTATGCCCGGTGCGATCGGTGTGCCGGAGGATCAGCTGCGTCAGGCAGCGCGCCTGGCCGTGTGCAAGATCAATATTGACTCTGACCTGCGTCTGGCCATGACCGGCACGATCCGCAAGTATCTTGCCGAGCACCCGGCAGAGTTTGACCCGAGAAAGTACCTCGGCCCCGCGCGGGAAAACATCAAGCAGCTTGTCAAGCACAAGATCGTCGATGTGCTCGGCTGCGACGGAAAAGCCTGAGCTGCTGTCTGTATACGGCTCAGTCAGAACAGGGGGAACTCCCATGAATTTTCAGGAACTTCTGATGCGGCTGTCTGCGAGCTGTTTTGCTGCCGACCGGCCGGATTATGATTGGAAAACGCTGCGCCTGTTTCCGGAAACGGGACTGGATCTTGTGCTGATTGTGCGTCTTGCTGCGGCGCTGATCCTGTGCGTCATCGGCGCACTGGTGCACAACACGGTGGTGCAGTATATCCTTTTGGCTTTGTCCGCGCTCGCCGCCGGGTATGACTACCTTGCATCTGCGATCGCCTGCATTCTGGACCGGCAGGTGTTCCGGCCCGCGGTGATCGTGATCGTGTGCGTGATCGGTACGATGGCGGTCGGGCAGCCGGTGGATGCCGCCGTTTTCCTGCTCGTGTACCGGGTCATGTCGATACTGATCGCGGTCGTTACGGTGCATGCGCAGAAAACGCTGGAAGCCGCCGTCGGCGGGGAGATCCATTCTCCGGCTGAATTCGCCGCCCCGAAGTGGATCGGCTATCTTGCACCGGCCGGTCTGTGCATTGCGGTGCTGGTGGCCGTGCTGGAGATCGTGCTCAAGGTCGCAACGGTTTCCCGGGCAATTCATGCCGCCATGATCGTCCTCTTTCTTTCCACCCCGTGTGCGCTGCTGATTTCTGTGCCGCTGGTGTGGTACAGTGCCGTCAACGGTGCATACCGCTGCGACGTGCTGTTTCGCAGCTGCCGCAGCATGCGCGCGCTCAACGCCGTGCGTGCGGTTGCAGTCGATGAAGGGAAAGGGGACAGCCAGCTTCCGAAGGTGATCAGCGTGAAATCCAGTCAGCTGACGCCGGAGGCCCTGCTGCAACTGGCGGCCAATGCGGAGTCCTGCTCGAACAGCCGCACGGCGCGCGCGATCTGCGCTGCCTACAGCGGCCCCATTCTCACGCAGTATCTCTCCCGCGCGGTGGATATTCCCGAGAGCGGCGTGGAGGTTTACATTGAATCGACCCGCGTTTGCGTCGGCACGCGTGAGCTGATGATCCTCAAGGGTGTGGACATCCCGGATGCAGACCTGACAGACGGCTATGTGGTCTATGTATCCGTTGGTGAGCAGTATGCAGGCAAGATCCTGCTGCAGGAAGTTGTGCAGTCGGACACGAAGCCCGCACTCAAAGAGCTGCGTGCGCTGGGCGTGCACACGATCACGCTCTTCAGCAATGCCAGCAACGACTCCGTTGCAGAGAATGCAAAAGAGCTCAAGGCGGATCACCTCTATTGCAAGCGCAGCGGGGCGGAAAAGGAACAGATCCTGTCGCAGCAGGTGGAGAACCTGAGCGACGGGGAACTGCTGCTGTATTATGACCGCCGCTGCACGGCGCATCCGGAGCACTCATCGGCAGATCTGGACGCCTGCGTGATCCCGGAGGAGAGCGACGAGCGGTTTGACGCCGATATCCTGCTCACAAGCCAGGATCCGTACCTGTTGCCGGAGGCGATCGAGACGGCCGGCTGGGTCGAGGGCATCTGCCGCGAGCATCTGGCGATCGGCGTGGTCGTGAAGGTCCTGCTGCTGGTGATGGCAGAACTCGGCTATTGTACGCTGTGGTTCGCCGCCGTTTTGGACGGCGCTGCCGCGCTCGGCACGCTGCTGATGGCGATCCGTGCGTTCGGCTTCGATAAGCCGCATCATCGCGTCCGCGATTACCTGCCGAAGGTCAAATCCAAATAAGCAAGCAAAATCTCCGATCCCTGTTTTCAGGGATCGGAGATTTTTTTCGCCGTTTTATCGTCAGGAGAGAATTCTCCCAGCGGATTTGCCGCTGCAGCCGTGCGCAGCTGATCGTTGTCTACGTGGGTGTAGATCTGCGTGGTGTTCAGGTGCTCATGGCCGAGCACCTCCTGCAGCGTGCGCACATCCACGCCGTTTTGCAGCATCATCTGGCGGAAGGTAACGATAATTTCCCCCTCCGAGGTGAATTTCACTGCATTGGAAAGAAAATTGATAATCACCTGACTGATGCGCAGCTCATCCGCCTTTGTAAGGTACTGCATAGCGGGACTGTTCGCCTCCAGCTTATTTTCTGCCAGCGTCAGCATACCGATAATCCCGTTCATCGGCGTACGAATTTCATGCGACATACGAGAAAGGAAGGTTGTTTTGGAGCGGCTTCTTCCTGTATCCGACAGGATACATTATTCTTTTGAAATCTTTTCAAAGTTATTATCAATCTTTTCAATTTTAGCGCGTATGCGTACCGCACCGCCACGTTCTCCG